>VFQN01001672.1_pt1 | contig 36238 bp, 33 predicted proteins | sample 3512371 | NCBI WGS metagenome assembly VFQN01 (sample SAMN10412370, study PRJNA504923) | tailings metagenome | isolation source: Replicate 2 from Balatoc abandoned mine | place: Philippines: Itogon, Benguet | collected 2017-08-28
AACCGGGCGCGCTTCTTGTCGTCCGAGCGAACGATGTGCCAGGGTGCGTAGTCGGTATCGGTGTGCTTGAACATCAGGTCGCGCGCCCTGGAGTAGTCGTACCAGCGTGAGTAGGACTCGATATCCATCGGGCTCAGCTTCCACTGTCGCACGGGATCGTCTATTCGCGCCTTGAAGCGCCGATCCTGCTCCTCCGGCCCGACCTCGAGCCAGATCTTGATGAGCCGCAGGCCGCCCTCGATGACGAACTTCTCGAAGACCGGACAGATGTCGAGGAAACGCTGGTGCTGCTCGGGCGTGCAGAAGCCCATTACGTATTCCACGCCGGCGCGGTTGTACCAGCTGCGGTCAAAGATCACGATTTCCCCGCCGGCCGGGAACCTCTCCACATACCGCTGAATGTACATCTGGCTCTTGTCGCGGTCGGACGGGGCCGGCAGAGCGACGACCCGGAACACGCGCGGGCTGACCCTCTCGGTCAAGGCCTTGATCGTGCCCCCCTTGCCCGCTGCGTCGCGGCCCTCCAGCACGATGACCACACGCTCACCGGAAACCTTGATCCAGTCCTGGAGCCGGCAAAGTTCGACCTGTAGCTCGCGCAGCTCTTTCTCATAGATTTTCCGCTTGAGCTTCTCCGGACCGTTGCCGGCGCCGCTACCATTCTTCTTGGGCATCCGCACCTCGATGGGCATGGGAATGCTATTCCCAATAACCGTCCAGACCCTTGATTTTGGTCAAGTCACACGGCGTCCGACACGAAACCGGGCGCTGCATTCCTGCAACGCCCGGCATTCGCGGCCCTGTCGCCTGCCGGCGACATCGCCCTAGCGGATGATCTTCACGGCGATGGCCGTCTGGTGCGTCCAGACCGTGTTCACGACATCACCAGGCTTGAGGGTAGCCAAGGCCTGCTTGCCGGCGGCAGTCAGGACCTGCGGCATGGTGATGACCTCGCCGCTGTTGGGCGACGGCTCTTCCGGCTTGCCGTTCGACGCATTGATGAGCCAAAGGCCACCATTCTCCGGCGTCACCTTGGTGACCATGCCGGACATGCTCCACATGCGGATCGGCTCCCGGGCGCCGGGAATACCGGTCAACTGAGCACCCTTGTCCATGAAGGCCTTGGCTTGGGCGTCCGTCTGCGGCGATTTCTTGGCGATGAACACGTCGATATGGTCGAAATAGTTGCAATCGACGATCATGCCTTCCCGCAGCGACGGGTAGTTGGTGACGAGATCGGCCGCCCGCATCTTGATGCGGCCCATGTCTTCCCAGGTGATGTTCAGGATGCGGCGCTCGGGATGGAGTCCGTCGATCTTGCCACGCTTGAAGTTCTGGTAGTTGTTCGTGACGACGAACTCCTGCGCCAGAGCGGGCGTCGCCAGGGCGGCAACGCCGCCAGCGGCAAATGCGCCGCCGACCAGCAACTTCAGGGCATCGCGGCGGGATGAATACGTCATTGTTGGCTCTCCCCTCGGGTTGAACTTACGGCTGTTCCCCAAGCCTGCCCCGGCCCAGGGTTTCACGCGTCAGGACAGCGAGCCTTCCTCACTGGGCAATGCCTGTCCTTGATCAATATCAAACCATCCGGACAGCCCGGTTGTAAAGCCCCCCTTGTTCACGGCCCTAGCGCGTTACCTTGCCTGCCTCGCGCAGCCGCTCGTAGTCGAGGATCACGACTTCGCCGCTCTCCACCGTGGCAATGATCCCGCGGCTCTTCAGCTTGCCAATGGATCGACTCACGGTTTCGATGGTCAGCCCAAGATAGTCGGCAATTTCGTTCCGGCCCATGAGCAAGGTCAAAGGCCTGACGGACGAGACATGTCGCTCGGCATAGAGGGCGCTGATTTCGCCAAGGAAGTGCGCCACCCGCTCCGTCGACCGGAGCTGCCCGAGTACCAGCGACAGCATGCCCGACTGCTTCAGGGCGCTCGACAGAGCCTCTACAAGGGCCGCCGCAAGGCCGGGCTGCGCGGCGACAAAATCGTCAAATCTCCGCCGGTCGAAGGCGCAGGCCTCCACGTCCGTCAGCGCCTCGCCCTCGAAGGCATAGGCTCCGTCCTTCTCGAGATAGCCGACGCAGTCGCCGGGCGCACGCAACGCCGTGATCTGCCGCCTTCCGTCGTCGAGCGTATGGGAGACGGCGACGATGCCCTTGCGAATCTTGAAGAAGGCGCCCATGCGATCGCCCGCCCGGAAGATCGTCTCATGTCTTTTCCATCGCCGGATACCCCCGAGCGACAGCATGTACTGCAGCCCGGTATCGTCCAGCGGTTTGCAAAGATTGAGACCCCTGCCAATGCACGTGTCACAGGGCAGATTTGGTGGAAGCCTAAACGGGTACGGCGCCTCGGACCCGAGTGGCTGACCAAGGGTGACACCATTTCGCACTATGCATTCATAGCATGTGAGTCATGCCCACAACAAGAACACCGGCTAGGGGCGCTCGCGTCCGCCCGGCCACACTTCCGGCAGGGTTGCCAATGCCCGCCGCAGGACGTCGAAGATGACAGCCGTCGACCAGCCGAACATCAGGACACCGCACATCGCCGTCGTTGGACCAATCAGACGCCACCGTTCGACCGGCACGACGTCACCATAGCCGAGCGTCGTATAATTCACGAAGGCGAAGTAGATGACGTCCGCACCGGGAGGTGCAGCCCCAACGATCCCGTAGGTCAACGCCCAGACCAGGACCTCGAGGCCGTGGGCCAACATCAGGACCGATACGGTCGTGACCATGATCGCGACCAGCAACAACGACGGGCCCAGGCTGGAGGACCCCGCGGCGCGTTGAGCCACGCGCACCAGGACCAGCATCACCAGCGCATGGATCGCGATGTTGCAGATACAGGCGGCCGCCCCCACGACGAACTGCAGTAGCATCGCCGACTATGCCGGGATGGCGAACACGGTGATCGCCATGACCAGGTAGACGGCGATCAGCTGCACGCCGGTGAACCAGGTGGATTTACCGTCAAGGAGCAGGATCGAGGCGACAAAGGTGGCGGCCAGGACAAGGAACACCTCGACGCCGGAAAAGGCCAGGCTGAGCGGCTCGGGCGCCACCACGAGACTGAGAAGCACCAGCAACGGCGCGACGAAGAGAGCGATCTGCGTGCTGCTGCCGATGGCGATGCCGATCGCCATCTCCATGCGGTTTCGCATGGCAACGAGCACCGCCGTGCTGTGTTCGGCCGCATTGCCGACCACCGCCACCACCACGATACCGACGAAAAGCTGAGAGAGGCCGAGCGCCGCGGAAGCATGCTCGACGGTGCCGACGAGGATTTCGCTCATCCAGACGATCAATACCGTGACGACCGCCATGACCCCGACCGTCAGGGAGACCGGCCAGGTCGTTCCGTGCGCCTCCGCCTCGGCGGCTGGCTCCTCGCCGCGGAAGAGATCGGCATGGGTGCGCAGCAGGAACAGGAGGCTGAGCGCGTACACGACCAGCAGCACCGCCGAGACCACAACGCTGAAAGCAACGGACCGGCTCGCCAGTTGATCAGACCCTGTGGCGGCAAAGACCGACGGCACCAAGATCGCGATGGCGGCCAGCGCCATCATGCCGATCTGGGTGCGCACACCGATGGTGGCGAAGTTTTGGATCTTGTAACGCAGGCCGCCAGCCAGGAAGGCCGCTCCCAGGACCAGCAGGAGATTGCCGATGATCGACCCGGTAAGCGACGCCTTGACGACATCGAGCATGCCGGCCCGCAGCGCCACCAGGGCGATGATCAACTCGGCGGCATTGCCAAGGGTGGCGTTGAGGAAGCCACCGATCCCCTCCCCGAGGCGTACCGCCAGCTTCTCCGTCGCAACACCCAGCAGGCCGGCCAGTGGCACGATGGCGACGCAGGCCAGCCCGAAGACGAGCAACGGCGCGTCGGGTCGCGCATGATGCATCCAGGCGGCGATCGGCACGGCAACCAGCAGCCAGGACAGCGGCGCCTCGGCCAGCACGCGGCGTACCGTCTCCATGGCGTTGCCCCGATCCGGTCGTCAGCGCTTCGGCAGGCGGCGCGCCTCCACGGCGATCGCCCGATCAATCACCGTGAAGAGATAGGCATCGGGGGAAAGCGTGCAGCCGCCGCGGACGAGGCTCGCGAGCTGGACGCCCATCTCGCCATCGGGAATCGTGACGCCGCGATGACGGGCGGCATGATCGGCCAGGAAGATGGCCAGGGCGATGCGCTGATCCGGCGGGAGGATATGGGCTTCGCGGCAGGTGACGTAGGCCGCCGTCTCGAAGCTGAGGTTAGCCGTTTGGGCGAGTGTGGCCGAAGCGCTGGCGGTCAGAATCCCGAGCGCGCTGAAGACGGCAAGCGTCCTGTTGCTCATGCGGCGTCCCTCACGCTCAGTTCTTGTTGCCGATGACCGTGCCGCCTATATAGCCGGCGGCGCCGCCGATCAGGCCGGCCCCCACCACCTGTCCGAAGCTGCCACCCGAGACCAGGCCGATGCCGGTGCCGAGGGCTGCGCCGGTGACTGCACCCTTCTGGCCGGGCGACATGCTCTCGAATTGATCGCAGCCGCAGGTCATACCGGCCATGGCGAACAACAGAACGATCGTACGCATCACGAAGTCTCCCTTCACCGAAGCCATTGTGACGATACTCGGCCGTCGTCGACTTGACTAAAATCAAACGCGATCGGCGGCGCTTGATCAAGGTCAATGCCGCGGTGCAGCAAATGGTGCAGGATGCAATCACGATCTGCAACCACAAGGGCCCGCCATGGCAGACCGAGCCAGTCTCAATTTCTTCCAGGAATACTGGATCGACGTCTGGCAAAGGTCGCTGCTGACGCTCGATGTCCTGCGCGAGCGCGGCAATACCTTCGTCACACGGGCGGTCGAGAATGCGCCGCATGTGCTGGGCTTCGCTTTCGAAGTGATCCTTGACGGGCGCACCCTGCCGCGGCCGGTGAACTACGTCCTGGTCAGCGTCACCCCTCCCGAGGGCACGGTCATCGACCCTGCGAAGCCGCCCTACGTCGTAGTCGATCCGCGCGCGGGGCACGGGCCCGGCATCGGCGGGATGAAACAGGAAAGCGAGATTGGCGTCGCCCTCGCTGCCGGCCACGCCTGCTACTTCGTCGGTTTCCTGCCTAAACCGATGCCGCAGCAGACGATCGCCGATGTCTGCGTCGCCGAGGCCGCATTCCTCGAAGCCGTCGCCACGCGTCATCCCGATGCGGAGAGCAAACCCGTGGTGGTCGGCAACTGCCAGGCCGGCTGGCAGATCATGATGACCGCCGCGATCCGGCCCGATCTGTTCGGTCCCATCCTGCTGGCCGGCTCCCCCCTCTCCTACTGGGCGGGCGTCAGGGGCCGCAATCCGATGCGGTATCTCGGCGGTACGTTGGGTGGCACATGGCTCACCGCGCTCGCCGGCGATCTCGGCAACGGCACGTTCGATGGCGCCCATCTCGTCGCCAATTTCGAATCGCTCAACCCAGCGAACACCTATTGGGAAAAGCCCTACAATCTCTATTCGAAGGCGGACACCGAGGCGGCGCGCTTCCTCGACTTCGAGACCTGGTGGGGAAGCCCGGTGACGCTGAATGCGGGCGAGATGCAATGGATCGCCGACAATCTCTTCGTCGGTAACAAGCTCACCTCGGGAGACATATTGACGGCCGATGGGACCCGGATCGACCTGCGCAACATTCGCTCGCCGATCATCGTGCTGTGTTCCTGGGGCGACAATATCACGCCGCCACAGCAGGCGCTGGGCTGGGTGACTGACCTCTACGACCATGAGGACGAGATCGTCGCCAACGGCCAGACCATCGTATACACGCTGCACCAGACGATCGGCCATCTCGGCATCTTCGTGTCGAGCAAGGTGGCGACCAAGGAGCATGCCGAGTTCGCCTCCTGCATGGAGATGATCGACTTGCTGCCGCCCGGCCTCTACGAGGCGGTCATCACGGAGATCGACGACTCGACGGTCAACCCCGGCCTGATCAGCGGCAAGCACCTGCTCCGGCTGGAAGCGCGCACGCTCGACGATATCCGTGCTCTTGGGGCGAACAGCGAAGAGGACCAGCGCCGCTTCGCCACCGCGGCCCGCGTTTCCGAGATCAATACCGGCCTGTACCGGACGTTTGCCCAGCCCGCCATCCGGGCGATGGTCAGCGAGCCGTCGGCCGAGCTGTTGGCCGAGACCCATCCGCACCGGATGCGGTTCGCCGCTTTCTCCGATCGCAATCCGTTCATGGCGCCGGTCAAGCCGCTGGCCGATTCCATCCGCGCCGACCGCAGGCCCGTCTCGCCGGACAATCCCCTGCTCACCATGGAGAAGGTCGCCGCTACCTGGATTTCCACCTGTTGGGAAAGCTACCGCCTGGTCCGCGACGCCATGACCGAGGCGATGTTCCTCGGAACCTATGGTTCGCCCGCCCTGCAGGCGATGGTGGGGCTGGCGCCCCCGGACGCGCCGACACCGCGGCATCCAGATCGCGCCCATGAAGCCATTGCCGTGGCCTGGCGGGCGGAGCTGGAGAAGAAGTTCGAGGTCGGCGGCCTGGTCGAGGCCGTGATCCGTTCCATCATGTATGTGCGCCGCCCGCAGAGGAGCGCCGACGAGCGCGGCTTCACCGTGCTGCAGGCGGTACGGCGCATGCAGCCGGCGAACCGGCGCCTCACGTTCGGCGAATTGAAGACGCTGTTCCGCGAACAGTATCTGCTGCTGCATCTGGACGAGGAGCGAGCCGCGCGGGCCATTCCACTTCTGCTGCCCGACGATCCGGACCAGCGGTCGCAAGGATGGCAGGTTGTCGAGCAGGTGCTAGCGGCCTCCGGCGACCTGCCCTCGGAAGGAACCGAGCGCATCGCCCGCCTTCGCCAGCTTTTCGCGATGACCCGGCCTTAGTACCGGCTTGAAGAGAGGACTTGACGTGACAGCATCGACGGCGCGGCCGCATGACAAATACGACCGGCTCATCGCCGTCGCTCGCAGGCATCCCCCGATGCTCACCGCCATCGTCCATCCCTGCGACGCTGTTTCCCTTGAGAGCGCGGTGCTGGCCGCGAGCAGCGGTCTGCTGAAGCCCATCCTCGTCGGGCCGTCCGTGCGCATCCTCGATGTCGCGCACACCGCTTCCCTCGACATCAGCGCGTTCGAGATCGTGAACTCGAAGCACAGTCACGATTCGGCCGCCAGGGCGGTCGAGCTCGTGCGCTGCGGGCGCGCCGAGGCCCTCATGAAAGGCAGCCTGCATACCGACGAACTGATGGGCGCCGTCGTGGCGCGGACAGACGGGATCCGGACCGCCCGCCGCATCAGTCACTGCTTCGTCATGGATGTCCCCGGCCATGACCAGGCCCTCATCATCTCCGACGCCGCTGTGAACATCGCACCGACGCTCGATGACAAGGTCGACATCGTCCAGAACGCCATCGACCTCGCCCAGGCGCTCGACATCGCCCAGCCGCGGGTCGCGATCCTGAGCGCGATGGAGACGGTCAATGCGAAAGTGACCTCGACGATCGATGCCGCGGCGCTGTGCAAGATGGCGGAGCGAGGCCAGATCAAGGGCGGAATCCTCGACGGGCCGCTGGCGCTCGACAATGCGATCAACGTGGAGGCTGCCGCCATCAAGAACATCCACTCGCCAGTGGCCGGCCGTGCCGACGTGCTGATCGTGCCCGACCTCGAGGCGGGCAACATGCTGGCCAAGAGCCTCACCTTCCTGGCCGGCGCCGATGCTGCCGGCATCGTGCTCGGCGCGCGCGTGCCGATCATCCTGACCAGCCGGGCCGATTCGGTGACGACGCGGCTCGCCTCCTGCGCCGTGGCCTGCCTGGTCGCGGCGGCGCGCCGCGCCAATGCTGCGACCGCAATCCCATGAGGACCCATGACCGAACAGATCCGCCCCATCCTCGCCGGCAAGAAGGCGCTGGTCGTCGGCATCGCCAACGACCAGTCCATCGCCTATGGCTGCGCCAGGGCGTTCCGTGAAGCCGGCGCCGATATCGCCGTCACCTGGCTCAACGACAAGGCGCGTCCCCACGTCGAGCCCCTGGCCCGCGAACTCGAGGCGCCGATTACAGGAGCGCTGAACGTCGCAGAGCCCGGCCAGCTCGAAGCCCTGTTCGGGCAGATCGAGCGGACATGGGGCCAGCTCGACATCCTCGTCCATTCGATTGCCTTCGCGCCGATGGCTGACCTGCAGGGCGGCCTGCTCGACTGCTCGGCCGAGGGCTTCGCCAAGGCCATGGATATCTCCTGCCACTCCTTCATCCGCATGGCGCGCCTCGCCGCTCCGCTGATGAAGGACGGCGGCACGATGTTCGCCATGAGCTACTACGGTGCCAACCGCGTCGTGCCGAACTACAATGTCATGGGACCGGTGAAGGCCGCTCTCGAAGCCTCCTGCCGTTATCTCGCCTACGAGCTCGGCCCGCAGCGCATCCGTGTCCATGCAATTTCCCCCGGGCCGCTGAAGACCCGCGCTGCGTCGGGTCTCAAGCACTTTGAGCTGCTGCTCAACGAAGCGGCACGCAAGGCGCCGCTGGGCGAGCTCGTGGACATCATGGACGTGGGCTACACCTGCGCCTATCTCGCCACGCCGTACGCGCACCGCGTGACCGGCGGCACCGTCTATGTCGACGGCGGCACCAACATCGTCGCCTGAGAGAGACAGGACATGGACCAGAACGGCTGCATCGCCGTCCTCAACGCCGGCTCCTCGAGCATCAAGTTCGCCCTCTACGACGCGCATGACGACGGCCCGGAACTCTTCCACGGGCAGGTCGAGGGGCTGGGCACCCGCCCTCGCCTGCAGATGTACACGGCGGATGGCACCCAGGTGGCGGCACGGGACTGGCCGGACACCAAGCTCGATCATCGCGCGGCCACCGCCGAGATCCTGTCGCTGGGACGCGACCTGCTGGCGGGGCGCCCCGTGCTGGCGTTCGGCCATCGCGTCGTGCATGGCGGCACTGCCTACGCAGCGCCAACCCGCATCGACGCAGCCGTCATGGCCGAACTCGCGAAGCTCGTGCCGCTGGCGCCGCTGCACCAGCCGCACAATCTCGCGCCCATCGAAGCGATCCTGGAAGCCGCGCCGGATCTGCCGCAGATCGCCTGTTTCGACACCGCCTTCCACCGCAGCCAGCCGCCCCTCGCCCAGCAATTCGCCCTGCCTCGCGCGCTGACCGCCGAGGGCGTGAAGCGCTACGGGTTCCACGGCCTGTCCTACGACTTTGTCGTGACTCATTTGCGGGAGACGGAGCCGGCACTGGCCGGATCCCGGCTGATCGTCGCCCACCTCGGAAACGGCGCCAGCCTGTGCGGCGTCCGCGACGGTCGGAGCGTTGCCAGCACCATGGGCTTCACCGCGGTCGACGGGCTGATGATGGGAACCCGCACCGGCGCCCTCGACCCGGGCGTACTCCTGTACCTGCTGGAGGAGCGCGGCTACGACGCGAAGGCCATCGAGGACTTGCTCTACCGCAAGTCCGGCCTGCTGGGCGTCTCGGGCCTCTCGTCCGACATGCGCACGCTCCGCGCCTCGCCCACCCCCGAAGCGCGCGAAGCCATCGACCTGTTCGTCTACCGCATCGTCCGCGAGATCGGATCCCTGGCGGCCGCCCTGGGCGGCGTCGACGGCCTCGTCTTCACGGCCGGCATCGGCGAGCACGATCCCGCAACGCGCGCCGAGATCGCCGCCGGTTGCGCCTGGCTGGGCCTGACGCTCGATCACGCCCGCAACGCGGGTGGCCTGGGCCGCATCAGTGCAGAAGGATCGGCCGTCTCGGCCTGGGTCGTGCCGACCGACGAACAGCGCATGATCGCCCGCTACACGAGAGCCGCGTTTCGGGGATGAAGTTTGGGCAACGTCCGTGCCAGCACCGGGCCAGTCTAGCGAGTCCTATTCGTCATCAATTTGACGACCTGAGCCGAACAGTCCGCCAGTTCGGCTGCGCCCACAAACTGCCCGCAGAAGAAGATTCCGAGGTGTTCCTCCAGCCCGGTGTGCGGCATTTCGTAGGCACTGATCCCCGTCCGCGTACGCGCCGCACTCCACGCGTCGCCGTAATCCGATCGCAAGTTGTCGTTCAATGCCAGTGAATAGAGTCGTGCAAGCCGGGCGATAAAGTCGAATGCACAGCCTTTCGCTTTGACGCCACTCAGCGTGGTGACCTCACGAACCGTAACGTTCCAATGGATCCGCAAAGCGCCGAAGACCAATCGATCATTGGGATTCGAGAATACGCCTTCGAGGAAATCCGGCGATGGGAAACCGGGAAACCCGAAATCGCGGGTATGAGTAGATGCTGCGCCGTCCACTTCCAACCGCGCACCGATCAGTGCATCCAGCCGTGGATCCTTGATCCCGTGTTCGTGGAGCGTGTCGGCGATCGCGATGACAACTGCCGCCTCGTCGACGCTGGACGTCAGGCGCAGACGGATGCCAGCCCGCGCCGCGAGCAGCGTCAGCTGATTTTCCAGATCGGCCTTGAGGTCTGCAGTACATGTGGGAGTCGGAGGTGGCGTGCCTCCGTCGAGAAATACCAGGGCCACGGACTGATTGCGGTACCCGGCGATTGGAGTCGAGCCGAGCTTGGCGTATAGCGCCGGCGAAATTTCGTGCGCGACCTGCCTGAAGAATTTGTCAGCCGCCGCAGCCGACTCACTGCTCGGGTCGGAGGCACAAGAAGGCAGGAGCAGACTCGTCGTCAAGATGCACAGGCTTCGATTAAGCCGCCGCACGAGCAAAATGGGCCGTTGAAAACGGGATCTGCGGATTCGCATCGGTAAGCACCTTAGCCCGCCAAGAAGGCGCCCCGCTGCTTGCTTAGCCACGCGACTGAGCGCCTATCGGATGCTTCAGGCGTGTATTGTGGGGGCCGTCGGTCCAGCAGGCGCTGGCGTTCCCTACGGGATTCGAACCCGTGTCGCCGCCGTGAAAGGGCAGTGTCCTAGGCCTCTAGACGAAGGGAACGAAGCCGAAGAGCGGCTGAGATAACGGCTTGGAGGACGGAAATCAAGCGAGCACGGAGCCCGCCGTCGTCGCGGCGTCGTCGATCTGCAGGCGGACCGTCTCGCGACCGCCAAAACGGTCGATTTTGAGGGATCCGGCGACATGCAGCACGGGGCGCGCGGAATCCATCAGGGCCGGCCCCAGCGCGCTCTGATTGGCCCGGAAGGCGATCGCCTCGACCCGGCCGCGCTCAGGCCCCACCAGGGTGCAGCGGACATGCCCCTCGCCCACCGGCTGGGCGTAGCTCACGCGGACGCCGGTGAGGGCGAAGCGCGGCTGCGCGTTGCCTGCCCCGAAGGGGCCGGCGCGCTCGATCATCGACACCAGCTCCGCGGTGGCCGCCGCCGGTGCCAGAGCGGCGTCGATCCCCAGTTCGCGGACCGGCGGCGCGGCACCGAGCTGGGGTGCGATCCGCTCGTCGAGGAAGCGCGCCAGCTCGGGAAGTGAGTCGCGCGCCACCGTGAGGCCGGCTGCCATGGCATGGCCGCCGCCATTGACCAGCAGCCCGCCCTGGCGCGCCGCGATCACGGCGGCACCGAGATCGACCCCGCGTACCGAGCGGCCCGAACCCTTGCCCAGCGCGCCGTCCATCCCAATCACGAATGCCGGCCGCCCGTAGCGCTCGACCAGCCGCCGAGCCACGATGCCAATCACTCCTACATGCCAGCCCTCGCTCTCGACCAGCAGCGCCGACGGCAGGCTCTTGGCGTCCGGCCCGTACAGACCCTCGATCCGCGTGATCGCCTGTTCGAGGACGTCCCGCTCGATGGCGCGACGCTCGGCATTGAACTCGTCGAGCCGGACGGCGAGCGCGCCGACCTCGTGCGGATCGTCGCTGGAAAGCAGGCGCGCGCCCAGATCGGCCTGGCCGACGCGACCGCCGGCATTGACCCGTGGCCCCAGCAGGAACCCGAGGTGATAGGCCTCAGGGGCCTCCTTGAGGCGCGCGACGTCGGCGAGCGCCGTAAGCCCGGCATTGCGGCGCTGCGCCATGATCTGAAGACCGGCCTTTACCAGCGCCCGATTGACGCCCAGTAACGGGACGACGTCGCAGACCGTACCGAGCGCCACCAGATCGAGCCATTGCCGCAGATCGGGCTCCGACCGTGAGGCGCCGTACCAGCCAGCCTCACGCAGTGCGCGGTTGACGCCGACGGCGAGAAGAAACGCGACGCCGACGGCCGCGAGATGCTTGTGCGGGCTCTCGTCGTCCAGCCGGTTGGGATCGACCACGGCCACCGCCTCGGGCAGCGCGATCTCCGCCATGTGGTGGTCGATCACGATCAGGTCGAGGCCGGCGCGTTTGGCTTCGGCCAGCGGCTCGAAGGCGGTGATGCCGCAGTCGACCGTGACGACGACCGAGGCGCCCTCCGCCCGGATCTTCAGCAGCGCCGGCGCGTTGGGGCCGTAACCTTCCTTGCGGCGGTCCGGGATATAGACGCCGATATCGCCGCCGACGGCGCGGAAGAAGCGCAGCAGCAGCGCCGACGAGGTGGCGCCGTCAACGTCGTAGTCGCCGAACACGACGATGCGCTCGCCCATTCGCACAGCATGCACCAGGCGAGCAACCGCGGCGTCCATGTCCTTGAGGTGCGACGGATCGGGCAGGAACCTGCGAAGCGTCGGCTCCAGGAAATCGCCGACCGAGTCGAGGGCGACGTCGCGCGCCGCCAGCAAACGACAGATCGCGTCGGGCAGACCGTGGCGCTGCGCGATGGCCAGCGCCTGGCGCTCGTCGCCGAGCCGCGTCGCCCAGCGCTTTCCCGTCAGCGAGCGCTCGACGCCGAGGAAGGCCGGGCGCTCGATTCTTGCAACATCGGACATGCGGCCACCCTAACCCAGGACGCGGTGGACACGCGCCTGTCGTTGGCCGACGCAGCCAGGCTTACGCCCAGCTCGGCAGGCCGCTCTTGTTTGAGTAATTGTGGCGGGCCGAGACCCAGCGCACCGTGCCGGTCTTGGAACGCATCACGATGGAATGCGTCTCGGCGCCATTATGGAATCGGCGCACGCCCTTCAGCATCGACCCCGAGGTGACGCCGGTGGCCGCGAACATGACGTCCCCCTTGGCCATGTCGGTCATCGAGTACTTGCGGTTGAGGTCGGTGATGCCCCACTTCTTGGCGCGGGCCTTCTCGTCGTCGTTGCGGAACAGCAGCCGGCCCTGGATCTGGCCGCCGATGGCGCGCAGCGCCGCCGCGGCCAGCACGCCTTCCGGTGCACCGCCCGAGCCCATGTAGATGTCGATGCCGGAATCGCCGGTCGAGGTCGCGATCACGCCCGACACGTCGCCGTCGCCGATCAGCATGATGCGTGCGCCGGCCTCGCGGACCTTGGTGATCAGTTCGGAGTGGCGCGGCCGGTCGAGGATGCAGACCACGAGATCGGCAACTTCGACCTTCTTTGCCTTGGCGAGATCCGCGAGGTTCTGCGCCGGCGTCTTGTCGAGATCGACGATGCCGTCCGGCAGGCCGCCGCCGACGGCGATCTTGTCCATGTAGACGTCGGGCGCATTCAGGAAGCCGCCATGCTCGGCCATCGCGATGACGGCGAGCGCATTGGGGAGGCCCTTGGCGGTAATGGTGGTGCCTTCCAGCGGATCGAGCGCGATGTCGATCTTGGGGCCTCGGCCGAGGCCGACCTTCTCGCCGATATAGAGCATCGGCGCTTCGTCGCGCTCGCCCTCGCCGATCACCACCGTACCTTCGATGGCGAGCGAATTCAGCGTCGTGCGCATGGCGTCGACGGCCGCCTGATCCGCCATCTTCTCGTCGCCGCGGCCCATCAGCTTGGAGGCCGCCAGCGCCGCCGCTTCGGTTACGCGCACCACTTCGAGCGCAAGATTGCGGTCGAGCTTCACGTCTTCTGCCATCGTCTCCTCCGTCGCCTCGTTCCTAGGGCGTCGTCTAGAATGCTTCGATCCTGATCAGGCAAGGCTCCTCGGCGACAGCGCCAAGCTTGCCGATGCGCGCGAGGGCACGCCGCATCGCCGCCTCTTCCGTCTCGTGCGTGGTCAGCACCACCGGCACCTCGCCGGACTGCGAGCGCCCACGCTGCAGCATCGACTCGAGCGAGATGCGTTCCTTGGCCAGTGCGCCGGACACCGCCGAAATGACGCCCGGCCGGTCCTGCACCATGAGACGCATGTAGTAGGCGCCGACATGGCGATCCATCGGCGAGACCTTCTTGTCGGCAAGCCGGTCGGCCGGCACGACGAAGGCCGGCATGTGTCGCCCGCGCGCCACGTCGACCAGATCGGCGACGACGGCCGAGGCCGTCGGTCCCTGCCCGGCCCCGCGGCCCTGGAACATGGTGGTCCCGACGAAGTCGCCTTCGACGACGACGGCGTTGAACACGCCCTCGATATGCGCAATCGGCGCGCCGAGCGGCACCATGCAGGGATGCACCCGCTGCTCGATGCCGTGACGAGTCTCGCGGGCCAGCCCCAGCAGCTTGATACGGTAGCCCAGCTCCTCGGCGAACTGGATGTCCATTGAGGTGACGCGGCGGATGCCTTCGACATGCACGCCGGCAAAGTTCACCCGAGCGCCGAAGGCCGTGCCGGTCAGTACCGCAAGCTTGTGTGCGGCGTCGATCCCGTCGACGTCGAAGCTGGGATCGGCTTCGGCGTAGCCCGCCGCCTGCGCCTCGGCCAGCACGACGTCGAAGTCGCGGCCGGTCTCGCGCATGGTCGTCAGGATGTAGTTGCAGGTGCCGTTGAGGATGCCGTAGAGCCGGCGCACGCGGTTGCCGACCAGGCCCTCGCGCAACGCCTTGATGATCGGGATGCCGCCCGCCACCGCCGCCTCGAAGGCGAGAATCGCGCCCTTCTTCTCGGCAGCCATGGCGATCTCGGTGCCGTGCATGGCGAGCAGCGCCTTATTGGCGGTCACGACGTGCTTGCCCGAGGCCAGCGCCTTCTGGACCAGACGGCGCGCTACGCCACCCGAACCGCCGATCAACTCGACGACGACGTCGATGTCGGGTGCGGTCGCCAGCGCCATCGGGTCGTTCTCCCAGCGTACCCCCGAGAGATCGATGTCGCGCTTCTTCGCCTTGCGCCGGGCGCTCACGGCGACCAGCTTCAGCGGCCGACCGCCGCGCAACGCGAGAAGCCGGCCATGCTCGGCCAGCAGCTTGACCACGCCAGCACCAACGGTGCCGAGCCCGGCAATGCCTATTCTAAGAGCGGAATTCATGGGGCGCCTGATACGACAGGATGGGGTCAGGCGCGAGCCTTGATCGGCGTGATATTGTCCCCAACGCCGCGCAGGTAGAGGTCGATGGAGCGCCCGGGGTCGGCCAGGACCTGGCGGATATTGCGGACGGCCTGGCGGATGCGGTGCTTGTTCTCCACCAGCGCGATGCGGACGTGCGCGTCGCCATGCTCGCCGAAGCCGATGCCGGGCGAAAGCGCCACGTTGGCCTGGGTCAGCAGCAGCTTCGAAAAGGCCAGCGAGCCCAGTTCGGCGAAGTCCTTGGGCAGCGGCGCCCAGGCGAACATGCTGGCCGACGGAGACGGCAGGTCCCAGCCCGCGCCCTTCAGCCCCTCGATCAGGACGTCGCGGCGTTCCTTGTAGGTATTCCGCGCCTCGACGATGCAATCCTGCGGGCCGTTCAGCGCCGCCGTCGCCGCCACCTGGATCGGCGTGAAGGCGCCGTAGTCGAGGTACGACTTGATGCGGGTCAGGGCCTGGATCAGCGTCTTGTTGCCGGCCGCAAAGCCCATGCGCCAGCCGGCCATCGAATAGGTCTTGCTCATCGAGGTGAACTCGATGGCGATGTCACGCGCTCCCGGTACCTGCAGCACCGAGGGCGGCGGCACGCCGTCGAAGTAGATTTCGGCATAGGCGAGGTCGGACAGGATCCAGATGCCCTGGCGCTTGCAGAAATCGACAATGGCCGCATAGAAATCGAGGTCGACGACCTGGGCCGTCGGGTTCGACGGGTAGTTCAGCACCAGGGCCAGCGGCTTCGGCACGGCATGACGCACTGCCCGCTCGAGCGCCGGCAGGAACTCCTCGAGCGAGGTCGAGCCCGGCACCGGGATGTGACGCACCGATCCGCCGGCGATAATGAAGCCGTAGGGATGGATCGGATAGCTGGGATTGGGCACCAGCACGGTATCGCCGGGCGAGGTGATCGCCTGCGCCAGGTTGGCCAGCCCCTCCTTCGAGCCCAGCGTGACGATGATCTCGCTCTCCGGGTCGAGGTCGACACCGAAGCGGCGCGCGTAATACGCGGCCTGCGCCTTGCGAAGGCCCGGGATGCCACGCGAGGCGGAATAACCGTGGGCGCGCGGGTTGGCCGCCGCCTCGGCGAGCTTGGCCACGATATGCGGCGCGGTCGGCAGGTCGGGATTGCCCATGCCGAGGTCGATGACGTCCTGCCCGGCGGCACGGGCGCGCGCCTTCATGGCGTTCACCTCCGCGAACACGTAGGGCGGCAGTCGCTTCAGGCGGTGGAATTCCGAGTCGTCCATTTCGTTCTTCCTTCGGTGCCTAGAAGTCCATGAAGACTTCGACGCGCCGGTTGGCGGCGAGGCCGCGGGCGGTACTGGTCTGGTAGATCGGCTCCTCGTCGGAAGCCGCTTCGGCAACCATACGACTGATCGGGACGCCGAGCCGGTGCAGTTCCTGGGCGATCGCCAGCGCGCGGCGGCGCGACACGTCGAAGCCGTCACGCTCCTGAGCCGCATGGGCCACGATGCGCACCGTGCCGCCATTGTCGCGCTGGATCTCGGCCACGCGCGCGAGCACTGCGGCGTCGACGCCGTCGAGGCCCGTCGAGGACGGTCCGAACTGGATCACGGCGACCTGCAGCGACCCGTCGAAAGGCGGGGATGTCAGGGCACTGAAGGGCACTTCGCCCGATTGCGCCTTGGCGATGTTGCCCTTGAGCGGCGCCGGTTCCGCGCATGCATCGTCGGCGGACTGCGTGAATGCCACCGTCAATGGCGCAAGCGCCGTGGCCGAACCGACGTCGAGACCCGGCGTCATCCCCGGCAATTGCGGTGCAAAGGCCTTGTTGGGATCCGCGGGCGGCGCCACCGGCTGCGGTGCCGCGGCGGGCGGCGTCGATTCCGGAGCGGCGGGCGGCGCGCCCGTCGTCACCGAGCCCTCCGGCGCCCCTGGCGGCGTCCACCCGGCTGGCGGGGTGAACGCCCTGTTCGGATCGCCGGACGGTGTGGGTGCAGCCGGGACAGGCACCGGAGCGGTCGCAGGATCAGGGGCGGCAGACGGCGGCGCCATGGGCGCGGCCGTCACGGGAGCCGGAGGCGGCACAGGGGCCGAGACGGGAGGCTGATCGGAGGTGATCGTTCCGGCGCCCACCGGCGGTGCACCGACCGGCGCCACCGCTGGAGTCGTTCCCTCCTGCTTCTCCTTGGCCTTCTCCTCCTTTTCGGCGGCCTCCCGCTCAAGGCGCGCTTCGCGGTCCTTGCGATCGCGCTCCGCCTGTTCCTTCTCGATGGCGTCGCGCTGGGCCTTCTGCCCGCCCTTCGGCGGAATGATGGAGCCGATCGCCGGCGCGGCGCGATCGTCGCTCGCGACGACACCGGCATCGTATTGCGGATTCGCCGGAGCCGGCGGAATGGTGGCGGACGGAGGGATACCCTTCTCCACGCCGGGCCTCGGTGGCGCGCCAACGGGCGCCGATCCCTCAAACCAGTCGCAACCAGCCAGAAGGGCCAGCGCAGACACGCCGAGCAGGCCGAGCCAGCGGCCGCTGCCGTTCGTGTCCTGGAGTCGCTGCATCGTCATCACCCGCTGTGTAGGCTTGGACCCGGTTTTCCGGTTGTTTAGCCGAGACCGAGAGGAAAATTGACCCGTCAGTTGTCGCAGCCTACCTATGAGAGGCAAGTGGCGGCCCGGGTCGTCACTGGCTATGGTACCGGGGCGTTGAATTTACCGCAAGAAACGCCACAAAGGCAATGATTCGGAAGGGGAAACGCATGTCCGATAGTCCCGCCCCCGCAGCCCTCGGCGGTCTCTCCCCGGAGGAATCCGAGAAACTCCAGGAGGCCTTCAAGGACATTGCGACGCGCAGCCAGAAGCTGCTGCAGGACTTTTCACATCGCTATCAGGCTGATGGCCAGCAACCGGCCGACCCGCTCCGCCTTACCCAGACTTTCATGGATTTCACCGCCAAGATGCTGGCCGATCCGAATCGGCTGGTACAGGCCCAGGTCGAGCTTTGGCAGCAGTACATGAAACTCTGGCAGGTCACGGCCCAGCGCATGATGGGCCAGCCGGTCGAACCGGTAGCCGAACCGGCCCGCGGGGACAAGCGTTTCAACGACCCGGCCTGGAAGGACGAGGTCGTCTTCGACTATCTGAAACAGTCCTACCTCCTGACGGCGCGCTGGCTGCAGGGCACCATCAAGGAAGTCGAGGGCGTCGACGACAAGACCGCCCGCAAGGTCGACTTCTATACGCGGCAGTTCATCGACGCGATGTCACCCTCCAACTTTGCGATGACCAACCCGCAGGTCGTGAAGGCGACCGTCGAATCCAAGGGCGAGAACCTGCTGAAGGGGCTGCAGAACCTGCTCGGCGATCTCGAGCGGGGCAAGGGCCGGCTCGCCATACGCCAGACCGACATGGACGCCTTCAAGGTCGGCGGCAATGTCGCCACCTCGCCCGGCAAGGTCGTCTATCAGAACGACATCATCCAGCTCATCCAGTATGCGCCGGCGACCGAAGAGGTCTACGAGGTCCCGCTGCTGATCGTGCCGCCGTGGATCAACAAGTTCTACATCCTCGATCTCAAGCCCGAAAATTCCTTCATCAAGTGGGCGACCGAGCAGGGCTACACGGTGTTCGTCGTCTCCTGGGTCAACCCGGACGAGCGTCTCGCGCAGATGTCGTTCGAGGACTATATGAACCAGGGTCCGCTCGCCGCACTCGACGCGATCGAGAAGGCGACGGGCCAGCGCAAGGCCTCGGCGATCGGCTACTGCATCGGCGGCACGCTCATGGCGGCGACGCTTGCGTATATGGCGGCGCGGAACGACGACCGGATCGTGGCCTGCACCTTCTTCACCGCTCAGGTCGACTTCAGCGAACCCGGCGAGCTCGGCGTCTTCATCGACGAGGACCAGCTCGCCAGTGTCGAGGAAATGATGGGCAAGAAGGGCTACCTCGAAGGCAGCGAGATGGCCACGACCTTCAACATGCTGCGCGCCAACGACCTGATCTGGTCTTTCGTCGTCAACAACTACCTGATGGGCAAGGACCCCTTCCCCTTCGACCTGCTGTACTGGAATGCCGATGCCACGCGCATGCCAGCGGCGATGCACAGCTACTACCTGCGCAACATGTACCAGAAGAACATGCTCAGCCAGCCGGGCGGCATCGTTCTCGGCAACGTACCGATCGACCTGCGCAACATCCGGATTCCGGTCTACATCCAGGCCGGGAAGGAAGACCATATCGCGCCGGCGCGTTCCGTCTACAAGGCGACCCAGCTGTTCAGCGGGCCGGTGCGCTTCATGCTGGCCGGGTCCGGCCACATTGCCGGCGTCGTCAATCCGCCGCGCAACAAGAAGTACCAGCACTGGCTGAACGAGACCGAAAAGAACCCGCCGACGCTGGCCGAATGGCAGGCCGGCGCCAAGGAATTCCCTGGTTCCTGGTGGCATGACTGGGACAAATGGCTGTCGGCCCTCTCCGGCCCGAGGGTCCCCGCCCGCGTCCCCGGTACCGCCGGGCTTCCGGCGATCGAGGACGCACCCGGCAGCTATGTGAAGGTGCGCTCAGGCGCCTAGCGACTTCCAGTCCGGCCCCGGAATGCCCATCCTCTTCTCACGAAGAAGGGTTTCCATGATGGCGATCCCCGTCTGGTAGTCGCCCCGGTCGCAGTCGCGCTGGGCGCCGATGCGGGTCATGTTTCGGGCCCCATCGGTCACGCCCTCACCGCGACTTTGACCATAGTAGTCGAAGTACTCGATCAACTGATCGCAGCGGGCCTCGCTCGGAGGCACCTGTGCGATCGCCACAGGCGTCAGAAATGCGATGACGAGGACGATGAGGAGCGCTCGGATGGCGAGGTCGTGCATGCGTCTGGAACGCCGGCGGGCATCGGGAGTTGCCCGCCGCGCGTTCGTGCCGCGTCCCGACCCGCCGTGGAAAGATGCTCAGACCAGCAATTGAAGGTCGTTGTTGTCGACCTGAACGCTGAACACCACGTCCTGGAAGTCGTTGTCGCCGCTCGTTGTGAGAAGATCCTCGAAGCCGATTTGGAGGCTGGTCCCACCTTGAGACACGCCCGACAGAACCTGGATCGCGTCCCCCGGGTTGAGTGTGCCGAATGAATGGAAGATCAAAGCACCGTTCAACGCACCGAGGGTTGCGCTGCTCAACGTAGGCGGCAGACCGGCATCGAGATCCGCCGCAACGTTCGTGCCCGCCGCCAGGAACGAGAGGTTGTCCGGCAGAGCACCATACTTGGTGAAGCCGTCCTGGATCAGGAAGAAACCGATGCGCTCGTTGTTGTCCGGCACGCCAAGGTTGACGGATCCGGCCGTCATATTGCGCGTGTTGTTGAAAAGGATCTGCACGTCGCTGATCGTGCCGTCCTCGGCCACAAGATAGGAGCCGAGCGTGTTGGCGTATGCCGAGCCGGACGACACGAAATTTACCATGAAGGAGACATTCCCGTCTCCGGTCAGGAAACCTTCGTTGGCGATGCCGTTGATCGTGGCCGGATTGACGCTCGCGCCTTCCCTCAGCGACGGCAGGTAGTTTTCGAACGTCACGACCGTGTGGGCATCGGCGCCCGTGCCTCGCGTGACGGCCATGAACTCGCCACCCGTGAAATCGCCGTTTAGCTGCAGCGAGGAACCGGCGGCCGTGAGGGTTGCCATCCCCGCTCCCACCGTGACGTCGAAGTTGCCCCGGCCGATGAGGGAACCGGTGATGTCTATACGATCGTCCGACGAAAAACCCGAGACGACGTCGCCGTTCATGTCCCCCCAGTACCCAGCCAGCGTGTCGTCACCTGTCCCGAGGTCGATTGTGTCGGCACCGCCGCCACCGATAATGGTATCGTTGCCGGCGCCACCATCCAGTATCTCGCTGCCGGAGGAGCCGTTGATTGCGTCGTCACTTTCGGTCGACGGAGTCGGAGCCGGCCCGACGAGCGACACGGTCAGGCCTGTCTCGGTGGCGTCGAAATCGAACCTCACGTTCGCGAGGTCGCCCGATATCGCCACTTCGTAACTCGGGAAGAGAAGAAACTGAAAGACCAGATTGTTGCCGTCGAAATACACATTGTCGATGTCGTTGACGCCCGCAACATTGATGATGTCTCCAGCCTGCAATCCAGCGAGCGCGCCGTGGAAATTACTGCTGATGTTGAAGGTGACCTGACCCTGCTGCCCCGCGACCATCAATTCGTTGCCACCCGCGGTCAGCGTCGCGCTGCCACCCCGCTTCGGCGCTGCGGCCAGGATACGGGTGTCCATGTTGCCCGTCAGCGACGCGCCATCGGCACCTGCCCAGACGAAGCCGGCGGTAAATCCATCGGTCATGGTGGCCGAGATCGCCGAGCTATCGATCACTTCGATGTTGAACATGCCGCCATCGGCGAGCGGCGGGGCCCCGTCGCTGTCATCCAAGTCGAAGAGGTTGGTACCTGTGGCGCCGGCCCCGGTCGCGATGGAGTTTATCGTGGCCTGGATGAGCGCGGCGTCGTTGGCGGTGAAGCCCGACCCGTCGATCTCGAAGTCGCCGGGGGCCAGTAGCGCTCCGCTGCCGAACCCGATGCTCAGCGCATGAGTGGGCGTATTGAAGCCGTCCAGGGCGAAACCGCCCGACCCGCCCGGATTGAAGACGTAGACCGGACCGCTGTCGTACAACGGAATGGTGTCGGTGAAGAGCGGACCGAACGATCCCAGGTGCTCGACCGACCCGGCGAGCGCGCTGAGGTCGAGCGAGGCTGTTCCCACGAACCCGGTCTGGTTGACCAGATTGCCCTCGAGGCTGTAGCTCGCGGTGAGCGTCGTCTCGCTGTCCCAATAGTACGGCACGTTGAACGTCGCCGACTGGCCGACCGGAATGGTCACGCTCTCACCCCACGGCGCCGACAGCGTCAGATTGATCCCGGTCGGCAGGAACTGGAACTGCTGGGTGATCGCAACTTCAGCGTCCAGGTATGCCGACAACAGATTGTAGGTAATGTCTCCGTCGAGGAAGCTTCCCGAAAGCGAGGGGAACTCGGGACCGACGATGTCCTCGATGACCGACAGGACATCGACGGCGGTCGTTGCGACGTAGGGAGTCGTGACGTCGAGTGTCACCGAGGCCAGCGCTCCCTCACCCACCTGCTGGGTCGTCTGCGATCCGTCGTAGGCCGTCGGCATGAAGAGCGAGATGTTGCCGTCGTCGATCGTCGTCGTTTCGCCCGAACTGACCGAGATGATATCGATCGTGTCGGAGTAATTGTACCCGGTAGAGTCAGATCCAAACAGATCAGAGTCGAAATCCAGCGAGAAGTTCGCGGTGAAGATCGCCTTGAGATCGGCCATCAGTTCCGGAAACGTCGCGCTCAAGTGGGACGAACCGCTGTCGAGGCCGTTGTCGATGCTCTGGACCGTGAATTGCTGCCCGGCCGAAACCACGTTCGGCATCTCGAAGCTGACATTCACCGGATAGTCGAGCGAGATGCTGCCGGAATCGCCCTTGATGTCGAACACGAGCGAAATGTTGGCGCTCGCCTCAACGGTAAGATCGTCGTCGAACTCCGAGAAGTGGTCCGAGAAACCTTCGCTGAATAGAGTCCACGACTCGTCTATGGTGATCGCCTGCCCAGTACTCCACATGCTCTGGTCGGTGGTGTTGAACGCGACCGTCTCCGAATCGGTCACGATGGATGGAGCAATCGTCGGCATTTGCAGTCCCCACACTGAGCTTTCGATGCGTGAGACTTGCCGAGCGGTGTGAAAGTTTCCTGTCAGCTCCAATGCAAGATCGCGTAGCGACCTCTTACCGCATGTTGCTGCGAAAGAGTGCTTTCGGCTGCGATGGACGATCCGTTCTGCAGCGCTCTATTCAGCGGCCTTCGGATGCTCGACCCTGTAACGCTGGCCGAGCCGCACATAGGCGGCGGCCGAGCGCCGGAACGACTCGATGTCCTTCTCGGTGATGTCGCGCATCTTTACCGCCGGATTGCCGGCCCACAACTCGCCCTTGCGCACGATCTTGCGCGGCGTCACCACCGCGCCCGCCGCGACCATCGCCCCGGTCTCGACCACGGCCTCGTCGAGCACGGTGGAATGCATGCCAATGAAGGCGTCGTCCTGTACCTCGCACGCATGCAGCAGCGCGAGATGCCCGACCGTCACGTTGCGGCCGACCACCGTGCCGACGCCGCGTGCGGCGATATGGATCACGGTCCCGTCCTGGATGTTGGAGTTCTCGCCGATCCTGATGCCCGGCCCGTCGCCGCGCAGCACCGCGCCGAACCAGATGCTGCAGTTCGCGGCGATCTCGACCTCTCCGATCAGCGTCGCGTTGGGCGCCACGAAGGCAGTGCTGTGGACCCGCGGCACGAAGCCGTTGAAGGGAACGATGAGACCGGACATCGAATCTGAACTCCACAACACTGAGGCCACAAAAACGAAGGGCGCCCTGAGGCGCCCTTCGAAGATATCGGAAACGCGGATCTAGCGCTTCGAGAACTGGAAGCGGCGGCGCGCACCGGCGCGGCCGTACTTCTTTCGCTCGACCACACGGCTGTCGCGGGTGAGGAACCCGTTGGTCTTCATCGCGCCACGCAGGCCGGGCTCGAACTTCGAGAGCGCCTGGGCGATGCCATGACGGACCGCGCCTGCCTGGCCGGAGAGGCCGCCACCCGAGACGGTGGCGATCACGTCGAACTGGCCGTTGCGCTGCGACACGTCGAACGGCTGCTGGATCATCATGCGCTGGGTCGGACGGGCGAAGTAGATCGTCTGGTCGCGGCCGTTGACGATGATCTTGCCGGTGCCGAGCTTGACCCAGACGCGGGCGACCGCGTTCTTGCGGCGGCCGGTGGCATAGGCACGTCCCTGCGCGTCGATTTCCTTCTCGCGCGGCGTGCCCGGCACCTGGGCAACGGTCGGAGCCTTCTTCAGTTCGGCAAACGACGAAAGTTCGGTAGCCATGTTAGCCGATCCTCGAGTTCTTGCGGTTCATAGCGGCGATGTCGAGCTTCTCGGGCTGCTGGGCCTCCTGCTCGTGGTTCGGTCCGGCATAGACGCGCAAGTTCTTCATCTGCGCCCGGCCGAGCGGGCCGCGCGTGATCATGCGCTCGACGGCCTTGATCAGGACGCGCTCCGGGAAGCGGCCTTCGAGGCGCTTGCCCAGGGTCTCGCCCTTGATGCCGCCGGGGTGACCGGTGTGCCAGTAGGAGACTTCGCGCTCGGCCTTGCGGCCCGTGAGGCGTACCTTCTCGGCGTTGATCACGACGATGTTGTCGCCGCAATCAATGTGCGGCGTGAACATCGGCTTGTGCTTGCCGCGCAGGCGCATGGCAATGATCGAGGCGAGCCGGCCGAGAACGAGGCCGTCGGCGTCGATCAGAAACCACTTCTTCTGCACTTCGGCAGTCTTGATACTGGCAGTCTGGTGGGTGAGGGCTTGCATGGGTCTTTCTTCCGATGAGCGGGCGCTTATGGAGAGAGACTCAGGGCTTGTCAAATCGTCAAAATAATCAAAACAATTTCAATGGCTTACGATTGCGGTATTATATTACCTCTCGTTTAGAGCTTGCGCGGTATGGCATATGTCACCGTGGCATGTGCCACCGGCTCGGGCTTGCCGTCGCTCCGGATCGTGAAGTCCCCGACCGCCAGGGTCTTGCCGAGCTTGAGCAGCCGCCCCTCCCCGATCAGGTCGACCGGCTCGGGCTTGCGCATGAAGTTGATATTGAGGTTGGTCGTCACCGCCAGGGCCACCGGCCCGAGCTGGCCCAGGATCAGAAGGTAGAAGCCGCAGTCGACCAGCCACATCAGCGTCGGGCCCGAGATCGTGCCACCCGGCCGCAGATGTCGCTCGTGCGTCGGCAGGCGCAGGCGGATGGTCCGGTCGTCGAGATGCTCGATCGCGAGCCCTAGATGGGCGGCTTGCGGAAAGTGCTCGGCGAGGAACCCCATCAGCTCGGCCGGCGACATCACCGGCATGACGCACCCGCCCTCTTCCCATAGACTGCCGTCATGACCGCCACCTCCAACGAACCCGTCCTGCTGCGCCGCGACGAGGGCCGCGTCGCCTTCCTCACCCTCAACCGCCCGCACGCAATGAACGCGCTCTCCGGCGACCTTATAGACGCGCTGCAGGCGGAACTCGACCGGCTGGCCCAGGACACGAGCATCCGCTGCGCGGTCATCGAGGCGAGCGGCGAGCGGGCTTTCTCGACCGGCCACGACCTGCGCGAGGTCGCCGCGACCCGCGACTATTCGGTCCATCACGATCTCATGACCCGCTGCTCGGCAATGATGATGTCGATCGGCCGCCTGCCCCAGCCGGTGATCGCCAAGGTGAAATCGGTCGCCACCGCGGCCGGCTGCCAGCTCGTCGCCGCCTGCGACCTCGCGGTCGCGTCGAGCACCGCCACCTTCGCGACCTCCGGCATCAACAACGGGCTGTTCTGCGGCACGCCCTCAGTTGCGGTCGGGCGTACCATCAGACCCAAGCGCGCACTCGACATGCTGCTCACCGGCCAGTTCGTCGACGCCGCCACGGCGCTACGCGATGGGCTGGTCAGCCGCGTCGTGCCGCCCGCCGACCTCGACCGCGAGACCAAGGCGCTGGCAGACCACATCGCTGCCCAGCCGCCGCAGCAGATCGCCTCGGGCAAGGCGATGTTCCGCATTCACATGGAAATGACCGTCGAGCAGGCCTACGCATACGCGACCGACTTTATGGCCGGCGCCCTGCAGCGCGAGGATCCACTGGCCGGAATCGATGCGTTCGTGAACAAGAAGCCGAAGCCGGAGTGGAAGGGCAGATAGCGTGTCGAGTTGACGGTTCGGGACGCAGGGTCATTTACTCCCGCTGACAAGAAGAAATCGTAGGGAGAAACTCGATGCAGCCCAAGAAACTGTCTCGACGCACGATCGTCGCGTCGGCATTGGCGAGTGTAGCGACCGCGGCCGTTCCGGCGGTGGCGCAGGATCTTCAACCGGGCAAGCCGATCGTCATCGTCGCGCCGTTCGGGCCCGGCACCACCAACGACATCATCGCCCGCCTGCTCGCCCAGGACATGACGGCGACCCTGGGCCAGAGCGTCATCGTCGAGAATAGGCCGGGCGCCACCGGCAACATTGGTGCCGAGTACACGGCCAAGGCCAGGCCCGACGGCCACACAGTGGTGATCGCCTCGCTGAGCAACATCATCAACCAGGCCACCGGCAACAACACCGTCAATCTCCTGAACGACCTGACGCCGGTCAGCTTCACAGGCGGCGTCTACTATTCCATGTTCGTGCCCAACGAGCTGCCGGCGAAGAGCGTCGCCGAGCTGGTCGAACTCGCCCGCAAGCAGCCGGGCAAGATCAACTTCTCCGGCTTCGCGGGTGGGGTGCCGCAGTTCCTGGGCGAGATGCTCAATCGAGCGGCCAAGATCGACATGGTGATGGTCCCCTACAAGAGCACCACTGATGCGCTGAACGACCTGCTGACCAATCGCATCCAGGTCTGGTTCACCCCCGTCGCCTCCGGCGTGCCGGTCTACAACGCAAAGCAGGCGCGCCTCCTGGCCGTCACCGGCGAGAGACGCGCGGCGGCGCTTCCCGACATCCCGACCTTCAAGGAGCTCGGCTATCCCGACATCGTGGCGGACGTGTCGTTCTACATGATGGCGCCGAAGGGAACGCCGCAGCCGATCGTCGACCGGCTCTATCGTGCCGCCGACAAGGCGATGGACAGCCCGAAGGTCAAGGAGTCCTTCCGCGTACAGGGTATCGAGGACAGGCGCGGCGGCCCCGCCGATCTGAGCGCCTACCTCGCCAGCGAACTCCGCCGCTGGGGCGGGATCGTCAAGCTCTCCGCACCGGCGAAGTAGCCCCCTGAATCGGATGAGCGCGCCTCGGGGCGCGCTCCATTTTTGTGCAGATCAACCACCAGTTCGGCAGACTACTGCCGCCAGTCGGTGCCCTTGCCCTCGATCTGGCGCAGCGCCGCCTTCCAGTAGGTCATGCCATATTCCGGATTGGCGCGCTGCTGCTTGGCGCGCTCGCCGTACTGGCGGATGACGTCCTCCTCGATCGGCGCCGGCTCCTCGTCGAGGCTGCGGGCGATGACCTCGACCTCGCAGGCGCGCTCGAGCATGTACATGCGCCGAAGGGCGCCGGGGATCGACGCACCGACGGTCAGCAGGCCGTGATTGCGCAGCACGACGGAGTTGCCGCCCTGGCAGGACACGCCCAGCGCGTCGCACTCTTCCTGAGAGGTCGGCATGCCATACTCGTGATAGACGAGGTCGTCATAGACCGAGAGCGCGTCCTGGCTGATCGGGCGGATGCCCTTCTTCAGGACCGAGACGCCGGTGCCGGCGCGCGTGTGCGTATGCATCACGCAGTTTGCATCCGGCCGTGCCTTGTAGACGCCCGAATGGATGGTGAAACCCGCGGCGTTGAACTTGCCGTCCTTGGCGTAGACGTTGCCGTCGATGTCCATCTTCACGAGGCTCGATGCCGTTATCTCGTCAAACAGATCGCCGTAATTGTTGATCAGGAAGCACCTGGGTTCGCCCGGGATGCGCACCGTCATGTGCGTGTCGATCGTGTCGGTCCACCCGAAGTGATCGGTGATCCGATAAAGCGCCGCAAGGTCGCAACGCGCCTGCCATTCGGCCTCGGTCATCTCGAGCTTGTCGGGTTGCACCACCGTGTCCATCTCGCGCTCCTGCTTGTGTTTCGGCCGATGCCGTAGGTGTCATCGTAACGCAACTCGCGCGGGCAGGCGATGCACTCTAGCCGCCGCGGCACGCAGAGCCGCCCTGCGAACCGTCGGCACAGTATTTGCGTCTCCCCTGCCGAACAGGCGGTACCGGAGGGCGTTCGTGGCGACCAATCCATTTCATCTCGCGTGGTTCTTGCAGGGCTCCAGTGTGCAGGCATGGGGCGAGCCCTGGACCGGCCATATCGGGACGACTTGGGAGCAGCCAGAGCTTTTCCTCGACATGGCGCGCAGCCTGGAGCGCGCGTGCTTCGACTACATCCTTCTCGAAGACTCGTCTTACGTGGGAGAGAGTTTCGGCGGCTCGACCGAGATCTACCTGAAGAAGGCGATCGCGGTGCCGCGGCAGGATCCATCGGTGGTCGCCGCGCTGATGACCCAAGTGACCTCGCGCATCGGCATCGTGCCGACCTTCGGCACCTACGCCTACCACCCCTATCTGCTGGCCCGCCTGGTGGCGACGCTCGACCAGGTTTCGGCCGGGCGCGCCGGCTGGAATGCCGTGACCGGGAGCTCCGACTTCGCAGCGATGAACTTCGGCATGCCCGGCATGCCCGAACATGATCTGCGCTACGACATGGCCGACGAATACATGGAGGTGGTGCGCGGCCTCTGGGGTTCGTGGGAGCCTGGCGCGATGATCGCCGATCGCAAGAGCGGCAACCTCATCGACCACACGAAGGTTCACGCGGTCAACTACAGCGGCAAATACTTCAAGACGCGGGGACCGCTCAATTCCGGCCCCAGCCCGCAGGGACGCCCCGTGATCGCCCAGGCCGGCGGGTCGCCGCGCGGCCGGCGTTTCGCCGCCGCCCATGCCGACACGATCGTCGTCAATGCCAAGGGCATCGATGCGATGCGCGCCTATCGCGACGACGTGCACAAGCACATGGTGGCGCTGGGCCGCAAGCCGAGCGACTGCAAGGTGCTCTACCTGATCAATCCGATCCTCGGCGAGACCATGGAAGAGGCACTGGAGCGCAAGAAGAAGCGCGAGTGCATGGCCCAGGCCAACATCCAGGAACGCCTCGCCCATTTCGGCAAGGTGACCAACATCGACTTCGGCAAGTTCGATCTCGACAAGCCGCTGCCCGACGACGTGACCACCAACGGCCACCAGCTCAACCTCGAGCAATTCCGCACGCTGGCTGCCGGCCGATCGATCCGTCAGACGATGGCCTCGTTCAACGCCGTCGACCTATCGATCGACCTGTGCGGCACCTGCGATTCGGTGGCCGCGCGCATGGGCGAGGTCATGCAGGAGGTGGGTGGCGACGGATTCCTCTTCTCCATGCCCAACGTCAACCGCCGCACCCTGGCCGAAATCGAGGACGGGCTGGTCCCCGCCCTTCAGGACCGCGGCCTGGTGCGCAAGGCCTACGAACACAAGCAGTTCAGGGAAAATCTCCTCGCTTACTGATCCAAGCAACGGAAGGACGGCATCCATGAGCATGAAGACCATCGGCAGGCGCAGCACCCTGGGCCTCCTGGGAGCCGGCCTCGTGGCGGCACCCTTCATCCGGCCGAGCTTCGGCCAGGCTGCCTGGCCCGAGCAGACGACGGTGCCCGATATCCTCAAAGGCAGCGGCGAAGTCCGTATCGCGACCTTCGGCGGCCTGATGCAGGAGGTCCAGCAGAAGGCCTATTTCGAACCCTTCGAAAAGATCACGGGCATCAAGGTGCGCGCCTTCCCGGGCTCCGACGCGACCAAGGTCAAGGCCATGGTCGAGACCGGCAACGTCGAATGGGACATGGCACAGCTCAGCCGCGGCTCGATCATGAACCTCCAGAAGCGCGGCGACTATTTCGAGAAGATCGACTACGACATCGTCGATCCCGGCGTGGAGGCCCAATACCGCTTCGAGTACGGCCTGGAGATGCTGGTCTGGGCGCAGGTCCTCGCCTACCGCACCGATGCCTTCAAGGGCGCCGTCCCGTCGGGCTGGGCCGACTTCTGGGACACCAGGAAATTTCCCGGCGACCGCGCGATGTTCGGCACCAACAGCGGCGGCTGGCCCGAGATGGAGTTCGCGCTGATGGCGGCCGGCGTACCGGCCGACAAGCTCTATCCGATCGACATCGACAAGGCGCTCGCGAGCTACAGCAAGATCAAGAAGGACGTCTTCAAGTGGTGGGATACCGGCGCGGTGCCCATCCAGCTCCTGACCGATCGCGAGGTCACGATGACCACGGTGTGGAACGGCCGCATGGCCGCGTTGCAGGCCGCCGGCGTGCCTGCGGCGGTCAGCTGGAACCAGGGTCTTCTGAAGCGCGACGCCTGGGGCATTCCCAAGGGAGCGAAGAACAAGGTCAACGCCTTGAAGTTCGTGGCCTACTCGACCATGGCCATCCCGCAGGCCCGGGTCTGCCTCGGAATTCCCTATGGTTCGGTGAACGCCAAGTCGAACGAATACATCCCGACGGAACGCCTGGCCGTCCTGCCCAGCGCGCCGGACATCAAGAAGCAGCTCGTCAACTACAACTACGACTGGTGGATCGACAATCGAGAGGCGGTCATTCCCAAGTTCAACAAGTGGCTGTTGAGCTGACGCCATGACCGTCGCCGGCATGAATGGAGCGGGCCCGGGTCCGATCGGCAGGGGAGCGTCGGTGACGCTCTCCGACCTCGAGAAGACCTACGACCGCACCAGTGCCGCCGCCAAGGCCGTGGACGGCGTCTCGCTCGACATCCGCTCGGGCGAATTCCTGACGCTGCTGGGCCCCAGCGGCTCGGGCAAGACCACGACCCTGATGATGATCGCCGGCTTCGAGACTCCCACCTCCGGCGACATCGCGATCGACGGCAAGTCGGTCGTCGCCATGCCGCCCTACCGGCGCAACATCGGCATGGTGTTCCAGAACTACGCCCTGTTCCCTCACCTCACCGTCGAGGAGAATGTCGGCTTTCCCCTGAAGCAGCGCGGCGTTCCCAAGGCGGAGCGCGCGAAGCTGGTGGCCGAGGCGCTGGAACTCGTCCATCTGCCGGGCTACGGCACGCGCTATCCGCGCCAGCTCTCCGGCGGCCAGCAGCAGCGTGTCGCCGTGGCCCGAGCCGTCGTGTTCAAGCCGCGCCTGTTGCTGATGGACGAGCCGCTGGGCGCGCTCGACAAGCAGCTGCGCGAAAACCTGCAGCTGGAGATGCGACGGCTCCATGCCGATCTCGGCATCACCTTCATCTACGTGACCCACGACCAGGAAGAAGCGCTCACCATGTCCGACCGCATCGCCGTCATGAACGACGGCAAGGTGGCGCAGGTCGGCAGCCCCGAGGATCTCTACGACCGTCCCGACAACCGCTTCGTCGCGGGCTTCATCGGCGAATCGAATTTCCTGCCGGCGGTCGTGCGCGGCCTCGAGGACGATGTGGTCGTCGCGGAGTGCGAGGGCACGCTGATCCGCGCGCTCTGCCCCGGCCGGCCGGCGAGCGGCGAAAGAGTAACGCTCACGACGCGGCCCGAACGGCTGCGTTTCGCTGACACAAGCCAGGCTGGCACACACCCACAGAACCGGCTGAGCGTCACCGTGACGGAGGCGGTTTTCGCGGGCGAGCGCTGCCGCTACATGCTGCAGGCCGGTGACGGCACCTCGATCGTGCTCAAGGAGCCGTCCAGCGCCGCCATCCGCCGCCGCGCCGTCGGCGAGCGGGCGGAGATCGCCTGGTCCGTCGCGGATACGATCCTTGTCTGAGGTGGGTCTTGTCTGAGGTGGTGCAGCCCGCTTCCCTCGCCCTCGCGGTCAGCCGGCCGAAGACGGCGCCGTTCGACTGGCGCCGGGCGGTGCCCCTCCTGCTGGCGGCACCGCTGCTGATCTACATGCTGGTCTTCTACGCGCTGCCGGTGGTGGCGATGCTGTTGCGCAGCGTGAACGATCCGACCTGGACGCTCTCGCACTACGCCACCCTGTTCGACGATGTCGTGTTCCAGAAGACGTTCTGGATCACGATCAACACTTCGGTGACGGTGACGCTGGGGTGCCTGGTCCTGGGCTATCCGGTGGCGATGGGGCTGGTGCGCGCCAGGTGGATGGCGCCCTTCATCCTGGTGATCATCCTGCTGCCCTTCTGGACCAGCGTCCTGGTCCGCAGCTACGCCTGGATGGTGCTGCTTGGCCGACATGGCCTGGTCAACGAGGCCTTGATCGCGCTCGGCATGATCGACCGTCCGATCCGCATCCTGAACACGCCCCTCGCGACGCAGATCGCGATGATCCACATCCTCCTGCCCTACATGATCCTGCCCATCGCCAACGCGCTGCGGCAGATCGATCCGTCGCTGATCCGCGCCGCCTCCGGCCTCGGCGCGACGCCGTTCATGACCTTCCGCCAGGTCATCCTGCCGCTTTCCATGTCGGGCGTGGCGGCGGGCACGCTTCTCACCTTCGTCCTCGCGCTCGGCTTCTACATCACCCCGGCCATGGTCGGCGGGCCGCGCGACATCACCCTGTCGATGCTGATCGCCCAGCAGGTCGACCAGCTCAACTGGGCCTATGCCGCGACCCTGTCGGCGGTCCTGCTGGCGACGGCGCTGGCCATCATGGCCGCGGCGCGCAAGCTGCCGGGCGTCGGCAATGCCTTCCGCACGAGCCTGCGATGAGATTGGCGCGCCTCCTACCAGGCAGCATCGTCGGCCTGATCCTGTTCTTTCTGGCGTTTCCGATCGTCGTGGTGGCGATCGTCTCCTTCTCCTCGGCGACCTATCTCACCTTCCCGCCGCCTGCCTTCGGATTGCGCTGGTACGAGGCCTATTTCAGCAACCCCGACTGGCTGAAGCCAACCTGGGTCAGCATCTGGGTGGCCTGTGCCGTCGTCGTGCTGGCAACCTTCCTCGGCACCCTGGCGGCGCTCGGCATCGCGCGCCTGCCCAAGGGGCTACGCGTCGTCGCGGCCGGCCTGATCCTTTCGCCGCTGATCGTGCCCGGCATCGTGGTGGCGATCGGCATCTATTACGCCTATTCGCGCTATGGCCTGGTGGGCACGCCGATCGCGATGGTGCTGGCGCATACCTGCCTCGCCGTGCCCTTCGTCGTGACCAGCGTCACGGCAAGCCTTTCGGGAATCGATCCGAGACTGGAACAGGCTGCCCTCAGCCTCGGCGCGACGCCCGGCGCCACCTTCTTCCAGGTGACGCTGCCCCTGATCCAACCCGGCGTGCTCGTGGGGGCGCTGTTCGCCTTCATCACCTCATTCGACGAACTGATCGTGGCCTTGTTCATTTCAGGAACCGGCGCGGTCACGCTCCCGCGCCGTATGTGGGACGATCTGCGGTTCCAGATCGATCCGACGATTGCGGCCGTCTCGACCCTTACGATCGTGCTGACGGCCGCGCTGATGGGCGCCGCGCATCTCCTGCGCAAGCGCGCGGAGCAGAACCGCATGGCTGGATCCACGTCCGTCCCATGACCCCTGGTGGCGGCTCGATCAATCCGCGTCGAGCCCCTTCATGTAGGTCGACGGCATGACCGACTTCACGGACTGCGCGCGCTTGGCCAGCCAGTAGGCCTGGGCCGGCGGCACGGACGCGAACTTCGGGTCGACGCCAAGCTTCTGCGCGGCATCCATCGGCCAGTTCGGGTTGTAGAGAAGCTCGCGCGCCAGGGCGATCAGGTCGGCGCGGCCTTCCTGCAGGATCTTCTCCGCCTGGTCGGCGTGGACGATCAGGCCGACCGCCATGCTGAGAATGTCGGCATCGTTCTTGAGGCGGTCGGCATAGGGAACCTGGTAGCCGTAGGTCACAGGACCGGCGCTCACCACCGGCGAACCGCGCATGCCGCCCGAACTGCAGTCGATCACGTCGACGCCCTTGGGCTTCAGTATCTTCGCCAGCGCCACGCTCTGATCCGGCCCCCAGCCGGAATCGTCCTCCACCGAGAGGCGCACGAACAGCGGCTTCGAGGCCGGCCAGTGCGCGCGCACGCTCTCCACGACCTCGATGGCGAAACGCATGCGGTTGAGTTCGCGGCCGCCATACTGGTCGTTGCGCACGTTCGAGAACGGCGAGAGGAACTGGTGGATCAGGTAGCCATGCGCCATGTGGATATCGAGCACGTCGAAACCCGCCTCGTGGGCGCGTCGCGCCGCCTGCCCCCACCGCTCGACCGCCTCCGGAATCTCCGCCAGGGTCAGGGCGCGCGGCGTCGGATCGGTATCTGGCGAGTTGATACCGCTCGAGGAGACGAGTTCCCAGTCATCCCAGTCCTCGATCTCCGGGGTCTGCTTCAGCGGCGCACCACCTTCCCAGGGCCGGAAGCGCCGGGCCTTGCGGCCGGAATGGCCGAGTTGGATGCCCGGCACGGAATTGTGCAGCCGGATGAAGTCGACGCAGCGTTTCAGGCCGGGAATGAAGGCGTCATCCCACAGGCCCAGGTCGCCGACCGTGCCGCAGCCGCGCCGCTCCACCTTGGTCGATTCCATGATCACGAGACCGGCACCGCCGGCAGCGTAGCGGCCGGCATTCACCAGGTGCCAGTCGGTCGCGAAGCCCTTCTCCGCCGCATACTGGTGCATCGGCGCCACGACGACCAGGTTCTTCAGGGTGACGTCACGGATCGAAATCGGCTCGAACAGCATCGGACCGGCCATGTATAATCCCCCCATGCAAGCCGCCTTCAGCGACCGTTACGACGATCTCTATCTGCGCAAGATCCTGCGCGATACCCGGACCATCGCCATGGTCGGCGCCTCGGCCAACTGGAATCGTCCCAGCTATTTCGCCATGAAATATCTGCTGGACCGCGGCTACAAGGTGATCCCGGTCAACCCCGCCGCCAAAGGCCAGGAAATCCTCGGCCAGACGGTCTACGGTTCGCTCGACGAGCTGCCGGTGAAGGTCGACATGGTCGACATCTTCCGCAACTCGGAGGCTGCCGGTCCGATCACCGACGAGGCCATCAAACACGGCGCCAAGGTCGTCTGGATGCAGCTCGGCGTGGTGAACATGGACGCCGCGGCGCGCGCCGAGAAGGCTGGCCTCAAGGTTGTGATGAACCGCTGCCCCAAGATCGAGCACTCTCGCCTCGCCGGCACCATCGAATGGCACGGCATCGCCAGCGGCGTCATCTCCTCGAAGAAGCGCGCGCTCTGACATCATCGTCGAGGCAAACAAAAAGCCGGCTCAAGGCCGGCGTTCGAATGGGGTTTGGGAGGCCTGCGACACCGCCACACCAGGCCGCAGACCTCCCGCTCCCCCTCATGATCGCGTCTTCCCGGTCTTCGCCGGGAATGACACGGCCCCCCTGAGAGACATCGTCAGGTGAAGAAAACCGGCGGTGGTGGGGCCACCGCCGGCTCCTTCCTGAGGTTCTGCTCGGCCACCCGGGGAGAGATAGCGGCTCCGCTTCGACCTCGAAGTCTGAAAGCAACGCTTGCGACGCTAGGCTGGAAGGCTGCGGCCGGAGCCCGAAGACTCCGGCCGATCGAGAGGTTTGCTAGGCCGCCCGGGGAGAGATAGCGACAAAGCGCGTCATCCCCTCTCGAAACACCTTCATCAGCACCGGCTTGCCGGTGGTCTTGGCTTCCTTGAGCTTCTCGACAGCCATCTTCGGGCTGTCGACGGCGTCCTTGCCGACCTGCTGGAGGACGTCGCCGGCCTTGAGGCCCTGGTCGTCGGCCGGGCTGCCCGGCTCGACCGTGGCGACGACCACGCCCTTCACGTCACCGTCGAGGCCGAGCTGCTTGCGCGCCTCTGGAGAGAGCGGCGCCAGCGAGACACCGTAGGACAGCGGCTCGGCCTTCGCGGCCGGGCCCTTGCCGTCGGCACTGGCCTTGACGATCGCGTCGTCCTTCTGGCCGCCGACCTTGGCGGTGAGCGTCATCTCCTTGCCGTCGCGCCACACACCCAGCTTGACCGAGGTGCCCGGCTTGACCGCGGAAATGGTGCGGGTCAGCTCCTTGATGCCGTCGACCTTCTTGCCGTCGACGCTCACGATCACGTCACCCGACTGGACGCCGGCTGCCAGCGCCGCGCTGTCCGGCTGAACCACCGCCACCAGGGCGCCCTTCTCGCTCTTCAGCGACAGGCTCTCCGCGATCTCCTTCGAGACCGGCTGGATCTGGACACCCAGCAGGCCACGCTCGACCCGGCCGTTGTCCTTCAGCTCCGCGACCACCGGCTGCGCCAGCGAGGACGGGATGGCAAAGCCCAGGCCGATGCTGCCGCCGGTCGGCGAGTAGATGGCCGTATTGATGCCGATCACGTTGCCGTCCATGTCGAACAGCGGGCCGCCGGAGTTGCCGCGGTTGATGGCGGCGTCGGTCTGGATGTAGTCGTCGAACGGACCGGAGTGGATGTCACGGCCGCGCG
>VFQN01001676.1_pt1 | contig 36225 bp, 23 predicted proteins | sample 3512371 | NCBI WGS metagenome assembly VFQN01 (sample SAMN10412370, study PRJNA504923) | tailings metagenome | isolation source: Replicate 2 from Balatoc abandoned mine | place: Philippines: Itogon, Benguet | collected 2017-08-28
GGCAGCCCGCGGCCGCACGAGCAAGCCTCGAACCCGGCGACGGCCCGGTCGCCGGTGACGTACCGGACGAACGGCATGCCGTAGTTCGTCAGGTCGGTGACGACGACGTTTCCCTCGTCCCCTGGTGGCGTCGGCAGCCCCTGGTCATCGAGCACCTCCACGACCAGGTTCTCGGTGGTCAGGTGGAGCCCGGCGTGTTTCTCACACTCGCCGCCGATAATCATGAACTCGCGTGATCCGTACGTCTCGAACACCGGGGCGCGGAACACCCGCTCGATCAACTCCCGCTGGAACCCGTGGAGCTTCTCCGCCCCGACGATGATCGAGTCGGGCGAGTAGGGCGTCAGCCGGCGTTCCTCCAGAGCCCGGGCGAAGGCGTAGAGCGGGTTGGTGTAGGCCACAATGACGTTCGGCCGATACCGGTTCAGGGTGCGGAGGAAGTCCGGCACCCGCGCGCGGCTCAACTCGAAGGCGTTCAACGTCAGCCGCCGCCGGAGGCGGTCCTTCACCCGGTCCCACCGCGACCCCGGGTTGAAGAGCGGAACGCCCCAGAGGTGAAGCTGACGCGTCCCCGGCCCCCCCCCGGCCCAGCTGTAGCCGCGAAAGGTCGCGGCGGTGCGCCGCTCGTGACTCTCCATGTTCAGGTCGAACTGGAGGGGCACCCCACTCGACCCGCCTGTGGCCTTCGACAGGAGGCGAAGGCCCGGCACGTCCGCCCGCATCTGCTGCCGGTGAGAACGGATGGTGTCGCGCGTCACCAGGGGCCAGGCGCCGAGGTCGGCGAGCGAGCTGACCTGCTCGGGGCTCAACCCGAGCCGGTCCCAATCCGCTCGGTAGTACGGGCTGTGGCGGTGGGCGTAGCTCAGCAGACGGCGGAGCGATCCCAGCTGGCGACTCTCCAACTCGGCCGGCGGGAGCCACTGACTGGCCTCCAGTTCACGCCAGTAACGGAACGTCTTCCGCCCCTTGACCCACCCCTCGGCGGCGGGGAGCAAGAAGTGTCGATAGAATAGCGTCGCGAGCACAGCTGGGCTCCTGGCTCAGGGTCGTCGTCAGCTCACCAATTCGACCGGAGCGGAGGGTAGGGCGGACGACGCGGGCGACACGTAGACGTTCTCGTAGTTCGTCACCATGCTGTTGATCGCAAAGTACTTCTCCGCCCGCTCCCTCCCCGCCGCCCCCATGGCCCGGCGCTTGGGGGGATCACGCCACAGGTCAAGCAGTGCGCCCGCAAGTGCCGCCGGATCGCCGGACGGAACGAGTATCCCGGTTACTCCCTCTGACACGACCTCCGGGTTCCCGCCGACCCGGGTCGCAACCACCGGGAGCCCACTCGCCATTGCTTCAAGAATCGCAATCGACAACCCCTCGGTGAGCGAGGATAGGGCGAAGATGCTTCCCCGGCTCAGGAGGGTAGGCACGTCCCTCACCTGACCCAGCATCCGCACCGCCTGCCCCAGGCCTAACTCGTCGACCAGCCGCCGGAGTGCGGGGGCGGAACCTCCGTCGCCGGCGAGTTCCAGTCGAAAGCCCGGCTCTTGCCGCGAGGCCAAGGCCGCCGCCCGGACGAGCGTTTCGAAGTCCTTCTCCGGGCTCAACCGCCCCACCGCCAGCACTGGCGCGGCCAGCTCGGGCGCCGCGAGGCGGAATCGACTCAGGTCAATCCCGTTCCACAGTGAGAGTATCCGCCGAGCCGCCACCCCTTCTGCCTGCACCGCCCGGGCCGTGTGGTGCGAGACGCATACAACCCGGTCCGCCGCTCGGGTCGCGAGGCGGAAGGCCATGAGTTGCCGCCGCGTCGCCGCGATGCGCTGTCCGTGACAGGTATGAATCACCCGCGGTACGCCGACGAGCCGGGCGGTGGGCGCCGCGTACAGGAGGGCGCGAGTGTTGTGGGTATGAACCACGTCCGCTCTTAACCGGCGAAACACCTGGGCGAGCCGGACGGCGACCCACGGGTTGACCCCGGTCGGGGCCGCCACGTCGGTCACCTGCCAGCCGAGAGCCTCGATCGCTTCCGCGGCCACGCCCCGATTCTCGAGCGTGACGAAATGGAGGTCGAACCGGTCACGGTCAACGTGGCGGGCGAACTCGACCACGAGGCTCTCCATCCCGCCCACGTCGAGTTGCCCGACCACGTGCACGACAACGGTTTTCAGCCGGCGACTCATTCGACCCCCATTGCAACAACCTCCCGACCGCTCGTCAGTCCGCGGGAGCCCACCGCAGGTCGGCCAACAGCGGCCGGTGGTCCGACCCGACGTCAGGCCCCACCCACGCCGCGGTGCAGACCCACGGGGAGGAATAGAGGATGTGATCGATCCGGACCCCGAACCACCGAGTCCACTTGGTGTACCCCCACCCGGTCCCCGCCGCGGAAAAGGCGTTGCCGAACCCGCCCCAGTCGCGCGCGTAGATTCGGCTCTCGACCGGCATGTTGAAGTCCCCGCCGACGACCGTCATTTCGTCCGCCGCCGCCCAGGCGGCGGCCACTTCCGATGCCCGCTCGCGGCGGGCGATCACGTCCCGGAGGACACCAAGTTCGGTCGGCCGGTGAAGGGCCACCTCTAACCCGTCGCGGGGGGTCGGCAGATGCAGGTTTACAACCGTCAGTTCGCCGCTCTCGGTCCGGACGGCGAACCGCGCCCCCGCGCCCGGCATCCCCAGTTCGCCCGGCCCCAGTTCGGCCAGGAGTCGGACGGGGAACCGGGAGGCGACCGTTACCCGGTTCCCGGCCGCAGCAACGTACCAACTCCGGGGGAGCCAGGGCGGAGACCCCGTCGGTGGAGACTCCTGGGTCAGGACGATGTCCGGCCTCGTGTCGTCCAAGAGGGTGGCGAACCGGCGGACGTCGAGCGCCGAGCCGTCGGTGTTACACGTTAACACTCGCAGTCGGGTCGCGCCGGCCTCTCGTTCGGCGCCCCCGAGCCGAAACACACCTCCGGTGACGGGCACCGCTACTACGACCGCGGTGGCAAGGAGCCACCAGCCAGCCGCCCGTGACCGTGCCCACACGGCGGCCAAAGCGACGGGGGCAAGCGGGAGCGCGATCACCCACCGCGGGCCGAACAGGAACACGGTGGCCCAGGGGACGCGGTCGCCGAGGTCGACCGTGGCCCACGCCGCGAGCGCTACCCCCAGGTACGCCGCCGCCGTCCGCACCACCCACCGCCGAAGCCTGCTAGATGAGGCCTTTCGCGTGGGGACTGGCCGTGGCGAGGCGCTCATCCGCTCGCCTCCGCCGCGGCTCGGCCCGCACCCGTCCGGTCGGGGTCGCCGGTCAGTTGTTTCACTACCCGTGCAGGGCACCCGGCTACGACCACGTCCGGCGGCACGTCCTTCACCACCACGGCCCTCGCCGCAATGACCGAGCGGGCGCCGACGGTAACCCCTTTCAGGATCATGGCATGGGCACCGACCCAGACATCGTCCTCGATCACGACCGGGGCGATCCCCTCGGGGGGGGTCGGCTCCCCGGCCCGGCGGCGGGTGGCGTCGAGCGGGTGCCCGTCCATGTCCATCACCCGCACCCCACCCGCCAGGAGGCAGTTCCGACCGACCCGGACCGACCTGCCGACGGTGAACCCGCACGAGTGCCCGATGAACGTGCCGTCTCCGATCACCAGTTCTGGCTCGAACCCGGACCGCCCACTGAACCCGAAGCTGGGCTTGCCGGACAGCCGGACGTTGTCGCCGACGACGAGCCGCCCGGCCCCTACGAGGTAGGGCAATTCTTCCATCCGGAATCCGGCCCCGATCTTCGCACACTGGCTCCGAAACAACGGCTCGTTCCAGAAGAACCGCCGCGCCCAGACCAGCCCCTCCCGAGCGCCCACGTGCCACCGATAAAGACCCCGGAACAACGGGCGGGTCAACCCGTTCACCGGGATGTGGAAGGACAGTACCGCCCGGGCAACCGCCTTCAGCCGCCCCCACACGGGGCCGTTGCCGCGGCGAAGTCTTGTATCCAGGTTCATGGCGTAGCAGGCAACCGAGACGGGGAAATGGCCGCCCGCGGCGTGGGCCGGCGGAACAACCGCCACACGATCATGCTACTGAGCCGCAAGCGGGCCCAGGAATATTTGACACAGTGTCGGGGGTAGGGGAGCGGGTAGTAAACGAAGGAGAGGGCGATTCGCCACAACGCCCCCCACCGGTCGCCCGAGGCCGAATGGTCGTACGCGAAGGAGAAGTAGTGATGACTGAGGGAGCGGCGCAGCCCCCAGTACGTCCCGGTCAGGACCGAATGCGTCCGGATCTGCCTCCGCCGGACCGCGAGCGAGGCGGCCTCCTGCCGCCGCGTGTGGACGAGCGACCCCATCGAGTCGTGGACGCGGAACCGGAGGAGGGCGCGGTTCACCTTCACGATCGCGAACCGCTCGGCGACCCGCACCCAGTAGTCGAAGTCCTCTGCCGCGTCGAACGCCGGGTCGAACTCGCCGACCTTCTCCCACACGGCCCGCCGCCACATGACGCACACGCCGAGGCCGTTCCCCCAGATGAGGGCTCCCTCTGGCTCCGGGAGGACGACCCGCCGCTGGACCCGGCCGCTCGCGTCCATCGTCTCCATGTCAGCGTACACAAGGCCGGCGTCCGGCTCCGCCCGGAGCCGCTGCACCATCAACTCGACCGCATCCTTGCTCAGACTGTCGTCCTGGGCGAGTCGGGTGTGAAACTGCCCCCTCGCGAGTTGGAAGCCGGTGTTGAACGCCCGCGCTACTCCCCCGTTCTGCTCCCGGCGGACGACACGTACCCTCGGGTCGGCGGCGGCGAACCGCGCGGCGATGGCGTGGCAGTCGTCTGGGCTCGCGTCGTCCACGACGACCACTTCGATGTCACGGTACGTTTGGTTCAGGCAACTCTCGATCGCCTCGGCGAGGTATCGACTACCCTTGTAACAAGGAATAACAATGGATACGATTCCACTCTCAATAGCTGACGGGGCGGCGTCGTTCGCGTGCGGGGGGCAAGATAGCGGTACGGGCGACACGGTGTATCTCACCAAATCTCGGTAGTAGCCGCCTGAGCGCAACTCAAGTGGCCGGTGTGAAAACCAGTTCCGCCTCGCGAGGCCAGAGGGGTCGGACCTCAGCCGCGAGGGACATCCCAAGCTGATCGGCGCACCGGTCGCCGGGAATGAAAACACTCGCCTCAAGTTACTCGCACGTCAATAACACCCGCATTGCAGCAGATACTCACTACGACGCGGCCGGGCGGAATTAATCGAGCAACTCGCCGCCGACCCGTTTCGCGCCCGCGCCGTCCACGTCACGGCCCGGCCACACGATCGCCCCGATCCCGTACCCGTCCTGCTCCGGCCCCTCCTGAAAGAACTCGTAGCACTCGGAATATCGCCCGCGGATGTCCTTCCACAACCGCCACACGTCGCCTCCGTTACTCGCCGTGACCTGGCCGAAGCGCGTGCGGTAGTCTGGAACAATGTCATGGAAGGCGATCACCCCGCCAGGACGGACCAGCGAACTGTACAGTTCGAAGTCCCGAGACACCCCCTCGAACGAGTGGTCGCCGTCGATAAACAGGAAGTCCAAGAGTCCGCCCTCGAGAATCCGCTCAAGGTCTCGACGCGTCTGCTCGCTGTGGGAGTCCGCCTCCAGACAGGTCAACCGCTGCCCCTCCTTGATCAGAAGCGGGAAAGCCGAGCGCCGCGAACGGCCGAAGTGGATATCAAGGGAGACCAGGTGGGCGGACGGTGCTGCAACCTGGGCAAAGAGGAAGAGGGTGCCCCCGTCGTAAGACCCCACCTCACAAAGACGCTGGGGCTTGAGTTTGGCCAGTAGATCCACCAGGCCAACGATCTCCTTCGGCTTTTGAAGTGCGCAGAGGTTCGTCTGGGCCAACAACTCGTAAACCGCCTTCGGCGAGTCACACGCCGGGGCACGACTGCGCAGGAATTTCGCCTGCTTGCGCAGCCAATACCACTCGTCGATCCCCCGAGCGGTCCGGGGGGCGACGCGGTACGCCAACTGCTTCATGACACGAACGAGCGGGTTCACGGCGGCTCCAAGTGGCGGGTAGCGTTCACCCGGCGAGTTTAGCGTGTTCGTCACCGGCCTGGGATAATCCCGTCCCACCGTCCGGGAATTCGGGATGGCGGAGCCCGCCCGCGTACCGGCGGATCGTGGCGTCATAGATTTCAAGCCAGCCTTGGCAGTCGTCCTCGATCGTTACACGGCAACGGTCGTAGTCCATCCCGGCCTGGACCTCCGTGTAGTTGTCCAGAACCCAACCGAGTTTCGTCGTAAGAGCCTCAACGTCGCCCGGAGGGGTAAGGAACCCATTCACTCCGTCGATCACGCGGTCCGCCAGACCCCCGACCGAAGATGCGATGACCGGCTTGCGCGCCGCCATCGCCTCCTGGAACACCAGACAGTACGTCTCCTCCCACACCGAGGGGACTACTACCAGGTCGACTTGCGAGAGGATCCGCGGCACGTCTGAGTGGTCGAAGCGGCCGTGAAAGGACACGGCCCGGCCCCGCGCGGCGGACCGCAAGGTTGCCTCGTACTCCTCATTCCCTGCCCCGTGGAAGTGGAGTTCCGCTTCCCGGCCTAATCGCGTGAAGGCGTCCAGTAAGACGTGACACCCTTTGTGGTGGCGTACACTCCCCAAGTATCCGACCCGCAATGGCCCACTGCGTCGGCCGTGGCCCGCTGGTGCCGACTGGCGGAACGGCGCCTCGTCGATCCCCCAACGGTGCGTGGTCAACAAGTCGGGTGGGAAGCCGGCCTGCAGAAAAGCCTGTCGCGTTGACTCCGAGATGGCCGCAAGGGTGGGGCGGTGGCGGTGGACGAACCGGAGCACCCGCTGCCGCCGGAGGGAAACCGCGCAGTAGGCCCGGAGCCGGCCCGGAAGCGTCCGCGGGGCCGGGGGCGCACACGAACACGCACACCGCCACGCGTTCCCACCGCAGCGCCGGAGGACTCCCTCACAAAGCAGCCAATAGTCCGGAAGGGTGAGGACGAGAGGGAGCCCCTCGGCCGCGAGCAGGCCGAGCACAGCGAGCCCGAACCCGACGGGGTGATGGACGTGTACGATGTCCGGGCGGAACTCCCGCACGAGCCGTCGGAGTTCGGCCCGCCAAAGCGGGCCACGGAACGACATCGCCCGGAGCTTGTTCCCCCACCACCCGCCCGGCGACATGGGGATGGGCCGAACGTAGTCCCCCAGCCGCGCGACCGCCTCCGGTGGGGTTCGACCGAGCGCGTACGAGGGGACCGCCAACCGCACCTCCGCCCCGGCGGTCGACAGGGCCCGAGCCAGCTCGTCGGCGTAGATCTCCGTACCCGCTTGGGCCAGGGGATAGACGGAGTGCGCGACCTGAAGAACCCTCATGCCCGCACCGCCCGGCTAGCAGCCACCCCACGCCGGTTCACGGCGCGGTACTCCTCGATCATCCCCTGATACATGGCCGTCCGCGTTGAGGCCAACAGCCGCTCGGCCCGCCCCCGGGTGCAGGCGCCCAGCCGGCGAAACCACGAGAAGAAGTACGAGCGGAGGACCCAAGCCGGCACCCCGAACACGGTCCGCGTGTTCGGGTAGTGGCCCATCCGCGCGTAAGTCCGCCCGCACCCCCGAAACCAGTTAGTAAGATAGCCTGTGGTAATCCGCGACGATGGGACGTAGTGGTGGAGGGCCGCCCCGGGAACCCAAATGCCCGATACCCCCGCGGCCCGCAGCCGCTGGATCACATCGACCTCGTCGCCACTGATCAAGGTGTTGCCAGAACGGCCGAGGTCGGGGCGAAACAGGCACCCACGCAACAGGTCGGTCCGGACGGCCATGTTCGCCCCGAGCGGCGCCTCCGCCGCCGCGAGTGGGCGGGACTGGTCTCCCAAGTCGAGAATTGCCAGGGGCGCCCCGAGTCGATCGATAATGCCAAGGATCGACGGGTCGGGAGCCGACTCGTACCACGGCCTGACCGGCCCGCCGAAGTACCCGGCGGCGGGATTCTCCCGCGCGGCCCCGACGTAGGCCTCAAGCCAGCCCGCCTCGACCCGAACGTCGTCGTCGGTCCAAATGATCAAGTCCCCGCGCGCCGCGGCGATGGCACAGTTCCGTGCGTTGGAGTGTCCCTGTTTGGGCTCGAACAACCGGCGGATCGGGAGCTTGCCTAGAGCAACGTGATGCTCGATTACCTCGTCGGTCGCGTCCGTGCAGTTGTTATTGACAACGAGCACTTCCCATTCAACACCCGAGGGGACGCGCACGCCTGCCATTGTGGCGAGGGTCTGGTCGAGCAGGTCGGCCCTATTCCAGGTGCAGATGGCAATTGTAAACCGCACAATTATTCCTCGTTCAACCGGCAGCGATCATGTGCCGCGCCCGTAGGGACGACCGAGAACCCGCCGCGCGGCCGAAATCCAGTTGCGCGTCAGCCCACGGAAGGTCGTGAGCGGGCCAAAAACATCCTCGTGCACCAACTCGAACGGGCACGCCTCCGCCATCTCCGCCTCCTCGCGGAGGGCAGCGGTGGCATCAATGTAGGACGACTTGCAGTACAGATAAATGTTCTGCCTGTACCACCAGTCCACTGATCGGTTGCGCCATATCTGCGGTCGGATTGGGTCGAGCCGACTGTAGCCGACGCTGGAGAACATTTTGCGCCAGTACGACGGCCATTGTTCGTTCACATGCTGCGTCCCCCCCTGCCCCGGGGCCGCGGCCGAAAAGAGGACGCACGGCGCCAACGCGGTGAGAGACCGTATCAACTGGATTGCGTGCCGGGGCGGCAGGTGCTCCGCCACCTCAAGACACACCGCCAGGTCAAACGTCCGCCCCAGCTCAAGGGGCTTGGCCAAGTCGGCCGCACGGTACTTCTCAGCCGGGATGAGCAGCTTGGAACGGTCGACGTAATCCCCGTCGAGTCCGAGGCAGTCCGTTATCCCGTGTTCAACAAACGCTTTCAGCCAGGTGCCCAGGCCGCAGCCGATGTCAACGACCGAACGCGGCTGAACAAGCCCGGCGACGAGTGGAACAACGACCCGCGCGGACTGGAGCGAGCCGCCCTCACGCGCGGAGTAAAACGAGTCGGTGTACGGCGTGGCGGCCCGGGAGCATTCTGCGCGGTGCGGACTAATCATTGAATAGAGCTCGCGGGCGGGCCGGTGTCCGACGGGGTGAACTGCCACGCCGCCTGGACCAGTAACGGCCCGGCGGATGGCGGGGGGAGCCGACCACTGCCGAAGACGTCAGTAGCATGGACGACGAATGATATTGCGTCCAGAACAGTATCGACGTCCCCGTAGTCATCACCCAAGTAGAGGTCGACGCCGTACCGGCCGGGCATGAGCGGCATGGTGGGGAAAAGAACGCACACCTCGCCCGCACGTGCGGGCGGACCGAACCGGTAGCCCGGCACGGTCCGGTTGTTGTTGCCGAAGAGCGCCCCGCCGTATTGGTCCTTAACGACCACGCCCAGTACCGGCGCCAGTGGTCGGGTGCGGGCGTCAAAGTCGACAGCGATCTTGAGCGGCCCGCACGCACCGACCGACGACGCGGGGTTTCCTTGCCCGTCCCTGAGACTGACACGCGTCATCAACGGGCGACTGCCGATCACCCGCCCGGGGGTGTCGCACAGTTCGCGCGTCGTGTCCTCCCCACGCTGGGCGTGGCGCACGTACGCGTCAACTCCGACGTCGGTCTCGGCGTCCAGCTCGACGCGGCCGCCGGCCAAGAGCACGGTCCGGTTACAGAGTGCCTTGACGGCGGTCATGTTGTGGCTTACGAACAGCACCGTGCGTCCGCCGCGGCTGACGTCCTGCATCTTCCCAAGACACTTCTTCTGAAACTCGTAGTCGCCGACCGCTAGCACTTCGTCAACGACTAATATCTCCGGCTCCAAGTGTGCGGCAACGGCGAACGCCAGTCGCACGTACATGCCGGACGAGTACCGCTTGACCGGCGTGTCCAAGAACTTCTCGACTTCCGCGAACGCCACGATCTCGTCGAACTTCTTGTCGATCTCACGCCGGCTCATTCCCAGGATGCTGCCGTTGAGGTACACGTTCTCCCGGCCCGTCAACTCCGGGTGGAACCCCGTCCCGACCTCCAGCAGACTGCCGACCCGTCCGTTCAACTCCACCCGTCCGGTCGTCGGCTTGGTGATGCGACTGAGGATCTTTAAGAGCGTACTCTTACCCGCCCCGTTGCGGCCGATGATCCCCACCACCTCCCCGGGTCGGACGTCGAAGCCGACGTCCTTTATGGCCCAAAAATCTTCTACAGCCGGTTTCCGCCCGCCACCCCGGCGGAAGGAACCCGCGACCGCTCCGGCAAGGCTCTCGCGAAGGGTCCGGTAGTTCGCGCGCTGACCGGCTTGGGCCAGCCGGTAGCACTTCCCAAGTCCCTCGACGCGGATCGCCGCCACCATGTAATCGAATCCCAGCAGGCTTCTTATATTACGTCCGCAAACCGGTCTTCGTACCGTCGGAAGCAGTAGCACCCGACGGCGAAGGACACCACCGCCACGACCGCCGCGCCCCCCAGCCCTAGCCAGGGGATTGGGCCGCCGAGCAATCCGGCCCGGAACGTCGCAATCAGGCTGTTGAGTGGGTTGACCGCGACCAGCCAGCCGACCGCCTCGCTCTCGGCCCCCGTTGGATGCATGTAAATCAGGGGGGTTGCAAACATTCCGAGCTGAATGAAGAACGGTATCACATACCGAAAGTCCCGATAGGCCACGTTCAGGGCCGCCAGTAACGTCCCGAGGCCGGCCGCCGTGAGCCCGAGCAGTCCGACCACCACGGGGACGACCAGTATTCCCCACCCCGGGGCGATCGGAGCGCCTGCGAACGCGTACCCGACGAGCACGACCGCCAGCAGCGTGCTGGCCACCAGAAAATCCACCCCGGCGGCTAGCACGGTCGCAAACGGAACGGCCAACCGGGGGAAGTAAATCTTGGTGATCAACCGCTCCGCCCCGACTACGCTGTTGGCCGCGTTGGCCAGTGCGGTCGAGAAGAAGAACCAGGGCAGGATGCCGGTCAGGAAGAAGACCGGTTGCGGCACCCCGCTGGTCGAGACGCCCGCAAGACGGCCGAAGAAGACGGTGAAGACCGCCATCATCATGGCCGGTTGTAGGACAGCCCACGCGGCCCCGAGCGCCGTCTGCTTGTACCGGACCTTGACGTCACGCCAGGCGAGAAAGAACAACAATTCCCGGTACCGCCAGAGTTCGGCCCAGTCGACCCACTCCAAGTCGCGCGGGGGCTCGATCAACGTCCGGTTCAGCATCGGGGCAGTGCCCGCGGGCCGGGGCGGCTCCTCTGAACCGGCCGGGGGATCGAGCGGAGTGTGGGAGTCTTGGGTGCGGCCAACAGACTGGTGCGACACGGTGGTTGTGCTCATGAGCTGAGGCGCCCCGCGACCCTGGTGAACAGTACCAGCCCGACGAAGGCGGCGACCCCGACGAACGCCGTCCGGCGGAACCACTGTTGTGAAACCCGGTACGCCTCGGGCGGGGTCGGGATGGCGAGCCGGGCGTAGCACGTGACCACCGCGAGCAGGAGGTACGTGGGTATGACATAATTGCGAGAAATCGAATAAATACCAATGGCATAAGCCGCCGCCATCCCGACGACGAATGGCCTAGCCTTGACGATCTCGCTATCAACCGCCGTGGCGGCGCCGGTCGCGGATGCGCGGAGGAGCGTCCCGGCCCAGTAAAACGCCCCGAAAAAAGCCGAGCCCCCGATCAGGCCGAGCTCGACGTAGGCGTGGACGAATGAGTTGTGGGCCACCGCCGCGAACTCGGCCGCGAATTCGTGGGCGCCAATCCCGGTGAGGAGCGATGTGGGGCGACTGATGATCTCTGTTAGACCTTCTGACCACAGGTGGATTCGCTCGTCCGAAGTATCCCCCTTCCCGAGCCCGATTTCAGCCTGCCGGCCACCGACACCGAATAGCATCACCGGCACACAGAGGAGGACGATCGGCACCGCCCGCTTGCCACCGTACCGCGCCGTCAGGACCCCGGCCACGCCGGCCAGCAGGCCGAGCATTCCGCCGCGGGACTGGGTCAGGGTCAAGGTGTAGACGAACGCGACGACCGGGCTCAGCCACAAGTACCGCAACGGCCCTCCGCCCCCGGTCAGGGCGCGGTAAGCACAGCAAAGCGTGCCGAACACGAGCACGAGGCACAGGTCGTTCGGGTCGTTGAAGATGCCGGTACTACAGATACGGTACGAGTAAGTGACTTCCCCGGTTGCGGCGTCGAACCCGCGCTGGCGGACCGGCCGCATCTGTTCGATATCAATAAATTCGTACCATTGCAACTGGGCCGCTAGGGTGAGACCCAGAACGAGGACCACACACCAGCCCAGGAAGCTACGGAATCGGGCGGTGGTGTTCAACACTGCCACCGCGAGAAAGTAATACAGAATGACCTTTCCGAACTCGCCCAGGTCTTCCTCGGGGGTGTCCAGGTTCCCGCGAACGACGTTCGAGAGCGGAACCACGAAATACAGGGCGAGCACACACACGCCGATCGGATTCCGGGCGAGTTCGCGGGGCGAGAGCACCTGACACAGCCTCGGCGCGTTGAACAACAGGCACAGCGATATGGTTATCAGGTAGAGGCGTGAGCCCTCCAATCCCGGCCAGAGTTCTTCTGGCCGAATGAACAAAACGGCATTCAAGAGGACAAAGAGCGCGTAGCCCATGACCTGCCGCAAGGGGTTAGGGCTGAACCGAAATGGCTCGTTCGAGTTCGGGCAGGAGGAGGGCTGCGATCTCTTCAGCCGGTGCGGTCCGGCCGGCAGCGCCTAGCCGGTCGTCGTCTGCCACCAAGTACACTTTGTACAGGATTGGACGAAAAGCAAACTTGTACCGAGCCGTTCGGTGCTCGGGCGCCTCCCACCCCGCGCCGCCGTACCACCCCCAGTAGACCCGGAGTTGCGTAGGGACCGGGCCAGGCTTTGCGAAAGACGCCCCCCACAGACGGGCTCCGCCGCCCCCGACCGCCACCGCCTCGGGTGGGGTCTTCTGCTCGAATCCAGTGCCTTGGAAGCAAACGTCCGGCGTGTGGACTGAGATGGGGCCGGGCGGGCCGGCTACCACCAGGAGCCGCACCACACGCCCGGTCTGGCCGTTCCGGTACTCCCGGGACAGGTGAGCGCGAATCGACACCCGATCGAGTTCGTCCGCACTCATCCGGACGTCCGTCGCCGTCCACGCCCCGAACTGACGACCCACGGCCTCCAAACGGGACTGCACCGGGGTGAAGTCGGCCGCCGCCCGCCAGCGGTGCGTGAGGATGCCGTGGGCCGCCCCGGACCCGGCAAGGACTATGGCACACGTGACGATGCGGAGGATGCTCATAGCGGAGGTCGCTCAGGGGCAGGGCGCGGCTCAACCGGCAAGCGGGGGAACCGAGACCGACTCGGGGTTGTACCGGGGTCGGTAGTAGCCGATTCGACTCCCGCCGTTCATCACCACCCCGAGAACCCGGGTGCCGACCAAGGCCAGTTGGGCGAGCGTCTCCTTGACGGCCGAGAACTCACTCACCTCTCGCATGACGGTCAGCAGCACCCCGTCCACCGACCGGGCCATCACCAGCGTATCGGCGACCGGAAGGATCGGGGCCGAGTCGATGATCACATACTCATACTGCTCGGCCGCCTGCACGATAAGATCGTTCCATCGCCCAGTCGTCAGCCCCTGGCTCCCGGCCGTGGACCACTGGCCGGCGGCGATCACGGTCAGCCCCGTAACCGTAGTCGGCTGCAGAATTTCGGTCGGGGTGGCGGCACCCGCGAGGTACTCGCACAAGCCGACCCGCCCAGGAAGCTTCAGAGCCTGGTGAAGTCGGGGGTGACGGAGGTCGCCGTCGATCAACAGGGTGCGGTGCCCGGCATGGGCCAGGCTGCGGGCCAGGAGCAGAGCGGCGGACGTCTTTCCTTCCCCGCTCAGCGCGCTGCCGATCAGGATCGTCCGGGCCGGGCGGGGGCCGGTCAACCCGTACTGGAGGATGGTTCGGGCGGCGCTCACGGCCTCCCCGAGGGCCAGTTGCCAGTTCGGGTTGTCCGCGACGTCCGCGGCCACCGGCCCCGACCGGAGGGCCGGGAGAACGCCGATGAGCGGCAGGCCAAGTTCGCCGGGAAGTTGCCGGCTGTCCAGTACCCGTGGGTTGCGGCTCTCGCGCCACAGCAAAAGACCGATGCCCACAACCATCACGCCCAAACCCACCAAAGCCGAATACTTCTGCCGCCTGGTCCCCTCAATCCCGGACACCACGTCGGCGTCGAGTTTGATCACCCGATCCGGGGCGTCGGCCTCGAGCTGGAGGGTTAGCAGCTCGAACTGGGTGCGGGCGAGGAGTTCTCTCTCCCGCCCGAGCTTGCTCCGCCACTGCTCGATTTGGTAGGCATCCCCCGCCGTGGAAACTTCCGGGACTCCCGCCTCCCGGTATTCCTTGTCGAGTACGGCGATCAAACGCTCGAAGTGCTGGATCCGGTTCTGGAGCCGGCCGACGGCGAGTTGGTCGTTCTGTTCGCCGAGTTTGCTGGCGATCGCGTCGATGTCACGTCGGGCCTGTTCCTCCTTCTTCGTGCATGCCTCCTCGAGCGCCCGCAGTTCGACGAGTTGGCCGTCGAGTGCGGGGGTCGTCTTGCCCGGGGCAAGCGACCGCTTCGTCTTCTCGGTCTCGACCCGCAACTGGTCACGCTGGGTTCGGGCGGCAGTATAATCGGGATCGGCGGCCAACCGGTCGCGGACGGCGGTCGTCACGACCGGTTCGGGAACGATCCGGCTGCGGTTCGGAGCCTTCAGCAGGTCGAGCTCGACCTTCGCGTCTCGGAGTTGAGCCTCGGCGTCCAACTTCTGCTGGGTGAGCCGGGTCTTCTCGGCCCGGGTGTATGCCCGGGCGTCCTCAACCGACACGGGGGCAAGCGTCTCCATCCGGCTAGTCAGGTGGCCGGTGGTCTGGCGGATGTCCAGCTGAGTCTGGTCCTCCAGCTTCTTGAGTTTGTCACGCCGGTCCGAATTCTGGTTCTTGCGCTTGTTCACCGCGTCGTCGAGATACGACTGGGCCACGGCGTTCACGATCGCCCGGAGCTCGTCGGGGTTATCCCCCTCGATACTGACCCGCATGATCTCCGGGCCACCCTTGAAGTCCACCTTCAGGGCACCCTCCAAGGCGGTCAGCTTGTCGTCGCCCTTCAGCACAGACGCCCCTCGGACGACCGGGTCGCGCAGGGCCGCGTTTAAAATCACCCGGTTCTTGACCATGGCCGGCTGGCTCTGGCGGAAGAGGTTGAAATCATTCTTGTCCGAGGGCGACAGGATGTGCGGCTGGGACGAGTGGATCTGGAAGATCGCGTAACCGGTCATCTTCGGGAGGGGCAGGAAAGCCCAAACGGCCCCCGCCGCCCCGGCAGCCACGATGGCCAGCGCAGCGACGAGCCACTGGCTCCGGCGCAGTGCCGAGCGCACCATCCCCAGGTTCATCCCGACCGGCTCGACCCCTTTCGCCTGAGGCTCGGCCGTGCTGTTCCCGCGATCCATTGCTACGCCTCGCCCGGTCGTATCACCGCCGGTGTGTGGTTAGAGCCCCGCCGACCCCACGGAACAGAATTCGCTACGCGATGCCGGGCTGGGAGCGAACCGGGGCGATGATCCGGTGGGACAGCCAAAGAAGGGCGAAGAACATCGCCACGGCGACCGGCATCATCAGCCACCCGGCGACGTCATGGAACACCCACCGGGCCCACTCGTCGTGGGACGCGTCGTACAGAAGCCCGGTCGCCGTGATCCGTATCACGTTCACCGCGACGGCGACCGGGATCGCACTGAGCACCACCCCGCCCCGGGCCCACAGAGGCTCGGATTTCAAGACGATGGCGACGGCGAAAGAGAGGGCGAAGAAGGTCACCAGCATCCCCAACCCGCTGCACGCCTCCACGACCCCGAGGCGGGTGTCGTTGCTGAGCAGGATCACGTTGCCGTCCGCGACGGCTGGTACCCCAGACGCAACAAGCAGGTAAGTGCTCGTACGGGTCGCGATCCGCTGGAGTGACCCGCTCATGACCGTCTGGATCGCATACGGCAGGGGCACCATGAACGCCAAGAAGGCCACGGCCGGCCAAGCCCACCGCAGCCCGGCCCACCCCGCGAGGGCGACGATCACACCGGCGAGGCACACGAGCATCGACAGCGCTTCAAACCAGCCGACGAAGGCGATCACACCGACCCCGCGCATCAGGATCGCGGCGCCGATAATTCCTAACCCCCACCAACTCCCGCGGATCGGTCCGGCCAGGTAAGCCCGGCGAGCCCACAGGAGGTACGCCGAGAACCCGGGCACTAAAAACCCGTGAGAGTACTGAGGGTCGGACTCCCACCGGCTCACCATGTCGGCGAGGGTGGGCCAGTACGCCCAGACCGCCGCGCCGACCAGCAGTAGGCCTGCCGAAGGTATCACGCGGGATTGCGGCCGTGCAGGAGCGGCAGCAGGGCTAGGTTGGTCCACGGTTGCCATCGTTGGCAATTAGAGTTAGAGCGACCCCGAAGGATTCCCGATTCTGGTCGTTTCGAGCGACCTGTGCTGGGCAATACGAGAAAATTCTCTTGTCAATTCAATAATTATAAAGACAACGCAACTGCACAGGTTGGGTGTGCTAACGGTTCTAAAGTCCGCCGAATCGTCGCCATCGTTGTACGCTCCAATCCGATCGGATACTGGAATTCCCGGAGCACCTGAATCCTTCCCACCGCCTGCGCATCGAAGAGCACCACCGCACGGCAACAAGCCTGGCAAGGCATTACCTTTGGGGCCGACCAAGCCCGCTGACCTGCCCATTACCATGCCCCGCCTTTTACGCCTGATTGGTTCCGACCTACGGGCCAAAGCGGCGTGGTGCTACGAGCGGGACGACTGGAAGGGCGTCGTCAAGGTGCTGCTGACCGATGGCACCCCGGCGATGGTTTGGTATCGGCTGATGCAGTGGGCGCGGCGATGGCGGCTCGTGCCGCTGGAACTCCTGTTCAACCGCCTGAACACAATCCTGTGCGGGTGCGTGATTGGCCGCGGGGCGGAGTTCGGACCGGGGTTCGTGCTGGTCCACTGCCTCGGAGTGGTGATCAACGGGTCGGTCCGTGGCGGGGCGGGGGTCAAGATCGAGCACCAGGTCACGATCGGGGCCGAGAAGAGGCAGAGCCCGGAACTCGGCGACGACGTGTTCATCGGGGCCGGGGCCAAGATCGTCGGCCCGGTCCGGATCGGGGATGGAGCCCGGGTCGGGGCGAATGCCGTAGTCGTCCACGACGTTCCCGCCCACTCGACGGTTGTCGGCATCCCCGCCCGTGTGGTTCGCACTCGCACTCCGGTTGGCGCTGTTTCCGATATCTGACCGGGTCGCCGTACTCGCTCGGAACCAGATCGACGGGTTTGATACCTGGGCCGCACCGAGAACCAGTTGTGAACTCGCCCTTCATCCTCGAAACAGCCCTGGCGGTCTGCCTCGGGGTGGTCGCCTTCGCCTACCTCGGCTACCCCCTACTCATCCTCACTCTATCCCGGGCCTTTGGCCGCCGTCCCGTCCCCCCGGCCGTCGAGGCGGCTGACCTGCCTACCGTGTCACTCCTCGTCGCAGCCTACAACGAGGAGGTGGACATCGAGGAGCGGGTCCGAAACGCCCTGGCTATCGAGTATCCGGCGGGCAAGTTGGAGATCGTGATCGCCTCCGACGGCAGCACTGACCGGACCGACGAGATCGTCCGCCGGTACGAGGACCGCGGGGTCCGGCTGATCGCCTACCCGGAGAATCGGGGCAAGGCGACCGTGCTCAACCGGTCCGTCCCGCGACTGGCCGGCGACATCGTCGTCCTCTCTGACGCGAACACGATGATGGCCCCGGACGCCGTCCGCCGGCTCGCTGCCTGGTTCGCCGACCCGAGTATCGGGGTCGTCTGTGGCCGGCTCGTTCTGACCGATCCTTGGACGGGCCGCAACGCCGACAGCCTGTACTGGCAGTACGAGACGTTCCTGAAGAAGTGTGAGAGCCGGCTCGGCGCCCTGCTCGGGTCGAACGGGGCGATCTACGCCATCCGCAAGGGAATCTTCCCCGTCGTGCAGCCGGGAACACTCATCGACGACTTCGTGATCCCGCTCCAGGCACGCCGGGCGTCGGGGTGTCGGATCGTGTATGACGCCAAGGCCGTCGCCCACGAGGAGACGCCGCCGACGCTCCGGGCGGAGTTCCGCCGGCGGGTGCGGATCGGGGCCGGCGGGTTCCAGAGCATCGGCATGCTGTGGCGGCTTCTGTCGCCGTCCAACGGGTGGGTGGCACTCACCTTCCTGTGCCACAAGATCCTGCGGTGGTCGTGTCCGTTCTTCCTACTCGGCGCGCTGGCCGCCAACGCCGTGCTGATGGACCAACCGGGCTGCCGGGAACTGATGGCCGCTCAGCTCGGGTTCTACCTCCTCGCCGCAGTCGGTCACTGGCTCCCGCGCCGTCCGGGGTTCCTCAAGGCCTTCCGGCTGCCGACCATGTTCGTTAGCATGAATCTCGCGCTCTTCTTCGGGTTCATCCGGTGGACTCGGGGGGGGAACAACGGGACGTGGCAGCGGACCGACCGAACCGCGTCCGTCGGCGAGGGAGCCGACCGCCAGCCGGTCGGCACGGGGGTGTGATGGACTCGTGGGTCGTCGGCGGCGGGGTGGTTGGGGCGGCGCTGGGTGCTGGAGTGGCGGGAGCGGCGTTGGTGGCCCGGAAGCGCGGGCTGCACCGGTGGCTCCTTCCATACCTACTGGACCGTCGGCCGGCACCTAAACCGAGTGAGCCGGTCCACGTCCTGCTGGCTGTGTGCGACCACTACGAGCCGAAGCGGGCTGGGGCTTCGCCGGAGAGAGCCCGTGCCAGGGTCGAGCAGTGGGTCCGCGAATACCCCGCGCAATTCAAGGAATTCACCGACAGCGACGGGTTCCACCCACGACACTCATTCTTCTACCCGGCCGAGGAATACGAATACGAATATCTAGACATGCTAGCCGGCTTGTGCCGGGCCGGGTTCGGTGAGGTCGAGGTCCACCTGCACCACGACAACGACACGGCCGACAATCTCAGGCAGACGCTGTTAGAGTTCAAACGCACCCTTGCGGACCGGCACGGACTTCTCAGCCGCGATCGAACGACGGGCGAACTGACCTACGGGTTCATCCACGGCAATTGGGCACTGGACAACGCCCGGTCCGACGGCCGCTGGTGCGGGGTGAACAACGAGTTGGACGTACTCCGCGAGACCGGCTGCTACGCCGACTTCACCCTGCCGTCGGCCCCGAGTGAGACACAGACCCGCAAGGTGAACAGCGTCTACTGGGCGGTGGACGACCCGGCCCGGCCGAAGTCACACGACACGGGGACCGACGTGGCAGCTGGCCCACGGCCGGCGAACGGCCTGTTGATGATCCAGGGGCCGCTCCTCTTGGACTGGGGGCGGCGGAAGTGGGGCGTGCTGCCGGGGGTAGAGAACGCCTGCCTGCAGAAGAGTCAGCCGCCCGACGGCCGGCGGCTCGACCTGTGGCTGCGGGCCGGAGTCCGCATCCACACTCGGCCGAACTGGTACTTTGTGAAGCTCCACACCCACGGGGTGAACGAACCGAACCAGGACGTGCTACTGGGCGAGCCAATGGTCCGGTTCCACCAACTCCTCCGGGAGCGGGCCGATCGCGACCCGCGGTTCCACTTCCACTACGTCACCGCCCGAGAGATGGCGAACATCGCCCTCACCGCAGCCGACGGGGTGGATCTGTCCGTACGAGACGCCCGGTCCTATCGATACGTACCGGTTGCCTGACCTATTGGAGCCACAGCCGCCTCGGCCGGTCTGACACGACCCCTGAGATCGCCTAAAAAGCCGGCGTTTCTAAGAGGCACTGACACAACCCCCGAAAACGCTTGAAAACCGGGGGTTGCGGCAGGTTGTGTCAGTGTCTCTAACACACGGTCCGGTTGAGGGTGTCTGATCTGGTTGGACCGGCGTCCCGCCGGTCTTCTCGGACGACCGGCGGGACGCCGGTCCAACCAAACTCAAACCGGACAGCGCCAACCGGCGCCGTGTATTAGACCGTGTAAACGGTTCCAAACTACTCCGCCTCTGACCCCGTACACGGGGTCTAGTCCCATCCGCACCGCGACGAGCCGCAGATGAGTCAATATCGGCTGAACTGGAAGTTCCTTCTCGGGTTTTTGGCCGTAGTCGCCATCGGCGGGGGGCTGCTTCACGCCCGCTACAAGCGCCAGGTCGGGAAGCAAGCTGACACGCTTCTGGAACTGGCCAACGGGGCAGACCAGAAGGGCGACGCGGGGAAGGCGGTCGGGTTCCTCCGCCGCTACCTCGTTTTCCGCCCACTGGACACCGACGCGCGGGGCCGCCTGGGACTGCTGTTGGCCCGCGTTGCCCGGCAGCCCGCCGAGCACCTCCAAGCCTACTTCGTCCTCGACGAAACCCTCCGGGCCGCGCCGGACCGGGCGGACCTGCGGCGGAAGGCAGTGGATCTGGCGCTGCGGCTCGGCCCCGATCTACTCCCCGACGTACAGCGGCACCTTGAGGGGTTAAAGAAGACTGACGATGCGAAAGGTGAGTTCTACCTTAGGTACGCCGATTTTCACCTTGTACAATCACAATATTCCCAGGCGATCGATAAGCTCGAACGTGCCACTGATAAGCAACCCAACCTGTTCGCAGCCTACGTGCGCCGGGCACACATCCTCAGGAAGAATCTGGACCGCTCGGACGAGGCGGACAAGGTAATCGCGGCGATGGTCGACAAGAACAAGGGCGCATACCTGGCCCACCTCGGCGCGGCGGTCTACTGGGACACAGACACGAGCCCACCCCGGCCGGCGCGCGACCCCGAGCAGAACTACGCCGACCAGGTAAAAGCAGCGAACGACCTCGCGCCCGACGAGTTGGATGTTATCCTGGCGGTCGCCGACCGGGATCTCCGGGTCGCAGGCCGGGCCGCCCTCCAAAACAATGACGAGCAACGCAAGAAATCTCTTGACGAGGCCCGGGCGACCCTCCGCCGGGGGACGGGCCGGTACGTCTCAACCCTCCAGAAACTGACCGCCGAAGAAGCGGCCCGACTGGACGAGGAAGCTTTTGGCAAGCGCGCCCTCGTCGGAGTGCTGTTCCAGAAGTTGGTGGCGTCCGAGTCGATGGCCGGCGACATGACCGCCGCCGAAGCCGCCGCCCGCGAGGGCGTGACCGCCCTCCCGGAGTCGATACTGCTCCAATTGACCCTCCTGGATGTCCACATCCGTCAGGGGAAGTTCGACGAGGCCGGCGTCGAGGTCGGACGCCTCAAACAGGCCGGCGTCCCCGCGCCGGTCATCGACTATCACAAGAGCCGGATCCTCGCCAGCCGGCCGGTCAACCCGGACCGCCTGACAGCCGCCCGCACCCTGGAGGCCGTCCTCGCCCAACCGGGCCTGCCCACGGAGTTCGTGGCGCCGGCGGCGCTGCTGCTCGGGGCGTGCTACGAGCAGATCGGCGAGTACGACCGGCGGTACGCGGCCTACAAGCGGGCGGCGGAGGTCACCGACGTACGCGACCCACTGTGGCAGACGGCGAACGAACGGCTGGCAGCCGCCCTGATGGAGACCGGGCAGGTGGCGGAAGCCGCTCAGCTCCTTGAGGAGTTGGCGCCGCGGGCCGTCGGGGCGTACGTCGGGGTGTACATCCCACTCGCACGGGCGCGGCTGGTTCTGACCCTCGGCCGACCTGAGGGGCAGCGGGACTGGACTCCGGTCGAGGACGCCCTAGAGAAGGTGTCCGGGGTCGAGGCCAGTCTAGTGTGGGCCGACCTTTACCTCGCACGGGGGGAGCAGGATAAGGCCACAGATAAGCTCCGGGCCGCGATCAAGGAGCACCCCGACGCCGTCCGGCCACAACTCGCGCTGGCGCTGACCGAGGCCCGGCGGAAAAACACCGACGGAGCCCGCGAGTTGATCGAGGCCGCGCGGGCGAAGTTCGGGAACACGGCCGACGTCCGCCTCGCCGAGGCCCGGCTGGTCATCCTCACTCCTGGGCCAGATACCGCGGCTCGGCTAGCGCGGCTGGCCGACGGGGCCGACCAACTCCCGCACGAGGACTCCCGGCGGCTTCTCCGGGGATTGGCCGAACTCGCGGCAGCGGCCGGGGCGACCGACACCGCCGCTGCCCTCCACAATCAACGGGCCGCCGCCGCCCCCGACGACCTCGGGGCGCACCTGGCGCGGTTCGACGACGCCCTGGCCAAGAAGGATTTCGCGGAGGCCGGTCGCGTACTGACTGAGATTGAGAAGATCGACAAGCCGAGCGGGACGAACACCCAAGTCGCCCAGGCCTTCCTGCAAATCGCCCTGTACCAACACGACAAGTCGGGGAACCTGGCGGTCGCGCGGGAGCGGCTGGACGCCGTCGAGCGGCAGCGGCGGTGGTGGCCGCGGGCGGCGCTGGCCCAGGCCTTGGTCGCCGACCTGAGGGGAGCAGACCCGACTCTCAAGGCGGACGAGCATTGGGCGGAGCAGGTCAAGGCCGCCGACCGGTACAAGGCCGCGTTCGAGGGCGGGGAGCAGCGGCCGGAGGTCGTCCAGCGACTGCTCGCCCTGTACGCCGCCCTCGGTAAGACCAACGCGGGGGAGGAACTCCTCAACCGGGTGGACCCACGAGGTCTAGCCGCCGGGAGCGAGCTCCTGGTGCTGGAACTTTCCCTCCGGTCCGGGAATCTGAAGCGGGCGATGGCCTTCGCGACCAAGGCGATCGCCGAGACCGACACGGACCCGGTGAAGCTGGTCCGGTTGTCGCAGATCCGCGAGTTGGCCCGAGAGCCCGACGACCGGGTGCTGGCCCCGCTCCGCCGGGCGGTCGAGGTGGCCGGGGACCGGCCCGAAGGCTGGGTGTACCTGGTTCGATACCTCGCCCGGACCGACCGCAAAGCCCAGGCTGAGACCGAGGCCGAGCGGGCGCGGGTCCGGCTCGGGGATCGGGAGAAGCTCGCCGTCGCCCAGTGCCTGGTGGCGGTCGGCCGGCCCGAACGAGCGATAGACCTTTACGAGGGGGCCGTGAAGGACCGGCCGACCGACGTGCGGACCCTCTCGGAGGCCATGCTCTTCCATCTGCGGACCGAGAACATCGACAAGGACGCCCGGCAGAAGGCTGAGCGGCTCAGTGAGGCAATCCTCCGGCTACCTAACCTCCCACCCGACGTCCAAGTGACCGTACACGAGGTGCAAACCCGCCTCCGGCTGGGACGATCCGACTTCCAGATGACCCGGCAGCAACTCGAGGCCGCTGGCGTTCTCGAACGGGGCGTGCCGGTTCGGCTGACGGGCCGGGAATCGGTGTCGCAGCTACGGACCCGGGCTCTGTCCCTCGCGCGGCAGCCCGACGCCGCCCTCCGCCGGGAGGCCATCAACACCTTCGAGGCGATCGACCAGCGGCAACGGCTGCGCGCGGAGGACCAGTTCCTTCTCTCGCAGTTACTGATCTCGGTCGGCCAGTGGCCCGCCGCCCGGAGCCGCCTGAAGGCTCTCACCGAGGCGCCCGATCCGAACCTCGCGCACGTCGCCTACTACGGCCTGCGGGTTCTCCTGTTGGACGAAGCCCCGAACACCCGCGAGGCCCGGCGTTGTCTGGACCTCCTCGATAAGGGTCAGCCGAATGCGCCTGTGACAATCGAGCTCAAGGCCCGCCTGCTAGACGCCGAGAGAAACCTCGCCGGCGCCGTCGAGGCCGTCAAAGGCTACGTCGGCCGGGACGAATCCCGCGCCGGAGTCGGGGCGTTGCTCCTCGAACGACTGGGGGCCGTCGAGCCGGCGGAGACAATGTACCGGACATTCGCCGCCGACCCCAAGCAGGTCGGCGGCACGGTCATGCTCGCCGGATTCCTCGGCCGCCAAGGCCGGACGGGCGACGCGGTAGCCCTGCTCGCCGAGCGGTCGGGTGCCCTGCCGCCCGCCGTGATTGCGGGGGTGGGTGTGGAAGTCCTGTACCACAGCCCACAGGCCACTGCGGACGCGGTGCGGCAGGTCGAGGGGTGGGTCCAGCAGGCCGCCCAGAAGGGACTCCCGGAAGCAGAGGCTCTGGCGCTTAGAGGGGTCATCAAGGTGGTCGAGGGGAAGTATGAAGACGCGATCCGGTTGAACCAGGCGGCCGTCAGCAAGGGCACACCGGACCCGCTCACGATGAACAACCTCGGATACCTACTGGCGGTCCACGGTGGGCGTGTGGCCGAGGGGCTGGCGTGGGTAACGAAGGCGCGGGACGCGGCCGGCCCGCTCCCGGCCATTCGCGACACCGAAGCGGTCATCCGAACCGTCAACAAGGAGCCTCAGAAGGCGATCGATTTATTAGTCGACGCGACGCGCGAGATACCAGACCCGGCCGCCTTCTTCCATCTCGCCGAGGCATACCGTGAGGCGGGTGACACCGCCGCCGCCGCCGCCGCGATGCGTCAAGCCAAGCGGTGGAAAATCAGCCTTATAGACGTCCCTCCGCAGGAGCGATCCCGATTGAGGGACGCTTTACGTACGGTGCGGTAGGGCGAGAGGCCGTGCCCCCGACTCGCCCAGGGTCACGGTGCAATAGCCGTTCAGATCACCTGCGGGGAGGGGGGGCCGCCTGAGGAGCTCGACCAGCCGTGCTTCCCATTTGGCCCGTCCGGGCGCCGAAATTTGGCTGAATCCCCCCCCGGTTCGGGCCGCCCCCCGCGCCGTTGGTCATGAAGTAGCGGGACTGGTTCATGAAGAACGACGGGTGCCCAGTCCCCGCGAGTTCGGCCTCGTTGCTCTGGAGTTGTTGAGTCTGGTACTGGTTCGAGGCCAGCCCCTGTTGCAACCCCTGGATCGACTGCTGGAAGTTGAGCTGAGGGCGGACGAGCCCGTAGTAGTTCAGGTACGCCGGGGTGTTCCGCCGCAGTAGGTTCAGGTATGGGCTGAAGGTCGGCCCGCCGGGAGCCACCCCCGGCCCGCCCGGCAGCCCCGGCGGCTGAGCCGCGGCGCCGGCTGCTAAAGCGAGTACCAGCCCAACCGCGATCGCCCAGGTTCGCCACATCATGACCCCTCCGGTCGGACCTCCCGTCATCGTACCCGATGCCGTCTCTAGAAGGAATTCCCACCACCACCGAAGCCGTTGTTGTTCGCGGGGAACAACTGGAGGTTCTGCACCACCCCACTCCCCAACAAGGTGAACCCGAACAGGCGCTCGAACGGGGCGAGGATCCGGCCTAGAGCGATGTCGATCGCGACGAGCCGGTTCGGCCGGACGTACACCCGGTCGCCGGGGAGCAACTGGTAGTTCGTCGTCGTGACACCCAGTGCCGAGATCGCGTACCAGTCGACCGGGAGGATCTGCGGCGGGCAGTCACGGCCCGGGGCCGGGCGCGCCACCCACATGTGTTTCGGGTCGGAAAACCCGGGGAGGCCGCTGAGTTGGCCGATCGCGTCGAGGACCGTTTCGTTGCCGGTGAACGGGAGCCGGTATACCGTCTGGCCGGTCCCGGCGCCGTTGAAGATGACGTAGACCACCTTACTGTTGTACCCGAGCACGTCGACCGACACTTCCGGGTTGAGAACGAACTGGCGGAGGTGGTCCTCGATCGCCTGTTTAGCCTCGGTGGCGGTGAGCCCGCACACCCGCACCAGCCCATACACCCCCAGGCTGACCCTCCCGTCCGGCCGCACGAGGTGCTCCCCGGTGACCTGCTGGAGCGGCTTAGTCCGGGCCGGGGCGACGTACACCGCCGGGTTGGCGAGGAGGCCGGTGAACTGCTTTTCGATCGCCTGGCGGGCCTCCTCCGCGGTCAGTCCGGCGAGCCGGATAGACCCGTAGCTCCCCCCGAAGTTGACCGTCCCCTCCGGTTCGACGACGAACTCGCCGCTCAGCGGCTCGTTCGCGAGTGGCGCCTTGGCGGTCACGATCACCGTGTCGAGCGGCTCGAACCGGTACGGCGGGTTCGGCACGAGCCGCACCGCGTTGATGAGCAGCACGTCGGGCGGTTCGATGACGTAGTCGGGGAGGTTGACCTTCTCGAGTTCGCGGGGCAGGTCCGGGGGAACGACGTGCGACAGGTGGCGGGGGGCGACGCACCCCGCGGCGATGAACGCAAGGAGGGCGGCGGTCGGCACGAGCAAATGCCCCACAACCTGTCGCATCGCCTGCCTCCCTGGACGGCGCAGAACCCGGAACGGTAACCGCGCCGGACCGGTCTTCAACGAATCGACCACACCGGGTTCCGAAGTTCAACCGTTCCGGTCGACTCTGCGGGTCGTAACGCGTGAATCGGCGAGTGGTAATCCCCCCTCTATTACCTAGGCTTCCCAAACTGCAGTGGCGTTGCCCACGCTTCAAGCCGTCGCCACTGCCCGGGGAAAAATGCAACGCTCGGCCTCCCTGCTTATCCCAGGGAAGTTACGAACGGACAATAGCCATGATTGCCGTTGGAGTAATGAGAAGCGATGGGAGCTTCCGCATCGACCGCCTGTGCCGACGCCGGTTTTTTCGGTAGCGCCGGGTTTGCTAACGCCATTTGCCGCCGGATCGGTAAGATTCAGCGCTCCCATCGGGAATTCCGAGCCCACACGAGAGTTTTCACACGAGAGATGAGACTCCGGCTGGCAGTCTGTAAAGACTTGACATCACCGGTCGGTGACCTACGGTTCGGCTGCCTCGACGAGTCGTACTCGAACCGTCGGACCGGGCGACACCCGTAGTCGCACTTGAGCAACCCACCGGGGTTGCTATGATCCGGCCCGAAGCGTCGAGTCCCCCCCTCCGATTCTGAGACCAAGTAGCGACACGGCCGGCGCAAAGGCGCTCGCGCGTGGGCAGCTGCGCGCCCCCCAGCTGCCGGCGTGGAAATGCAAGGCCATCACCCTGAGGTTGGAGCGGACAATGCGTAAGCGCGCGGGCTGGCGGGTGGAACAGTTGGAAGCCCGCGAGGTGCCCAGCACCAGCCCGGGGTTCTTCGCCGCCGGCACCGACGCCGGGGGGCCGAGCATCGCGACGTTCTACAACCCGGACGGGACTGCCCGGTTCTCGGTACAGCCGTTCGGCCCGGCGTTCGCCGGTGGCGTGCGGGTCGCGGTCGGCGACGTGGACGGCGACGGCACCCCGGACCTGATCACGGCGGCGGGGCCGGGCACAACGCCGTCGGTGAAGACCTACTCGGGGGTAGACGGGACCGAACTCGGCGGGTTCACGGCGTTCGAGGACTCGTTCACCGGCGGGGTGAACGTGGCGGCGGGCGACCTGAACCAGGACGGCGTGGACGAGATCATCCTGTCCCCGGACGCCGGGGGTGGCCCGCGCGTCCGGATCGTGAGCGGGGCGGACGGCGCGGAGGTGCTCGCCGACTTCATGGGGCTCGAGGACCCGGGCTTCCGGGGCGGGGTCCGGGTCGCGGTCGGGGACGTGAATCAGGATCAGGTGCCCGACCTACTCGTCGGGGCCGGGGCCGGGGGCGGGTCGCGGGTGGCGCTCTATTCGGGCGTGGGATTGCTGGCCGACCCGTCCAACCCGACCCGCCTGGTCAACGACTTCCTGGTGTTCGACAGCAGCCTCCGGGACGGGGTCAACCTGGCCGTCGGGGACGTGAACGGGGACGGGTACGTCGACCTGGTGTTCGGCGCCGGGGCCGGGGGCAGCCCGCGGGTGGTGGTCGCCGACGGCAAGGCGTTCCTCGCGGCCGGCGGAATGGGCGACTCTTACCTCTTGAACACCTTCGCCTTCGACCAGACGAGCCGGACGGGCGCCCGGATCGCGGTCGGCGACTTGGACGGCGACGGGATCGCCGAGGTGCTCGTCGGCCCCGGTCCCGGATTGGGTGGGGTCGTCCGCCGTTACTCTCTGAACGGTACGGCCGAGTCTACCGACCTCGTCAGTCCGTTCGACGGCTCCCGGAACGGCCTTTTCGTGGCGGTGCAGTCCCAGCCCACCGGCCGCAAGAACGACCCCGCAGTCAACACGCCGCCGCAGATCTCGGACACGAGTGACCCGACAGCTGTCGCGGCCGGGACCGTGATCGGGCCGATCGGCTTCACCGTGTCCGACCTCGAAACGGCTTCGACCAAACTCGTGGTCACGGCCTCGTCGAGCAACCCGGCAGTCGTCCCGAACTCCGGGATCATTCTGGGGGGCTCCCGGACGAACCGCACGGTCACGCTCACGCCGGTGGCGGGTGCGGCCGGGACGGCCACTATCACCCTGACCGTCACCGACGCTGGCGGGCAGGCCGCAACCGACAGCTTTACAGTGACATTTACGACGCCCGACTCCCCGCCGCCGCCCCCGCCGGTCAACACCGCGCCGCAGATCTCCAACGTCAGCAACCAGACGGTGCCGCAGGGCGGGAACACGGGGGCGATCACGTTCACGGTGTCGGACGGCGAGACCGCGCCGCCCGGGCTCGTTGTGACGGCGACCTCGTCGAACCCGACGCTCGTGCCGCAGTCGGCGATCACGCTGACCGGCGCCGGCCAGGACCGGACCGTGACGGTGGCGCCCGCGGCCGGGCAGTCGGGGACGGCGACGATTACCCTGACCGTCACCGACGCCGGCGGCCTGACCGCCGCCGACACCTTCACCGTCACGGTTACGCCACCCCCGCCCCCGCCGCCGCCCCCGCCGGTCAACACCGCGCCGCACATCTCCGACGTCAGCAATCAGACGGTGCCGCAGGGCGGGAACACGGGGGCGATCACGTTCACGGTGTCGGACGGCGAGACCGCGCCGCCCGGGCTCGTTGTGACGGCGACCTCGTCGAACCCGACGCTCGTGCCGCAGTCGGCGATCACGCTGACCGGCGCCGGCCAGGACCGGACCGTGACGGTGGCGCCCGCGGCCGGGCAGTCGGGGACGGCGACGATTACCCTGACCGTCACCGACGCCGGCGGCCTGACCGCCGCCGACACCTTCACCGTCACGGTTACGTCACCCCCGCCCCCGCCGGGTAACACTGCGCCGCACATCTCCGACGTCGGCGATCAGACGGTGCCGCAGGGCGGGAGCACAGGCACGCTGCCGTTTACTATCACGGACGCGGAGACCGCGCCGTCCGGGCTCGTCGTGACGGCGACCTCGTCGAACCCGACGCTCGTGCCGCAGTCGGGGATCACGCTGACCGGCACCGGCCAGGACCGGACCGTGACGGTAACCCCGCTTGCCAGTCAGTCCGGGACAGCGACGATTACCCTGACCGTCACCGACGCTGGGGGGCTGACCGTCACCGACACCTTCGTCATCACGGTTCCACCGGCCTCACCTCCGCCACCGGGCAACACCGCGCCGCAGATCTCCAACGTCGGCGATCAGACGGTGCCGATGGGGGGGTACACGGGAGCGGTGCCGTTCACCGTGTCGGACGCCGAGTCACCAGCGACAGGGCTTACGGTCTCGGCCTCGTCTTCGAACCCGTCCCTCGTTCCGCAATCGGCTATCGCACTCACCGGCGTGGGGCGGGACCGAGCGGTGAGTGTGACGCCGGCAGCGGGTCAGGCGGGGTCGGCTACGATTACGCTGACGGTTACGGACGCCGGCGGCCTCACCGCCACCGACACGTTCGTCGTTACCGTCCCGCCGGTTTCACCGCCCCCGCCGGTCACCCCGTCCGATCCGCGGGCGCTGCTGACCTCCGCCGATCTCGCGACGCTCCGCCAACAGGCGTCGGCTAACACCGCGCAATGGCAAGCCTTCAAAGCCCGACTGGACCGAAACCTGACAACGGTCCTCAACAACGGCTCTTACCAGGGGTCCCAACTCAGTTGGATCGCCGACTACGCCCTGGGATACCAGGTGCTCAAGGGGACCGATCCGGTCACGGCCGCCAGATACGCCGACAAGGCGATTGCGCTGATGAAGACGGGGATGCGGGACTTCCAGGCCACCGGGTACGAGGCCAGGCAGTTCCTGGCCCGGGGCGACGGGGTGACGAAAACGTACACGCTCCCGAACCCAGACCTGATCCCTTCGACCGTCCGCGTGTACGTCAGCAGCATTACGACACTGCCCGTAGTCCGGGGCAACGCCAAGCCGAGTTACACTACCGCGGACATTGCGAGCTTCTACTACAAGTATCTGAAGGTAAGTAACACCCCGGACGGCCTCGCAGACTACAGTGAGGGGGTGGACTGGCGGCGGAACGGAGACCTCCGGAATGATCTGATCGACTGGTCGCCCGCCGGCCTGGAGCCGGCGAGCGGGGCGACGTATTACGTGACGGCTGCTACCAGCCTGGGTGGGGTGGCCTCGGCGTTCACCCTGAGTGGCGCCGCCATCACCCTCGCCACCCCCCCCGGGCCGACCAGGCCGTCTGGGTCGAGTACGTCTACGGCACCCCGTCGGCCGACGGCTCGACGCTGGCCTACCAACAGACGAGCAGTGGGGACGGCGGGTTCAACTCGATCTACAGGGACGCCACGTACACATCCCGGTTCCTCGGGAAGTACATCGCCCTCGGGTACGACTGGCTCTACGACTACGTGGGGTTCAGCCCGGCGCTCAAGACCGAGTCGGCGACCTTGTTGGTCCGGTGGTCCGACTACGTCCGCGACTTCGGATACATGAAGGGCTCCCCGGCGAGTAACTACGACGCGGGGGCGTACGTCAGCCGAATGTTCACCGCCCTCGCCCTGTCGGGCGGGAGGGACAGCAACGGACCCCGGCTCCTGAGCGAGGTTCAGGCGTACCGCCAGAACATCCTCTTGCCGGTACTTCAGGCTCCGGACGCGAGTCTCAAGGGTGGGTTCTGGGCCGAGGGGTGGAGCTACGGCGACATCGCAACCCAGAACATTCTGCTCGCCGGGCTGGCCTACGAGGCCGCCGGACTCGGGGTGGCGGCGGCGGAGCGGGTCTGGTCTTCCGAAGTCACCCGGCAGATCATCAGTGCGCAACCGACGCGGTCGACCATCTATGATGGGGGCGACTGGTTCGCCTACCCGGCCCCGCTCCCGGGAAACACCTTGTTCACCCTCCTGTCTGAGCTAAGCAACGACGCGACCACCAAGGCGTACGACAACTACGTCCTCCAGGGGCGCCCCTCCGCGAACACCAACGACTTCGTCGACTTGCTGTACCGCGACCCGGGGGCACCGGCGTCGTTCTGGGCCGACGCCCCCCTCCAGTACCGGGCCGAAGGGGCGGGGCTGGTAACGGCCCGGGCCGACTGGGACTACGACTCGACTTGGCTCTCGTTCCAGTTGGGGAACCTTCTCGGGGCGGACCACCAGAGCTACACCCCCGGGCAACTCCAGCTTCAGCGTGGGGGGGACGGCCTACTCGTCAACGCCGCGGTAATCGGGAAAGACCAGTCCGGGGCCCCCAAGAGCCGGTACGGCAACATCGTGGCGATCGACGACAACGGCGAGGGGGCCCAGAACTACCGGTTCTCCATGGCCTATTGGTACGGCAGTCCGGGCGTGGTGACGACCGCCTACGAAGCCACCAACGACTACGTCTATGTGGCCGGCGATTATCACGCGGCGTATTCGAAGAGTAATGCCCCGGGAGCCGGAGGGCCGGCCAGTGAACTGACCCGACAGGTCGTTTACTTACGGCCCGACTTCGTTATTGTGCACGACCGCGCGACGACCACGAAGGCGTCCTACGTCAAGCAACTGCAGTGGCACCTCCAGACGGCTCCGACGGTGAGCGGAAACACCTGGGTGGAGTCCGTCGGGTCGAGCAAACTGTTCGCGGCGACGTTCTCCAGCCAACCGCTTGTTACGACGGCCCAGACGGTCAGCATCAACGGCATCAGTGTCCAGCAGGTGACAACAAACCCGGCAGCGGCCACGGAGTCGGTCCGTTACACGACGGCGTTCCAGACCACGGCGGCCGGCGTCACAAGTATGGTCGACACCAGCCGGGTCGAAAGCACCGACGGGCGGGTCGAAGGGGTTCAGATGGGGGACGAGGTAGTCCTATTCGGGACCGACGGCCTGGTGAACCCCGCGGACGGGGCGATCACCTACTCCGTGACCGGGGCGGCCTCGCTCCGCCACCTCCTGACGGACCTGGAGCCCGGCCGGACGTATCAGCTAGAGGTGAACGGAGTCGCCACCGGGCCAGTCACGGCGACTGACCAGGGAACACTGTCGTTCACAACTGCTGCCACCGGCTCGGTCACGATCAGCCTGTCGTAAGTTCCGACCGTCCGGGGACGGCCGCAGTCCCCGGACGGTTCATGTTCTTATTCACTTCGCACCGCCACGTCCCCGTCGCAAGTCTTTGTCGATTCTAGTTCTGCGCGATTTCAGGAGTGCGACTCCGTCAGCCCCGCCCGACTTCGGGTATGCTCGGCGCGAATCTTTTTTCGCACTTCCGCATCTACCGACTGCTTTACGCATGAAATTGACGCCCTCCGGCAGGGTGATCAGCGACCACTTCGCAAGGCACCGAAACACCTTGGCGTGTGTGTCGCACTATTGCACAGTGCAATATTTATCATAAAATTGATATACTATATCCGCCGTATCACCACAACGCAACGTGCCCCAGGGCTGCCGAACGCCAGGATCGCGAGGTCTCGACAGAGGGGTTTTCTTGCGTTGAGTTCTGCAGCAGGCGGACTCGTTGCGAATCGTTGCCTGTACCGGGAAACAGGACTGATCAGGCGGACACTGGAAAGGGCCGACAGGCTCTCACGCCGGACGCCTGTGACTGCTGTCGCGGTGACACAGTCCCGAAGGTACTTCCAGAAGGAGGTGACGGGGTGAGCCGAGGTGGTCGCGGTAACCTCGTCCGGCGGCGTTCATCACTGGTATCGGCCAGCACAGCAGTGGTCTGCGTTCTGTCCGTCACCGGCGCCGGCCGGCTGGCGCGAAGCCGCACCACACAGTGATTGTCATGCTGTGCTTCGGGGTCGCCGACCCCGCCGGCGCTCGCGCCGGGCCAATGCGGTCGCCCGCGGGGCGATCTGTAATACCACAATGTCTTCAAAGGGACACTAACTCATGGCTCGCTTTAGAACATTCTTGCACCTCATGACGGCGGCCGGCGTTGCGGCCGCCGTCATGGGGGCGCCGGGTCGGGCGGAGGCCGGCTTCGTCATCCGCGTCTCGACTGACGGCGGGACGACCTTCAGCACCGTTACTGACAACAACACCGTCGCGCCGACGGGAACCCTCCTCGCCGACTTTAACACGGATGTTGGGGGCATCAGCAGCGGTTTCAGCAGCTCGATCGCCAACTTCACGATGGTTGGCGGCAACAGCAAGCCGCTGTTCGGCAACACCGCGGGCTACTCGGTGATGGACATCTCGATCTTGGGCAGCTTCAAGAACGGCGGCGGCACGGTGATCATCGACATCACCGACACCGACTGGCAGCCCCCCGCCAACTTCGCTGGCCCGGGCAACCTGTCGGTGACCCTCGGGAACCAAATGACCGCCGGCATCACGTCCCACTCGGCCTCCGGCTACATCGTCGGCGACGACCCGGGGACCGCGGGCGCCCAGGGCAACGTGGAGTTCGGCGGCCTCCCCGGCGTCAACAACAACGGCGGGATCGTCTACGGCCCGGTCACGGCGTCCGGGACCGTTGGAAACCCCACCAACAGCCTGTTCCTCCCTACGGTCGGGAGCCCCTACTCGATGACCATGCGGGTGGTGTTCTCCGGGACGAGCGGTGGGTTCAGCTTCGACGACAAGATCACGTTCACCCCCGCCCCGGCCAGCCTGATGATGGCAGCGGCGGGCGTTCCGATGCTGGGCGTCGGGGCGTGGTTCCGCCGCCGCAAGACCGCCACCCCGACCGTGGCGTAAACAATCCAGGGCGTCCGCCCCGACCCGGGCGGACGTCCGATCACCGGGGCCGGCTCACCAGAGCCGGCCCCGTTCCCGCGAAGACCCGCCAGTCGTCGCGCGAAGGTCGCATTCTCCCAACAGACCAATAGGCGCTTGCCTGCCCGCTCCCCATCCCCCGGGTTGAAGAGCCGAGCACCACGCCTTCGCCCAATGTTAGGGCGATAGAATTATTTTTGATGTATCAGCCGCCCCCGCATTTTCCAAGGACACAGACCATGACGCCCATCTGGAAAGCGTTCCTTTCCCGGCTGACCTCGTCCCGTCCCCGCCGACTCACGCGGCCTGAGCATCGAGAACTAGTACCCCGACTGGGACTCGAGCCCCTCGAGGACCGGACCGTGCCGGCGTTCATGGTCCGGGCATCCAATGACGGCGGCGCCACGTTCATTACCGCGCAGGACGAGGTCACCACTGCGGCACCGGGGACCGTGGCCGATTTCAGCCCCGGGGTCGGCAGTCTGAGTGCGCTCTTCCGCTTCCCGAACGTCACGTTCGTTGTCACCGGAGTCATGTCCAAGCCGGAGTTCGGAAATTCCCCGACGTACTCGGTAGTCGAATTGAACATCGCGGGTACGTTCGGGTCTGGTGGCACCCTCGTCATCGACGTGACGGACACGGATTTCAACACGCCGGACAACCCGACGGGCCCGGGCACACTTCAAGCCTCACTGATCAATAACAGTACCCCCGGGGTGACAAACGTCTCTTACACCGCCTACGCCAACGGCGGGTTCCCGGGTGGGAACATCGAGTTCGGTGGTGTGGCGCCGGCCACCGGCAACGTGTACTCCCCGGGCACCGCAACGCTGGCGAACCCGGCCCCGTCGACGTCCGTCCCGAACCTGGTCGGGCCTTACTCGCTGACCGGTCGGACCGTGTTCTCGGGCGGGCAGAACGCGGGGATCAGCATCCTCGGTCAGGTGTCGTTCGTCCCGTCGCCGGTGCAGCCGCGGCCGGACGCCCGGGTCACGCTCACCCCCGACGCGACCAACGAGGTCGGCCAGCCGCACACCTTCACCGCCCTCGTCGAGCAGGACGACGGACTGCCGGCCGGAGCTCCGGGCGGCGACGCGTACACGGGTTTCGGGCCGGCGGCCAATGCCGACGTCACCGTCAACCTGACCAACACGAACGGGGCAAGCACCCCGATCACGACGTTCACCGGGACGACCGACGCGAGCGGCCAGTTCCAGGTCACCTTCGCCTCCCCCACTGCCGGCCAGGTGATCGGCAATGCCACCACCACCCTCCAGGTCGGCGGGCTGACCCTGGTCCGCGACACCGACACCGGCACGGATGACATCGGGGCCGGCCCGGGCGGGTCCGGCGAGGCTGTCAAGCGGTTCGTTGACGCCCAGGTGTTGATCACCCCGGACGCGACCAACGAGGTGGGCCAGCCCCACACGTTCACCGTCACCGTCCTCGAGGACGCCGGTGACGGGCTCGGGTTCGTGCCCGCCGCGGGTGAGTCGGTCACCGTCGTCCTGACCAACGCGAACGGGGCCAGCGCCCCGACCACGACGTTCACCGGCACGACCAACGCGGCCGGCCAGTTCCAGGTCACCTTCGCCTCCCCCACCGCCGGGCTGGTCACCGGCAACGCCACGGCGACCGTCTCCGTCGGCGGGCTGACCCTGGTCCGCGACACCGACCCGGCGACAGCGGACATCGGGGCCGGCCCGGACGGGAGCGGGCCGGCGGTCAAGCGGTTCGTCGACGCCAAGATCACGATCACCCCGGACGCCACCAACGAGGTCGGCCAGCCGCACACCTTCACCGTGACGGTGCTGGAGAACGCCGGCGACGGGCTCGGGTTCGTCCCCGCCGCGGGCGAATCGGTCAGCGTGGCCCTCGCCAACTCGAACGGGGCCAGCGCCCCGACCACGATGTTCACCGGCACGACCAACGCGGCCGGCGAGTTCCAGGTCACCTTCGCCTCCCCGACCGCCGGCCAGGTGGTGGGGAATGCGAGTTCGTCGGTCGTGGTCGGCGGGCTGACGCTCGTCCGCGACACCGACCCGGCCACCGCCGCCATCGGCGCCGGCCCCGGCGGGAGCGGCCCGGCCACCAAGCGGTTCGTCGACGCCAAGGTCATCATCACCCCCGACGCCACCAACGCCGTCGGCGACCCCCACACCTTCACCGTCACCGTCCTCGAGGACGCCGGTGACGGGCTCGGGTTCGTGCCCGCCGCGGGTGAGTCGGTCACCGTCGTCCTGACCAACGCGAACGGGGCCAGCGCCCCGACCACGACGTTCACCGGCACGACCAACGCGGCCGGCCAGTTCCAGGTCACCTTCGCCTCCCCCACCGCCGGGCTGGTCACCGGCAACGCCACGGCGACCGTCTCCGTCGGCGGGCTGACCCTGGTCCGCGACACCGACCCGGCGACAGCGGACATCGGGGCCGGCCCGGACGGGAGCGG
>VFQN01001677.1_pt1 | contig 36224 bp, 27 predicted proteins | sample 3512371 | NCBI WGS metagenome assembly VFQN01 (sample SAMN10412370, study PRJNA504923) | tailings metagenome | isolation source: Replicate 2 from Balatoc abandoned mine | place: Philippines: Itogon, Benguet | collected 2017-08-28
GCCATCGTGAGCACGGCCAGCGCCGCCGCGCGTCCGGTGGTGGCGCACGCCAGCACGATCGAAGGCATGAAGCGCGCCATCCTGGCCGGTGTGGAAACCATCGAACACGGCGACGAAGCCGACGCCGAAGTCTTTGCGATGATGAAGCAGCGCGGCGTGGCCTTCTGCCCCACCCTTTCGGCCACCGAAAGCACCTCGCGCTATCGCGGATGGCGCAAGGGCGTGGACGCGGACCCGGCGGCCGTGCAGCGCAAGAAGGCCATGTTTCGCGAGGCACTCGCCTCGGGCGTCACCATCTGCAATGGCTCCGACGTGGGGGTGTTCGCGCATGGCCAGAACGCGCTCGAGCTCGAACTCATGGTGGAGTACGGCATGACGCCTCTGGTCGCGCTCAAGGCGGCCACCAGTGTCAACGCACGCATCATGCACGCCGAACAGGACTTCGGGCGCATTGCGCCGGGCCTGCTGGCCGACCTCGTGGCCGTGTCGGGTGATCCGACACAAAACATTGCCTCCCTCCGCGCCGTGCGCTTCGTCATGAAAGACGGACAGGTGGTTCGTCGCTAGACCAACATCAGGGCGGCTTCAGGAGGTCATATGCCCCGTTGGATGCGATGGACCGGCTACGCGGTGGGCACGGTGGTGCTGCTCGCGGGTGCCGGTGCGGGTTACGTGTACGCGGCCAGCAACAGCAAGGCCGAGAAACGCTACGACATTCCGGCGACAGAGATCGCCATTTCCCATGACTCGGCCACCATCGCGCGTGGCCAGCACTTTGCCACAGCCATTGGCAAGTGCGTGGACTGCCACGGTGAGGACCTTGGTGGCAAGGTCATGATCGACGACCCGGCGCTTGGTCGCGTTGTCGCGCCCAACCTGTCACCCGGCGGCCTGTTGGCTGGCGACAGCGACGCCGAGATTGTGCGCGCCATCCGTCATGGCGTGAAGCGCGATGGTCGCAGCGCGGCCATCATGCCGAGCGAGGAGTACCAGCATTTCTCGGACGAGGACGTGGGGGCCATCGTGGCCTACCTGCGCTCCATTCCGGCGGTCACTCGGGAGTTGCCGACGACAGAGCTCCGTCCGGTGGGCCTCGCGCTCGTGGCAGCCAATGTGCTCCCGCTCTATACGGCCGAACTGGTGGACCACCGCGCCACGCCACCGGCTCGCGTGCTGCCGGATACCACCATCGAGTACGGCAAGTATCTCGCAAGCACCGGTGGATGCATTGGCTGTCATGGGCCCGGCCTGAGCGGCGGCCCCATTCCCGGCATGCCGCCCGAAACACCACCGGCCGCCAACATCACGCCGGAAGCGACGGGCCGGCTCTCCGATGCGGAGCTCGAGCGCATGCTGCGCGAAGGCACCCGTCCCGATGGCTCGAGCATCAATCCCATGATGCCGTGGCGCTACACCGCGCTCATGACCGATCTGGAAATGCGCGCCACCATCAAGTATCTGCGCTCAGTGCCGGGCAAGCCCTACGGCAATCGCTAGTTCAACACATTGGCACCGGCGGTCGCGACGACAAGATCGCGATCGCCGGTGCAAGCGATTCACTATTTGTCGAGCGGCGACTTGAAAACCGCCGGATCCGGCGCGCCAAACGTCACGAGTTGAATCGTGATGACGACATCGCCCTGCGGCTGCACCTGCACGATCTTGGTGGGGACCTTCTTGCCCTCGAACTCCTTGTAATCGCGATAGATGACCCGGGCCTCGCCGTTTGCCCCCTTCGTCACGGAGCCCACCCGGAAGCCCGTGCTCACGTCGAAGTACTCCACGGTTTCCGTGCCGCCCTTGCTCGTGGTGGACACCTTGTAGCTCTCCACCCCGTCATACTGCTCCTTGCCGTCGACGCTGGCCTTGGCAAACCGCGTGTGATCGAGGAAGGCCGCGCCGTCGTTGGCCGCCGCTTCGGCCGCACGCTTTTCCTCAGCCTCGGGCATGCGCTGTACACCCTGCCCCTGATCGATCCAGCCCTTCTCGCCATCAAATCCCTGATCGATCTTCACCATGCCAAGGTCGATGATCATGCGGATCTTGTTGGGCAGTGCCGAGTGCCGCTCGTAAAAGCCCGACAACCCGGCGAAGGTCACATCGGTGGTGCCCTTTTCCGTGCGGCCGGTGACCTTCACCCAGGCGTCGCGACCACCCACCGCCGTGGCGAAGCGATCGTACACGTCCTTGACGGTTGGCGTCTGCGCTGAGGCGCGGGCGGCCGGAACAAGCAAGGACACCGCCAGCAGCAGGGGCAACAGGGGCGATTTGCGCTGCGTCATGCGAACTCCATGAAGTGTGAGAATTCCTGTGAATCAGGCGGGCACGACGCCGCGGAACGGCGCGTCGGCACCAGCACGCAGCGCTTCGATGCGCTCTTCGGTGAAGGCCACCAGCTCCGCCATCGTCTCGGCGTCGAATACCAGCTTGGCCCCCGCCGCTGCATACAACTCGGGCAGTGAGCGCGTTCCACCCAGACTGAGGAAGCGCTTGTAGGCGGCGACCGCATTGCCCGCGTCCTGCACGGCGTTGCGGAAGACCTGCAGCGCTCCCAACTGCGCCAGACCGTACTCGATGTAGTAGAACGGCAACTCGAAGATGTGCAACTGGCGATACCAGCGGGACACCCGCTCCCGCTCGAGACCCGACCAATCGACACCGGCCTCGAACTCGCTGCGCAGGGCCAGCCACTTGGCATCGCGCGCATCGCGGTCGGCACCGGCCGGATCCGTGTAGATCCAGGCCTGGAAGGCATCGACGCTGGCAATGTGCACCAGCGCGCCCAGCACGTCTTCGAGATGCTCGAGCCACGCCACGCGCGCATCCTCGGGCGAGTAATAGCCATCGGGCTGCACCAGATACGGCATGGCCAGCAGCTCCATGCTCATGCTGGCCAACTCGGCAGCTTCGTGCCCGGTGCGGCGCTGCCAGGTGTACGGCAGGTTGTGCGTGGCAAAATCGTGGAAGCAGTGTCCAGCCTCGTGCACGAGCGTGTTCACGTCATCCGGCACACCAACCGCGTTCATGAAGATGAACGGACGCCCGCGGAACGCGAGATCGGTGCAGTAGCCACCCGGCGCCTTGCCCGGCCGGCTCTCGAGATCCAGCAACTGCTCGTCGGCCATGAGACCGAATTGCGCGCCAAGTTCCTGATCGACGCGCGAGAAGATGCGCCGGGCCTTGCCGACAAATGTGCCCACATCGGCAAAGGGCTTGAGCGGCGTGGTGGCATCGAGGTCCACCCCCACATCCCACGGACGCAGCACATCGAGCCCGAGTTTCTGCTGGCGATGGCGCATGAGACGGGCCACCGCGGGCGTCACCGTGCGCTGCACCGCCTCATGAAAACGCGCCGTGTCGGACGGCGTGTAGTCAAAGCGATGCTTGGCCGCAAAGCAGTACTGCTGGAAGTCGCCAAAGCCGGCCTCGCTCGACACGGCCGTGCGCAGCGCGTACATGCGATCGAACAGATCGGCCAGTTCGTCACGCTTCTCGAGATAGGCCTGCGCACCGAGTCGGAAGGCACGCTCGCGCACCCCACGATCGCGGTCCTTGAGATACGGCTGCAACTGCGGGATGGTCTTGCTCTCGCCATCCCAGTCTACGCTCATGCCACCCGTGATCTTCTGGTAGCTGGCCGACAACTCCTCGATCTGCGAAAAGCGCGAGACGTTGGCCTCACGGAAGATCTCGATGTCGGTCCGGAAGCGGCGCAGCGTGGTCTCGAGGTCATCGCGCGTCCAGCCGCGCTCGATGAGGCGACGCGCCAGGCGCACCTGCTGCTCCTCGAGCCGCGGAAAGATGTCCATGGAGAATCGCAGGTAGGCCTGCTCCGCCGCGCTGTCGGCCGTGTTGGCCGTATACGCGATCATGGCCAGCGTACCGGCTTCACCCACCAGCGTGTCCAGCCGGGACCAGGTGGCCAGCCAGTCCTCGATGACGTCATCGAGGCCGTCGAGCGGCTCAGTAGCGAGCCGCTCGTAGTACGGGGCCACATCGTCCCAGGTGGCGTCGCGGAATGCCTCGGGGGAGGCGGGGAGGTCGATCATCAGGGAAAGGGATAGTCCGTTCATGCCACTACGATCACCGCGAGCGTCTGCGGAGCGTCATCACCAGGGACGAGCCGTTATTCTCCGTACGGGATCCAGATATTCTTGACCTGGACGGCCCGGCGCAGGAACTCCCGCCCCTCGCCGACCCGTGGGTCCAACCACTCGCGTCCGGTCCACTCAGTCCACGTGCGCTTGAGGTTGGCCGCTGAGGCGCGCTCCACCGCCGCTGCCCCCTGCTGCGAACCGAAATACCACAGGGCCTGCACGTCATCGTGGTCGGCCAGCGTCCGCGCCAGCGCGTCACGATCGCCGGTGACCAGATTGACCACGCCACCCGGTACGTCGCTGGTTTCGAGCACGCTGTAGAAGTCCGTGGCCGCCAGCGGAAAGCGCGCCGACGGCACGGCCACCACGCGGTTACCCGTGGCGAGCAAGGGCGCCACCAGCGACACCAGCCCAAGCAGCGGGTACGGATCGGGACAGACAGTGCCCACAACGCCGATGGGCTCGTGCATGGCCAACGCCACGCCACGCAGCGGCACGTCGTGCACGGCGCCGTCATGCTTGTCGGCCCAGGCCGCGTAGGTGAACAGTCGGGAGATGCTGGCGTTCACCTCGGCCTCGCCCGCGCTCAGCGTGTCGCCGGTCATGGACACGATGCGCTCGGCAAACTCGGTGGCGCGCGCCGAGAGGTTCTCGGCGATGTAATAGAGAATCTGCGCCCGCTGGTGGCCCGTGAGTTTGGCCCAGCCCGAGGCGGCATGCGCGGCTTCGACAGCGTTGCGCAGATCCTTGCGATTGCCTTCTCCGACTTCGCCCACCGGTACGCCGGACAGCGATCGCACAGTCAGCGTGTAGCCCGAATCGGGGCGGGTCTGCTTGCCACCGATGAACAGCTTCGGCGTGCGATCAATGGCCGGCATCTCGGGCGCCGACCCGTTGTTCGCCGCGGACGAACCTTCATCGAGTACAACCGCCACATCGATGACCGGCAGCGGCGACGCTTCGTGCGCGCGAATGGGCTTGAGATACTCCCACAGGCCTTCGCGTCCGCCTTCGCGACCAAATCCCGACTCGCGGTAGCCACCAAAGCCGGCCGCCGCGTCGAAGAGGTTGGTGCTGTTCACCCACACCACGCCGCACTGCAGCTTGGGCGCCACATCGAGCGCGAGATTGATGTTCTCGCTCCACACACTCGCGGCCAGGCCATAGGGCGTGTTGTTGGCCAGCGCCACGGCCTCGGCCGGCGTGCGGAACGTATGCGTGACCAGCACGGGGCCGAAGATCTCGACCTGCGCGATGGTGCTCGATGGCTCAACGTCGGTGAAGAGCGTGGGCGGATGAAACGACCCCGCAGCCTGCGACAGCGTCGACGCCCACGAGGGCTGCCAGCACGTGGCGCCCTCATCGATGCCCTGCTGACACAGCGCGCGAATGCGATCGAGCTGCACCGGCGCGACAATGGCGCCCATGTCCACGCCCTTGTCGAGCGGCGTGCCCACACGCAGGCGCTCCATGCGCTCGCGCAGCTTGGCCACGAGGCGATCGGCCACACCCTCCTGCACCAGCAACCGCGACCCTGCGCAGCACACCTGGCCCTGATTGAACCAGATGGCGTCAACGACGCCTTCCACCACGCTATCGAGATCCGCATCCTCGAACACGATGAACGGACTCTTGCCACCGAGTTCGAGCGAGAGCCCCTTGTCGCTGCCAGCGGTGGCCACACGAATGGCGCGGCCCACTTCCGTGCTGCCCGTGAACGCGATCTTGTCCACGTCCGGATGATCGACCAGCGCCGCGCCCGTGCTGCCATCACCCGTCACGAGATTGAACACACCGGCCGGCAAGCCGATGTCATGACACAGCTCGGCAAACCGAATGGCGGTCAGCGGCGTGAACTCAGCCGGCTTGAGCACCACCGTGTTCCCGGCGGCCAATGCGGGCGCGACCTTCCACGCCAGCATGAGCAGCGGGAAGTTCCACGGGATGATCTGCCCCACCACCCCATAGGCGTGCTGCCCGGGAAACTCCGTGTTGAGCAGCTGCGCCCAGCCGGCGTGGTGATAGAAATGCCGCGCCACCAGCGGGATGTCGATGTCGCGCGTTTCACGAATGGGCTTGCCATTGTCAAGCGACTCGAGCACCGCAAAATGCCGCGCGTGCTTCTGAATGCCGCGGGCCAACGCGTAGAGCCAGCGCGCGCGTGCGTGATCGTCGAGCGCCTGCCACGCGGGCAGCGCGGCGCGTGCCGCAGCCACTGCCGCGTCCACATCAGTGGCCGCCCCCTGCGCCACCTGGGCCAGCTCAGTACCGGTGGACGGATCGTGCACGGCAAAGTGCGCGGCCGCGTCCACCCACTGTCCGTTGATGTAATGACCGAAGCGGCCACCATGCTCGGCAATCCACGCCCGCACGGGCGCATCGGCTTCCGGCGCCGGTCCGTAGCTCATGCGCTCGAACGCGTCGCGCAGAGTTTCACTGCTGGGCTTTGATGTCGTCGCCATGCGCCTCAGACCATCGGTTGACGATAGGCCGCTGCATAGCGACCCGTGGCGTAGTGTTCGAGCTGCCGCTCGACATCGGTCAGCAGTCCGCTGGCACCAAATCGGAACAGGTGCGGACGCAACCAGCGCTCCCCGAGTTCTTCCTTCATGAGGATGAGCCAGTCGAGTGCCTGCTTGGCCGTGCGAATGCCACCAGCCGGCTTGAAGCCCACCTCGTGCCCCGTGCGTTCGCCGAAATCGCGAATCATGCGCGCCATGACGAGGCCCACCGGCAACGTCGCGTTGGACGTTTCCTTGCCCGTGCTGGTCTTGATGAAGTCGGAGCCTGCCATCATCGACACCAGACTGGCTCGCGCCACGTTGGTGAGCGTCGCGAGTTCGCCCACGCCCAGAATGGTCTTGAGATGCGCCTCACCGCAGGCCTCACGGAACGCGCGCACCTCGTCGTACAACGCCGACCAGTTGCCGGTGAGCACATGCGCACGCGTGATGACCACATCGATTTCCGTGGCGCCCGCCGCGACACTGGCGTGAATTTCAGCGAGACGTTGCTCGAAGGGCGAGAGACCGGCAGGGAAGCCGGTACTCACCGCCGCCACGGGTATGCCGCTGCCGCGCAGGGCCTCGACGGCCGTGGCCACGTACTGGTGATACACACACACCGCGCCCACCGTGAGGTGCAGATCGCCGATACCCAGGGCGTCGACCAGGTCCCCGCGCAGCGGCCGGCGCGCCTTGGCGCAGAGGCGGCGCACATTGCCCGCCGTGTCGTCACCCGAGAGGGTGGTGAGATCCATGCACGAGATGGCGCGCAGCAGCCAGGCGGCCTGCCACTGCTTCTTGACGGTGCGCCGCGCGGGCAAGGTGGCCACGCGCCGTTCGACGGCGCTGCGATTGACGCGGGTGCCGCGCACCAGAGCCAGGTCCAGTGCAGTCCCAGGGTTGCGCTGGGGAGGCACATCGGGCGCGAGCCCTGAGGGCCAGCGCGGGGCCGGCGTGTCCTCACTGGGACGGGCCGGTCTGGGAGCGTGAAGAGGCGTGACAGTCATGACCCTTGGAATCTAGGCGGGGACGCGGCGTGGCGCTGGTCCGTTCGTCCACAAGCCCTTGCACCCGCCCATACCCGGAACGCTCAACTTCTGGCAGCCAGTTGCCGACACTTGATCAATGGAGAGGAGTTCCCTGACCGTCTTTGCCATGCGTTCCGCTCGTCCACAATTTCTGCTTGCCGCCCTGCTCACGGCCGTCCCGGCACTCCTGGGTTTTGCCGGCTGTACGGAAGCCACCGCACCCGTCACGGCCTCGCGCCTGACCATTGTGCAGGGTCACCTGCAGCAGGCCGCGGCCGGCGCCGCCCTGCCGCTGCCCGTGGTGCTCCGCGTCATTGGCACCGACGGCGCGCCCATGCCCAAGGTCCCGATCAGCTTCAACGTCCTGGCCGGCGGCGGTGCGGTAGACCCGGCCACTGCCATCAGCGACGCGAATGGCGAGGTCAAGGCCAAGTGGACGCTTGGCCCGGCGTCGCAGGTGCAGACGCTGGTCGGGAGTGCACCAGGCGTGGATCCGGTCAGCATCGGTGCCCTCGGGGTGCTCCCCACCGATCTTCTGATCGCACAGGGCAACAACCAGACCGCGAAGCCCAGTTCCGCCCTGCCGGTCTCGCTGGTGCTGCGCGTCGTGGGCCCCGGTAACGTGCCAATTCCGGGCCAGACCGTCGCGCTGGCCATTGGTTCCGGCGGCGGGTCGCTGTCCCCGGCCTCGGCGGTCACCAACGCGCTGGGCGAAGTCACGGTACGCTGGACGCTTGGGCCTCAGACCGGCCTGCAAACCGCCACGGCCACCGCCGGGTCGGTGGGACCGATCTCCATTCTGGCCACCGCCAACTGACCGGCATTCGTCGACCGCTTGCCGTCACGGGGGCGTCCGTCACCACGGTGGCGGTCGCCCCTTTGGTTTGTGGCCCCGGCCCGCTAACTGTTCGCCATGGACTTCGCGGGCAAGACGGTGATCGTGACCGGATCCAGTGATGGCATTGGCCGTGCCGCCGCCAGCGCCTGGGCCGCGGCGCGGGCCACGGTGGTCATGGTGGGTCGCAACGAGGCCAAGACCGTCGCCGCCGCGCGGGCCATCATGAGCGCGACGGGCAACCGCCAGGTGCACTGGGCCATTGCCGATCTCTCGCGGCGCGACGCCACGCTTGACCTCGCGCGCGATCTGGCGACGCGGCACCCACGCATTCACGTCCTCGCCAACAACGCCGGCGCCCTCTTCCTCGACCGCGAGGACACGGCCGACGGTGTGGAGCGCACCTTCGCGCTCAATCATCTGGCATACATGACGCTCAGCCTGGCGCTGCTGCCCAATCTGGCCGCGGCCGCCATGCCCGGTTTGCCGGCGCGCGTCATCAATGTGTCGAGCCGTGCGCATCGTCGCGCCTCGGTGAATCCGTCCGACTGGCAGCTCCGTGAGGGATATCGCGGCTGGCGCGCCTACGCCAACTCCAAGCTGTACAACCTCTGGTTCACCCGCACGCTGGCCGCGCGCGTGGACGCCGCGCGCCTCGTCGTGCACGCCATGCATCCCGGCGTGGTGCGCAGCCGCTTCGCCACCAACAACGGCGCCATGGGGCGTGTGCAGCGCCAGATCATGAATCTGGTCTCGGTGTCTCCAGAGCAGGGCGCCGATACCCTGCTCTGGCTCTCGCACGCTGCCGACGCCGCGACGTCTACCGGTGACTATTGGGTGACACGCCAGCGACTCAGCATCTCCCGTCTGGCTCGTCGCGACGATCTCGCCACGCAGTTGTGGAACGCCTCGCTGCCACTCACCGGACTGCGTGCACACGAGATCGACGAGAACCTGGCACTCCTGGCGCCCGCCGCGCCTTTGTCGACATGATCTCCTTCTGGCGCGATACGCCGCGCCTGCTCGTCATTCTGCGGCATGTCGTGCCGCTGGTGCTGTCCTTCATTCGCGATCGGCGGCGCTGGCTGTGGTGGGGTGCGCCCATGCCGCGCGATGCGGCCTTTCACCTGCGTCGCGCGTCACGGCTCGTACGCAGTACGGCCGAACTGGGGCCGGCCTTCGTGAAACTGGCGCAGGTCTTTGCCAGTCGCGCCGACCTCATTCCCGAGCCGTACATCTCGGCACTGGCCACGCTCACCGATCGGGTGCCGCCCGTGCCCTGGTCGGCCATTCACGACACACTGTATCGCGACTGGGGACGCGCGCCGGAAACAGTGCTGCAGGACCTCTCCGCCGAGCCACTGGCCAGCGGATCGCTCGGCCAGGTGCACCGGGCCCGCTATGCCGGCGAGGACGTGGTGGTCAAGGTGCTGCGGCCCGGTGTGGAGGCCATCATCGAGCGTGATGTGCGTCTCGCGCAATACATCGTCGACCGCGTCTATCGGCGCTTCCCGCATCACCACGTACGCGGCTTTCGCATCGTGCTCGACGAGTTTGCCCGCAATGTGGGCGGCGAAATGGACTTCGTGCGCGAGGCGGAACACGGGACGCGCATGCGCGAGCGCTTTGCCGACGAACCGCGCCTGCGCATTCCGCGCGTGATTGCCGGCCTCACGCGACGCCATGTGCTGGTCATGGAGTATCTCGACGGCGTGCGCATCGACCAGCTCGATGGTACCGAGGCGCTGCGCCATACGTCGCCCCGTGCGCTGACCGAGTTGCTCATCGAGACCTATGCGCGCATGATGCTGCGCGACGGCGTCTTTCATGCCGACCCGCACCCGGGCAATCTGCTGGTGGACGCACGCGGCCGGCTCATCCTGCTCGACTTCGGCATGGTCATCGAGGTGCCGGTGGCCACACGCAAGGCGCTCTTCGACACCATCATTGCCGCCGTGCGACGCGACCCGGCGGGCACCACCGACGGCTTCGCGCGGCTGGGCATGGTGGCGCCCGGTACGTCGACCGCCGACATGGAGGCGCTGGTGGCCACGCTGCTCGACCTTGCCTATTCGGAAACAGCCACCGTCGAACGGGCACGCGTTCTGGCCGATCGTGTGATGCGTGAGCTCTTCAACTGGCCCATCGTGCTGCCCGGCGAGCTGGTGTACTTCGCCCGCACGGCGGCGCTCATTGAAGGCGTGGGCGCGCGCTACGACAGAAATTTCAACAGCATTCGTGTGGCCTCACCCATTGTCCTCAAGCTGCGCAACGAATTGCTTGCGGCGCTGCTTGGTGACAATGGTCAGCGCGAAACGCTGGTCACCTGGGCTGCCACGCTCGGCGCAATGGCCGGTACCGCCATGAGCGCCGTGCGCCGTGTGGCGCGCGGCGACACGAATCCGGCGGACCTCATTCCTGACACCTGGCGCGAGGAGCCGTGGTGGCCGGGCGCGCTTTTCGACCGCGTACGCCGCGTGCTACCAGATCCATTCGCGGAACAGGTCGAAACCGAACTGCATGCGGGGCAGCACATCGCCACCGAGCCGGGTACAGGGCGCGGCGCCGGGGTCGACACCCACCTGCCCCATGAGCGTGCGGGTGATGCGGTACTCGGCGGCCACACCAATCCAGGGTGACGCCCCGCGGGTCGTGGCCTGGCTCGCGCCGCGACACAGGCCGGTGTTGATGCGCAGGAAGGTGCGCTCACCCAACTGCTTGCCTGCCGAGATGCTCAGGTTGTCGAGCAGCGTCATGGGGTTGAGCTCGCCCTGCGTCTGACCACCCGCCGTCGTAACCTGAATGGTGTTGAACCCGCCAGGCAGCAGCTGCTGCAACGCGCCTTCGACCAAGCGCCCCGCCGCCGATGGTAGCAGCACCCCCGTAACCGCACGCACGGTACTCTGACTCTGACCGTCCAGCGCGAAAGTGGGCGCCCCGAAAATCAGCAGCGAGATGATCTCCGACTCCGGCGCACTGGCGTACAGCGGATCGCTGCTCGTGAGCGTGAGCACCGGCTCCTCGAGATTGCCGCCAATGTGCACCCGCACCGGCACATCATTGCTGCCTGCAACGCGCACCGTGTTGGTGGCGGTGATGTCGAGTGTCGGCGGAATGTCAGAGTTGGCGAAGAAACGCACGCGTCCCGAATCGACGCTGAAGCTGCGACTCACCACCCCAAGATCCAGACGGTACTGCCCACGGTTGGCCAGAATTTCGCCGTCGAGGGCGAGCTCCTGTCCGCGCATCATGATATCGAGTCCACCACTCAGCTTGACGCGTGCTTCGGGTGTTTGCACCCACACATCGTTGCCCAACTCAACACGCGCATCGCTCACCGTGAGCAGTTCGCCCAGTGCAGCAAGGGATGCCGCGGCGGACTGGGCCACCGGCACTTCGTCGGCGCCGAGCAACGCGCGCGCCGAGGCGCTCGACAGATCGAGTGCCGTGCGCGCGCCCAACGGGTCGATGACCAGATTGGCCCGCGGCACATACACACGGCCACTCACCTGTGGATGCAGCAGCTTGCCGCCCACGCGCGCGTCAGCCGACACATCGAGATCGGTGCCATCACGCTGACGAGACGCGGCGAAATTATTGGCCGTGACTCGCAAGTCCACCAACGCCGAATCCTTCGGCGGGAAGCGCAGGCTGCCCACCACCCCCACGGTGTCACGCGGACCACCGCTGCGCACCCGCAGCGTTTCGACGATGAGCGAATCGCCCGCCGCGCGCAGTACGGCCTCACCATCCTGCGGCGTAATGCCCAGCGCATCCAGTGTCGCGGCGCCGCCTGTAAGGCGCATCGTGCCACGCGCACTCGGCGCATCAAACGTGCCCCCCAGCGCCAGCTCGCCATTCAGTGCGCCACGCAGACCACGCACACCCTCCACTCGCAGCGCAAGCGCGCCGAGCTGCAGACTGTCAGCCACCAGTCGTCCATCCACCACGTCGCTGAGCAGTCGCTTCTCCACACTCACCAGCCGCAAGTCCATTGGCAGTGTGCCTTCGACGCGCAGCACGCCGCCCAGCGTATCGCGCACCAGCGCCTCGGCGCGCAAGCGCTGATCGGCGTAGTTGCCGCGCGAGGTCACGACCGGCAGCAGCGTACCTTCCATGCCAAGATCTGTGCCCGCGACATTCCACGTGATGGTCGGCGCCTGTCGCGTGCCACCCAGACTGGCCTCGCCGGTCAGTGTGCCGTTGGCGGGCGGTGTGCCGGCCAAGAGCTCGCTCACTTCGCCCGCAGGAAAGTCCTGCAGTCGAAGGAGTCCGCGAATGCTGCCGTTGCGCGGGACGTCGGCCTCTATCGCCAGCACCCCCTTGCCGTTCGATCGCAGCTCAAGTGGCGAAAGCGCCACACGCAGCGAATCGAGCGCGACTGTGGCCGGCCGCGCTTCGCGCCAGGTCACACTGTCATAGGACAGTCGAATTGAATCCAGCGTAATGGCCGTACGGGACGACTGGGCCAGATAGCCACCGCGCACGACGAGATGCGCATCATCTACCGTGCTCACGTCGAGCACCAACTGCCCGCTGTCGAGCGTGGCCGACGCGACGCGAAAGTTGGCCGACTGCACACGCGCCGCTCCGATGCCCGTGACATCATCGGCCGACGCGGCCCCCTCGAAGGCCGGCCGGTTGAACACGTCCACGGCTCGCGCCGAGCCAAACAGCCGGCCAACCCGCACCGCACCCACCTGCAGGTCGCGTCCGCCGACTGCAGCGTTGGCGTCGGCCACCATCAGGTTCCCTACCACATGGCCCGACACTGACGCGTCGCCACGCAGCGTGTCCTCGGCCACCGTTCGTATACTCGCCGCCATCGCACTGTCCACCGGCGCGAGCATGGTGGCCAGGCGCTGCAGGTCGCCGCCAACAATGTCGAGCGAGTCCACACGCACGCTGTACAGCAACGTGTCAGACGCGGTGCTGTCGCGACCCAACGCACCGCGGGCTTCAAGACGCAGTCCGGACGCATGCGAGCCAAGCACCATGTTGGCCGAGTCCACCACAACCCGGCGTTCATCGGCCGAGAGGCTGGCAAGCAACGACATCGCGGGACGATCCGCGGCCGCGGCTTGCTCAAGCTGTGACTCCAGACGCCCCGTCACCACGCTCACCTGCGTGGAATCGGCCGGGAAATTGCCCCGCGCTGTCACACGCAGCTCGCCGCCGATTTCCGTGTTCGGCACATCGTCACGTTCCAGCCAACGTCGCGCGTCAAACGCGTCGAGCAGCACACGCGCATCCGCATGCCACGCGGTATCCAGCACGCCACCCATCCCTGCGGCCACAATGGCACCGGGCATGGCGCGCCACGTGGAGTCACGCTCCACCGTGGCAAACAGGGGCCACCCTTCGGGCAGAGACGACGCCGGCAGGACCGCCGCGCGCCACATGAGCGAGTCCAGCGGCCCGCGAACCGCCACCTGTCCACTGAGCGGACGACGCACCGTTAGCGTGCTGTCCAGTCGGGCAAGCGCCGCCAACGACAACGGCTCGAAGGTGAGCAGCCCGTCGACGGTGACCGGCGTATTGCCGTAGGACGCCACGCCGCGACCGCGCAGCGACGACACATTCCCCGCGGCATCTGTCCACTGCAGCGAAAACGATTCGGCTTCCGCTCGCGACAAGTCTGCCGTACGCAAACGCAGCGCGCCTGCCATGCGACCGTCCACCGCCGGCGCATCAGGCGCAAGCGCGCGCACGCTTCGCAGGTCCACCACCACGGTATCCACCACCAGACCGGCTGCGCGTGGCTCGACCCCAAGGCCGATCAGTCCGCGCATGGAGAGCCGTGATTCAGCGCCGCCCGCCACACTGGCATCGGCGAAGCGCAGATCCAGTTTATCAACCTGCAGCGCATTCAGCGGTCCGCCCTGCTCCGCCACGAAGCGACCGCGAAACGCACCACGCACGTCTGCAGGCAACGCGTCGTAGCTCAGGCGCCTCGCCAGCGCGTCGGTGAGTGGCGAAAAGGTCAGGTCGGTGGAATGCAGCAGCAGTTCGGCCGGACGCACTGTGACACCCACGCGACCGACGACCTGCGAACCCTCACTCTCCACACGCAGCGAGTCCAGCAGATACTCGGCGTCATTGGCATCGGCCAGCGTGCGCAGTCGCACCACGGCGGATCCACGCCCCGCAGTAGGCAGCGCATCCCAAATCCACGTGAGGTCGGACAGCCCGGCCTCCGCGTGAACCGTAGCGGCATAGCGCACAGGCCCCGGTTGGTTCCACGCCACCGTACCACGCGTCCGCGCGGTGGACGCCGGCAACGCCACGCGCGCCAGATCGAACATCAGCGAATCACCGGTCCAGGTCACGCGCCCCTGCGCCTGCCGCAGCGTGACCGGCGGATCGGATATCGCACCAGCCAAGGTGTCCAGCACCAGCGACGACGGCCGCTTGAGCGGATCGATGATGACCAGATCGTGCGCCCGGACTTGCGAGAGCGTGATGACGCGACGCTCGAACCACGTGCCGTCGGGAGCCTGCGTGAGATCATGCAGACTGTCGCGTACCGCAATCACACTGTCGCGCGCCGTCCCCGTGAACACCGGGTGCGGCGCCCACGGCGCCACAGTCGTGATCTCGCCATCGGCCAGCGTGAGCGCACCGATACGCACATCGTCACCGAACGCCGGCCCGGTCTTTGGCACAGGCGGCGTGGTGTCGCCCGCCAGCAGGTACGCGATATTCCATGGCGTCCCCGCCCTGTCTTGACGCAGCATGAGCCGCACGCCGGAGAGCTGCACACTCGGCAAGTGGATGCGCTTGTCGAGCAGACCCATCCAGCCAACGCTCGCGCGCAACTTGGCCGCGGTGAGCACAGGGACACCGGCGGTATCCACCAGCACCACATCGTCTGCTTCCACGCCGCCGGGGCCAATGCGACGCAACACGCCGATGCGCAGCGCACCGCGTCCGCCAAACACGGCGCTGCCCTGCTTCGACAGAGTACCTGCCAGCCACTTGCGGCCACGTGCCGTGTTGAGCACACCATAGGCGCCCACCACCACACCAGCGCCGAGTGCCAGCACGATGCCCGCCACCCACCAGAAGCGCCGTTGCCGCGGAGTCATGGCCATGATCAGAACGCCTGACCGAGACCGAAGTGGAACACCAGACGCGACAACGCGCCGCCGGCGCGCGGCGGTTGGAACGTGGCAGGACAGTTGATCAGGTCTTCAAAGTCTCGTGGATCGCGATCACCCGTACGGGGACTCGCGCACATGATCGGCGCCAGGGTCTCGCTCTCGTTGCCGGCAAAGTACAGCGCGGGACCGGCGCGCAGTCCGTACGGCCGGTACCCAATGTCCACACGGAACGGGCCGAGCGGCGTAATCACACGCAGGCCAATGCCGGGAGTGGCGCGCAGATCCTGCCAACGAAAGGACGCCGAGCTCGTTTCCCAGAGGGTACCGGCATCGAGAAACGTCACCACCTGCAGTTGTTCGGCAATGAATCGGAAGTTGCGCCGGTATTCGAGGTTGCCAACCAGCATCGCCGTCCCGCCCCGTGGCACGGCGCGAAACGAACTGCCGGGAATGACCTCCACCTCACTGAATCCCTCGGGGTTGGTGAACTCGCGCACGTTGTTCACCACATAGGTGACGGGACCCAGCAGGTTCTGCTGATACCCCCGCACCGAGTTCTGACCGCCGACGAACAAACGCTCCTGCTGCGGCAGCAACGGCGAACCGCCCACCAACTCGGCGCCCGGCGCAAAGGCGGCCGCCACCTGCACACGTCCACCAATCACCCCACCAAGCGCGCGCCGGTACGACGACACCTCACCCGACGTCCGATAAAAGCGCACCGTGGACACCAACTCCGACACGGTTTCACCAGCCCGAAGCTCGCCACGCAGTCGATAGCCTCGCGCCGGATTGCTCACATCGTTCGTGCGATCATAACTCGCCGACGTGCTCACGATGCCGATGCCGCGGCCGAACAGGGACAGTACCACCTCTTCCGGGCGGCACTGCCCGAAGCGCGTGCAGGACACCACCGGGTCCACGTCCGTGCGACCATTCTCGTACTGCAACCCCACGGTTCCCACGAGGCGCGGCGTGAAGCTGCGCGTGAACTCGGCCAGGGCACCGATCGTGGTTTCACGCAGATAGGCAAACGGCTCACTGCGCCGCTCGCTGTACACCGACAGCATGGGCATCACCGGCAATCCGAACAACCGCGAATTCGACAGCGTGGTGCCCACGTAGTAGTTCACGCCGATGGTGTCGGCGCTGTACGGATCTTCGCGCAGGGCATCCGAGCACAAACCGCTGGCCACGTCGGTTGGCGACGCCAAGCCCAGCTTGGACGCCCGCATGTTGAGCTCCACACGACGACCGACACCAAGAAAGCCCCGGTCCGTCAGACGAGCCTGTGCGCGGCCGCACTCCAGCGTGGCCCACCCGATGCCCAGCCGCGCCGAGTGCGTCTTGGCTTCGGCCACCGTTACGCGCAGATCGAGCAGGCTGTCCGCCCGTGTGCTGTCCGGCGTGATGGTATCCACCAAGACAAGACGAAACGCTTCCGAGCGATACAGCGCACGCTGCGCATCCAGAATGGCGCGCGCACTGAAGCGGTCGCCGGGTTGGATATCGAGCAGTCGCGCCACGTCCGACGAGTCCACCCAGGCGGCCTTTCCGTTGACTGGCCGGATGCCGATATGCACGTCGCCGATTGTGGTCAGAGGACCGGGCGTGAAGTGCAAGGTCAAGGAGGCCTTCGCTTCGGCCGTGTCGATGCGGATTTCTGCCCGCGGCAGCGTGGCGCGCGCATAACCGTCGTCGCGCAAACGCGTCACCACCGAGGCAATCACGGTGTCCACCTGGTTGCGATCGAATCGCCGTCCCGTGAGCGATTCAAGACGGGCGTCGTAGGCCCGTCGGCGTTCCGGCGCCTCAGGGAGTCCGGTGGTTGCGACCTCCGCGATGGTGGCCTCGCGCCCGGGCTGAATCTGAAAGACGACCCGGACACCGTTCTTGCGCCGATTGAGCAGGGGGACCACCTCCGCCTGGAACCATCCGGCCTGTCGGTGCAGCACGGCCAGACGCAGTGCGTCGCGCCGCACCTCCAGCGTGTCCACGCACGGCCGCGTGCCCACGCCGAACGTCCGCGTGACAAACCCGGGCTCGTGTGTCACCAGGCTCATGGCCATGGTCAGATCGTCGAACGCCGGACTGCCTTCGAACTGGACCCGTTCGATACGATCACCCGCGTCACAACGCGTACCCGTCTGCGCAACCACCGGCCGGGCGAAGGCCAGACACATTACCGGCAGCAGAAGCAGCCAGCCCCAGGGTAACGGGCGGGAAACGGAAAGTCGTCGCGTGACCAGTGTCCGAGTCATTGCCCGCAATGTAATTGCCACCTGCATCCGCCGTTCATCGGCCACGCGTAGATTGCGAGGGCGCAGGTTTCCCCTTCTCTCCGGTTTCGAGGTGCTGCATGCCGTCGCTGTCGTCGGTAGCCGTAGTCATGATGCTTGGGTGGCAGAATGCCCTGGGAGCGATGCACGACAGCCTCCCCCCGCAGCGTGGCCCTGTGCCATCGCCGGTGGCGCTGGGCATGCGGCCCATAAGGCTCGACACCACCGAACGCGTCGGGGTTCCCCAGGACACCGTGCCGCGTCGTCCGCGCGCCGTCGAGTACAGTGACGCGTATTACAAACGGCTGGCCGTGCACCGCGCCCTCAGTTGGGCCATGTTGCCGCTGTTTGCCGCCTCCTATGTCTCGGGCGATCAGCTCCTGTCCAAGGGCGATGCCGCCCCCGGCTGGGCCAAATCGGTGCATCCGGTGGCCGCGTCCGGCGCCGCCGTGCTGTTTGGCGCCAATACGGTCACCGGACTCTGGAACCTCTGGGATGGCCGTCACGATGCCAACGGTCGCACACGCCGCCTCGTGCACAGCGCGCTCTTCCTCGCGGCCAGCGGTGGCTTCACGTACGCGGGTGCCGTGCTCGCCGACGAAGCCGAGCAATCCGCGGCCAAGCGCCGGGATCACCGTGCGGTGGCGCTCACGTCCATGGGTGTGTCCACTGCCAGTTGGCTGCTCATGAAGTTCGGGAACTGACGCATGCCGCCAGACGCCTTGCTGACGGCGCTGCAGCCATGGGCGGACCACTATGCACAGAGCCAATGGCTGCCGCTGGCGTTGCTCACGACGCATGTGCTGTCATTGGTGGCGGGGGCTGGCGTGGCGCTGGCCGTGGACCGACGCGTACTTCGGGTCACGACCGCATCAGTCGACGTTGCAGCGCCCTCGACCGCCGCGTTGCTCGACGAGCTGACCGACGCGCACCCCGTGGTCATGGGAGCACTGGCCATCGTGCTCCTCAGTGGCATGGCCATGGCCACGGCCGACCTCGGGACCTATGCCACGTCCCGGGTGTTCTGGAGCAAGATGGGCCTGGTGGCGCTTCTGCTCGTGAACGGTCAACTCATGCGCCGTGCCGAACGGCAACTTGCCGCCGAGTCCATGCGCATGGCCGCACTCCGCTCGTCGGCCCTGCGCAGTGTACTGCTCTGGGGCGGCATCATCGTGCTGGGCGTCGTGATGTCCAACCAGTAGCGCCGCATGCCGCACCACCAACACTTCAACGACTCACGCCGGTGACCATCGAGTCTGACTCGCACGCGACGCCACACAACGCCGCAGCCTCTTCCTGCGACGGCTGCCAGAACGTGGGTTCGCGCCGCGCATTCTTCGCGGAACTGGCCACCCTCGGGGCCGGGGCGCTCGCCGCCGCTGTGGCCGTGGGGCTCGCCAGTCCCGTGTGGAGCCCGCTGTACGCCCTGCCCAACGAAGGCCCCGCCGCCGGAGCGCCCCGCAGCGTGCGCTATCCCGTACCGGCGGGCGATTCGGTCTCCATCGACAAGCAGCACGAGGTCATTCTCTGTCGGAAGGGCGCCGAGGTCTTTGCCTTTGCGCTGTCCTGCCCGCATCAGAACACGGCGCTGCGCAGCCTGCCCCGCAACACCGGCTTCCAGTGCCCCAGACACAAGTCCAAATACGCCGCGGATGGCGCCTTCCAGAGCGGCAAGGCCACGCGCAACATGGACCGTCTCCCGATTAGTTTGGACGGAGCGCAGATCGTCGTCGATCCGGCCACGCTCATCAAGAGCGACACCGACCCCGCCAGATGGGCGGCGGCCCTCGTGCGCGTCTGACCACTTCGGGCACCCGTTTCGGGCACCCGCCTGGACGGTCTCCCACCTCCTGCCTGCTGCCGATGCGAACGCCTCGTCTCTCCGCGACCACCGGTCTTGTGCTGCTCACCGCGGCCGCCACCACGCTGACCACCGGCCCGCTCCGGGCCCAGACGGCGCGGACGCCCCGCAGCGCGGCCCAGGCCAAGCCCACGGCCCTCGAAAGTGGCGTGGACAGGCTCGCGGCCTCGCCGGCCGTCGTGGCGGCCATGCAGGCCATACAGAAGGACAATGCCTGGACCCTCGATCAGCAGGCGTCCCTCTGCGAAATCCCGGCGCCGCCGTTCAAGGAAACGCAGCGCGCCGCGGCCTACGCGCAGCGTCTCCGTCAGCTTGGTGTGCAGAACGTGCGCACTGACAGCGAAGGCAACGTCATCGGCGAAATTCGCGGCAATCGTCCTGGCCCCACGCTGCTGCTCGCCGGTCATCTCGACACCGTGTTCCCCGAGGGTACCGATGTCAGCGTGAAGCGCGAAGGCACGAAGCTCATTGGCCCTGGTATTGGCGATGACTGTCGCGGGCTCGCCGTGGTGCTCGTGGTGGCCAAGCAGATCATCACGCAGAAGATTCCGTTCAATGGCCGTCTGCTGGTGTCAGGCAACGTCGGCGAGGAAGGCCCGGGCAACCTGCGCGGCGTGCGCGCGCTGTTCAACAAGACGCTCAAGGACTCCATCGATCTCTTCATTTCGGTGGACGGCACCGGCATCGGCATCACCAATGGCGGCGTGGGCAGCAATCGCTACCGCGTGCACTACAAGGGGCCGGGCGGTCACAGCTACGGCGCCTTCGGCATGCCGAACCCCATTCATGCCATGGGCCGCGCCATTGCCAAGATTGCGGACCTCGAAGCGACCACCAAGCCCAAGGTCACCTTCAACGTCGGCATCGTCACCGGCGGCACCTCGGTCAACTCCATCCCGTTCGAAGCGGCCATGGATATCGACCTGCGCAGCGAGTCCGCTGCGGCACTGGCCGAGATCGACGCCCGCTTGCAGAAGACGCTGCGCGACGCACTCGCCGAGGAAAAAGCCCGCTGGCCCAACAGCAAGGCGGCCCTTCAGCTGGTCATCGACACCATCGGCATCCGCCCCGCGGGCACGACGCCCGACAGCACGTTCATCGTCCGCGCAGCGCTCGCGTCGGCGCGCAGCATGAACCTGTACGCGCCGCTTACCACCTCCAGCACCGACGCCAATGTGCCCATGAATCTGGGCATCCCGGCTGTCACACTCGACGGCGGCGGTGTGGGCCGCGGCGCGCACTCGCTCGACGAGAGCTACGACGACCGCTCGGATGGCTACAAGGGACCCCAGTGGGTCCTGCTGGTGACGCTCTCGCTGCTCACCCAGCGCTGATCTCGTCGCCCTCGATTCAAGCGAACAACTACGCGAACAATTCCCCCACCGCGTGCGCGGGCAAGGCGCGTGCGGTGGGCAGCATCCCCGCGCGATAGGCCGCCTCACCAATCAATCGCTCGGCGCTCCACCCCGCAGCACGCAGCTCGCGCAATGACGTGTCCCGATTGGCCTTGCTCAACTTGCTGCCGTCCGGATGAGTAATCAGTGCGTGATGCAACGTCTGCGGCGGTGTGTCCCGCCCAAGCAGTGAGGCCAGCGCCCATTGACGGCCCGTGCTGGCCAGCAGGTCCTCACCACGAATGACGACGTCGATGTCGTGCGCCATATCGTCCACGACCACGGCAAACTGGTAGGTCCATTGTGCGTGCCGGTCACGCACCAACAGGTCGCCACACTGCTGCGCCGGATGCTGCGTCACCACGCCAAGGCGAAGGTCGTCAAAGGTTACGGCCACATCCGGCAATCGCACGCGGCGCGCAAAATGGGCGAGCGGGTCCACTGCTGCCTCTCGGCAGGTGCCTGGATAACGCGCCTCTTCCCCGGGCGCGCGCGGCACCAATTGCGCGATGTCGCGGCGCGTACACGCACAGGCATACACGAGGCCGCGTTCAGACAAGGACGCCAGCGCCGCCGCATAGCGCTGTTCCTGATCGGACTGCCGCGCCGGGTGCGCCCTCGAGGCGCCCGCCAAGTCCGAACGAAAGGACGACACCGGATGCATATCCGGGACAAAGCCCAGCCACTCGAGATCATCCAGCAGCGCCGCTTCAAACTCCGGGCGACAGCGCGTGCGATCGTGATCTTCAAGGCGCAGCAACACCTCTCCGCCATGCGCCCGCGCCATGCCCCAGACGCAGACGGCATTCACCAGGTGCCCCAGGTGCAGATAGCCCGTGGGCGCCGGCGCAAAGCGCGTCCGCCACACGGGCGAACGCGCAGGCACGACTGACAGCAGGCGAAAACGGAGCGCCGCCGCCCACGACAAGCCAGAGTGAGGCACACCAGACATGCCTCACGCTAGTCTCAGTCCCGCCTTCCTTCAATCGGCGCGGCGGTCTGGCCGCCGAGCCTCAGGTGTGAAGCGCGCGGAACGGCGCGTCGCGCGAGGTCAGCGCACTTGGCACGAAGCGCGCCGCCTCGCCGGTGTTCTCGAGCAACTGCGCGATGGTCGTCTGCTCGAAGCGCATCGCCGCGTGCCCCACAATGGCCTTCCAGCGATCGTGGACCGCGCAGGGATTGTTGGAGTCGCAGGCCGTGTCGCGCAGCAAGCAGGCCGGAGTGCGCGAGTGATCATCGAAGGGGCCGATGATGCGCGCCAGCGTCAGCTGATCGGGCGGTATGGCCAGCGTGAAACCACCGGCCGCACCACGGGCGCTGTGTACCACGCCCGCCTTGGCCAGCGCGTTCAGCGTCTTGGCCAGGTAGTTGCGCGGCGCGCCCAACTCCGCTGCAATCGTGTCGGCCGACAGGGCCTTGTGACCGTCGTAACGTGCCAGAAGCAGCACGGCCCGGACGGCATGTTCAGCAGTGGCGGATAGCATGGTGACCTCGAGGTGTGTTCGCCGTTTCCCGCATCATATGCTGAGATTCGTCGAACCCGGCCCCCGGGAGAGTCGGGGAAGCACGCCACTTTTCCGACGTCGCCCTGACATTTGTTGTCAGGGAAACACCGACACCCTCGGCGCTGCTACTTCCAGCTCAGGATGTCCGCGTCGGGCCCGGTGCCACCCGGTCGCCCATCCGCACCGTACGACAAGAGGTCAAACGCAGTCGGATTCTCGCGCCCCGGCGACACGTACACATACGGGCGCCCCCAGGGGTCATCAGGCACCGCTTTGCGCAAATAGGGCTCGCGCCAGTTCGCCGGTGGATCAATCGAAGGCCGCTCACGCAGCGCTGCCAGGCCCTGCGCCGTCGAGGGATAGCGTCCGTTGTCCAAGCGGTACGTGTCGAGCGCCGTGATCAGGCTCTCGATCTGCGCCTTGGCGGCGGCCACCCGTGCGTCATCCACGTTGCGAAACAGATTCGGCGCGACGAGCGCGGCGAGCACCGCAATCACCACGATGACGACCAGCACCTCGAGGAGTGTGAAACCCCGTCGTCGCGCACGGCTCCCCCGCTGCGCAGCGAAGCCCTGCTCAGTCGCCACGCGTACGCAGACTATCCGTCTCGAAGTGCCGCGGGTCCACCCAACCGCTGACTTCCGTGGAGCGGATCTGGCGCCAGCCCGCGCGATCGGTGCCCATCATGGCGCGCGAGGCCGGCTTGATGACCCCAACCACTTCGCCACCACGACTCGCATCCGAGCGCACATTCACCCAGGTCCGGGCCACGACCGGCGTCCATTGCACACTGTCGCTCCGCACCACCAGATCAAGCGCGCCATCGGCAACCGCCGTGACCGCAGAGTCCATCACCACCGCAGTCGACGCGAGCTCGGCTGACGCCAACTGGGTGCCTTCCACGCCTGACGGCGCCGCCGAAGCGGTGTTCGTTGTGGGCATGGTCTCAGCCACCAGCCGCGCACGCTCGAGCGCATTGGCCGCACGATCCTGCTGCACGTCGCGCTGCACATCCCGCACAATCGCGCCGCCAAAATCCCGCACGGCGGGCCCGAAGGTCCACACCGCCGTTCCAGTTCCTGCGGCCAGCAAGAGCGCCGCCGCGCTGCGCCACACCTGCTTCGGAATCTGCAGACCACGTCCACGCTCACCACACCAGTGACAGAGACTGTCGTGGCGGTGCATGATTCCGCAGCCACGACACTTCACCAGTTTGACGCGTTCACCGCGTGCATCATGCACGTTGAACGGCTGCGCACACCGCGGGCATTGTGATGCCGCGATGAGCGCTTTCGATCCGCAAGCGGTACAACGTAGATAGGCCATGTGTACGCGGCCGGTGGGCGTGAGAAAGGACCCGCATGTCCGTGACGCATGGCGGGCCATGCAGGTAACGTGATGACATGCAGCACTTTGCGCTACGTGACTGCAAGCAAACCCTGAAGCTGAGACCCACCCGTGACTCCGGCGCGACTGCCGGTGAAACTCAGCGGGGCGCAGCGCCGTCGCGTACATCGGCGTAGCGCTCACCCCCACCCTCCCCCACCCCGTGGCCACTCCCCTGCTCCTGGCGGCCCTTCTGGCCGTCAGCACCACTGCCCCGAGGCCCGACCCTGCCCCGCGCGGCCCCGTTTATGACGGCAGACGCGGCCAGGTCCGAGTCGAACCGCCGCGCGCCCAGTCGGACCTCACGGTGGACGGACAGCTCACCGAAGCGGTGTGGCAGAACGCCGCCCTGCTCACGGGCTTCTCGCAGTTTTTTCCCAATGACGGGGTCGCCGCGCAGGACAGCACCGAAATCCTCGTCTGGTACAGCGCCACCGCGCTGCACATCGGCGTGCGGGCCCACGCCGCACCGGGCACCGTGCGCGCCACGCTCGCCGATCGCGATCGCATCACCCAGGACGACAACATCCAGTTCTTCCTCGGCACGTACAACGACAGCCGACAGGCCATGGTGTTTTCCGTCAATCCGTTTGGCATTCAGAGCGACGGCGTCCTCACCGAAACCGGCGCGGCCACGGGTGGCGGGTTTGCCAGCTCGACCACCCGCGCGCGCGAAGCCGTGGACCTCGCGCCCGACTACGTCTGGCAGTCGCGCGGCCGGCTCACGGAGACCGGCTACGAAGTCGAAATCGCCATTCCCTTCAAGAGCCTGCGCTATCGCGCCGGCGACGTGCAGACCTGGCAGCTCAACGTCGTGCGCACCGTGCAAGCCACCGGACACGAACAGACCTGGACGCCAACCCGCCGCGCCAGCGCGAGCTTTCTCGCCCAGAGCGGCCAGCTCAGCGGCCTGCGCGAGTTGCAGCGCGGCCTGACGGTGGACCTCATCCCCACGATCACCTCGAGTGCAGTGGGCAGCCCCCGGACAGGCAGCACGGGCGCATCCAATACCTGGCAGTACGACGCCAGTCGCCCTGATATCGGCGGCAGTGCGCGCTGGGGCATCACCAGCAACCTGACACTCTCCGGCACCGCCAATCCCGACTTTTCGCAAGTCGAAGCCGACGCGACGCAGTTCTCCGTCGACCCGCGTGTGGCCGTCTTCTTCCCCGAGCGACGTCCGTTCTTCCTCGAGAGTCAGGAGCAGTTCACCACGCCCAATCGCCTGATCTACACGCGCCGCATTTCGCAGCCCGCCTTTGCCAGCAAACTCACGGGCAAACATCAGGGCTTTGACATTGGCGTGCTGTCGGCGGTCGACAGTCGCGACGCATCGTTCGATGGACGCACCTCGCCGCTCTACAACATCGTGCGCCTGCAGCGCGACCTCGGCAAACAGAGCCGACTGGGCATGGTGTACACCGACAAACAGGACGGCAACACCTACAATCGGGTGCTCGGCCTCGACGGGCGACTCGTTCGCGGCGTGTACAGTGTGCAGGGTCAGGTGGCGCGCAGCTTCACCGGCACCGGCACCACGTCGGACGCCGCGCCACTCTGGGACTTCTCTGCCGTGCGCAACGGGCGAGCGTTTTATGCGCGCTATGTGCTCAACGGCATCTCCGACGACTTCGATGCGCAGAGTGGCTTCATTGCCCGCCCCGGTATTGCCAACCTGTCGGCCACGCATCGCTGGAATTTCTTCGGCAAGCCGGGCGCTCTGGTCGAGGTGTTCAGCCCCGAAGTGTTCACGTTCGGACGCTACCGCTACAACGACTTCGTGAACCGGCGTCCGGCGCAGGACGCGCAGCTGCATCTGCGCACCAATACCCGACTGCGTGGGGGCTGGCAGGTGGGCATGCAATTCCTGCGTGAAGAGTTCGGATACGACCAGGGGCTCTACGCCAACTATCGACTGCTCGAGCCCAATGCCGCCGGTGGTGTGGACACCGTGGCGTACCGCGGCACGCCGCGTCTGCCCAACTTCGATTGGGTGGTGAGTGTCGGCACCCCCGAATTCCGCCGCTTCAGTCTCAGCAGCGTGGCCGTCTGGGGACAGGACGAGAACTTCCAGGAATGGAGCTCGGCCGACATTCTCATCCTCAATCAAACGCTGGCCCTGCGCCCAACCGAGCAGCTGCGCGTCTCGGGCACCTGGGCCTACGAGCGCTTCAATCGCAAGGATGGCAGCACCGTGCTGCTGCGCAACACGCCACGCGTACGCGCCGAGTATCAGCTGACGCGGCAGATCTTTGTGCGCGTCATCGGCGAGCATTCGCGCGTCACGCAGGACTCGCTGCGTGATGACTCGCGCACCGAACGGCCCATCTATCTCGAGCAGGCCGACGGGTCGCTGGTGCGCGCCGCGGCTTTCGAACGCACGCGTGCCCGACTCGACGTGCTCTTCTCCTATCTGCCTACCCCCGGCACGGTGGTGTACCTGGGTTACGGCGACGCCCTGCGCGCGGATACGCCCGGCGGCTCACGAGGCCTGCGGCGCAGCAGCGACGTGTTCTTCGCGAAACTGAGTTATCTGTTCCGGCTGCAATAGCGGCGCAATAGTTCCTCTGCCGCCGGCAGATAGGCCTCGACCGGCGGCAGCCCCCCATCCAGCAGCGGGCCCGTGTCCCGCAGCGCCCGCGCGACCGCGTAACGCAGCGCCGCCACATCGCGGTGGCCGGTCACGCAGTCGGCAAGCAGGTCCACCAGGAACTCTGCCAGCTCCTCGGGCGTGGGATCCTGCACCGCCCGCCACCCAATCGCTGCCAGCGCCTCCGCCATGGGCGGGGATGCACCGCCTCCGCCGGTCCGGGTGTCCTGCTCAAAGCAACTCCGCAGCGCGGCCAGGGTCAGCACGGGTGACGACATGCGTGCAACTTACTGCCATGACGCCCGCATCCCAGCACGACACGCCGCCTGGTGCCGACATCGTGGTTGTTGGCGCCGGCCTCGCGGGACTGGTGGCTGCCGCAGAAGCGGCAGACCGTGGCGCTCGCGTCCTCCTGCTTGATCAGGAAGGCGAGCAGAACCTCGGCGGGCAGGCCTTCTGGTCGCTGGGCGGCCTCTTTTTCGTCAACTCCCCCGAGCAGCGACGCCTCGGTATTCGCGACTCGGAGTCGTTGGCGCTTGCGGACTGGTTGAACACGGCCGGTTTCGATCGCGCGGAGGACGCGTGGCCGCGCCGATGGGCCGAGGCCTATGTGCACTTTGCCGCGACGGAAGAGCGGGCGTGGTTGCATGCGCAGGGGATGCGCTGGTTTCCCGTCGTGGGGTGGGCAGAGCGTGGGGGAGGCAGCGCGGTGCAGGCCGGCAACAGCGTGCCACGATTCCATCTCACCTGGGGCACCGGTCCCGGTGTCATGGCGCCGTTCGAGCGCCGCGTGCGTGCACACATGGCTACCGGGCGCATCGTGGCCCGCTTCCGCCATCGCGTGCAAACACTCGACATCACGAACGGCGTGATCACCGGTGTGCATGGCCAGGTGCTCGCCGCCTCACACGATGCGCGTGGTGTCGCCAGTTCGCGTGAGGTGGTGGGCGACTTTCACTTTCGCGCCGCCGCGGTCGTCGTCACCAGTGGGGGCATTGGTGGCAATCATGATCTTGTCCGTCAGCACTGGCCCGTGCAGCGCCTTGGTGAGGCACCGGCGCACCTGCTCTGTGGTGTCCCGGCGTACGTGGACGGGTTGCTGCAGCAGAGGGTCCATGCACAGGGCGCGCGACTCATCAATCCCGATCGCATGTGGCACTACACCGAAGGCCTGCACAACTGGAATCCCATCTGGCCAAGTCACGCCATCCGCATCATTCCGGGTCCGAGCAGTCTGTGGCTCGATCCCGACGGGCACCGTTTGCCCTTTCCGCATGTGCCCGGAGTGGACAGTCTCGCCACCCTGCAGCACATCACCCGCAGCGGCTTTCCCTACACCTGGTTCCTGCTCAACCGGCACATCATCAAGCGCGAGTTTGCGCTCTCGGGCAGTGAGCAGAATCCCGACCTCACGGGCAAGGACCTCGCGCTTACGCTCAAGCGACTCGGCAAGCGCGTGCAGGCGCCGGTGCAAGCCTTCATGGACCGCGGGCAGGACTTCGTGGTGCGCAATTCGCTGCCGGAGTTGGTGGACGGAATGAACACGTTGGTGGGCAACACGCGGCTCAACGCGGAGCATCTGCGCCGCGAAGTGGAGGCGCGCGACACGCAGCTGCAGCATCAGGGCGGCAAGGATCCGCAGCTCGCCCTCATTCACGCCGCGCGGCGGTACTTCAGTGAGCGCGTCATGCGCATTGCCACACCTGCCCCGTTGCTCGACCCGCGTCAGGGTCCGCTCATTGCCGTCAGGCTCAGCGTCCTCACGCGCAAGTCATTGGGTGGGCTGGCCACCGATCTCGATGGCCGCGTGCTCGACCAGCACAATCAACCCATGCCCGGTCTCTACGCGGCGGGCGAGGTGGCGGGTTTTGGCGGTGGCGGCATGCACGGATACCGCGCGCTCGAAGGCACCTTTCTCGGGGGCTGTCTGTTCAGCGGGCGCAGCGCGGGCCGCGCGGCCGCGACCGCCATTCGCTGACCGCGCGAGACGTCAGGCCAGCGAAATAGCGTGTGAGGCCTCAATGGCCTTGGCGCGCCGACGGATTTCTTCGTTGCCGCTGTCGGCCAGACGGCGCAGTACTGGCAGGGCAAGCCGCGGTGCCCGATGCGCCAACGCCTCCGCGAGATCGCACGCGAGCACTGGTACGTCGCCCCGATCGGTGAGACGCGCCGCCGCACGCTGAATGGATTGCGTGGTGGCGCACTGCGGCATGCGCTGCACGATGACCACCAGTTCGCGCAGCACGTCCACATCACGCTCCTGCAGCAGGGCGTCCGCCAGCAGCGGACAGGGCTCCTGCGGCGCGCGGGCGGAGCGACGCAGCGCGCGCCACGCCACACGGCGCACCTCGGGGGAGCGATCCGTGACAGCGAGTCGCACGCCCTCGATGGCCGTGGAGGTCTCCAGAGCCCCGAGCGCACGCGTGGCCGCCACCCGGACCCGGGAATCGGCGTGCACAATGCAGCGCAACAGCGGCTGGTCGGCGGTTTCGACCCCCATCGCGCCCAGCAGCGCAGCGGCATTGCGCACCACGTACCAGGCCGGATGCGACAGCGCCGCGAAGAGAAACGCGGGATCGGCATGCAAGGCCACGATGGCATCGAAGTAGCGACGACGCTCCACACTGGCCCGCGCCTCGCTCAGCACGCCGAAGAGCACCACGGCCGCCGCATCCGGTGAGCGCCGCAGCAGACGACCCGCCGGATCATCGGGGCCGGCCAGCGCGCCGCGTCCTACCGCCAGCGCTGCCGCACGCAGCGCGTTGGGCGATGGCTCATCGAAGGATTCGTCCAGGCCCTCCGTCTCGGCGCTGGAGAACTCGACGCGTACATGCCATACGCCATGCTCCGCCCACAGCTGATCGAAGGCCACGCCCTGCTGACCCTGCGGACTGGCCAGCAAGGCCACGAATTGCAGCAGGGCGCGCGGTGGCGTCTCCGGAGAAACCTGCACCAGACGCAGATCGTGCTCCGTCATGCCGCGATACAGGGCCGCCAGCATGCCCATGTCCAGACGCTGTTCATTGAGCGACAACCCGTCGGCATCTCGCGCGATCGACACCGCACCCTGCTGGAGCAGCGAGGAGGTGCGCGCCAGCAAGAGCGCGAGATCACTGCCGCTGGCGTGGTGGTTGAGCGCGTGCAGCAGTTGCGCGATGCCCTCGGCCGCCCTGAGGGCGACCTCGAATGAGGCTTCGGTGTCTGCCGATCGTGGTGTGGTGTCGTTGGACATACGGGGTTTGATGGATCGTCCTCTGGTATCGACGATCCACCGCCCGTTTCTTAACGTATCCCTTTCAGCCCACCGCGTTAAGAATTTCCCTCGGATTCACAGGCCGCACTGTGAATTTGCGTTGCACTCGTGGTCCTATCCTCGTCTGACATGGACTCGAGCGGGAGAGCCAGGAGCGCATCGACCCGTCGGCTCAGCGCCTCGTACGTTTTGCGAAAGGCGTGGCGCGCCGCCTCCGGCGTCGCTTCGTCGGCGGGATCCGGCAAGCCCCAATGAACCTGCGCCTTGGCCCCGGGAAAGAACGGGCAGGCGTCGCGCGCGTTGTCACAGACCGTGATCACCAGATCAAAGTGCTGCCCCGCCACCTCGTCGATGGTCTTGGGCACCCGACCCTCCCACGCGATGCCTTCGGCGGCCAGTACTTCAACGGCGTAGGGATTCACCCGTGGTGCGGGGCGTGAACCCGCACTTTCCGCTTCCACCAGGCCGGCCGCGCGCGAGGCCCCACGCACGGCCAGCAGGGCCTCGCCAATCTGACTGCGGGCCGAGTTGCCGGTGCACAGCACCAGCACGCGAAACGCCGACTTCGTCATGCCGTTCCCTGCAAGGTTTTGCGCATGGTCACCGCGGACGCGGGACAGGCGCTGGTGAATTCCACCGTGGCGGCCACCTCGGCCGGCACTTCATCACGCGAGACCCGCGTGAAGCCGAAGCGCGGAAAGTAGTGTTCTGCGGTCATCGTGAGCAGATACAGCGCCGCGATGCCACGCGACTCGGCTTGCGCGACGGCACGCGCCACGAGCTCGTGACCGAGTCCGCGCTTTTGCCAGTCGCCGCGCACGGCCACCGATCGCAGCAGGGCGTGCGCGCAGCACTCCTCCACGCCAGCCACGGCCACGATATCCTGTACGTGCTCGGCCAACAGGAACTGCGAGGGATTGGCTGCGAACATCTCCGGCACACCGGCCAGCGGCAGGGCGTGCGACGTGAGCAGCGCTTCCACCGCCGGCTGGTCTTCCGCGCGGGCTGCGCGGAAGACGGGTGAGGCAGACGCCGCGGCCGTCACGGGCAGCACTCCGGTCCGCAGCAGGCGGCCGCTTCGGCATTGGTGGCCTGCGGCAACATCGTCGCCGACTTGTCGGGCGTTGCAGCACTCGGCTTGGTGGCGCGCACGAAGGCCGCCATCACCTTGCCGTCCAGCGCCGTGAGCTGCGCCTCGAGGTCGCCGCCGGCATCCTGCAGAAAAGCGCGCGCGTCTTCCGCGCGATAGATGCGCGTGGGTTCAATGGACACGTCGGTGAAGCCACGTTCGCGCAGCAGCTGCGCAAACTCCGCCTCTTCCAGCGCACCGGCCACACAGCCCACCCAGAGTTCCGCCGAACGACGCAGCGCGGGAGGCAGCGCCTCGCGCAGCACCACGTCACTCACAGCAAAACGACCGCCCGGCTTGAGCACACGGAAGGCCTCGGCCAGCACCTGCGACTTGTCGCCCGACAGATTGATGACGCAGTTGGAAATGATCACATCGACCGACGCGGAAGGCAGCGGAATTTCTTCGATGCGACCTCGCAGAAACTCCACGTTCTGCACGCCCGCCTCGGCCGCGTTGCGCCGCGCGAGTTCGAGCATGTCATCCGTCATGTCGAGCCCATAGGCCTTGCCGGTGGGACCGACGCGACGGGCGGAGAGCAGCACATCAATGCCACCGCCCGACCCCAGATCCAGCACCACCTCGCCCTCGCGCAGCTCGGCGAGCGCGGTGGGATTGCCGCAACCCAGAGAAGCCAGCACGGCGGCGTTGGGCAGTTCGTCCGTTTCGCCGCTCACATACAGGTTGGACGTGATGGGATCGACGGTGCCGTTGAAGGCATCACCGCCGCAGCAGGAATTCACCGGGCCACAGCAGCTGGCCGCAGCGGGTTCCGACACGTTGAGTACGCGGCGCGCGGCCTCGCCGTACTTTTCGCGCACAACGCTCGCAATGTCGGTCGTGATATCGGGGATGGTGCTGGACATGGGGTGACCTCGTGGGGAGTTGGGTGGTGGTTCCAGCAAGAAATCTTGATACGTTGAGTCCGAGAAAGGCGCCCGAGGGCGCCGGTACCGCGAAGCGTATGAAGCCTGCTCAGCCACAGCAGCGTCCGAAGACCTTGAGGGCGCGCTTTGGCGTGCTGGCTTCGGTGCCCAGATGGCGGATGAGGTCATGCACTTCCTCGAGCGCCTCGGCATTGATGCGATAGTACGACCAGCGTCCTTCCTTGCGGTCGCTCACGAGGCCGGCCTCGCGCAGCACCTTGAGGTGGAAGCTGAGTCGCGACTGCGCCGCGTCGAGGGCCTCCTGCAGGTCACAGACACAGCGTTCCCCGTCGCGCAGCATGTCCAGCGCGGCCAGGCGCGTCTCGTCGGAGAGCGCATGAAAGAGCTGGGCGGTGCGGGCGAGGTCGAGGGCGGTGCCGGTGGTCATGGATGACTATACATCAAGTTTTGTTGGTTAGTCAATCCCCCCACCCCACCCGCAGTCCGCCACCCTGTAGCCCATTCAGGTAAGAGTGGAGCCTAGATGGCGCTAACAACCGCGACCCACGCATCCGTTCCCGTCACGCCGAACATGAGATTATTGTGGTTCGGTTGCTTCGAGTAAGTGGTACAGCGCTTGCTCGATGTAGACACATACGTTCTCAGTTCGTGGTGTCGTCGCTCGCGTCCTCGACTGCAGCAAGATCAGACTCATCGAGTTCCAACATCTCGACGGTTTTCGTACGAACACCAATGCCATTCTCAATAAGGAGGTCGAGTAGCCTTTCGCCATCGATGAGGGTGATGGGTGCGGCCCCCGGCTCGAAGGCAGCGCCTTGAGCCCCCTTGGCGAACCCGCCGAGCGAGATGATAGTCCCTTTCACCGCCCCGAATCGGTGCAATGAGCCGCGCAACATATCGAGCACCGGACGCTGAACGTTTCCCTGTTGGCGCTTAACCTGAATCACTTCGCGAACCTCCGTGATACCCAAGGCAATGCGCCCCACCACGTCAACGCCCTTATCACCAGAGCGGGTCGTGACCTGAACATCGGTGTAATCCATTTCCTCAAGTAGACGTCCGACGAGCTGCTCGAATGCGTATGGCTCCATCGCTGCGAGCTTGTCACGTAGGGCGCTACGCACGGCATCACTCTGCGCCCGAACAAGATCCCACAAACGACGTGTCTCGTCCGGAGCGACGGTCTTTCGCTCGGCATAGGCGGACGCCTTAAGCCACACGAGACCTGGGGCCGTGATCTCGTACTTCTGCCCGACCCTAGACACATATCCTCGCCCAAGCAAGTTACGCAATCGGTGGTAGAGGAAGGACCGCGCTGTGGTCTCTGCGCGGATGCGGCTCACCCTGTGCAGGTAGTCGAACCAAGGGGTGAGTAGTGCGCCGGATGTAGCAGGCCCCTGTTCGGCTAGAATCGCCAAGAGCGCCAGTACTCCCTCCCGGTCATCGATGGCGCGGACCGTTGTACCTTCAGAGTGTTCGAGAAAGTTGCGTCCTGCTGCCGTCAAGTTGAGCTGGCCGTCGGCGCCTTCCATCAGCAGATCGTAGCCGCTGGCGAGCAGCCAGTGCCCTTGCATGTGGCGCGGGTTCACCAGCTTCCTAGTGCCCGTCCAAATGCGGAGTGCCACCTTTTGGTGTTCACCAGAGAGGCGCTCGGGTATCCAGGCGTCGGGGTCTGTCCAGTCGGCATTCTCTTCAAAGGTCCCGCGATGCTCCCAGATCGCGGCGCGGAGTCCAGTAACCTGCACCCGCGTGACACCTACCAGAACTGGTAGCACCATCCGTACGCTGGCATAGTCCGGGAAAAAGGCAATTCGTACGTCTTCGCCAGCGGGCTCGGGAGTGACAATCCGACCTTCTTGTATCCAACGGCGGAGAGCATAAGTGCTTGGGGCCACTCGAACAAAGGGGCTCGCCTCCTTCTGCTGCTGCACAGATGTGGCGAGCTGTGACTCCATCGTCGCCGCTGGTGTCTTCCCGGCAGTAACGAGCAGACCAGCGTTGAGAGCACGCTCAGTGATAACCGTCGCGGTAAGCGGCCCCCCATGTTCATCAAGCACTTGCTCAGCCGCGGCACGGAATGTCATGGGACTCATCGGAGTGGTCATGAGAATACTTGGCGGGTCCGTAAGGGCTCGAGCGATGAGGCGTACTTCCAGATTGCGTTGGAATCGACGGAGAGGAAACGCGGGCAAACTAAAGGGCAACTCGCATGATGCCCAAGTACAGCCTAGAGCGAAGATGCTGCCAACTGGCACCGCCGTCGGACCACGACCTGACTGGTCGGCATGCTGTCTGTGGCCGTGCAGAACCGTATTCCGTCTCACGAATCAAACCCATCTCTTCACATCCGTTCGGTTGGGTCTCAGCAGAAAGAAATCGTCTCGAGTGATCACTATCGGCTTCCTCTCATCTGCTCAATTCGCCGGACGAGCCTATCGGTCTGCCCCTCAGAATCCTTGAACCAGTCCGTTGACCAGATACGATGTATGGTCCACCCTAGGGACTCAAGCGGTTTCTGCCGGAGCCGGTCGCGGTCGCGAGCGCTTTTCGCGCTATGGTAAGTCGCCCCGTCGCACTCAACACCGACCAAAAAGCGCCCCGGCGCATCCGGATCCACCACAGCGAGATCGATGAAGTATCCCGCGACTCCGACCTGCGCGCGCGCCTCGTAGCCACGGTCGCGGAGTGCGGCAGCCACTGCGACCTCGAAGTCGGAGTCAGGCGCACGCCCCGTTGCGGTGCCGCGCGCCCACCAGATCTCCCCGCTCGCATAACGCAGATAGTCACGGAGCACTCTTAGGCCGCGGGGGCTGGTCGCATCGTTCACCCGCAGAGTGTTTGGATCGAAAGAGCAGAACACATCGAGACGGTGCTTCGCGCGGGTGAAGAGCACATTTAGCCGGCGCTCGCCGCCGGCCTGATTAATGGGACCAAAGTGCTGGCGAACTTGCCCCGCCTCGTTGGGTCCGAAGGTGACAGAGACTATAACTCGGTCTCGCTCGTCACCCTGTACGTTCTCAAGATTCTTGATCGCGAACGGTTCCTGCGAGCCCGCATGGCGCGCCCGGAATTCACTGAAGACGGGATCCGCCTTCTCCGCTTGTTCTACAAGGTCATCGATCAGGTTCGACTGTTCCGTGTTGAGCGTAGCGACGAGCAGTGTCCGCTCCGGCCACTCGCGAGCATGACGGCACACCGCCTCAACCACCGCCTGTGCCTCGCGTAGGTTGCGCCGCCCAGAATAACCCCCCTCAATCCGGTGAAGTATGACGCCCCGTTGCTCTTCATCGAACTCCGGCGTTGGAAAGACGATGAGGCGTTCGTGGTAAAACTCGCGGTTGGAGAACGCGATTAGGCGCGGATGCCGCGATCGATAGTGCCACCTCAGCATTCGCACCGGAAAGCAGGAGGCCGCAGCGAGCAGAATGCTCTCAGAGCGCTCGAGGACCGTTGGCCCGCCGGTGCGATGCTCGTCTGCCTGGTCTGGGAGTGTCGGACCTTCTTCACCCTCCGGGTCTTCCGCGTCCTCTGGAAACTCGTCGTCGCCGCCTTCGTCCATTCGGTCGAAGAACCGGGTCGGACCTAGCTGCATCGGATCGCCTACGATAAGCACCTGCCGCCCTCGCGCGATGGCACCGAGTGCGTCTTCTGGGCGCATCTGCGATGCCTCATCCATTACGATGAGGTCGAACTCGAATTCACCGGGCGGGAGGTACTGTGCAACCGCCTGCGGGCCCATTAGGAAGCAGGGTTTGAGAGACTGGATGGCCTTCCCAGCTCTCTTAAACAACTCGCGGATTGCGAGGTGGCGCCGCTGCAGACCCGCTTGATGGCGAATCAGCGGCTCTCCGGTCATGTCGGCAACACGCGGCCCAGTGGATCCGCCGATCGAAGGCGTGCGGGCCAGCTGTGCCGCAATGGCCTGGCGCATCAAGACCTCGCGTTCAGCGTCGAGCCGGGCGAAGCGCTCACGAACCTCGGTGTGCACCCCGCTGTCGAACGCGTCGAGGACACTCACCTGACCTAGCGCCGCCTCCGCCAAATTTCGCAAGAAGGCAGCCTCGTACGCGTCGCTTGCGTTCTCCCGGCCCAGCCGCTCGGCCTCAACCAGAGTCACAATCTCACCAAGCCCCTCAGAGATGGACCTTGCTCGTGAGCGCCTATAGACCGCCCACGGATAGAGTGCCCGGTCACGCCTGAGGGCCTTATCGAGTCGCCGTTTCAAAAGGTCGAGAGGGGCAAAGTCGAGACTAGTGACAGACGGTAAAACTTCATCTGGCTCCCGGTCGACAGAAGCGATCCACTCGCTGACGTCTAGCAGGGTGCTGAGAAAGCCGGTGTTTTTCGCGGGCAGCGGTGCGGTTGTCGCGTTG
>VFQN01001678.1_pt1 | contig 36209 bp, 58 predicted proteins | sample 3512371 | NCBI WGS metagenome assembly VFQN01 (sample SAMN10412370, study PRJNA504923) | tailings metagenome | isolation source: Replicate 2 from Balatoc abandoned mine | place: Philippines: Itogon, Benguet | collected 2017-08-28
AACCCTGGAGGCCCTGGCGCAGATGATAAGGGCGGACGTCAGCTGCTTGGGCCACGGCGGGCAGCTGCAGGGGCAGCGCGGCGGGAACGGAGTGGACCAGCACGTGGAGGGGCAGGTGCAGCAGCCACAGCAGCGGCGCATGCCGGCGCAGGGGCAGGGGCAGGGCCAAGGGTGGGGCAGCGGGCAGGAGCAGGGGCAGGGGCAGGGGCAGGACAGCGGACAACATGAGCGGGTGCAGGAGCGTAACGAGGGGCAGGAAAAGGAGCACGAGCAGCCGGGATTTGAGCACACCCAGCTAGGGGACATGGCCCTGGCCTACCGCCGCCTGCGCCTGTACCACACCCTGGACGAGGCTGCGTGCCTTGTGGGATGGGTCCTCAAAACACTCCACGACACAAGTCAAGTGGGTGTTACTGCTACCTCTGCGCCCCCTCTGAGATCATCCGTGAAGCGCAAGCAAAGGGTTGGGAGCCCCACGAGGACACGTGTCCTGTGGCACAGCTGTGGCGCGCGCTGAGCCGCAGCCGCCTGGCGGATGCTATTGCGGAGGGCCTGCTGGTCCTGCAGCGCACCTTGGATCGGAGGAGGGAGCAGGATGAGGGGGATGCGGGTGGGGACGGTGGGCGAGGCGGAGAGGACGGTGGGGTGGGCGGAAGGGACAGGGTGGGAGGTGCAGGAAGCCACCTGGCGGCGGCGGTACGGCAGGCGCACATGGACCAGATGCAGCTGAGGGAAGCTGCCCAGCTTGCGTTCGGTGTTCGGGCGGACCGCCCTACTCTCAGCCGCAGCCTAGCCTGGATGCCCCCCAAAATGGAATTGCCGTACGGCTGGCTGTACAAAATAACTCACGGCTGTCCCTACGAGTTTCTGACATCGGGCGGGTGTCAACTGTCCCTGGCGGCTGGCGTGGTGGCGGCGGTTTGCGCGGCGGGGGTGGGTCGTAGCACGTACGGCCTGGCGCCAGGGCCCCTGGTTGCGCTGGTAGGGGATGTTCTACCCTGCTTGTGGGAGTGCGGTGAGGGAAGGGAGGGCGCGGAGGGCAGCGGGAAGCGGCTGGTCGGGCTGGTGCGCAGGCGCTTGGGCGTTCTGTGCGCCGTCATTGAGAAGAAGAGCCCTTTGCCGTTCCGCTTGGGAGGCCTGGAGGATGCGTGCCGGAGGCTCGTGGCGGCCCTGGTGGCCCGGACGGGGGACCAGACGGTGCCGTGCGACCCTGACCGGCAGCTACAGCAGGAGCAGCAGCAGCAGCAACAGCAGGAGCAGAAGCAGCAGCGGTGGCCCGTGGGGAGGGCCGCGGGGCAGCAGGTCGCGGCCGGGCCGTCGGACCCCTGGTCTGGCACCTGGCTGGCAGGCGTGTGCAGGCACGATGCCATAGACTTGGCAGCGCGCACGCTGGACGCGCTGTCGAGCATCGCGCGCGCCCTCGTGGTTCAGCGGGGCCGTGGGCACGGCGTGGGGGGCAGTAACGACCTCCCGCTGTGGCGGCCGCTGTGGTGGTGGCGACATGCAGTGCAGCTGCTGCCGCTGCTGACGGAGGGGGAGCAGGGGCAGGGGCAGCAGCAGCCGTCGGAATGGCGGCCAATTGGGTCGCGCCACCGGGGGATGTTCTCGATCTGTGACAATGAACCCAAAGACATAATGGGTGAGGGGTGCGCTGGTACGGGTGTCACGTGCGACCTGTGGCATGGTGGGCATGCAGCATTGGGCTTGCACCACAACCGTCCTCCTAGCCAGGAGCTTATGGTCGATTTTCCCGACTGCCATTTGCGGTGTCACGGCGCACATCCCTTTGAACAACAGCGGTCTTCGTCCCACACGATTATAAGGCCCCCACCCTTGCTCGCATGCAGACCCCCTGACCCTGCATGCGCCGCCTGACGTGGCCCACGCCCTGACCGCGGGACTGCTACCCGCCCTGGAGCGAGTGCTGCGGCGGGGCCCTGCCGAGGCGGCGGCGCGGGGGGAGGCGGAGGAAGGCGTAGCCGCAGAGGCGCTGACTGAATGCTTCCTGTCAAGTCCCGACTGGCGCCTCATCCTGCCGTACGCCGACACGCGCCACGTGGCAGGCGTGATGTCGGCCACCGCACACGTGCTGTGGCGCCGCGTGGGGGAGCTGGAGGCGCGGAGGTAGGGCGGGCGTGTGGGGTGTTGGGGTGAGGGTCGCACGGTCCGTGAGAGAGCCAACGCCCGAACAGGGTTGGACTGGACGGATGAGCATACGGCATCGCATTATGCGTTGCATGCCCGCTGATGCCTCGCCAGTCCTTCACTACCATAAAAAATCAATCAATCAATCAAACAGGCAGCACGCGAGCGCCGTCAATGCCGGCGCACCCGGGTGTCAGCATACGTGTGCTGTTGTGCTGTTGCACGGAATGCCACACTGTGAAGGGCCAATCGTGGATTAAGTGCAGGCCGCGTCCCTCTTCCCTGCAGCTGCGGCCATCGCCACGTCTCGTTCGCGTCGATGTGCTACTCCGTGTTGATTGTCGTGCGCCAATGCGACCTGGCCGCCGGCCTCCGTGGCGCTGTGTGTCACCCGGGGGACGAGGGGCGGTGGGCCGACGCGCTGCGGCAGCACGGGCCCCTGGGCGTCGTGTGCGGGCGGGAAGCGTGCGAGCTTTGCCGCCAGGTGGGGGCGGAAGGCGGCACGGGCCGCCACTACTCCGCCAGCGGCGCTGCCAGCAGCGGCGGCAGCAGCAGTAGTGGCGGTGGCGGCCATGCCGGCGGAAAGCCGCAGGAGCAACAGCAACAGCAGCAGCAGCAGCAGCAGCAGCGGCCGCCCGACCACTGTCCCGCCCGGCGGCTGGCCCTGAACACTTCCACCACCTTCTGGCAGCTGCTGCCGCCGCTGTCGCGCGCGTTGCTGCTGACGGGTGTCCAGGGTGGCTTGTACGATCAGAACCTGCACGACATGTGCGCAGCTCTCATGCCCGTGTGCATGCGGGTGCAGGCGGAGGAGTACCACCGGGAGCGGGAGCAGCAGCAGCGTGGGGCAGCAGCTAAACCGCCAGGTGGTGGGAAGGCGTCCAGGGGTAAGGGCGCAGCGGCACCTTCGGGCGCGCAAGGAGGCGTGCAGGGCCGCAGTGTAGCGATGGGCAGCGACATTGGTTGTACAACTAAGGAGGAGGGCTGCAGCAGCTGGCGGGAGCTGCTGCTGAGCCTGCAGCCCTTCCGCCTGGTTACGCTGGCGATGCAGGCACGAGCCTGGCGCGATGCTGATCAGGTAATTCCCGCAGCCTTGTCCGCCCTGGCTTTGGCGGTTCCGGAGCCGTTTGCCGCGGCGCTGGCGGCCGATCGCGAGCTGGCAGAGGGAATTGTGCGGGGGGTGCGGGGCGCGGGTCAGGGCCGGGAGCCGGATGTGAACCTGGCGGGGGTGCTGCAGCGCGTGCTGCCTGCGCTGCCCCCCTGCCGGGCAGTGGAGGCGCTGGAGGCCAAGTGCGCTCTGCCGGTGGTGTCGCGGGCCAAGCGGCAGGCGGCGAGGGAGGGGCTGCGGAGGGCGTGGGCGGCGCGGGCGAGGGTGTGCATGCTGGTGGGCGCAGGGGAGGTGCAGGAAGCGGAGGGTGGATGAAACGGCTGGGCAGCGGAGGATGCAAAATGTGCGAGGGCGTATGGCAACATGCTGGTGGGCGCAGGGGAGGTGCAGCAGTAGGCGCTGGCAGGGTGTTTAGGGGACGGGGGCTACTATGTGCAGGAGGCGCGGAGAAGGTGAGGTTGGGAGTGCTAGCCCGTGGGTACCCAATGGTACAGCTGTGAGAGGACTGTGGATGAGCCTTAGGGAGGGCGCCAAGGCCTTTCCGCGTGCTGGAGTGCATGGACTGCTTGGTTGCTGGGGACTCCGTGCGTTCGGCGCATCCGAACAGGTTTGTGTTTCGACACCATACGGCAGTTGGGCCGTTTGGGCATGCATGATTGCAGCGGGCATGGGCTGACCGTTACAACGCACGCTGTGGCAGACTGTGGGCAGCTGGCGGGTGGAGCTGGCGGGTAAGCATTGACCACGACCCTCCAGTAGTTTGCGGGCTTGCGCTACTTGTACTGCCTTCCCGCTCTTGCACAAGCGCCTTACTGTACGCAGAGCCACTACTTGTAAGGCACTCCTAGCAGGTGTTACATGTTACACGCTACTCCAACGCACCTAGCAGTCACAGTGTGCGTACTGCGTACTGTGCACATGTGCAGTACTGTGTAACATCGCATATGGCATGCTGCGTGCCTCGGCGGCTGCCTCCAGAAAAACGGAGCCCCTCTGTGGGGATTACAGCACCATGCAGCAGCGTTCGTCTCAGTCTCACGTGTCCTCCTGCTTCTGCTCGTCCAGCTCCACCTCCAACTGCAACACCTCCTCTGCTTGCTCCTCCGGCGTGGCATCCAACCGAGCCATCCCAAAACCCAATATGACACATCGAGGTGGCTGCCCCGCCTCCTGCTCCACCAGCACCACGTTATCAAGCACCAGATCGCCGTGCAGGAAGCCCGGCACAGCGGCATGCAGCCGCCTCAGCGCCTCCATCGCCGCCTCTCCCACCTGCTCCCCAACCGAGCCGTGCTCGTACAACACATCTTCCAATGTGAGGCCAGGCACCAGCCGCGTGGCGATGGCGAACGCATCCCCTTCCTCCACAGGGCAGGCGCGCCCAGCTGCCAACATCACAGGCACGATGTCGCCCTGCAGCTTTTCTAGCGCACGGTAAGCGTCAAACTCGGCACAATATGCCTTCAGCCCGTCCGGCTCGGGGCCGTACAGCTTGACCACGGCCTCCTGGCCAGCCAGCGTGGTATGCGCCACAAGGGTTGCATGGCCGTGTCTTATGACGCTGCCCATGTGTAGCTGTGTGTCGAGCAGCTCCTGGTTCAGGAACCGTTAGTTGTGCACAGTGGTACGCAGGGGATCTGCGCAGCGCGTAGGGGAGCAGGCAGGGGAGGGCGGTGTGGGCATTCGAGGCCCTGCGGGCTCCGGGGTATCAAGCGAGCGAGGTATCACGACGCTGAAAGGGGACTTGCTTGCTCCTCCACCGCAGCCTGGGTGATACGCAGCGCGGGCAACTAACGCGCTATAGGGGCATCCGCCCTCCTTTCACAGGTTCCCGCCGCGTGGTCTTACTAGTTGTATACAAGGGCTACGTGCGCCACTCAGGCAATCTGGCTGCCTACTGTTGCTCTCCAGGGCACACTGGCTGAATGTCCAGAGATGTCCACCTCCGATGTCTGGAAAGCTGCAAGATGAAAGATGGGCTTCGCTTTTCTGCATTACAGCATTCGGCGCGAGCCAAACGTGCAAGGCGGCGGTACGTATAGTAGCCAATGGAGGCAGGGGTAGGCCGGTACCCCTTTGGGCTGAAAGTACAGCTATGCAACGCGGACGGTTGGCCGTAACCGCCTGCATGGGCTCCACATCTTGACCTGCCATCCCCTGGACCAGCAAGCCCTTTCCAGGGGCCCTAGGAAGCAGGCGATTACCTCCAACCAGCTGCAATTGGCACACGGGCTGCTGCGCTGCGGGGGTAGTCGGTTGCATGGATGAAGTCTGTGATTAGGGGTGACGCCAGGTAAGGATACGCGCATCACGCCTGGAGCCCTGGAGCCTGGCGCCTGGGGCCTAGCTCCCAGACCACTGGCTGCTGCGTACGTACGTACGTGCAGGCAGGCAGGCAGGCAGGCAGGCAGGCAGGGTTTTGCGTGGCATCACGCGGCAGCACGCGTTGCGCCGTGTCGAGTGGACAGGCAACAACAGCCTTGCCTTGCTCGGCCCAGCCGGCTGTCTCGTACGGAGGTACGGTTAGTGTTGCGGCCAGGGGGGCCCGGTTGAGGCCACGGTCCGGACTGCTGTGTATTACAGTCACTTCGATGGGGGTTGTGGACTTGTGGCCATCAAGCCACCTGTCTCCTCCCCTGCTGCGGGTGTCCGCTCATGCGTGTTGCCTGCGCCCTGCGTCTACCGGTATGCGGTATCTCTACTTCAACCGTCCCCAAGGCGCTCGGGCAGGCGCGACTCACCCCGCCCAGTGAAGCCCCCGTGGCTTAGCTTCGCCCCTGCCTATAACAGACAGCGCCGAACTATACTTGGCTGCCCGACATTGACCGCCCCCAGTAGTCTACCGCGCCAGCTCCCAGGATCACATGCATGTCGCCACAGCATCATGCGCCACCCTCGCTACCCAGCACAGTCTCCACACATGGCACAGTCTCCACACATACCATGCCATGCCATGCGGTGCGTTGCACGAGCCCGCAAGTGCACCCCTGCAACGCCCCCGTAACGCCATGACACCACACAGAATGACACGCACCCTGCCACAACCCCCCGCCACGCCACACCACACCGCACCGCACCCCAGCCTGCCACAACCCCCCACCACGCCACACCGCACCGCAACCCAGCCTGCCACCCGAACACCCTTGACGCAAGCCCCCACGCACGCCCCAGGTGTGCCACTGCCCTCCCCTCCCACTCCTACCGGTGCCACGTGCACCATACACGCACGTGCACCCCTAGATCTTCTCCAGAAGCTCCAGCACCTGCCGTACCGCCTTCTCCATGAACTCCACCTGGTTGCCCCCGCCCTGCCCCTGCATGCCCAGGTACTGCGCCATGCCGTGCATGCCGTGCGATTGGCCGCCGGCCGCCGCCGCCCCCTGCGCCACCGCCGCCCGCCAGTCCGCCATCTGGCGCTGCAGCTCGGGGCGCTTGGCGCGGTAGTGCCGCCGAAGCACGTCGGAGAACGTGCGGCCGCCTGCGGGGGGACGTTGTGAACGCGCGGTAATGAAGAGTAGTGGGCTGCTTGCCGGTAGGTGCAAGGGACCCGCTGTGCATGCTCCCTGCTTTTGGTTCCATGTGTATACAAGCAAAGCCTTCAACCATGTCATCTTGCAGGCAGCCGTCCACTGTAAATATCGCAAGGTGCAGGATACACTGCGATGGATATCGTATGCTCCCAAGAATCGTGCAGGGAGCGCAGCCCCTGCTACTACCCAACCCCTGTCTGCTGCCCACCCGCCAGCGGGCACGCCCTCGACTGGCCCGCAGACGTCCCCGCCCCGCCGGCCGCCGCGCGCTCCGCCTCCTGCTCCTGCGCCAGCATCTGTAGCGCCGGCAGGATGGCGTGTGCCACCGTGTTGTAGCGCTGGTGGTTGGAGTAGGCCTCGCACGCTTGCCGGCCCGCTGCGGAGTTGGCCTGGGACTGCGGGTTGCAGTAAAGGGATGCGCAGGGGACAGTTTGTCAGCAAGATGTGCGCAATCAGTAGGTACTCCCAGTGCGTAGGGGATAATGCCTCAGGAGGAGGGTACGGTGGAGACATTCGGTAGGTACAGTCGGTAGTGATAGTTGAGCACGTGATGTCTCCTCTCAGCGATGCGAACCCAACACTACCCAGCTCAGCGTGGCAGGACGTCCACGCATACCAGGGTTGCATGAGCAAGAGTTAAAAGGCAACTCTGTGTGTCCAAGGTGTCCACAGCGACAGCAGGACGAACCCATCAAGCAGGTGCCCCTTCGGTGCTGCCGCAGCGAATTGCAGCGCAGGCGCTCGCCGTGCGCGGCCCCCCGGAAAACACCCGGCGCACACCTCCCATGTCCCTCCCACCTCCCAAAAGCGCTACATCTCACACGCACACGCCTGACCTCACTGCTGCAAGGGCCACATGCAACACGCACCTCCCACCCCGGCTCGTTGTAGTAGGGGTCCGTGACCAGGATCATGGACTGGATGGACACCAGCACCTGGAATAGGGGTATAACGTCCCAGTAAGAGGGGCCGAAGGGTATTGGGGCCCGGGCCGGTGCTAAGCAGTCGGCACAGACTTTCTTCCCTTGAGGCAACAACATAAGGGCCCGTGTGGACGACGCGGCATCAGGCGTTCCTGCACACCGACATTCATGAGTGTGCTCCCAACCTCATGCGGAACGTCAGCCTTGATTGCCACATATATGCAACCCGTTGGGTTGTCCGCCACCCCGCACCCTGCAGCACCACCCACCTGCAGCAAGGTGGACAGCTGTGGGTTCCAGCTTGGGCCGGTCCACGTGCCCAGCAGGGACAGGCACACCTGTACAGTGGAGCATAGGGGGCTGCGGAAGTGGGCAGGAGCGGAGTCCGGAACAGGACCGACCATACTGCCAGCTGTGCGTATCCCGTGCAGCCGCCGGGCGGCCTTGCGGCTGGCTGCAGCGGGTTCACCAATTTGGTAAGGGCAGATCGCTGAATGATCCTGCTTAAGGCTATCGAGTGTGTACATGAGCGGCATGATCTACTGGTAGCTGCATCCAAGCACGTGTGCCATACCGCTGATACCGCAGTGCACGTTACTGCAAGGCCTCGGCCGCGATTGCGTACCTTCCCGTCGGCGTACAGGTTGGGGTTGAACCGCACGCGGCCGCCGCCCGTGGTCAGGAACTTCACCTGTGCCAACAAGCACCGCGCAACGCAACGTCTTGCCATATGTCCCATGGTGCACGGACATCAATAGAGTAAACAGTGGAAGACAGCTATCGCTTGGTGAGCGGCGACACGCCTTTCGCCGCCATCCGCACTCAAATTCGTTTGTGCTTCTAGTCGACCATGGCCCCCAGCCCTGGGATCTGCTGCCCCGCGCCCACCTGCGGCGGCTGGTCGGGGTATCCTGGCGGCAGCATGATGTCGAAGATGAAGGCTCCGTTGGCGTAGGGCGTGTCGGAGGCGGGCAGCAGCAGCGCCCTGGGCACGCGAGGAGCATTTGCAAGGAGCAATGAGGGGAAAGGCTAGCCCTCTACCGTATGCGCGCGGGGAGGGATGGGCGGGGGTGCCGGTGTTTGCCGGTTGTGGGGCCAGGAAAGGCGGACTTCGAATAGAGTCGTCAGGTGTTGGAGGGCAGCGGGACCTGCGCAGAGCCGCGACCTGGTCCCAACAGCAGCAGGACCGATACCCTTTGTGCAGCTCGTGCACCGGTGCCCCACAGGTTGTGGGTAAAAACGGGGCTTGGGGCGTAGTGCCAGGACGGCCTCCAGATGCTTGCGAGTAACGGATTTCAAGCACAGCAATGGTTTGTCAACCCAACCAAACTATGAACGGTGCCGCACTGGCACTGATTGTGCTCCTTGTGTGTGCCCCCCACCTGAGCACGTCCACGCGGCTCTCGTCCACCGCCACGAAGGCCGCCGCCTCCCAGTCCAGCGGCAGGCCGGTGGCCAGCGCGGAGACCTCCCCTGCGCACCACCCGGCGGTTGCGGGGCAGGGAAGCGGCGGGGCACAAGAGTCATCCAGCGGGCATTGAGTGTACCGGCAATGACGCTGGGAGGCTGTCCCCGCCAGCTGTACGAGCGCTCTGCAAGCCCGCCCCAGTTGTCCCCAACCCGGAAGTGTGCGTGTGGCAGGCCTAGGTCTGCCGGGGAGCGTGGCCAGGGCTGCAGGCCGGTTGACAGTTACCCAGCCACAAGGAGTACGGGTTTTTCAGTGTACTGAAGAGCATGGGGAGGGCAACAGGCTGCCTGACAGTACTGACACGTGCCTGGGGCCCACCTGTGATGCGCCTGAGGCGGCGGCGCATGATGTCACCCCCGGCCTGCGCGGGCTGCTGCTGGGGCGGCGGTTGGGGCGGGGCGCCGCCATGTGGCATCATCATGGCCACACCTCCGGCAAGGTAGTTGAGCACTGCTTGGGAAGTACCCGCGCCGCCTTGGATCCTGCGGCACAGGAGGGCATGGGGACTCTCAAGTCTACTGCGCACAGGGGCCGACTACGGTTAGAGAATTCTTAAATTACCGTACCTGTCGACATCGCACTGGGCTGCGTGTGGAGCAACATCCTTGTGGATTGCCGTAGGCCCCCAACCCTGGGTACTCCCCTCCTACCTTGTGAAGTAGTGGTCCGTCTGCAGCGCCACCTCCCGGAACTGCAGCGGCCGCATCTCGCTGACGTACGCTGACCGCCGCCGGGCCGCCGCGTCCGCCTCGGCAGCCGCCGCCGGACCAGCAGCGGCCCCGCCCCCCTGCTGCTGCTGCGCCTGCTGCTGCTCCAAGCTCCCCGTTGTGCCTGTACTCGACAGTGCCCCAGGCCCGCCCGGTGAGGCCACCCCCCTGGACGACGCGAGGCGGGCGCTGGTACGACAGGCGCGCTTGGCGGAGGGCGGGCCGTCAGGCGCTGCGGCTGGGCCGGGCGCAGGAGCACTGGCGCCGGGGCCTGTGGCGGGGCCGCCACCGGGCAGGCTGGCCTGTGCATCCAACAGGGGTGCGAGCACGCCTGCGGATGGCAGTGCACGCAAGGGCAGGAGCGCTTACAAGGAGTACAGGCTTCTGGGAGGCCATACAGTCCAAGTAACAGACAAGGGCGACCAGTACCTTGCCAGAGGACTGCTTAAATGTAACATTGCAATGTGCACCGCCGGTGTACCCGCTGTGGTGTAACGGACGCCGCCCAACATGCATGCCACGCTACGGCGCAACGCATAGCCGTCCGCCGCAGGTGCGAGGAGCTTTAACGCACCAATACCACACCGCAGCCCCACCTGTGGCACCCGCCATGGCCGCCCGCCACATGTCCGCCCCCGCCGCCACCTCCTCGCACACCGCCCCCAGCTCCAGCGAGAAGCCCAGCGCCGCAATGTCGTCCTCGCACCCCTCGGCCAGGTCCTCCGCCGCACGCCGGAACACGCGGCACTGCACCGCCAGCACGCGCAGCACGTCGGCCAGGGAGGGGTCGGCGGCGGCGGTTGGCGGCGGTTGGGGGCCGGCGGTTGGGGCAGTTGAGGCGTCCCGCGGGTCGGTGGCAGGGCACACCAGCAGCTCCAACAGGTCCATGCTGGTCAGGAAGCGCCTGGGGGTGACGGACACAGCGCCACCACTCGCTAGGATTCAAATGGCAGCATACGTTGTTGCAGGCGATGTAGAGCGTCAGGGCGTGACAGCGTCAAGTAAATCAGCACGTAATAGACTGCCAAAACGAGGCTGTTTTCACCATAATCACTGGAGCATACGCCCCAGGCCCGCACCTGACCAGCGCCAGCACCGCGCCGTACAGCCCCTGCCGCGCGGCCATGTCTGCCAGGGAGTCGTTCTGCAGCAGCAGCCGCAGCACGTACGGCAGCCCGCCACACAGCAGCGCCGCCAGTAGCAGCGGGGGCTGACCGCCGCCACCGCTGCCACCGCCACCACCGCCAGCAGCCCCGCCTGCTCCCCGCGCGCCCCCGCCGCTGCTGCTGCTGTTGCTGTGCGACAGGAGGTCACGGATAGCCTCCAAGCACTCACGCACCTGCGGGCGGAAAACACTCGCTCTGGATGTAGACAGTACGCAAGGCAGCAGGGACAGCTAATCCTTCTGTAATACTGCTGCACAAGGCGTCTGTTCCCAGTTCCGGCCCGAGCAAGCTACAGTGTGCAATCCAACCCGCGCTCGGCCGCTCCCACCTGGTCGTCCTGCTGTTGCTGCCTGGCCCTGGCCGCCTGCAGGTCGCGCTGGCTGGGCCCCGCGCCGCCCATGCCCCCGCTGCCGCCGTAGCCCACACCCTTAGCCCACGCCTTGGAGCCGTGCGAGCCGTGGCCGTGGTGGCTCCTGCGGCCCTTGCTGCCGCGGCTGCGATGGGACCTCCCCTGGCCTGCAGCCGAGGTATGCAAGGGGACGGTTGGCCGCGAGCAGAGGGCAAATCCAATGCCAACGTCCGCTCAATGACGAACGTCGCGGCTGGAAGGCAACTCAAGGGCATGGCGGGACTAGACATGAGAGGTGAGAGGTTGCACCTGGGGGGAACAAAGGTGGCAGTGCAGGGGAGTCAACAAGTACGACGACTGGTGCAGACGCGGAGGCACCCTACGCTTGCCGTGTCTACCTACCTGGTCCGTGCTGCTGCTCGCCGCCGCCCTCGCCGTCCGCCACCTCGCCTGTAACCACACTCCTCGCCCGCTGCAGCAGCTGCAGCACGCGCGCCGCCTGCGCTGCCTGGCGCTGGAGCAGCTGAGGGGCGGGAATGACGGCGGAGGAAGTTGACATGATGATAGGGGTTGACATCCGTGTGTGGGCGCGCCATAGGCAATGCTCTACAGCCTGCCAAACCACTACTATGTCAACAACCACGGACAAGCCCTGCAGAAAGCGAACAGGACTGCTCCTGCAGTTGCAACCCGTCAGGTCAGTCCCAGGCTTACTTTGGCCTTACCCCCAAAACGAAAACGAACGAGACATTCTGCAAGGCATGGAGCGTAACACGTACAGCGTAAAGCAACCGCTGGTTTGTCCCACCTGCACCCTGTCCTTTGGCGGCCCTTCCTCCAAGCTGCACACGTGAGGGCAGGCGGGGCACAGGAAGGCGCACCCGCCGCCATGCCCTCCCTGCTCCGGCCCCTGCCCCTCCTGCCCCAGCGCCGCCGCCAGCAGCCTCCCCAGCTCCCTCTGCGACGCCCCTGTGGCCACGTGCAGCTGCCCCCGGGCCGCCAGCGCAGCCCGCAGCTGCTGTGCGGACATGAGGCGCTGGGCAGGTGCGGCCGCGGCAGCATTTCCGACCCCGGGCACGGTGTGCGCTTGCGCACGGCCGGAGGACGGGCCCGGCCCAGCCGCCCTTGCGGGCCGTCTCCGCTTTCCCTGCTGCCGCTGCTTCGTGCCCTCCTCCTCCTTCTCCTCCTCCTCCTCGTCCCCTCCCACCATGATGACATCGCTGTCGCTGTCGCTGTTGTGCCCCGCGGCCCCGGCCCTGCCGCTACCGCCGTCCCTTCCTGTCCCATTCACAGCTCGAGGTGCCGCCGCCTCCGCGACCCCGGCAGCCCCTGTGGCCCCCTGCTGCTGCCTCTCCTCGGGGCCTTCCACCCCCAGGGCCTCGTACGGCTCCATGCGGGCACCGCACACGCTGCATAACGGTGCCAGAGACAGATGCACCAGACCCTCCCAACCCACACCCACGCCGGCTGCGCCATTCCCTCCTCTTCCTCCTCCATTGTCACCGCCCCCTCTGTTCGCCCGTTGCTGCTGCGGCTGCGCTGCACCGCATGATCCTCCACCCGCCTGCCGCCGCGCCCCGCGCCTCCCCTTCCTTCCTTTCCGCCGCCCTCCGGCGTGCCCCTCATCCTCCTCCTCTTCCTCCTCCGCCTCCTCCTGCTCCTCACTTCGAGATTCTGCTCTGTGCGAAGTGCCCTGCTGCCCAGACAGTGGCACTGGCGCCCCGCCCGCCAGCTCCACCTCGCGCCTGAGGGCGGAGCACATCCCCTGCATCAGCTGCCCCGCGCGAGGCGGACCCAGCAGCAGGCGCACGTCCCTGCTGCTGAGGCAGCAGCCACAGCCGGGGGAGGGGCATGCCAGGGGCGCTAGGACGTCCAGAAGCGTGTGGCCCGACACGTGGCCGTCGGCAGGGGCGATGCCGCTGCCGGTAGCAGCAGCAGCGCTCGCCTCGGGCTGGCCTGCGGTCGAGGTAGCCCCTCGCTTCTGGCCGCGGCGGGGTGTTGGGGGGGCTACAGCTGCCGCTGCAGCGGTTGGGGGTGGGGGGAGGGAGGTGGTGGGGGCTGCTGTGACGGAGGCGCTGGCTGTGGTGAGGATGGCTGCTGCCGCGGTGAGCGACTGGGAGAGGGGGCTGGCCAGGGTGTGCAGGGGATGTGCGCACCCGCAGGCGTCCAGAGTGTACACCTCTGAGCTTCCGGCGGATGCGGCCTCCAGTGCGTTTGGTCCGTGGCGCTGCCCGGAGGGTACCAGTTGTGAGAGGGCGGGTTGCGAACGGGCGGAGGCCTTAGGGCCAGCCGGGGTTGGAGCAGGGGCGCGCGGTGCTGCGACTGCAACATCGTCCACATCGATCACTTCTACGCTATCGTCCTCCGTGGCAGCTGCTTTCCGTGTGCTCTTGCGGTTGTTGTTCACGCGGGCGTTGGCACTCGCGCCATTGTACTCCTCGTCGTCCAGCAAGTCGACAACGTCGTGTGCAGGACCAACGGCGGCATTACCGCTTCTGGCCCCCGACCTTTGTTTCCCATGCTGTCTACCACCTGCTGCTCCTCCCGCTGGGCAAGAACCTGCTCCATTGTTGGATGCGCCAACGGGTGCCGAAGCCCCGCACATTTCGCAGTTCTGCCCCTTTCCCAAGCCATCGTTTATGAACGTGCAGGCCGGACACTCCCAAGAGTTGTCCATCCCTATCTCGTAAGTACTCTATGATACGTCTTGGACACTTTGCGCTCAACGCAAAAGCAACAAGGCCGCATCGGCGCAATCTTGAGCGAGTATGCCACATAAGCTTTTGCACCGTGTGCTGGCGAGCTGGGCGCCAATCGTCAAACGCTGCGTCCATGCAATTTAAGTTTCGGAGCTGCCCTTCGTGCTGAGCTCATGCTGAGCTGCCGGATGCTTGCTACGCCGTTGCCCAGCACTGCCCTAGCCTTTAGACTACACGATGCTTGCTATCTGCAGTACACTTCGGTGTCCCAGGGCGCCTACCCCCTTGACTTATGGTGGCCACGGGCTAGTCTGTGGCCGCGTTTCACGAACACTGACCGCGCCTGTCCTTGCCAAGAAGGGCGCAAACAAGGGGAAAGCTGTCGCAAAAGGCGATTTGCCAACGAAAGTGTGTGCGACTTGTGGGTTACCCTTCACTTGGTAGGTGGCCACGCTCACGCTTTGGGCTGTATGGCCAGTCCTTGTGGGCCCAAAGCTCCAATCCACGTGTGCCGAGCTGGCTCTTGCCTCTGACGTCCTACCATGCCAACAACAACATGCACACAGGCGCAAGAAGTGGAAGGACTGCTGGGACGAAGTCAGGTGAGCCATGGGCCTTACGTGTGTGTAGTCCGTTGCCCGGCAAGCAGGCAGGCCTCTGCCGAATATGGGTACTGCTAGGCCACACTCCTGTTTGTAGAGAATAATCTAGGAAAGAGTGCGCAACTGCTGCGAAAGACATACACAGGCCGTAACCCCTGTTGTTGCTCCGTGTCTCTTTGACGCTCAGGTACTGCAGCGACAGGTGCCGAGGCAACAGGGGGAAGGCGGCTGGCGCCGGCGGAGCCCCTGCACAGGCGGAGTAGCCCTGGGGCTCGACACGACAGGACATGACATGACACGACGTGGGCAACTGAATGGGCAGCAGACCTTGATGCAGGGCATCGCAACTTGTTGTGGCGCTGTGAAGGCTCGTGAAGCAGCGTAAGGGCACGCAGGGGCAAAGGCGGCTCACTGTACGGAAGATAGGGCGAGGGACAGGGTATGTAATAGTATCTGTTGTGACCCCCGACAGCATACTGGCCCGTACGGCGGGTTCTATAGGGGGCCCGTGGTGGCGGCTACCTAGGGCGCAGTTAAGGCGCATGTCACGTACTGGTCAGTCGGCTGGGTGGTGAGCAGCAATGCACATGTGGGTGGCAGCATGGCACTGTGAGCACGACGAGAAAGGACAGAAATGCATGGGTGCAGTGTCATGACAACAACCGTTGGTGTGCATGGGACTTCCACCGGCTGAGCCGGTGGGGCTGAGCCGGTGGGCCGGGGTGGGGTGGGGCAGGGGTGGGTGTGCGCATGCGTGCATGTTGGGACGACCGCAGTCGCGATATGATGGCCCGCCGCGGGGGCCTAACAAGCTGCTGAGTGCTGAGCTTGGCGGAGTTGCTGACAGTACGACACGGGCAGTGCCGTTCCCGTTGTGTAGCACAGGTGTTATATAGACCGGGCAACCGCATACTGCGGTTATCGTACCACAAAACCTGACAGGACTTATGCCGGAGTGGTGGTCTTTGGTGTTGGCCTTTTCTGAGGCCGGCTTCTTGTCCAGCAGTGCCTCGGGTGCCCCGGCACGCCAGCAGGTGGCAGTCTGGCTATGACATGCTATGACGCAAAACTGTTGGGTACGCATTGCGGAACGAGTTGGCATCCGCTGTGGGCGCGCAACCAACAGATGCATTCGTGTCGCTGTGATGCACATGGCAGGGGAGTGTCCTGGAGTGCCTGGACATCAAGCAGCTGTCCTGACTGGCCGTCTCGCTGTAATGCTCGAGTTTGGGGCACGAAAAGTGCGTTACATGGCATAGCGGGGCGTGGCGGTGCTTTTCCAAGGCCGCAGCACGAGGCCGTGCTGCGTGCTGCCTGGTCCCCTTACCCACCTTCCTGTTGGAGGTATGAGCAACACGTACACCCCTGAAATAGTAAGGAAGTTATAGGGTCCCGAGGGCCCGGCGCTTTTCCTAACTCAACACTTCCACTTCAGGCCCGCGCAAGGGCGCACAGCACGGCCTCGGCCAACGCACTACCTTACGACGTCAACAGCCGATACTCCGCGGCCTGTCTGGCCAGCGACTGGCCAGATACCACGACCTGTCCACACCGCAACCCCTCAGCGCTCAGCATACGCCAAACTGCGTGTAAATGACCTCGCGTACGCGGTAGTATGCGTCGCAGGTGGGGCCCTCCAGCACCACCTGCGCGCGCTCCGAGCCCCCTGCCCCTGCCCCTCCCGCCGCCCCGTGCCCCAGCCCGCCCCCCAGCGTCACCACCAGCTCCGCGCCGCCCGCCGCCACCACCGCCAGCACGCCGCGGCTGGGGAAGTGGCTCTCGAAACCTGCAGCCAGCAGGAACCACCAGCAGCAGGGATGACCATGTCAGCATACGGCGCGGCACCTGTGCCTAAGGGATCACTGCTTGGGCCCGCCTGCTCCTGCTGCTGCGCACACCACATAACGGTATGCCATATGCCCCCCTTGTCCCCATGTCGTGTCCACTCTCGGCTGCCGGCTGCCCTCCCCTCCCTTGCACATGGCCAAAACCAAGGCCCACCTGCCGCCGCCAGCGCCGCCTTGAGCTTGGACAGCGTCAGCGCCGCCCCCGCCTGCGCCAGCAGCACGCTGCCGCTGCCGCCAGCGCCGCCGCCGCCGTCCACCGCGGCCTCCACTGCCCCGTCGTGGCCCTCCAACGGGTGGATGGTCAGCAGCGGGACCTTGGGGGTGCGGAGAGCATTGAGAGTAGTTAGGGCCGAGGACGCAGTGAGCTAAGTGGCATGTGGCTCGTAAGGGGTGAGCGGTGGAGGTGCTGGGGTGCCGAGGTGGGCTGCGGGCGTTTTTAGCCATCGTGGCAAACGCGGGAGCAAACAAAGCAGGTTGTAACAAGCCCGTGTACGGCAAGCGGAGGGTTAGAGAGGCAAGGAGGAGGCAGGGGAGCCGCGGACATGCGAAACCATGACAGTGGTAGGCATGCAAGGGTAGTACCGTAGTGCTGCCAGGACTCGGTTCGCTGGTCCCGCTTGACAGGCCGAGTCTACCCGCGCCGGCCGCGGCGGCCGCCACTACCTTGCCCCGATCCCCCAGCCCAGCACCCCCCTCACCCCGTTTGGTCCCCGCGGCGGCGGGTGCCCAGTGGAGGTGGCCGCCCTGAACACGCCCTCCAGCCACGACACGCCGTACTGCCCTGCCGTACGTACGGTCAGCGCCAGCCGGGGGTCCAGCGCCGCCAGCTGGCTGGGGGCCAGGTGCGCTACCACCGCCTCGCCGGGACCTGCGGAAGGACATGTCCGTTGGCGGATGGTTTTGGGGGATGAGGTAAGTATACTGGTACGAAAATGCGTTTGAGGACTGCGTTTGTGGATCTCCACTTGCACGCTCATACACGGGGCTTTGCATGGGAACGTTGCCGGTGTGAACGTGGCCATGCAATGTAGTTCAACACCGGGAGCGTATCGCAGTCGCAGGAGGGCTAGTGGCTCACGCAATGTGGCGGTCCAGCCCCCCACGGCTTTCCCAGTCCCCACCAAGGCCTGGCCCGCCCCCGCGCCCCCGCCTCCAGCTCTGCGGCTATCCCCTGCCTCACCCGGCGTGTACACGGCGGTGCCGTGGTCGGCCAGATCGTGCCGCAGCGCGCCCGCCAGCTCGGCACGTGCCGCCTCGCCGCCGCGCACCAGCGCCAGCCGCCGCGGGGCCACGCGCGCCAGGTAGTCGCGCATGGCGCGGCCGTCGGAGCGGCCCTCGAAGTCGTAGAACCTTTGGGGTGCGGGGTGCGGGAGGCGGGGGAGCAGGCGAGGGGGCGGGGGGCGGGGGTGGGTCACGGTGTTGGCGGGTGCAGAGGAGGGGAAGGGTTAGGGGTGGAGCAGCGAGATGCATGCATGTAGGGAACAGGGGGCGAGCGCAGGAGGATTAGGAAGCGTCACCGGAGTGGCGGAGGGCGTTGGCGGTGTAGTTGCTCGCCAACCGTAGGTGGGCGGAGGTTAGTTCGCACTGCATGATGTGGATTTGCTCAACAACGCGCACACCACTCCTGCCCACGCCGAGCATGGAAGTATGCGGTCACATGCACGGACATACGCCACACAGCATTACCCTACCTCACCTGAGAGCTGCCCGCACCTCCAGCTGCACCTCCTCCTCCACCAGCTTGGTGGGCGCCTCAGCAACCTCGTCTGCAACGTTGTCGCCCGGCCCGCCGCCGTCACCGCCGCCGTCGCCCGCCGCGCCGCTGCCGCCCGCCCCCGGCCCTCCGTCCACCTCCATGCCGTCGGGGCCGGGGCGGCTGCCGGCCCCCACCTCGGCGATGGAGGGCACCTGGGTGAAGGGTTGTTCAGCAGTTCAGGAGGCGCGGCAAGGAGGGCGTTTCAACACGCTGCAATGACCTGCATCTGCACTTCCCGCGGTGAGTAAGAGGTGGCTAGCAGCGGTTCAGCGGACTGTCATCTTCTGACTGCGTCTCACACACTAGGTGAACGCTAGGCACGCACCCTGAACTCGACCTTGCCCAGCACGGCGCCGTACTCGTCCCACTCCGCCTCCAGGGCCTCGTCCTCGTCAGGGAACATGGGGTGCAGCGCGTCCTGGCGTGGCGGGGAGGCAGGGGTGTACGGCAGGGAGTGTACGGCAGTACGGCAGGACAGCAGAAGACCGCACGGGGGTGCTGGGAGCACGGGGGCGCAGCGTGTGTCACGGGCATGCTGGGTCTCGGGTTTTGGGATACGCGGCTACGGAGCATCGCGACGCAGCACGCGGTAGCAAGCCAGCGCCGGACACGAGCAGCACAGACGGCACACCGGTAGCCCACGCCAGCCAGTACCTAAGCCACTCGCGACACGCACCTTTGGCGGAACGAAGCCGTCCATCAGCAACGAGTCGTCCCAGTTGGGCGCCTCAGGCTCCACCACAGCCGCTCTCTCCGACGCCCCCGATGCCCCCAGCCGGCTGGCGCCCGCCCCTGCCCCTGCTCCTCCTCCCGCCCCGCTGCTACTCGCGCCCAGCTGCTGCACGATGGCCCCGGTGGTGCTGTCGCGCACGAGGCGGCTGATGCTGCCGCAGCTGGCGCGCACCGAGTGGCGGCCGGGCAGCAGCAGGGAGCCCGCGGGGGTGAGCGGCTGGGAGAGGGAGGGGCGGCCGGAGAGGGACCCGCGGGAGAGGCTGGGAGTGGAGGGCAGCGCAAAGGTGGAGCTGATGTCTGCGAGGGAGGGAGGAAGGAGGGAGGAAGGGAGGAAGGGAGGGAGGGAGGAAGGGTAGGTGTTTGTAACGCAGGCCAGTCAGGGCCAAGGAAAAGCAAAAGCAGCAGGAGGCAGGGTGTCGGAAGAGGCAGGGTGGGGCACGCAGGACGCAGCACAGGCATGGCGCACCTATGGACGCGCCCTCCGTCGCCAGCGCCTTCTCCGCCGCCGCCACCACCGCCTCCTGCTCCGCCGCCTGCTGCCGCTGCCACGCCTCCAGCTCCTCGCCCTCCAGCGGCACGCGCCGGGCCACGCGCAGCGGCAGGCGCAGCGGCTCGGGGCCCGGCACGTGGTGCTGCAGCGTGGCGGCCAGGGTGCCCGCCTAAGGGGGCGATCAGGGGTCGTATGGGTCAGCAACAAGCAGTGTTGCAGAAGGAAAAAGAGAAGATTCAGAAACCAGCACATGGTGTTGCAGCGCGGCATTGGGGTACGCCTAAAGCGCGACGAGACCGTGTGAAGCGGAGCCTGGGGGCGGGGCCTGCGGCCCGAGGGTAAGGGGCGGTGGGGGTTGCGGCGGATGATCGAGCTGGCAGACAGCAACATACGCACGTACGGTGCGGCGGGAGGGACCAACACGTCGTGGCATTGGAGCGTCGCCGCTAGGGCTGTGAGGGAGGCAGCATGTCGGCTGGCCTGCTGTCGGCAAGTCCATGGCTAATGAGCATTCGTACAGAGGCCAGTGGGAATGGGACAGGGGCCCAGGGTGCAACGCATGCGTCTAGGGCCACGGCATGCGCGGATTGCGCGCAGAGCTGGGCAGGTCTGGACTGCCCCGTGCAACTGGCCAGCATGCATGCGACCCACCGCTGCTCGCTCCGTGAAGATGATGGTGTTGCGTGGCTGCGCCGCCCACTCCACCAGCAGCTGGCGGGCGGGGCCGCTCTCCAGGCTCAGCTGCGTGGCCAGGAGCACCTGCAGGCATGCATGCATGCGCATCATTTACCACACAACCCACAGCAACTGTTTGTAAAGTGCTGTGCTGACATCCCCGCTTGCGCGCCCTACGTTGCTCGGACTGGGTACAACATGAACGCCCCAGGTGTCCACCGGCTGCGGCCCACCACCTGCTTCGCTCCGCTCAGGCAGCTGCATGCAGCCACGCCCTTGCTACTCCTCGCAAGTGCATTGCTCCCCTTCCCACTGCCTCCTGTCCCACCTTCGGCCCCGGCACCGCGTGCAGCTCCTCCACGCTGGTCGCCACCACCAGCTTGCGGAACATGAAAGGCAGCGTTCGCTTCAGCGCAAAAGCCTGAGGCAAACACGGTATTGGAGGGCGGCAAGGGAGAGGTGTGCACAAGAGGTACCCACGCAGGAGTTGGGGAGGCCAAGGCGTCCAGGGAAACGCACTTTCCCAACACCCGACTGAAGTGGATGCGCCATGCGGTAACGCCCCCTTCCAATCTGGCCAGGACGGGAGCTGGGCAAACCAAAAGCGCGTTAGTACCCAGACTCCCACTAAGCGCAGCCTACCCCAAGGTCCCCATCCGCCATGCCCCACTGCCTCCCTACCCCGCGGTGCTGCTAGTGCCGTGCCCCTTCTGCCCCGGCCATGTACCCACGTGCGCCACCTCGCTGCCTGAACTTATGTGTGCCCATACCCCACGGCCTCCCCACCCTGCCCGGCGTCACTAGTCACCGCCCGTCCTCCCCGGGCCATGCACCCACGTGCGCCATCTCGCTGCCAAAGTACTCGAGCTGGCTGCGGGCGAACTCCAGCACCGTGCGGATGGTGGACGTCAGCAGCACAGGGGTGGCGCCGGTGCTGCGGGGGGACACAAGCGGGGTTCACGTGGAGCATGACACCGTAAGGAGTCTGAACTGTAAGTGTGAAGTGCCGTACCGCGCCCAAAGCCTGCCCAGATCCCGCGGGGAGGGGGCAGCTGAGGGGCTACGGGGTCGCGCGGAAACGGTGCCAGCAAGAAGGGACACAACCCACGCAGCTCGTTTCCTGCTGTTAGCCCCACACGGCCTAGTCACACTCAATCTTTGGGCCAAGGTCCTTGTCCCCGGCGCCCCCACCCCATCCCAGCGTTTACTGGGACTGGGTAAGTATCCGCCGTTCTTCTGCTTCTGCTTGTCAACTCACTTCCTCTTCACGTGCAGGCACCAGCGTTTCCGTTTCCGTGCTTCCCTGACGCCTCACACGGTTCCTCGCGTTTTACGCGTACCCCATCCCTGGTGTTTCCTCCCACCCCCCAGCCACTCGCCCTGAGCACGCTGCCCCACCCCGTCCTACCAACCCTCACTTGCCTCCGCAACGTAACTTTGCACCGCGCCGACGCGAACTCCTCGTGACGCATGGGTGCCCTGACATGCGCTCTTTTAGCAAGAGCCGCAGAAGTTCGACCCCACTTGTCCGAGTGCGCCGCCCTCCCAACCCCCACCCGCACCCCCGCACACCGCGCCTACGCGAAGTGCTCGTCCAGCATGGGTGCCCTGACACTACTTTCCCTTTCCGCATGCGTCCACCCCTCTCCCCCTCCCCCTCCCCCTCCCCACCGCGCCGACGCAAAGTGCTCGTCCAGCATGAGCGCCAGCTCCAGCACTCGGCCCGCGGGGTCCGTGGGCAGCAGCACGCTGCCGCCGCACTCCACGGTGGCGCTGATGGCGGCTGCGGGGAAGGCAGGGGGTGGGCAGGTGGGCGGGGAGGCAGGGAGGGGCAGGATAGGGGCAGGAGGGGGCAAGAATCACAGGCCGCGTGCGGGACAGGCCGGTGCGCAGCCCTGGCCGTGCGCTGCACACCTCACGAGCACGCAAGCCGTCATTGGGCCCAGACAGGCCAGCAAGCAAGCCGTCGTATGACACCCAGTGCACAGGCATCAAGGCCGTGGCCATGTACCCACCCCAACCCCTGACCCCACAGGCCCGCCCTCCCGCCCGCCCACCCAGCACCACCGTCCCGTTGTCACCTGTCCTATGGCCCCCTGGTGCTTATGACGCTCACCGTGAAACCAGCCAGCCCTAGCGGCCCTTGTAGCCCATGAAAGCCCGCCTGTCCACCCAGCGCCTCCTCGTCCCGCCTCGTCCTCTCGTACCGGTACGGCCCCTGGTGCCGTGACGGTGGCAATCGACCCAGCCCGCCTGCCCAAGCATCTCCTCCTCCCTCATCCCCTCGTATGGCCCCTGGTGCTCATGACGGCAGCCACGGACCCAGCCAACCCATACAGCCCTTGCAGCCCTTGTCCGCCCAGCCCACCCACCCAGCATCTCCTCGTCCCTCCGCCTCCTGTCCAGCGCGGGCGCCAGGCCGTTCAGTGCATCACTGACCAGCAGCGCCGGCTGGCAGGAGGACAGCAGCTCGTGGAAGGTGGTCTCGTTCAGCAGCCTGGGGGGAGCGGCGGGGCAGGAGGTGGGTTAAAAACATCCACTATCCACGGTGGATACGCGCGGGGGATGGGGGTCACCTGACACGCAGCCACCGCCCCAGCCGCCGCCCCAGCCCCAGCCCCGGGCCCGAGCCCATCCCCAGCCGCACCTCTCCTTGCGGTGGTTGTAGTCGCAGGCGTACACCACCTCCTCCCCGCAGCCCAGCGAGATGCGCCACACCGCGCCGCCGGGGAAGCGGCCCGCGGGATGCGGCGTGACCCAGATGCCGCCGCCGGGGCTGGGCGGCGGCCCGCCGTCGGCGCCATCCCCTGGGTGCCCCGACCCCGGCCCCTGCTGCTGCGTGTGTGTATTAGCGGCCATCGGCGGCAGCAGCTCGTGGCGCTGGCTATAGCGCAGCTCCGTCCAGCTGGGGTGCAGGCGGAACGCGGCGTCCACGTCGTCCAGGCTGTACGCCGTGAAGTCGCTGATGGCCTGCCGCCGTACACGCACGGGTGTGCGTACGGCAGGTACGACGCAACAGAGTCAGGGGGTGAGGGCGGCATAGTAGTGGCTACACGCTGGTGTGCTTGCTCCTACCAGGGCTCGTGGCAGTGGTCGGGGTTCGGGGGTAGTAATTTGGGTCAGGGTGGAGGGCTGCTGACCCGCGCGGGCTGCTTAGTCAGGTGCAGCTGTGTAAGCTGAGATGGGCAAGGCCAGCAGTCCAGTCGCACAGCCTGTGACCTTGGGGTTGTGCAATCACGGGGCAGCATGCGTGTGGATAAATGGTGCACCATGCCGTATACGCCCAGCCTGGGCCCCTCTCCCGATGCGCCCACATACCCCTGCCCTGCTCAGAGCGCCTGCTCCTGCCCGCCCCACCTGCCGCCCCACCGCCTGCTCGAACATGAACATCTCCCCCATGCGGCGGGTGGGCTTGGTGGAGAAGACGGGGCACCTCAGCCCGCACCGCCCCACCAGGTGCGGCAGGGCGCCCAGGTGCGCGGGGTCGGGGTGCGACAGCAGCACCGCATTGACGCGGGGCAACACGCTGCGGTTGCGTACAGGGGCAGGGAGCAGGCGGAAGGTGGATAGGAAAGACCACCCGGTGGGAAATGTTTTGCTGTGAGTTGTACCGTGTGCGTCAAGGGGATGGGTTCGTGGCGTGGATGGGGTGGGTGCAGTCCGTGGGTGTACCCCTCAGTGTACCTTTTTACGGGCTCTAGCTGGGCCTCGTCAAAGTCCTCGCTCCAGCCACAGTCAAGAAGGATGCAATAGTCGTCGATCTCCAGCAAACTGCAGAGCGGGGCGTCCTCGCCGACGCCTATGAGGGGCGTAAATTTGACGACGGTTCCCATTGCACCCTATGTGGACTTTCTTACTCATGTTGAGAAGTTAATTGGCAACATTGTTATCATTTTTCGTTGTGTGGACTGCAGGGTTGAGGTATCCATGGCATCGGCACCGCACCAAAGCACTCGCTTGAACACCCAGAGTGGAGCACAGCTATGGGATCAAATCACGGGTTCATGACCGCCTAAACACGAGACCAACAGCGTGGCTGGCTGGGCTACTTTTGCCGTAGTCGTCCAGGCAGCCCTCACGTGTGCGTGCCCATGCCCAGGGGAGTCTCCCCTGGGATCCCTGGCCATTGCCCTGTGGCCCTGTGGCCCAGTATGGCCCTATAACCCATGGCAGGAACCAGGCGTGGGATCTACCGAAGCTGATGATTTTTTAGGCTGTAAGAGGTGCCGGAGCTGGCCGGGGCCGGCCTAAATAGCGGAAGGAACGGCTGCAGCGAGGCGACTTAGCAGCAGGGAAGGCAGGGGAAAGGGAAGGCTTGGCTTGGCAGGGCTGCTTGGCATTGCAACTCCCTTGGCTGTGGTTTTCGGTTCTCGGAACACGTACCGGGAGGTTCGATTGTGGAAGAGGGCCCAATGCGTGGAATGCCTCGTCCACACAGTGGCAGTGGGCTCGTTCCGGAGGGCGGGACGGACACAGACGCCTTTGCCCAGATCAGGCCCTCCCAAACGCTTCATCGTACTACACCCTGGCAACGCCCTGAAAAGTTGCATGTGCTACTTCTTCACCACCTACTTACCAGCTCGCGTTGCACCTTGTTGGTCAGGGTAAGCAACGCGACGATGCACCCGGTTCCCTTGCGACTGGCACTTGAGCGCTGACAGCAGTAATATTTTCGATATCACGGTTTGATTATTATGATCACCTTAGCTTGCGGACCCTACGCGGTGTGCTCTCTGTGCTGTGAGCGTGTCGAAACGATTCTAACCCTTGCGGACGCAAAAACCCGGCCTGGGGACGGCATGTACGCCTCGCGCTCTCATTTATCCCTGCCATAAGTCGCCAGCTCACCCGCAGGAGACAATTCACCGCCTCAGCGTCCCGACACCCCTACACGCACCTCCCTCTCCCCTGACCCTGGGTCGCAGGGCGGTTTCTTCACAGGAGGCACCCCAAAGCAGAGCTCATAGACCGTCTACATTGAGCAGTCGCGGCCGCAAAATTGTGACCGCTACTGCCGCGGCCGTCAGCACCATGGCCGACGCCGAGGGCCCCGCCCCACTCTCATGTGCTGAGCTGCCGCCAGGCATTTGGGCACTGGTGTGCCAACATGCCACGCAGGTGGGTTGCGCACTTGCCGCCCCGGCGGTTGCAGGCAGTCGTCTCTCCTTGTGCATGTGCACAGTGTGCGGGTGTGAGTAGCGCCTGGAGCGTCAGCTGCCCTGGCTGGCGGGATTGCATGGCACACAGCCTTACGCGATCGTGGCTCCCCTAGGAACACGAGCTGGCCTGTTACTTCCTCGCACATGGAAGGTAGCAACCCAAATCACTACCCTGCACCAGATGTTTGTATACATAGTTAACTGGCATGTTAGTGCCTGCCGCGTGCACCCACCACATGTTTGCACTCCGTGCGTCCTTCCGGCCGCCGCCGTACAATGGCAGGGCACGCTGTCGCTGCCCGACCTGCGCTGGGCGGCGGGCGCCATGGCCACGTGCCGTTGGATGAGGGAGGAGCTGGCGGCGGGGGTGCGGGCGGTGTTGCTGGACACTGCGAACCAGGTGGGGGCAGGGGCCAAGTGACTATAGCCACAGGGTCGGGAAGCGGGAACCACGCATGCACCGCAGCCGCTGTGGGAGGATCGGCGGGTACGGTCGCACGGATGAGCTACGACCGAACCCCACCGTTCCAGTTGAGGCTCGGCGCATGCTGGGCGGGACGATGACATCCCTGCATACCGGTACCTAGCGGCCACCACGTACCTGGCGGCAGCCGCAAAGCAGCCGACACGGCATTCGCCCCACCCCTGGACAAACACTTCCTTCACACATCCCGGCTGTATCTGTCCACCCACCAGCCACTCCATGAGCTGGGCACCTCTGCCATACCTCACACACCTTGCTGTTCGGCACTCCCTCCCGCCCTGACCCAATCCCTGCATGTGCCCCATACTGCAACCCCCTCTCTCCAGAAACTCATCGCCGGCCTCAGCCGCACCTTCCCCCGGCTGGAAGAGCTGTCCGTCGAGCAGGAGTACGACAACGGCAGCCCCAGGCTGGACTTCACCGACCTGTCCTTTCCCTGCCTCACCAGCCTGGAGCTAACACACACGCCGCTGGCTACCCTGGAGTTCAACACACGCAACACGCCGCGGCTCAGGGACCTGAACGTGGACCAGCCGGTGAGCGGAATACGGGGGGCACCGTCAGCGGGACGTAACCCTAGCTAAGCAGTACTTAAGCTGCTGCGTCACACATTCCAGTTAGGCTAGGCAGGTGCCGCTGAACTTTTTCGTGTGCTACGCTAGTTACTAGCACAGCAGTGCTTACCGGGCAAGGGCAGCGGCAGCGGGAGGGCCCCAGCCGTCGGAGCCACGCGTCGGAACCCGTCGCACAATGTGAGCTGGTGCGTAGGCAGCATCCGTACGTGCTTGTTTCAGGCACTTGTAGGGCTGTGCTCCTGCCTACCGCGAGTTCCACGCCCCCACCATCCCCTGCCATCTCATTGTTTTCACCTCAGGGCGGCAGCTCGCTGTCCAGGTTCGAGCTGGCACTGCCCCACCTGGAGCGGCTGTCGCTGCAGCACGTCATGGTGATGGATTGCAGCTGCCTAGAGGCGTCCATGGACGCATGTCCCCGCCTGCAGAGCTTCTGCTGCTACAAGTTCTGGGGCCCCGACGACACCTACGTGCTGCGCCTGCCCGAGTGCGAGAACCTCTCACTGGACAGGTGGGGAAGCCGCTCCCTTGTGCTTTTGTGTGGGCCATGGTGCTGTCCGGCGCGCACTTGTATCGTCTGCCGTTCGTTTCGTTGCCACGTCTGCATGACTGCACCTAAGCAAGGCTCTGGACGTGGCAGGGCGCTACGCGAGAGGCACCTCTGCCCTTCTCCAATGCCGGGCCCCCTCTTGGAGCCCACGACCGGTTTTCACCCTACCGGACAACACTGCTGCTGCTGCTGCTGCCTATGGTGTGCGCCCCGTCCTGCCGCCAAGAACACTGCTGCTGCTGCTGCCGTTGGTTGTGCACCCCCGTGCTGCCTCCAGGTGCGACTCCCTGGCGGGCCTGCGGCTGTGGGCCCCCCGCCTGTCCAACCTGGACCTGCAGGGCTGCTTCGCGCTGCGCTCGCTGCGCCTCCTGGACGCAGACCCGCGGCCGCCGCGCCCCCCGCCGCCCGCGCAGCCCCCCCAACCAGCCCCCGCACCCGCCGGCATGGCGGGATCAGGCCTCCCAGGCGCAGAGTCCCGCGGGAAATCCGCCGGGCCGCCCACAGAGCGGGCAGCTGGGACGGGGCAGGTGCCTGCGGAGGAGCAGCCGGGTGCGGGTGCGGCTCCGGCGGATGGTGCAGCACCAGGGGCAGCGGCAGGGGCGGAGGCAGGAGCGGCGGCGGGTACGGCGGGGCCAGCCGTGCCGCTGTACGTAAACCTGGCCAACACCAACGCCTCGCGGTACACGCAGAGGCACCTTGTGGAGCACCCGCGGGTGGGCCGCCGCCGCCTCAGCCGCCCCAGGGACGACCCGGAGGCGGCCATGATGCGGGCCTTCATGCCGTACGACGAGTACCTCAGCGGCAGTGGGTACGGCAGCGACAGCGAGTACGGCGGGGGCAGCGACGATGAGGGTGACGACGGGTACGGCGGGGGCATGGGGGGCGGGCATTGGGGGCAGGGGCCGGTGTACGGCAGCCGGGGGAGCAGCCTGGAGGACGAGGATGGGGACGACGAGTACGACGATGACGACGAGTATTACTACAGCGACGATGACTACGACGACGATGACGATGAGTACGACGAGGAGTATGACGAGGACGGCGGGTACGGGGAGGAGTACAGCGGAGAGGAGGGGAGTGAGGGGGGCGGTGGCAGGGGGGCGGCGGGGGGAGGTGCTGGGGCCGCAACGGGAGCCCCTGGGCTGACGGGTTTGGACAGGAGCCTGGCGAACGTGCTGCGGGGCATACCCGGCATTGGGCCGCCTGCGAGGGGCGGAGCGGGAGCTGAGGGCGGGGGCGGGGGCGGCGGCGAGGGGAGGGGTGGGCGGAGGGGCAGGGGCGGCAGGCGGGCGGGGGCGGGGGACGAGGGAATGCAAGGTGACAGTGCGATGCAGCTGCTGCAAGCGCAGATGATGGCGATGCTGCTGGGGTCCATGGGTCCGCCGGGGTCCGGGGGTCTGGAGCTGGGGGTGGAGGAGCTGCGGGAGCTGCTGGACGTGGTGCAGGGACCGTCGGGGTTGCGAGGGGCTGGGGTGGCTGGGAGAGGCCCGGGGGCGCGGGTGGTTGAGGAGGCGGAGGAGGAGGAGGAGGAGGATTCAGAGGGCGAGGAAGAGGAGCCGTAACTGGGGATACAGGTGCCGATGGGTTGTTCCTGTGTGGTGCGGGGGACGGGCTGGGCGGGAATGAGCAGCGTCTGGGTAGATGGCATGATTTTCGTGCGGGGGGAGAAGGGAAACGGCAAGGGGCGGAAGGGGGAGCGGCTTGTGCGTTGGGCTGCAGTTCAAAAGCGGAATCGGGTGACCTGTGTTGCAGCTGGATGTACTGACATGGGGGCCGAGGGGATGCTGGGGCACGGCATGCTGTTGAGTCCGAGGGCCTGGCAGGTGTGAGTGGCTGTTGGCGCAGCACCTTGATACGGTTGGTGCACCTGGTCGCCTCGCGGCCTGGGGGTGGCAACTACCGTGTGCCCGAGTTGGTGAGTGTTCGCAGGTCAGTCGTTGTCCGGAATGGCTTTGGTGGTGTTGGGTTGAGTTGTGCATCATGCGTACGACAGCGCGTGCCGTACAAGGGGCTTTCCTAGGTACCGAGAGTACCGTACCTGGAGCACAAACCGCAGCACAACGACACGGGGCCCAGTAGGGGTGCATACATGAAGCGTGATGTGCACCACCGAGCACCGACCGTGGTGGCTGTGTTGCGGCACGTGACATAGGGCTTGACAGAGCGCTGTGGTTGTTGGTCCCTTCCTCGCACACTTTGTTGCTTCGTCTACAACGGCCGTTGCGAACCTGCTTGTAATCACGCCAGCCTGACAGATCCGGCCAGCCAGCCCAGGCCAGCCCCCTCCTGACGGCCATGGGAGCCTGGGTGTAATGGCCAGCCAGGGCCTGTTTGCTGGGCCGCCTACTGAGTTGCTGTGGCTAGCTGGACCCATGGAAGGGCTGGGACTCATGATGTGGCGACGGGAAGGACTCGGAGAGCACATTGCTTGCTCCGCTGTTACAGACGTACAGCTGATGCCACCACCCTGCGATTGATACGTCATGTCTTCAGACCGCATGGTACGGACTCACACACAGAGAGCCCAGAGCTATGCTGTTGCCAGGGCCTCTCTGACGGATTCCGCCTGAAGAGACCAACCTGGACCTGCCTGGACCAACTGCCTTTGTGCCAACCGTCAGCAGCATCCCCGAGCAGTCCTTTCTCCTCGTTCATAGGACAGTGGTACTCGTCTGCTTGTACTGGTTCTTTGGCATAGACCTCATGCCAAAGCATGAGGCCTTTAGCACGTCAGGACATCACACATTCACAGTGAAGGGACGTTACGTTGCAGCCAACTACCTCCTGCCAAGACCTGCAGTTGGTGGGCTTGCGGACAAACGCGTCCCTGAAGCTCCTCCGTTACATATAATATTCGTTTATCAATCGGATGTTGCAACGGGCGCCTTGGCGGGACCACCGCACGCTGCGGACTCACATCATCGGACCTCCATGCCGAAAGCACTGCGGCCTCGGTGTGACCGCTCGCGCTGCGGCTCAGAGCAATGCACATCCAATGAAAATAGCTGTCGTCGGAGGCGGCATCTGCGGCCCCGTCATGGCTACTCTTTTGGCTCGGGAGCTTCAAGCGGTGCTGCCCCGGCCCCTGGAAGTGCACCTGTTTGACAAGAGGAGCAAGGAGGACACGGTGCGCCTGACCCTTGGACTCCTCTTTTTCTTGTTGCTACCAGGTAGCACCTTCCTTCTATGGCTCATGGTGTTAACGCCCAAGTACGTGTGTTACTGTGGCCCTGTCAGGCTGGTGGCAGCATCACGCTCGCCCCCAACGGCATGCGAGTGCTGCAACGGCTGGGCCTGGTGGACAGCTTGGTGGACACACAAGGAGATGCAGCAGCAGAGGAAGCAACAGCGGCGGCAGCAGCAGCAGGTCTCAGTGCGGTGCAGGGTTCAGGGGTAGGGGTAGGGTCCAGGTCGGGAACAGGTTGGGGTGCTGAGCCCCCCGCAGGCGAGGAGCTGAAAAGCATTACCCTGGCCAACCCGGACGGCTCAGCCATCGTCACCTTCCCCACACGGTGGGTGTCGGTCGGTCAGGGGACAGATGGGAGCCGGGCAGGGACGATGGGGTGTGAGGGTGTGTGTGTGTGAGGAGGGGCTGGAGCTGCTGCTAGGGAGCCATGGTCGTCATGCACGTGCCCAATCCACTGGGTCGGCAGCGGCTGTTGTGCTGAGCGGTTATACAAGCGCGAAGCGCAGCAGATCGCAGTAGAACGCCGGTAAAGCACGGCAAGCAGCTGCATACAAAACACACGCTGCCGAGAGCTTCCCACTGGTTACGTCACCCCGCAGGCCTTCCACCATCTCATCTACCTGCTCACCTTCAACCCAAACTCCGCACCCGCACCTCATCCAATGCCTCCAACTGCTGGGACCCACATGCAGGACCGCACAGCAGCAGGGGGTGCCGTACGTCGGGTTTCGGCGCTTCCGGCTGCGGCGCGTGCTGCTGGAGGCGGCGGAGCGGCAGCAGGGGGTCACGGTGCACTACGGGAAGGAACTGGGTGGGTAAATGTCGGGGCAGAGGCCCTGCATTCCGATGCGTGCGCCCGATGAACCGGCTGCCTGCCCCGGTGTTTCCGTCAAGGTAGGCCCTCGGTATGCACGCTGTCGTTGGCATACCTACGCTGCCTGCACGCGCTGCTGCATGATCGGCGCAGGCGGTTTACTTACTTGCACCTTGCTTGTGCCCGCTGCGACGCAGAACGGGTTTTGGACTGCGGCGAGTTCGAGTCGGGGGCCGGCTCCACCAGTAACATTACACAGCAGCGTCATACGCCTACCACCTCCACCTCCGCACCCTCCGGCCCTACCCCACTGCCCACCACCACCACCACCACCACCACTACCTCCCGCCCTGCCACGCTCTTCTTCTCCGACGGCTCCTCCTTCGCCGCCGACCTGGTGGTGGGCTGCGACGGCATCCGGTCGGCGGTGAGGGCGGCGGTGCGGGGCACGGACGAGCCATCGCCCAGGTGTGGGTACTGGCCTGGGTAATTATGAGCATTCTGTGTTCTCGAGCTGACAAGATAGCCGCTGGTGAAGAAGGGGTGAAATCCCACATTGTGTGCTGCTCAGGGCAGTGCCAAGTCCTGCCGCCAACATGAACCTGTGCACTGGGGCCACTGCTCGCGTATGTTGGTTTGTGTTGGGCCGCAGCTTATACACCACCTACCCTGCTCATGTGCAGGTACACGGGCAGCGAGGAGGTGATCGTGGTGACCCGGGATCGATGCGCCGACCTGGTGCCCCCCGGGGCCTTCACGCTGGTGCTGGGCTCTGGGGGCAGGCAGTTCGGGACGTACGGCGTGGGGCCCGACTGCATGTGGTTCGCATCCAGGCAGTGAGTACGGCGCAGTGCCCCAAGGGTCGTACGGCAAAGGGGACAACGGTCGTACGCTTGCGGGAAGGTGGCGGCCTTGGTGGAGGCACGGAGCTGGCAGCTGTATGTGTATGAAGTATGATGCGGCTTAGATGACAGCTACCGTGCAGCTGCCCCGTCCCTGAACATGGGATTGTCCCCGTCTACCCCCAGGAGGCCTGAAAGCCGCGACGCGTGGGGCGCCGTGACGTCCTCCGAGGAGCAGCAGGCGGTGCGGCAGGAGCTGCTGGAGGCCTTCAGGTGCGTGAGGTGCTTCGGGAACACCATAACAATTACAGCGAGGTGATGCTGGCTTGCTGGGCTGTCGTCAAGGGCGGATGACAAGGCAGGCATCATCATTGGTGTGTCATGCCAGTGCCTGTGTTGTGTCCAGTGGGCAGGCTGGCAATGCCTGCGGCTGCCACGCGGCTGTGTGTGTGCTTGCGCTACCTCCCGTCAGCGTTCCGCTTGTAGCTTGTGGGTTGTGGAGCGCGTTCGTGGGGGTCTGCTGGCGTCACCTCGACTCCACGCGCACACCTCTACTGACGGTGCAATGAAGCCTGCTCATCTGCAGCATCGTATCTACACAATTGCGTTGGAAGGCATGGCCATACCTAGCCTTTGTCCCCCGCAGGGGCTGGCCCCTAGTGGAGCAGTTGGTGCAGCGGGAGGCGGCGGTCATGATACGGGTGAGGACAGGCAGGAGGAGGGCACGGTGTATTAGTGAAGAGGAGGTAGTGAACTTCGCTGCTGTACGAGCAAGCAAACACCCTGCCGCTGACAAGCAAGCACGCGTGGCAGAGCAGGGGATGGGCGGACAAGGATTATCAGGACAATGGGCGATGGGATGGGGATGGACGAGCGCTGGGAGGCCGCATCACAGTCACAACACAGTTTTTGGTGCTCGGACGCGGCTGTGTCTCCTGACCACCCGACCGCCCCAACCTGCCCCCTGTCCCAGACGGGCTGTTGCCGCTAATCTCGCTCTACGCAGGCCGACTGCTTCCATTTGCCACTTTGCCGCTCCGCGGTTACCCCACCCCAGGTGGGCATCTACGACCGCGACCCCGTGTCCTGCTGGCACCGCGGGGCGGTGGTGCTGGCGGGGGACGCCGCGGCGCCCATCCCGCCCAACCTGGGCCAGGGGGGCAACAAGGCGCTGGAGGACGCGGGGGTGCTGGTGGCGTGCCTGCGGAGGTGGGTGGGACGTGCGGGTGCCACGTGCCGGGAAGGGGCCACGGGGAAGCTAGGGGTGCCACGTGCCGGAGCACGGGCAGGACGTGGAGTGGAGGGCAGGGGTCATGCGGGATATCTTGTGGCGGCGCGCGTGGAGGGGTGGGAAGGGAAAGGGTATGGAGGGTACGAACCTCAGCAGGTCAGGAACACGGTTGTGCAGCCGGCGAGGCAGCGGTGTGCATCCCCCGTGTCTCGGTGCTGTAACGACGGGCGCTCGGAACAACAGCCCCCACACCCCGTACACGCAGCACAGCTTACCTACATTGCACCCCTTCGCTCCTCCCCGTCACGTGCGCGTGCATGTACGGCAGGTTCCGGGGCGACCTCCCCCGCGCGTTCGCGCTGTACGAGCGGCTGCGGGTGCCACGTGCCGCGCTGCTGCTGGGCAACACGCGCGGCGGCAGCGGCATAACGCTCGCGGACCACCCGGTGGTGGTGTGGCTGCGCAACGTGCTGATCAGGGCGGTGGTGGGGCTGACGGGCAGCACGCCGCTGAGCTACCTGTGGGCGTACGACACGGAGGCGGAGGTGGAGCGGGCGGCGGGGAAGGGGCCGTAGCGCGCAGGGGGGAGGGCGGCGGAGTGCGGGAACGAGCGGGGTGGTGGTACTGCAGGTGCGAGGTGGGCTGGGGCGGCGTTGGTGCAGTGATGGCGGGGGCGGGATGGGAGCGGAGGGGAGGAGAGACGGACCGTGGGGTGTGTCCATTGTCCATCGCAGCGTGCAGCACCGCGCAAGCTGCTGATGTACACTGCTCGTGCCCCTGCCTGGGCCGACGGACGCGGCTAGAGACAAGGCTGGCGCCTGGAGAGCCTGATTTCTTGCATACTTGCCCACAAGTACTACTGGCCTTGCCCGCCTAGGCCAGCATCACTTTCCGTGTTGCCCTCTAAGCCTGTTGCCGTGCCATGTCTGCGCTTCTGCGCCGGGGCACTAAGGTTGCAGTTCGCCAGCCTCTGCACTGACCGCCCAGGGGCATCGGCCACACTCACGGAGCGTTGGAGCCGTGTCCTACTTGAGCGCCTATCTCACATCTGCATTTTTTGAAGTAGCTCAAGGCGGCAGCTGACGTAGGGGTAGGTGGTGCTGTACCCGGACGACGGGAGGCCGCAACGGCGTGCAGCTGAGAGGGCGCCCACCGGTTGGCGTGCACCAGAAAGTGTGGCCGTCCCGTTTGTGCAACAGTTGAGGGCACGCGTAATGAACGGCCACCGCGAGTAGTGCGGTGGAAAAACCTGGCCGGGTAGACAAGCGAGGGTGATCATGGGCAAGTTGGGTGTATCAGCGGCACGTGCCACACTACACGTGCAGTACAGGGCCGCCGCCCTGTAGCGCACTGGATCGACATGCTCCTTTCGTACACTTTGCATGTACGATGCAATACGTTTCAGGTCAGGGCAGCAGTGTCCACGACACCCCGACAGATCTGGGCCACGCATATGATGCCAATACTCAGGCACACTGACGAACCACACCTCGTCGTGCCTGGTACCTACCGTGCTGATGCCAAGCCACTGCACTGTACAACCGTACGTACACATGGCAGCAAGGAGCGAGGACACAACCCCTCGTGCACGCCCGCCTCCCATCATCCGCCCCAGCGCCGTCCTGCGGTAGTGCCAGCCTGCTGGGGCAAGCATGGACGCCCTCCACCACCGCACCTGCCACCGACTCCAGCCCCCCACAAGCCTAACCCCCTGCAGGACACAAGCGGCGCTGTCGCCCCAGCACCACAGCCCCAACGCCAGGCCCCATCGTTCACATCCATGCGTTCAGCACGCCATCATGCCACAAGCAAGATGCCGCAGCCCTAGCCACCAGCCACCCGTCCGTCACCCCTGCTTCCACTCCACAAAGCTGCCCGTGGCGGCGTCCAGCCAGAACCAGTGGCCACTGGCCGCCTGGCAGTACCCCCCCGAGCTGGTGTCGTAGTACATGCCCGTGTCCGCGCTGTAGAAGTACCCGCTGCTGGGGTCGAACGCGTATCCCGGCGGCGCCACAAACTCCCCGCCCGCAGCCGCCCCTGCCCCCTCCGCCCCGCCGGCCGCCCCCTCCGCCGCCAGCACCTCCTTGACCTTAGCCACCAAGTCGTGCTTCTCCACCAGCCCGCTGGGGTCAACGTTGCGCTCCTGATCACAGCGGTGGGGCGGAGGGAGAGCAGCAAAGGGTAGGTTTCAAGGAGAGGAATACAGTATGGGGGCTCGTGTGAGCGGAGTGGCGTTGCGGTATGTCAGAGCTTTGGCTTGAAGGTGCTTGTGCACCAGCCATTTTGTGGTAGTGCGCACTGGCAGGTGGCAGCAAGGACGCGGCCCCGATGCAAGCATGACATCCCGAGCATGGTGTGGAAGTGCAGCGGAAATAGAAGAGGAATCCCGCCACAGTGCGGCAAGGCAACGTCAAGCGGACGGCGTACCGGCACCCTGCTTTGCTGCCACGACACTGCGCAATGAGGACGACCGTCGCTGCCATCCATCGCGAAGGGCACAGGAGCATAAGCGTTCGCCCAAGCAAGGCCGCACCCGCTCCCACAGGCGCACACCTGCAGCAGCCGCTTCAGCTCCTTGACGGGCCAACTGCTGTAGTCCACCTCGTCCTTCGATGCAGCCGGCGCTGCGGCCGCCTTGGGCGGTGCCTGCCCCCCTTGCCCTCCTGTCCCACCGCCGTTACTGGCCGGCGCGCTCCCCTTCGCCCGTTCCCCCGCACCGCCTTTCCCCTCGCCCACGTCGATTGCCCCATCCCCAAAGATGTCTTCATCCTCATCCACCGCAGCGCTGCTCCCCGCCGTCCCACCTGCTGCTGCTGCTGCCCCCGCTCCCCCGGCCCCAGCGCCCTTCTTGCCCCCACCCGCATCATCATCATCGGCAAACATGTCGTCATCGCTATCGCCCCCCGCAGCTGCCGCCGCCGCTGCTCGCCCCGCGCCTGCCGCCCCCGCCCCCGCCGCAGCCCCCGGCGCCGCGGCAGCACCACCGCCCGCCCCACTCCCACCCCCACCCCCGCCAGCACCCCCAGCAAACAGCTGCGGCAGCCACATGCGAGCCGACCGCAGCAGCTCCTCCTTCGTAGCATCGTATATCTCCATCTCACCCTCCTCCAACAGCTCATCCGTCAGCTCTGTCAGCTTCTCAAATCCCGCCCCCGCGGCCCCCACCCCCGCCC
>VFQN01001679.1_pt1 | contig 36203 bp, 50 predicted proteins | sample 3512371 | NCBI WGS metagenome assembly VFQN01 (sample SAMN10412370, study PRJNA504923) | tailings metagenome | isolation source: Replicate 2 from Balatoc abandoned mine | place: Philippines: Itogon, Benguet | collected 2017-08-28
CCCTGAATACGACACCTTCTCGCCACATGGACTTCTCGGTGCCGGCGGTACGTACTGCCAGAATACCGCTTCAGGCGTTCCATCCCATGGCCAGCGACCAGCAGGTCGAGGATTGCCATCCATGTCCCCCCAGCTCACCCGCAGTCGCTGCCGCTGACCACCCACTCCTCCCGTTCCCCCAGGAACGACACTCCCTTGACGGTGCGGCTGTTGCGGTGGCCGCTGAACGGGGGAGCAGGGGATAGGGGAGAGATTTTCGCTGCGGGTGGGTATGAAAGGAGCAGGAACGGGGCATGGGGCCCACCAGACAGCCAGACCGTGGACACCAGATGGGCATAAGCGGTTGGACGGTTGGACCAGGTTGGACTGGACTTTCCTCTAGCCTTCCTAACCCACCTGTACCTCCCAATGACGAAGTCGTCCTCCGGATCCTGGCCCCCGCCCGCATTGGACCCGCCCCGCTCTGTGCCGGTGCCCCCTTTACCCCCTCCGCCGTCTCCCTCCTGTCGCTGCTGCTTCCGTGCCGCCGCCGCCGCCGTCGCAGCCCCCCGCTTCCGCCTGCGCGAGGGCCGCAGAAAGCTGTCGTCCTCATCGTCGTCCTCTTCCCCGCCCTTGGCGCACCCGCGGCCCGTGTCCCCTTCTGCGCTGCCCCCGCCCGGCCCCCGCCCCCTGGCGACCCGTGGGTCAAGCTCCTCATCGTCCTCGTCCACCATGCGACCTATGCCGCCACCGCTCGCCTAGCAAGGCATTATATGACAACGGGTGCATTGGGGTGGGTCATCCATGGGGAAGTGAGGCAAGGAGCAGGGAGGCAAACCGTGTGCTGCTGCCGCTAGCATGCACCAGGGCCTTTCGTGCCTAGCCATAAGGAAGGCAACCAAGGTGTAGCAGGAAAGGACACCCAGCGTCTTTTTCGAGCAGCGGGAGGAGGCGGTGTGCATGTCTCGTATACAAGGCCGTGATGAGACGTGTAGTGCCCATCTGCGGCCCTGACCGTTTCTGACCTGCGCCCCACTTACACTCCTGCTTGACATCCGAGCCCCCCTTACCCCCACCTGTGTCCCTGGCGGCCTGAACAGGTACACGTCATCATCGTTGTAGGTGGCCAGCACGTCACCTGGGGGCGGAGGGTGGCGTACGGGTGTGTGTAGGGGAAGCGGTTACGCTGTATGCAACAGGCGCAAGACACACCGCTGCACCAGCAACAGGAAAAGTGCTGCGGCTGGTAGCCAGCACACAGTTTGCACGAGCAAGCTGTGGATAGCTGCAACGCAGTAGGGAAGGTTGCGCCACATACTCATATGGCACGCCTTGCAGGCCAGGGCCACCGCAGCTCATAAGGCACAAGGAGCGTGGCATGCGCCACACGGCACAAGCCCCAGGTGCTGACTATCTCCCTACTTCCCTCAACCACCGGGTCCGCCTCTCGCGGTTTCCCGCTCCGCCAGTAACTTCTCTCACGCCCACACGCGTCCCACTCCTTGCCCCTCCATGCCCGCTCCTTGCCCCTCACCGTTCTGCCCGAACACGACGCACGTGACGTGGTGCCCCCGCCCCATGGAGGACCCGCCCGGCCGCCGCAGCTCCCGGGGGCACAGCTGCAGCAGCGGACGCATCTCCAGCCGCCGATACCTGACGCCACCCCTGCCCCCGCCCCCTGCCCCTCCTCCTCCCCTCGCATCGCCTGCACCGTCCAGTCCCAGAGAACGTGCTGCGCGCTCCGACATGCTCCCAGCGGCGCCGGCGGTGGCGGTTCCGGTTTGAGCGTCGGTTGGTGGTTGGCGGTTGGCGGCAGGTGCCGGGGAGGAGGAGCAGACGTACGACGAGGAGCGTGACGTCATGGCGCGGTTGTCGTACACGAGTACGGACTCGTCTGCGCCGCCCACCACCAGCTGCCAGGGGCGGGCGGGGTTGACGTGTACGGCGTTGAGGTCGATGACGCTGCGGGCGGCGGAGCGCATGCCGGGGCCGGCGGAGCTGCGGAAAGGTGTCGGCGTAAGGGGTTGGGTAAGTGGGGTGCGGAATTGCGTTGAGGAGAAGACCGGGCGAGGGGCGGAGCGAAGGGTGAGGTGCAGGGAACTGCTCTCTAGCGCGAAGGCATGTGAGTACCTTGGCAGCAAGCAGCCGCAGCGTTTGTGTTGTTGATGCTGTGATGTGCTTGTAATTCTTGCCCGCAGCAGCTAGGCGGCGTCGGACTGTAAAATCTCAGATAGCGCGAACCGCTACCGGCCCCAGTGGAGGCATTTTGTCGTTGCATCGTACAAACGCGCGAGGCTTGGACGTTTCCGCCGCTCCCCCCGCTCTGCATTACACAGCAACGTGACCCATTGTGCTCTGCTGCATAACCCACGCCCCGCTAACCCACCTGCCCCCCGCCGTGGCCGCCATGCATGCGATGGGCGCGGCGTCGCTCATGCGCAGGTCGTACAGGCACACGTCGCCGTCCTCTCCGCTGGAATAGAAGCAGCACGGCGCCGGCAGCGGCCCCCCGCCCGCCCCCCTGCGGCCCGCCTCGGGCTGCAGCGCCAGCTTGTGCGCCCGCCCGTCGTGCAGGTGCAGCCGCTTGGTGGCGGGCCGCCCGCCGCCCTCCGGGAAGTACGACACTCGGACCTGCCGTACGGAAAGCATCCCAGCATGCCGGGCTTGCTGTTACAAAGGGGGGCGTTGCTGGCGCACGTGTGACACAGAGTCCCTTGAGGGAAGCAGTAATTGATGCACGATGCGGAGAGGTCAAAGTACCTACCCTGCTGCACCGCCCGCATGTGCGTGTCACGACGTGTAAGGGGTGGGAGTCAAGTTCCCAGGGCTACACCCAATCGCACACGCTACCACCCGCCCAAACCATGCACGTCTTGACAGCAGCTCTTACGGACCCTAAACGCTGAGCTGGACATGCGATCCCCCGAGCCTACGCGGCCATGGCCGTTCCATGCCCCCACCTGTCCGTCCGCGGCGCATGACACCAGCGTGCGGTCCTGCGTGCCCGGCAGGAAACGTGCCTGCGCACACGTGGCACGCGACACGCGGCACGTGGCAAGAGAGAGGAGTGGAATAGAGCCTTGCTGAGATGGGTTACATACACGCCATGCCATGCTGTTGTTCAGGCTGGCCAGTATACACACCATGCCATGCGCTTGCGTTGTTGCCGTACCATGCAGAGTAGCGGAGGTGCACAGCAGGCGGTGGTGCGTGTAGCGCGAGTAGGAACAGGGCCTAGGCGCAGGGGCCCGGGCGCGGCCAGGACGGTGTGATGGTGTCATGGGAAGCCAGGCAGAAGCGGGACGTCCACAATTGCATCTGTTTCTCAGGTGGTGGAGTGGCACTGCATACCGGTAGGTACGGTACGTTGCTGCTTTGCGAGCCGCTGCCCTACCTGGAAGATGTTGTTGCGGTGGCCTGGCTCGTACCTGAACCGCCGCACGCCTGGTGGATGTAATGTGGAGGAGGGGAGGAGCAGCATCAGGGTGTTGTTAAGCATGGGATTGCGTGGGTTGGGCGGCGGAGCAGGCGATTGGGGTGGAGGGACGCCTCAGTGCGTGGAACGGCACGCCTGCCCAGCTGTACCCCAGTACCGGTACCACCTTTGTACCCCTTGCACCGATGCCGCCGGTGCACCCACCCGTTCGCCAGTCCCACAGCATAATGGCCTGGTCGTCGCTTCCGGACACCAGCAGGTCCCCGGAAGGGTTGAAGGACACCGTGTTGACACACCCGCCTGTCGTCAGGTGGGTTGACCATACAGGGTTAGGGACCCCGGTTGGGGACGCACACAGAGAAGGCGTGTGCTGCAGTGAGCTGGGGCCGGAGGGGGCCCATGCAAATGGGTGTGGACAGCTGGTGCATAGGCCAAGGTGATGTGTGTCCCTGTCAGCACAGCAGCGACAGAGCGGATGGCCCGTGCCAGGGGGGCGTTGCCGACCGACAGCAAAGGGGTATTGGGGTCTGCCAGAGCGACCCAGGCAGAAGCAATTGGCCAAAGTCTTACCATGTCCAGTAAGCTTCCGCTGAAGCTCCATCCTATGCATCATGTCTTCGCTGGCTGAGACCTCTGCCCGGAATTTCCCCGGGACCCTAACATGACCGGGACGGGCATCTTCCCGGTCACACACTAGCCGGAATAAAGATTTGGGCATTCTTGTAACCTTCTCTACCGTTACCGAGCAGAACGTAGGGGCAGGCGGGCGTGTCGTCGGACGGAAAGTTCCATGCGCGTCGCTCCGAAGCTCTCCGGTTAGTGCTAGAGGCTGCCAACCTGACGAGGACCATGGGAGGTCAGCTGATAGTTGTCACAGAACCGGTATACGTATGTATCTACTGCACGGCTTGTCCTGAGAACGGCCCACAGCCGCGCTTGAGAGCTGAACTCGCGGCCCTGGGAGGCTTTGCCGCACTTTTAGAGAGCGACTGAGCCCTTATTACTAACTTCATGTTTATGGCTTAAGAACCTTGACCAAATTCCACGAAGCGTACACTTTGCTGAGACGAAGGGCGACGATCGGTTCAAAAGGTAGGCGAGCCCAGCGCGGCGGATAGGAAACTGTTCCTCAACCTACAAATCCATGCTAGGAGTATAGCTACAGGTCCACAAGGACTGCGCGCCAGCGTATACCTAAGCGTGGCTGCCTTCCTTCCCCGCTCCCGCCAAACTACTGTTGCAGGTCGACGACGCGCTGTGCGATGGTGCAGCGCGCCGGAGCCGGGCAGCTTGGCATTGGCCTTAAAGGGTTGCTGGGGCTGTCAGCGTGCGTGCTGCTCGTCCTAGTGGCGACCGGCGGACCATGCGAGGCTGCTGAGGCTGTTGCTTCTCGGCGTCTCCTGTCATCGGCATCGACCAGCATCTCCCAGCGGCGCCTGTTGCAGTCTAATGTTGGTGTCGTACCGACAGGGAGTGGCAAAGCCCTTGGCGGTGGTGCTGGTGGCGCTTGGGCGGGGGCGGCGACGGGCGGGGACAGCGACGGAGGCGAGGGTGACGACGAATACGACTCCCAGAAGGCTGCACCTGACGGTGACGCAGAGGAGGGGGATGCCGGTAGCCAGGGCGGGTCAGACGGGGCAGACGAGTCAGCAGGCTCTACTTCGGCAGGCAGCGACAGCGGCTCCGGCGCAGGCGCCTCCGCAGTTGACACCACCAGCTCTACCGCTGTAACCAAAACCAGCGCGGCAACCGGCACTGCACCGGCCGAGGGCACTATCACCAAAGCTTCCGGGCCCTCCTCCTCCTCCTCCTCCTCCTCCTCCTCAAGCAGCAGCGCCAAGGATAGCGCCAGTGCCGGCGCTGCTTCTGCGCTAAAGTCTGCCAAGGCTGGCTCCGAGGACGCCGATGCGGACACCGTCACGGAGGCAAGCGCCAAGGACGGCGGCGCTGCTGCCTCAGGGGGCAAGAGCGCTGCCATCGACGGCGCTGCAGCTACCACCAGCACCGGCAGCAGCGGAGATGGGGATGAGGACGAGGATGACGAGGAACGGTACGACAACGAAGAATCGTACAGCGGCGAGGCGGACCCCCGCTTGGCGGCTGGTGCGGATAAGGCCCTGGACAAGAAGGCACCAGCTGGTACCGCAACCAAGGGAGCGGAAGAGGAGGAGGGGGATGGCGGTGACCAGGACGGTGTCCAGCAAGGCCAGGAGGCTTCCGCCGGCAGCAGTACCAGCAGCAGTACCAGCAGCAAGAGCACCACGACCACCAGCGCCGGCAGTGACAGCAGCTCCACTGCCGAGGCCACTGTGCCCAAGGGGCAGACCACGGGCAAGGACAAGCCGTCGGCCAGCGGCAGTGAGGCAGCAGCTTCTCCCAGCTCCTCCTCGCCGTCTTCCTCCAAGGCCTCGTCCAAGGCCAGCTCGGCCCTCCCGGTGCCCCAGGGTGATAAGGCAGCTAAGAAAGGGTCCTCTGCCACGGAATCTGTACCAGCAGCTGCACCAGCTGCCGACGGGTCGGAGGAGGGGCAGGAGGGCGCGGATGGGGAGAACGGTGCTGCGGCTGGGGCTGGCAGCAAGGCGGCGGGTGGCGGGGATGGGGGGAGCGGGGAGGAGGGTGATGGAGAAGGGGCGGAGGAGGGGGAGGAGGAGAAGAGGGCGGAGGAAAAGGTTGTGGGCGATGGTGAGGGTGGCGAGGAGGGAGGAGCAGCTGGGACTGCGGCGGCGGACAGCGAGGGTGCTGAGGAGACGGGGAAGGGCAGCAGCAGTGGCAGCACCAAGAGCGCTTCCAAGGGTGGCGCGGAGAGCGGTAGCTCTGTATCCTCGAACACCACTGCCGCAGGCGTAGGTGCGAGCAACAGCACCTCCACCACCAGCAGCAGCAGCAGGGGCAGTGGGAGCCTTGCGAAGGGCAGCGGAGCCAAGGCGGCTGTTGCTGATGAGGGCGAGGAGGGCGAGGAGGGTGCCGGCGCGGGTGCAGGCGAGGAGGAGGACGATGGCGATGACGTCGACGCCTCCTCCACCACAGCCCAGGCGGGCGATGACGTGGGTAAGGTGCAGGAGCTTGGGGAGGGGGCTGAGGGGGATGAGGAGCAGTCAGGGGCTGCGGAGGATGGGGACAGCGACGGCTCGGTGGAGGGTGGCTCTTCTGCGGATAAGGAGGCAAGCGGTGGCAGCAGCGGCAGCAAGGGCACCACTTCCGGCAGCATGGGCAAGGACAGCGGTGCTTCTGGCAGCAGCAACACCACCGTTGGCAGCGGCAGCAGCAAGACCGCTGCAACTGGGGCTGCAGAGGAGGAGGGCGAGACGGATGTGGAGGAGAGCGGCGACGGCAGCAGCAGCACGAGCAGCGGCAAGAGCAGCGGCACAGACGGCAATCACCTTGGCGTGGGTGGCACGGAGCAGGATGCCGCCGCCAGCGCCGCCACCAACGCGACTGCCACTGGTGTTGCTGGCTCGGGTAACACCACAACCAGCAACACGACCAGCGCGGACAGCGCCCCAGGGGGCGTGTCAGACGACGGTGTGAGCAGGGGTAACAGTACGGCGGGCGCCACCGGCGGCGCCAACGCCACTGCCACGGCTGCCGCCAGCAACGCGACCAGCGCCGCAGGGGCAGCCGATGAGGGTTCTGGCGCGGCAGGCACCACCACTCCAGCAACGGCCGCCGCTGAAGGCGATGCCGCTACCTCCAACAGCACGGCCAGCGGCGACGGCAGCAGCAGTGCCACAAGCTCCTCGCCTGCCAACGCCACAACTTCAGGTGAAACCATTGGTGCCAGTGGTTTAGACGGCACCGCGTCGGCGGACACGACCGCCAAGTCCGGTAACGTTACAGCTGACGGCAGCGGCATTGGCGGCGCGGCCGGGAGCAGCACGGCCGCCTCGCAGACCGACGGGGCCTTCTCCGTGGACCCCGACGGGGATGTCCCCGATCTGTCTGGGACAGGCGGCGCGGGCGACGGCACCAGCGGGGTGGGCGGAGGTGCAGGCAGTGGTGGCGCGGACAGCGGCAGCAGCAGCAGCAGCTCCGGGCTGGGCAGCGGCATCGGCTCAGCGGGCGATGACTCCATTTGGGGAGGCACGGGAGTCGGCGGCGGCCAGGGAGGCAACCACGGCGGCCACCGGCAGGGCGGCAAGAAAGGTGCGCAGGGGCGAATGGGACTGAACGGTTGACCCCCGCAGTGCATCGGGCAACGGTTGGGTGGCGTGTGCCTGCTGTCGAAATATCCACGCACCAGCTTGCGACTGGCAGCGCCTTGTGGGCCTGGGGAACCCTCCTGTGCGTACCTAGAGACTACTTTTTGGTAGGTCTGCAGCGATATTATAGAGTGCGCTGAGGGTTTTCCTTATGGACGTCCTCGTTCCAAGGTGCCCCGTGCCTGTGCCCCTTCCGGCGTCCTCCCACCGTGTCCCTGTGCGCTCGCCGTGCTGACGCTACCCCACACTAGATGGCGAGGATAGCACGGGCGTAGGCGAGACCGGCGTTGGCTTTGGGGGGCACGGGCTTGGCGGTGGTGCGGACGGCTGGGGCGCCGGCGGCATGAAGCGCCGGAAGAGGCCCGGGTTCCGTGGCTATGGTGGCGGCGGCGGCGTAGGTGGGTGCCACCTGCGGTTTCCGCCTAGTTGCCTTGTGTTTTGCTCTGACGTCATTTTTGATTGTGTTGCTGCCGTAGCCGGGTGGCGGCGGTGTACTGCAACCGCACGTGATTGGCAAGGCGTTGCGGAGTTTTGAGGGTTGCATGGACGTAAGGGTTAGAGGACCAGCGAGGTCGAGCCCCCAGTCCAGACCCTGCGCGATTCCATCTCTACTCTCACTCCCTACGAAGCCGGCACACGTGACCCGCAAGGCCCCTGTTCGCCCTCCCTTGGCTTAACCCCTGCAGGCGGGTACCGCCACGGCGGGGCCAACTCCGGACACGGCCAGCCGCACCACCAACCGCACACCACACAGGACCAGCAGCAGCAGCACGACGGCGCAGGCGGTGCGCTGGGAGACACCAGCGCAGGCGCTGCTGTCCAGGGCCAGGACGCAGGCGCAGGTGCCGGCGGCAGTGGAGACTCCACTGCCACCGGCTCCACCGGGGCTGTGCAGTCCCAGAGCGGCACGGGCACTGGTGCAGGTGCGGGCGCAGAGGCTGCAGCTGCCGCTGGTGCTGCTACTACTTCAGGTGCGGACACCACCTCCGGCACGACTGCGACCAGCGGCACCGGCAGCAGCGGCACGGGCACCACCACTGGAACCGCTGGTGCAGCAGAAGCAGCAGCCACCACGGGCGAGCGGCAGGGCGATGGGGAGCTGGTGGCTGCTGGCGGTGGGGGCCAGCAGCAGGGCACGCTGCAGGCGGCGCAGGACACGGCGTCCAGCTCGCTGTCGGTGTTCAAATCGGGGGCGTTCCTGGGGTGAGTGCCGTGCGGGGCAGGGCCGAGGGCGATAGGGGGTGTCAATCACCCCCTATGTAGTAGTGCTACCGGTAATGCTTATTGCGAGGCCGACGTGCTATATGCTTTGTCCCTGGACTACAGTCTGCCCAGCGCCTCCCACACCCAGTTGCTGTTGATGCTGAGTTGCAGCGCTGATACGTTGTGCATGTACGCGCGCCTCCTCAGGCCCCTGCTTGGCGGCACCATCGCCGTGGTGGTGGTGGTCATCGGCGTGGTCATGGGGCGGCGCTTCCTGCTGGGGGTGCAGGCCAGGTACCGCGTGCAGCTGCCGGTCACAAGGTGGGCAACAGGGCAGCGGGGTGTGAGGGGGCAGGGGGCGTGGAGTTAAGGAAGGGAGAAACGGGGGCGGGTAGGGTAGCATTGTCGCTCGAGAAGCAAAGAAGGCATGTAGCGGGCAATGATATGGGCGAGGAATGCTGTCAACTCCTTGCCCCTTTTGGGTAGTTCGGGAGACGGGGGTATGGCTGTGTGGGCGTCTGGGCAGCTGACAGCCGCCGCGCTTGCTACGCTGCTGCCAATGCATAGGAGCCGGCGCGGACTGTAGAGCTGTAGAACGGGCAATCCAAGCAGCGCCTACGCTCGATAGCCACTGAGCGAGCGTGCCTGGACCTGCCATGCCAACGATCCATCTGCACTCCCCTGCTTAAGGCGTTTCTTCCCTTTTTTTCCTGTCGGGTCCTGCTTGTGCAGCATGAGCCTCTACGCCAACACGGCCGCGGGGAGCAACGGTGGCGGGTGGTCCGGCGGTGGCGGCCGCACGGGCGGCAAGTCCACCCCCGCACCTGTGTCCTGGGACAACACACGGTGGGACGACGACGAGGATGACTTTGGCGGGGACTGGGGCGGCAAGGACGATGCATGGGAGGAGGTGGACGACAGGGGGAGCAAGGGCGGGCGGGGGAAAGGCAACGGTAGTCGCGGCGGGCGGGCGGCGGGGACAGGGGGGTCGGGTGGGGGTAATAAGCGGGGTGGAGCGGGAGGCCTGGGGGCGAAGAAGGTGGGGAAGAGCTATCTGGATGACTGGTAAGGGGTGACGAGTTACCGTAGGGGTTGGTGGGAAGGGGAACTGCGGAGAATGGCTAGGCGTGCGCAGAGTGGTGGGTGAGCATTAGGCTTGACGTGTAGGTATGGATTGTCATGTGTGCATGCCGAACGGGGGAGCGCGCGCCTTTGTGGTAGGCAGCGGGTAACGTGACACTATTCATCATAAGGGAGGGTCCGCGAGATCGTGCTGGCAGGTGTTGGCAAATTGCATGGTAGATGGTTGTGGCTCAGCGGCTGTGAACGGCACGTGTCGCAGGTGCACGGCGCACGCTGCTGGAGGTCAGCGACCCCTTGCATGAGTGTTCGTGTCCAAAATGCTGGGTATTGCTTGGGTCGCCACGAGCACAGAGCACGTCTCAGGATGCACTGGGATGCCCCATAAGTCTTACTCAGGTGTGCCCATGCAAGGGATGTTCCGAGAGAGAAAATACGAAGAGTAATTGCCCAGCTGCCAGCGCATGGGGGGGTTGCTCGTTGTGTAACGCTGCCTATGCTGCTTGCTCCTAGGCCCAAGGCCTTCACCCTGGCGCATGCTAACGTTGGCAGTGTTCGAGCAGCATTGCGCAATCCGTTGTAGTTAGTTTTCATGAAATAACTCTGCGTGGTAGTTCCTTGCCATGGCCCTACGCCCGCTCTTCAGTGCCACGTGCTGCGGATTTTCCGGCATAGCTGAGTCAGCGGCCAGCGCTTCGCCAGAAGTGCCACAGGTAGCAGCAAGCGCAAATTTTAGCTGCTCCAAAGCAGCCCAGGTGAAGACTGAAAGGCCTAGCCGAAGAACTATGTAATCTTATGGTAAAATTGATTCCGCATTGCCGACCCGCGCAAATGACTAGTCATCTTTGGTCAGCTAAGCGCAGCATGACCCATGGGTCACCCACGACACCATGCCGAAAAAACAAATCGACCGCTAGAAGCCAACATATACCTATTACTCGCATACATACGCCATTCTTAGCACACCTTTTTCAAAATAGCATCGATAAAGCAACCTATATCGTCCCGCGCGCTTTTATCGACATAGGACCAAACCGGTATCGGTACCCATCGCAAGCCAGATACAAAATGTGGCATCGCCGCGCAGCAGCGAGCGACTCGCACGAGCCGGCGCAGCAGCACAACCGTGACAGCAACAAGGCCCAGCCCGCTTCGCCGACCTCGGCTGCGGCTTCCGACAGCTCCTTTCCCGGCGAGGGCCTGCTAGGCGGCATGCACGGCGCGGGCGGGGAGTACAGCGTGTCCACACCTATGGATGCAGGAGCTGCGCTGGGGTCCCTGGCCGGGGGCGTGATAGGTGGGTGCAAGCTGAAGCTGGGGACTGCTGCTGTGTTGACGCTTACGGGCCGTGGCCCTGTGTCCTGGTCGGAGGAGGTAGTGGCAGCCCGTGCCTGCCGGCGGGCCTCGGCACACAGCGCATTAGTGCCCCCCGCCCTGCCGGCGTTCCGTGCCGAGAGGCTCCGTGGCTTGAGCTTCGTAGGGGTATCTGGCCTAGTGCACATATGTAGCCATGTCAGAGGCACTTTGATGCACCTGGACGCACCAAGCAACGCGCACACGCACGCCCCTCTGGCTCAATCACCTCCAGGGGACGTGCACAGGCTCCCCGAGCCCTTGCACGTTGCAGCATTCCAACATTTTAATCTGTGCACCTGTTGGTTTGGTGCTTGCGCGCGGCCCCATTTATGTGCATCCCACTTGTGTCTGAGGGCATTGCACTAGCACCGGTATCCGGTAAGCGTGTATGTAGTTCAACCATCTGGTGAACTTACACATCTCCCTTGTCCTGCGTTCCACGCTTCCACCAACCCACAGGCACCATGTCTGCGGGCATTGCCGGCGTGGGCCTGGTCACAGCCGCCGCGGCCACGGCCGGTGCCGCAGGCGCGGGTGCCGTGATAGGGGCGGTGGCGGGGCGCATGATCGGAAGGCCCAGGGGCCAGGGGCACGAGGCCGAGCATGAGCATGCGCACTGAGGGTACTGCCAACGGCTGCTGAAGTGGAGATGGGATCGCCTAAGGACACGAACAGCTGTTGGTTGTGAGCTTGTGACAGGTTGTCAGCAGCTTGGATGGCCGCGTGTGGGTGTTATAGGAGTGTGGGAGACGGGAGGGAGGGGACACGATGCGGCACTGGGGCCGCCCGCCCACTTGCAAGGATGGAGATCCCGGTACGGCATTTTGACGGCCAGATGAGCAGTAGCCTGTGATGAGGCGCGGCAGGTTGGTGTGGTCCAGGCACACCAAGGAACGTGAAGGTGTTGAGGCCATACGTACTGAAGTGGCCGCGTTGACATTAAGGAGTCGATCGTACCGGGAGTTGTCCGGCATCGTTGCAGTGCAGCCCAGGGTGTGCAGCCGAAGCAACATTGCAACTGTATGTGCAAGGTGCCTCGTTTGAAGGTGACGGTTGGAGTTGCGTTGGAGTGATGGATGTGTGTGTTGGCAGGCGTTGACGCGATTTGGGGTGCTACGTACTGGTAATAATGTGGAGGCGTGCGCGCACGGCCTGCACACGTACAACACAAAGACAGGGGCATGGGCTGCTGGGTCGATGCGAAACGCTTCTTTTAAGGGATGGTGGTTCGTTGGGCGCAGCAGTTATTGCAGTTGGTTTAATCCACCGTATTAGCTATGGTACTTGAGCTTTGGTGCTGCAGAGATGCTGGCTCCAGCAGGGCTCGCTGCTTCCCGGACGGCTGCCTGCCTCATCATCCTGCCTCACCAACTGACCAATTACTCGGACGCACGCTGCGGTATCCCTTCCATGCCAAGGAGCAGGAGCCACAGCAATCAGCAACGAAAAAAAGCCATACATGCTTACAGCACAAACTGCCTCAGCGCAGCAACTGTTGCGCCTGGTGACGGCATGCGAGTACATCCAGGTACATCGCACCAATGGAGCTCGACCCAAGTCCCTTATGGTACGCGTCAGGAGCACAGACGCACTCGTGCACGCTCACGACAGGCCACCAGCACCATGTTGAGAATTAAGTCCGAAAGGCAAGGGCTAGCAAAGGCAAGCGGGGGCCTCTGTGCCGTTGGCCAAGACACGTGCCCACGCACCCGAGCAGATGCACAGCAACTTGCGTGCGTGCCGCTACTGGTATGCTTGACGCTGTTGTCCAGGGGAGCCTCGTCTGCTTTTGTCCTGCCGCACATGCTGTGCCGCATGCATTAAGCAGGCCTGCGCCACAGACCCCTCACTCGATTGCCGTACGCACAAGCTGACCCATTATTCATCCACAGCTGGACGTGCGGTACACTTCTTCAACCCAGCGCAGCTGATGAGCTCTTGCCGCGCCAGGACAATGCAAACCAGTACAACCTCAACAGTTTTGACGTGCGGATGCAAAAGCGTGGAACCTTGATGATGCTGGCATGCAAACCACCTACGTAGGATTATACAATGCCACCAACACCAGATGGACTATGCTTCCTGCGGCGTGAAAGGCCTACCCACCAGGTGCAAATGCAGGGAGTCCGGCGCGGCGCCGCCCTGGACACAAGCTATAAAATACTAGCTGCTCTAGATGAATACCCATGTGCACTAAGCAGGTGCTGATGCATTGCACAGGTGGTGCAGCAAGAGGCAGCTTGCTTGCGTTCCGCCTCTGGCGCAACCGTCTTTTCCTGATGCTGCATACATGCTTGCCTTCCTGCCCCGGAACACCACATGTAGGGCCATCCTACAGTGGAACACACAACATGGAGCACGTGTGCACATGCATGTGCCCGCCTGCTTACTACTGTTGCTGCTGCTTTTGCATTTTACTTTTGTCGCGTCCTTGGACGTTCACTGGACGCCTGCGTGATGTCCTATCCGTAGCCTGAGGCGGCCCATTGATGCATCCCGCCACATCGACATAAATGAAGTAACATGGGGCCCGAATGCATATCAAGTGGTTCCTGGACCCACTAAGACATGGGCCGCTGCAGCTGACACGTGTTGACGCGCCAGGGGTTGACAGCCGGGTCCGAAAGCCGGGGGTCCTCGCCAGGCGCGCCGCCGGGGTAGAAGATCCTACAGCGTACAAATTCGAGCAGATTGCAGCACGGAAGGGTCTCAGCCAGCAGCACGAGAACTCGAAACACGGCCAGCATGGCGGGTCAAAGCATGACCACGGTAACTGCTAGCAAGCCGTACTCCATGCGGGTACCGGTACCCATGCTACGCGAACGCAGGTCGACGGGCTATGCTCTCGTCCGCTTCAGTCCTCTCATGACGCGGTGCTAGGTCGCACGCTCGGGGACCCCACCGCCCACCGGCCCCGCCCACCTGTAGATGCCGTTGGTGACGGGGAACTGCACCCACGGCTCGCTCTGCGAGTTGGTCAGCGGCGGCAGCTTCTTAGAATGATTTCAGAAGTTTCAGTATTAGATGGATATTTTCATGATGCTTTTACTTTTTTAAAAACAAATCTTACGTTGCCCCTTCTCAATATATGCCCAAAGGGTAAGCAAAGCCCCTTTGGGCCCCGGAGGGCAAGAAAAAGTTGCCTGGTCTCGCGCGCCCCGAAGCGCGGCGTCACAGGGTCGTCGTACCTGGGCACGTGGCACGTGGCATGGGAGCAGGTTGTTAACGAGACGGCAGTGAGTCAAGCGGTCAGCCATGGCACCTGGGCACGTGGCACGTGGCATATACCGTGGGGGCAGGGCAGCAGGCACCAGGCGATGTAGCATTGGGGGTGAGCGGTCAGCAAGCGGGGAGGCGGGGTACAGGGTGCCATGTTACAGGGGCACGTGGCACGTGGGTAAGGCAGCAGGCACCGAGCGACGCAACGGTAAGCTGTCAGCGGTCGGGAGAGTAAAGCAATCCGGTGCACATCGCTCCCAAGTCGTAGGTCCCCCACTGCCCAGGAAGGCGGCGGCGGCTCACGGCAACACCGCTACACCAGCACCAACACGAAAACGCTTTTTACCCAATACCGTGGTACGCAGCCTAGAAACCAGTGGTAGCCGGTACTATTGCACGCAGGCAAACTCACAGGTCGTAGATGGCGTTGAGGTTCTGGATGAGGGCGGGGTGCTGCTGCATGGGCAGCGCGGTGGGCGCCGCGCGGCTGACGTTGGTGTGCTTGATGTGGAAGGATCGCATCATCTCGGTGTCCTCGTGCACCAGGTTGTGGCAGTGGAACATGTACTCGCCGCGGTGGGGGCCGAAGCGCAGCAGCAGCGCCACCTCAGAGCTGGGGTCCAGCTGCACCACGTCCTTGGCGGTCCACTTCTCGTAGTCGTGCACCTGGTGGGTTAAGCGAGGGTGTGGGTTAGGTGCGTCACAGGAGCTGAAGCCCCGTTGCACCAGGTCCTTGGCGGTCCACAACTCCATCCTCATGGTGGGGGGCACGGACAGGGGTGGGTACCGAGGCAGAGCTGCCCGCCGCGGTACATCCATGCAGAACCGGCAGTGTATTCTGGTTCACAGATTGCAATCACATCCTGTGGGCAAGGCTAAGCCTAGCTTACGCACAGGGCTAGTGAGCGGACGTTCACGGCGCATACCAGTAAGGTGGCGGCACACCCCACGTGCCACGTGCCGTCAGCTGCTGGTCCCGGCTGCCCACCTTTGCGGTGTATCCCGGCAGGGCATCCCAGCAGGGCAGCGGTAAACCAAGTAACGTTCTGCCAGCTTTTCATGCCTGCCCACCCCAGCAGTGTAGCGGTCAACCCCACGTGCCACGTGCCGTCAGCTGCTGGTCCCACGTGCCCACCTTGAAGAAGTCTCGGTTCCTGGCCAGCACATAGAAGTCCACCAGGTGGATGTGGATGGGGTGGAACCAGCCGCCGCCCGTCTCCAGGCACCACACCTCCCACGTGTTCTGCCCCACGTTGCCAGCCGCCACGCGCATGGTGTGCCACGTCTCGCCGTTGATGACCCTGCGTGAGTAGCAACACCCAAATGCATTACTATGTACCGGTACTCTTCCAAGTTTACTGTAAGCAGGTTGACCGGCTAGGGTGAGTCCGGCAACGACCCACCAGCCAAGGGCATCTGCCCATGACAACCAGGTCCCAGCGATATGACACAGACTATCACAGACTTTCACAGACACAGACTGTCAAGCTGCCTGAACGGTACTACTGCTCAGGGGAGCGGGCTCTCCCCAGCTACGGCTACAAGGCACCTACCGCCTGCAGGGCCCCATCCGCCCCGATAAGCCACAACTCACCACTGGCCGCGCCGGCGCCCGAACTTGAAGGTGCGCGTGCAGCGGCCCTCCCGGACCATGTCCTGGGCCGCCTGGATGTCTGACGCGGACAGTACGGCATCCAGGGCGGGGCGGGCGGGGGCGGTTGGGGCGAAGGCGCTGCCGGGCGGGGCGCACGTGGGCTGGCCGTTGGTGCAGGGCTTCACGCGGATCTTGGACACCAGGTGGCTGTAGCAGAAGAAGGGCCTGAGGAGGAGTGGGGAGGGGAGGTTGCAAGGGGCAAGGAGTTGCTGCTCGGCGCGGTGGTGTGTGTGGGAAAGAAAGCGGGGCTGCAGGCACGCAGGCGGCGCACAGGCCGGGCGGTGCACGGGCTGCCCATGTTTCTTGGTCTCTTGTCCGCACGCAGGGCGTGCGCACGGTAACTTACACGTGCTTCATGCGCCGCTCGTCCTTCTGGTTCCACACAAAGAGGGTGCGGCCGGCGTGGTAGGTCAGGTCGCACACCACCTGGACGGCAGCAGCAGGGCGCAGCAGGGTGTCAGGGGTGTCAGGGGGGCAATGCATGGTCATGGTAAACACCGCCTGGACGTACGGCAGCAGCAGGGCGCAGCAGGGTGTCAGGGGTGTCAGGGGGGCAATGCATGGTCATGGTAAACACCGCCTGGACGTACGGCAGCAGCAGGGCGCAGCAGGGTGTCAGGGGTGTCAGGGGGGCAATGCATGGTCATGGTAAACACCGCCTGGACGTACGGCAGCAGCAGGGCGCAGCAGGGTGTCAGGGGTGTCAGGGGGGCAATGCATGGTCATGGTAAACACCACCTGCACGTACGGCAGCAGCAGGGCGCAGCAGGGTGCGAGGAACCGTGTGAGGCGTCAGGGAGTCAGTAGGGAGTGTGATGCCTGCACGCGAAGAGGAAGTGAGTGCACAGCGGGGCGCCGGGGCGCAACCATCAGCACGTCCCGCTGCCGGTGACCATGCCACATCCAGCAATTCAAATTACAAAGCAGCGCCAGTATGCCGCAGCATGCGCCCTTTCCAGGCACATGGGTGTCCCAGTCCCGGTGCTGCGCTGCAATAATACGTGAATGGTACTAACCGCTCGACCAGCTTCCTGCCAGCTTCCCGCCCACCTCGTAACGCTCGGCCACACCAATGAAGAGGCCGCCGGCCGGGAAGGGCGCCGGATCGCGCCGCACGCCGCCCTCCCCGGCGACCACCAGGCACGCCCTGCTGCTGACGTCCTCGCCCTGCTCGTCCACGATGCGCAGCTTGAAGGGCCGACTGACGGCCGAGTTAACCCACCTGGAATGTGGACGCAGCGTGCGTTAGTGTCGGATTTGCCTTGTCGATGAGGTGGTGTGTCAAGCAACAGGCCAACGGCCAGACATGGGTTGCGCGTACTTGGCCAGGATGGCCTTCAGCGGCGCCGCCTGGCGCCAATGGAGCCACAGCCCCGAGCAATCACGCGATATGCTCTAAACGACGGGCACAGCTACAACCACGTTGACTGGTGCACCCTGAGGCCTTGTCTCCTGCTGTGGGCCCCTGATGTGCAGTGAGCCCCACGCATCAAGCCTTTGCCGTATCACAACACTGGCGGCGGCGGCGGCCCACCTGGAGCGATGCCAGCGGGGGTCAACGGTCATGACCGGCCACGGGACGCCGTTGACCAGGTTGACATCGCCGTACAGGTTCTCCTTGTGGTCGTCCTGCGCGTGTACGGCAAATACGGCCAAGGGTGATCACATGCTGCAACTGGTAACCGCCAACAGAGGCTGTGCACCGCACACAAACAAAGGTAGCGGGCAAGTCGGGACCGCTTGCATCGTGCCTGAAAGCGAGTACGGTCGCGTACGGGACGCACTACACCGCGTGACGCCGTCCCGCGGTGGTTGCCTCACCTTCCTGTCGTAGTACAGCTGGCACTGCTTGTCCAGTACGGCGTCCTTGAGCTGCATCTCCAGGTCGGGCAGGGCGTCCATGTTCCACGGCTCGCCGCAGCCGCCCTCGTTGCTCTTGTCGTGCACGATGTACATGCCGCTGAGGCCGTAGTACGCGTTCTCTGTACGGCACAGATCACACAAGGCAGCAACAGCTCGTTAGTCATGACTTGTGCCGTACGGGTCGCCAAGCGGAGGAGAGCCCACAAGCGGTCCGTGTGATGCTGTTCATCGGCGAAAGCCGCCAACGCGCCACAAGGTGCAACCCTATCTCGCTCACGTGCGCCGCGCCTTGCTGATGCGTTGGCCAAGCGGAAAAGCAAGCATGCGATCAGTGTTGCTGATGTGTATTTTCCCCTTCCACTGGCCCATCCATCCGTATCGCAGCCACAGCACGTTCACCTCTAAAGATATTTCGGGTGGCGGCTCCAGGCCAAAGGGCACCACACGCACCAACGCACGCGCCTTAACACACACACACACACGCACGCCCAGGTTAACCCACACGCACCACTGGTGATCTCCAGGTGGTGGTCATGGTACCACGCGAACCCAGGGCGGCGGTTGGGGTAGTAGTAGTCCTTGGACTCGCCACCGCACGTGCTGTCCTCCGCCCAGGCTGCAAGCATGGAAACACTTGCACCGTTACGCGGGCTGTTCCTGGCTGCTGTGTCCGCTGTGGCCACTGTGTCTTAAGGTCACAGCAAACGTTCCAGGTCCGAGCACGGCAGAGGCAGTGGATGCCATGTGCGATCGGCCGTGGGCACGCCCTGTGGGCTACATGCAACCCGTGTCAGCAGGTGGCCACAGCAACAGCGCCCCAGCGCACACGCGCCTATGTGCTGTGCCAATACACAGGCCTCGCTCTTGCTCATGGTGTGCCATCTACTAACTCACCATCATAAGGTGCGAGGGAGGCCTCGCCGTGGTGGTGCACAGAGATGGGGCGGCCCTGAGGGCGCAGTGGGAGGCAAGGAGGGGGCGGAAGTTGTGTATTAAGGTGCTAATACACATGCAGGTTACCGTGGACGAGTTAATGCACAGAGATGGGACGGCGCTGCGTCAAACAATTGTGTCTTAAGTGTTGATCCCTGCAACTGCATCGCTACGCACCTTGCGTCCTTCGTCTGAGGAGCAGGGCGGGTGCGGCTTGAACTTGCTGCCCAGCACCTTCTCATCCGTTAGGCGGTTGTTGAAGCGCACTAGCGATTGGCGGCCCTTGAGCATGCGGATGGTGGGTCCTGGGAGGATGTGAGATGAAGGTTAGTGTTTCAATTAGGAGGGGTCAGCATGGGGCGATAGGTACGGGTGCACGCAGCAGGGCAAGGGCGCAGCCGTACGGAATTGGGCTTGGCCCCGATACTGGAGTGCGCGTTGGCGCAAAAACATTGTGCGAAGGGTACACCTGGTGCTTCGCATGTGCTGGGCGAGAGGACGGGTGCGTCCAGCAGCGGGGAGTGCAGGTGCCCGGGTGAGCGCTGGAATGTGCAACCGGACGCACCAGGCATGGTGCCGTTGTAGCTCAGCACCCGCGTGCGGCCGCCGGGGCAGCCAAGGTCCACGGACGACACAAAGACGTCGATCTCGAAGGCGTCAACACACATGCCGCTGTCGCCAGACCTGGTGGGTACAGGGCAGGGGGCCAGCGGTTTAGCCCAGCGCGTTAGCCCAGCAGTAGCCCAGCTAGCGGCAGCACGGTATGTGTGTTATTCAGTACAGGGGGCAACAGGCCGGCGGGGCAGCAGCAGCGCACGGGGCTGCCTCGGAGGCCATGCAAGTGACCGCCTATCGTATGTGAGGCCATATGATGCCCCATTGCTCCGCCATTGCTTCCTCTCTCCCTCCGACCCTCCAACCCTCCCAGTCCTCCTCACTTGCACCAGCTACCGGTTATCGCCAGCAATGCCGCCTTCTTTGCCTCTTACTCCTCACTTGGTGCACATGCTTGTCTTACCCCTGCACCGGTCCTCTGCCACTCACTTGCACCAGCTGCGGGACACGTTGGCCATGGGGGGCTTGGCGTAGGGGCGCGTAAAGGGGGACCAGCGCCAGGGGCTGGAGGGGTAGCCCTCCACACGCACACCGATGCCGTGGGTGTGGGGGCACACCTGCAGGGGTGAGGTCGGGTTGAATCAGGTAAGGTAGGGTTGGGTACGGCAGGGCAGAGCAGAGCAGGGTATATGGCAGAGTACACAAAAGGGTAAGGAAGGGTTGGACGGGAGCGGATTTGTCTTGACGGGTCAGATGAAGGGGGAACAGGTGGCTAGGGCCCATGGTCGGGATAGAGGTGCAGACGTGGAGAGAGGGGGCAGCACTGCTGGTGTGCGCAGCTTGTGGGAAAAAGGGGTGTGTATGGTCGGTGGCATAGTGATGTGGAAGGCGCGGGTAAGGCGCGTGCTCGACTCTCACCGAGGAGCGGTCGACGAATGGCGACATGGGCGGGTCCGAAAAGCCTCCATCCACTTTGATGTTGGGCGCAATGTCTGTTGCCAAGGGCGGACCACAGCAACCAAGAAGGCGTTAGCGTTCCTTGTCGCGGACAGCACTGCTCAGTGCAACGGACTCGCCCTCTCACACGCCCAAGGGAACACATAAACCTCGAACAGTAGCATGCGCCAGTAACAATAGTGGCTTGCCGTGCCACCGCCGTGCAACAGATCTGCACGTTTGCACAACGCGGCAGGGTCCAGCTTGCTGTACACAGCCGGGCCGCGTACGGCAACTCACGGTCGTCCATCTCGTACGGATCGTGCGGGATTACGGGCACGGGTGCGTTGGGCGCGGCGGGCAGTGGGTCGGTGTTGAGGCCTGTGGGAGCTACGCCTGGGAAGCGCGTGGCAAAGGTCTGGCGCTCCACCTGGCCGTTGGAGTTGTTGTACATCAGCTCCCGTACGGCGGTGGCGCAGATGCAGCAGTTGTCGCAGTTGACCTTCTTCTCTGCGAGCATGAAAGGCACATGAGAGGGGCGTAAAGTCTACAGGCTGGCCAACATGCGGACCAGAGCTGCATCTGTGGAGGGTGGAACGGGTACGGGAAAGGGCGGCAGGGGCGATGTGATGCGTGGGCGCGGGAGGGTGTTGCAGAGCGACGGGGGCGCCGGAAGACGACCATGTAGTGCGTGGCACGCGGAGGCTTGGGGAACAGCGGTGATTGCTATCAACCGCACTGCCGTGACGTGTCGTATCAGTCCTGCTTGGCGCCTACTTACTGTTGAACACCTTGTCCCAGATGATGGTGACGATGGAGCAGCACTGGCTGCCGCACACGCCAGTGGGGGCAACGGAACCGGCACGCTCAGCGCTCCTGCTAATCGAAAGCGAGGCTTGCGCGCAGCATCCATGCACACGAGCCCAAATCCAATCCGCGCATGAGCAGCAGACCTACATGCCGTACGCCTCCTCCACAAAACCTGGACACCGTAGGCAGGCCATGCGTTGCTACTGCACCCGGTCCTGGGCACCGTTCATGCCGTAAGACACACACAGACACACACCCGCACTCACGCCGCTGGCACATGGGCCCTCCGTTCCACAGCGTCATGACGTCGCTGCTGGCCGGCCCCTCCTGCTCCTGGGCGCAGGCGGGCTCCATGGTTATGCCCGAGGGGCACTCGGCGCCGTTGATGAGGACGGGCCGTGCGGCGGCGAGGGGCGAGTAGGTGGTGTACTGGGACACCTGCATGCGTGTGGCACGTGGGGCGGTGTGTGCGCACGACCGCCGAACGGCACAAACGGACTGTACTACGCAGTAGACCGCAGGGACAAGCCCTACACGGGTGCACGCAGGGAATTCAATGCGACACGCCGCACGTGGCAAGGAGGTGCGCGGGTCAACTAGAGGCACCCAGCCGCAGGCACGGACACGGGCCTGGGGCGGCGTTGGGACACGTGTTCGCACAGGCCCCACGGCACTCTGAGCATGTGTTGTGGCTCATTGCCGACCGGAACCGTTGAATCGTCCGTATTGCCGGCGACTCCTCGCGCTAGCTCTCGACAGGTACGCGGCACGTGGCACAAATGCTGCTGTCGTAGTCCGCCCGTACACGCCGCTTCCTGCGATGGGCCCCCGGCCGCAGACCCACGCTGAGCTGCACCCACCATTTTGATGTACGCGTTGCGGTACGCCTCGTCCCACTTGTCGTACTTGTGGAAGTCGTACACGGCCTCCCGTACAGCCTTGGCGTCCGGGTGGTCGTACGCCGCCTTGCGTGCCTTCGCCTCTGCCTCCCGTGCCTGCTTCTGCTCCTTGGGCTCCTTGACGCCGTTGAGTTTCTCCAGCTGCTCCGCGTCCGCCGCCTCTGCGTCGGCTGTCGCATCCCCGACCTCACCGCCTTGCACCGCCAGGGCCAGGAACCCATCGTTGATCTGCAAAGACACACAGGTACGTACTTGTATAAGCATAAAAGGTGGATTGCTAAAACAGGCACCCACTGCGCGGTATGGCATCACATGCTCACGCACAGCAGGCAGGTGGCGCTCTCCGCACGGTCTGGTTCCCAGCGTGCCGCCGCCATGGGATCTGTCGTCCGTGGGTTGCCGCCCGATCAGCCCTGCAGTCCGCACCCCCAACCCTTCTCCCCCAGCCAGCCCGTACAGTCCCATGCAACCCCTTAGCCCTTACCCTACCCTGCATCTCCTGGGCAGCCCCATCAAGGCACACCAGCTGTAATCGCTGGCTAACCCACGCCGTCCACCATATACCACCGCCCACCATGTACCACCGATAGTGTAGCCAATCAACCAACCAACCAACCTGATGAAAGCGAACCGTCTGACCCCCAAACCGCACCCACCGTGTACCACCAGTTTGTGGGGTGCGGGCACATGTGGTCCTTGGCGTTCTTGCCCTTGTTGCAGTCCTTGTTGCTCCAGTCAACGTCGAAGGGCGGCAACGGCTGCTCCGCGTCCGGGTCCACCATCTGGCCCGTCTGGATGAGGCGCAGCACGTTGACCGCCTGCGACTTGAACTCCTTGCTGGTGAACTGCATGCACGACGAATGAGGAACGGGTGACGGTAATTTACAAAGGTCATCTGCAACCTACAAAGCACCCTGCCCTTTGCCTTTTCTCCCATTGCGGCAGACTGCAGCCCTGTTGCAGCCCGCCAATGCCCCCCACGTTGGGCGCCTAGCGCGATAGCAAACTGCAACAAAACATATCACCACAACCCAAACCAGTCATGCGAAAGCCACACCCATCCTGCCATCCAGCATCCTGTAGCTGCCACCCCAGCCCTCGGCAACCATGCATACAGCTCAGGTGCCCAATCAACCGACCGCACCATGCTGCCTCCTCTTGCTCACACACCCTCCTCATAAGCTCCTTCATTCACGTGGCCCCATGCGCCCACACCTTACACACCTCGTGCCCGACCTCGGCCTCTGCAGTCGCTTACCGCACGCTCCCCTCCCCGTTCGTGCACCTTCATGCATCCTCACCACACCCCCGCCCCACCTTGCACGTCTCGTGCCCGATCTCTGCGTGTATCTCAGGTTCCGTCATGCCCAGGATGGGCGTCTCCTCCTGCACCACGTGGTCTAGCGCCACGCGCGTTACTTCAACGGTCGGCGTGGCCATGTCGAGAAAGTAGTGGTTCTCCCACCTACAGGTCATGAAAAATGAAATTGATGAAGTGTAACCTACTTTTCGTTAAAGATGTTGGCTCCTGCGCACTTGTAATGGGGTATGCGCATTTGTAATGGGGGACGGTATGCTGGCGTCTTGCCAGCCATGGGGCCCAAGTGGCGCCTGTACCGGTATGTGGTCGTGTGGACCGAAAAAAAGAGTCGCTTGGCACCGAAGGAAAGTGGCAGTCCCGTCTGCGGTGCACCGTGTGGCCGTGGGTTCGCATGCAGTACCCTGCAGCTGGGTGGCATTGCCCCAGCACGCCAGGAGATGTCCATGTTGGGGCACGGCAGGCAGCCATGGCCAGCCCACCCGAGATGAAGCAGAGGTAGCAGCAGGGCGGCAAAACCATTGCAGGGAATAGCGCACAGTCACACAGTGCATGTGTTCAGCCCGCACCTGAACATGCGCACGTTCGAGCAGTCCTCGCGGGAGGGGTCGCAATAGTCTTTTGGGCCTGGACCCTTGAAGCAGGCCTGCGGAAGGGCAGAGGGGTTCCCAGAAACGCCTCACGCAGCAGCTCGCCAGTTGGCAACTTGCCTAGCCTGCCTTGCCGACATTGCAACGATGCAGTTGAACGCTCCATCGGCTCGTTGCGTTAGCTGTCGGGGTCTGACGCTTCGAGCGGACCTGAACCGCTTCTCGGGCTGGCGATGGTGCACGCGGGCTGACTTCATGACAAGTAAAGAACCTTCAGGATATTACCAGCGCATGCGGTTGGCAACAGCTGCACGATTGCGGTTTGCGGACGCCGGCCCGTCAACAAAAGGGTGTGATCGGCCGTACTGCATTGTGCTGTCGGCATGAGCTTCCAGGGTTGAAGGGGGCCAATAGGTACGGGTTTGGCTCCCGCTCCTCGCCCCTTCCCTGCCGAATGGTCAGCAGGGTGGTCAGCCTCTCCCATGCATAGGTTTCTCCCTTGCGTGCTCGGCAACCATCGCGTGGCTGCCCATGACCACCACCGCTGGTGACAGCAGCAGCAGCTGATGCTAAGACACATGCGCGCCAGCCCATGCTAACACACGTGCCCCCACACCCTCACCTGCTCGTCAACCAACGCGTGGCTGCCCATGAGCGCCATAGCCTCCTCCATGCTGAACCCACGGGCCTTCCAGAAGGTTGCGAAGGCCGCCAAGTCGGCATGCGCCGCAGGTAGCTTCTCCGGGGGTGCGGGACGCACGCTGTCCAGTCGACCCACACGGAGGTTCTTAGCGCCCTTGTGCCCCAGGATCTTGAAGCGGCCATTTGATAGCACCTCGGGAGCAACAGCCCCGCATACCTGGAAGGGAGGGGATCGGCGGAGGAGCACCTGGGGCGAGAGCGTGGGGTGAGGATAGATAGCGAGTCGGGTGCAGGGCTCTTTGTGGTCATTGCTGCATGTGCGTTATGAGGTTGCTCAGCAGGGTGCATGGGTAGGAGGGGTACTGGAGGTGGGCCCCAGGCACGGGCTGCATGCAGGGGAAGGGCGGGCCTCCCCTGGGCCTCACCGCCAGGGTGTCGGCGACGGAGACGTCGTAGAAGGAAGCAATCTTCTTGATAGCCCGTGAAGTAATCGCAGCAAAGCCTGTCAGGGCAGTGGCCACGCTTGGTCACCAAGAGTCTAGCACGTGCGGGCGTGTGCGGCTGCTGTGCTGCTGCACCGAGGGGCATGCCGCGCACGTGCGTAACACGCCATGCTACCAACAGGGACACGAGGCACGAGGCTGCACACCCGCCCACCATCGTATGCGTTCTCCGGCCGCAGCAGCTCCTCCACCGTAAGCAGCAGCGACGAATCGGCGCCGCCGCACATCGGGCCGGGGCACTGGAGAGGGGGCAGCAATAATCGTGGCAACGGCCGAGGTGTCAAGGGGGGAGAGGTAGGGCCCGATGGGCTAGTTTGGGGGCAGCCAAGACAACCAGGAAGGGGCACCGCATGGGTTTCGGGCATATCAGCACTGCAGTACTTGAGAAAGTGCACACGGTACATGGGAACCCTGTAACGCCATCACCCACCTGCGAGACATCCACGCTCAGCGAGTCGTGGAAGGTGGAGCGGACGATGAAGTTGCCCAGCCGCTTCTCCGCCTTGATCAGCGCCCGGCACATGGACACCACGGAGTTCCAGTCCTTAGTCAACGGGTCGTACGACTGTCGTACAGGCAGTTGGGCGGGGCGGCGGGTGGGCGGCCGGAGGGCAAAAGCGGTCGGTTAGTTCAGCGATGGGTGGGGGGTCCAGTGTGGCAGGGTTGTGCGGCGGTGGGGTGGTGCTCGACGCACGCATGTGCAGGTCCTAGCAGGAATGTCAGAGGAGGGCGGGAGAGCAACAGGCAGGCTTTCTGCTCGCTGTGGAGGGTACTTGGCTGCTGTGGATGTATACTGGTACGAGCCGATTGGTGAGGATTGGTGCGAGGGGACCGGGTTCGTTCGTATCCCAGTGCGCTCTATCTAGTACTGCTGGTGCACAGGGCCTGGTGCAATCCTCCACACCGCCGGGCTTACCTGGCCGGCTGGCGTACCCGGTAGCTTAGGAGACCTGGATACCGTCAGGGAGCGGGCGGGCAGTGGAATTGGTCAAGCATTGTGTATGCACTGAGCAGTACAGTGCGTAGCTGGTATTGCAGTTGGTATGGCGGTTGGCAACGACACAATCCAGGGTTGCGTGACAGGGCGGAAGCTGCTTCAGTTACCAAAGAAGCACATTGGCGTTGATGTCTGGTAGTGTGGGTGTATCTGCGAGATACTGCGCGTTGGCGGGGGAGCGCGTGGGCATGCGTGCAGTAAGGAACATTCTTGTATACTACGCGTACTTCATGTGTTGGAGGTGAATATTTGTTAAAACCAGACGAGGTCGGTTGTGCTACGTTTTCGAGTGTTACACCACTTCAAACAGTAGTTCACGCGACCAACCGTCGGCGTTAGGCCCTGACGCTTCTTTCCCCCCCCCCTCCCGCCGCTGCCCCGCCATCCACACAGATTGGACGGCGGCACGGCGCACAGCCCGAAGAATTCCTCAGCCGGCATGGCACGAATTCGCAGGGGGGAACTCCCAGTCCCTCCTTAACAGCAGGAATGCATGCCGGCGCACGTCTTTACTCAGTCTCAGCGCTCAGCGCTCAGTCTTTACTCAGTCTCAGCGCTCAGCGATTGAATGGGCGTAACAGATAAGTGTGTGTCTCACCTGTCTGTAGCTTGGCACCCCCAGGTTAGGTAAGGCGTCACAGCCGTCGTCCCAGATTCTGGAGTCATGAAGCTCTGCGGTGCACAACCCCAAACTGGTCGTCCACTCGCTCGCTTCCCTGCCTGTTACCCTTGCTGACCCACAGTCAGGAACCATCCGGCTTTGCCCCTGTGGTGCTTCACACCGCTGCAAATAACGTGCCGATCCGCGAGGGCGCATTTCGCGAATGCACACTCGAGCACCTTACAGACGGTGTTGAGGTTGTGTCAACCTGTGTCGACCAGGGGTCGACGTGGGCCAGCTCGGCATGGTGTCACCACGTCATCGTGGCCTGGCAGCTGGGCAACACACAAGGAAGCTGGGAAGCAGCCAACCATGAAACCATTCTCTTACTCACACGAGCGCAAATCGACAAGTACGTACGATACGGGGCCAACCACGAGCGGTCGGTGTACGAACCGCATCATCCCGCCCATTGCAACAAGCCGCCCATGCAGCCCCCTAGAGTACCGGATATGGCACGTCCACCGACGCCTGCCGTACATATCAGCATGATGCCCCGCCGGGCGCTCATCGGGCTCGTAGTCATAGCCCCTAAACGCCCGCAGCTAGATATGTACAACGGGCAGGCGACATACTAAGGCCGCAAAAGGCTGGAACAGCTACACGGCTGCCCAGTAGTGCCACTAGCTAGTCACAACAGCACACCTTGCGTACGGAGCATTTATCGCACCTCGCAACCAAGCGGAGATCTGCGCCTTGCAGTACAGGGGTACACTAAGGCAGAAAGCAAACGGTCTTAGCACGCTACACATACTTGCGTGCTCTTGACGGAGGCAAGGACTTTTAAGTATTACGAACAGCACTAGTACTCAGTCGGTGCATCTGTGCTGCCAACTCAGGCGCTTCCTCCACTGCGGTGCCTCGATTCTAAGCCGACCACACCAGACACCACCCAACATCTCGTCAGCCTGCAAGGTCACGCTGAAACTACACCGCAGCCATGCCTTACACGCAGGCGCTTATCACATGAGCAACAAAATGACACAGGCCCGCAGCAGGGTGGCACTCACACTCGCCAGTCCCACGAGTGCAGGGGCCGCGCTGACCGTTTGTGGCGCAGCGCAACCCCTCAACGCACAGTCCCCCATACACAGGGCAGGGCCCTTTAGGCGCACAGGCACTGCGCTCTCATCTCAGGAACACATGAAACCATCGCTCACATGCTTCATAACAACGTCATGAGGACACCCGGCTTGCTTAACAGACCGCGAGCGAGATTAGTGACCACCACCTTGTTTCCTTTCCATGTTTCTGCCAGGGTGGTTGTACGGCGCAAACGCAGCGCTCCCTAGCCCAGCGAACAGTGCCAATTATCACTCGTACAGGGTAACACACCGGTAACGCAACACGCTCTTGGCCCCACGCAATACGGTGGGTGGCCCGCAGTTCGTGTGATTCACTTATGTGTCCTGGGATGGTATGGTCCCACATGGAGCCGGATGAATAGAGGTGGTTCAGTGCCTCGGTGCTGCAGGCCTTGCGCGCCTGGCCAGCGCCACACACTCGTACACTTACACTACCCCTCCTGTCAGTCAACAGTGCGGAGACTCGCATCTACCCTAAACTGATGCGGCTACAAGGCCATATCTCAGCCGGACTGCTACACGCACCATCCACGCGTCCTGCTCATCGCACCGAGCCCATCCTAACGAGGCACAAGACATTCCAACACACAAAGCCCTCCTGCAGGGCTGACTGCACGATCACCGCTGCTGGTGCCAAACTGCGGTCACTCAACGCATGCGGTGTGCTCGCCATGCCTGCAAGCCCCTGCACACCACGGCACTGCTCATAGCAGCATAACTCCTACAAAATGCCAAGACCACTTACGCGCTACGGCTGGCGGACCGGCCGGTTCCCTTGGGCCGCCCAAACTTGTCCAGCAGCGACTTAGGCACCTCCTCCGCGGCAGACCGCACCGGTCGGGAGGCAGCGGGCATGGCAGAGCGACCACTCGCGGCCTTCTTGGGCTGCATCTTGCCCTTGCCCTTGCCGGCCTGACCCACGGGTCGCGAGCTGGCGGGCATGGGACCAGCCTTGAGGCCCGCAGCAATGGCCGCCTCGTCCGCGCGCCCGCGGGCCTTGTCGAACTTGCTGCTGCCGCTGCCACCACGGGGCCCACTCCTGCTGCTGCTGCTGCCGCCAGACGAGGACGAGGACACGGAGGCAGCGGAGTTGGCGTCGGCCCCGGTCCTGGTCAACGCATCGCGGGCCTGCTGCCGCTGGTGCTGCTCCCTGGCCACCCTGTTGCGCCACTGGGTGGAGCCCACCACTTGTGCGGCGGGCGAGCGGCGCACCGCCTCGCGCTCCTCCGCCTCCGCCTCCTCCTGGGTGCGGAGCTTGCGGATGGCGCCCAACACGCTGGTGGTAGTGGTAGTGGTAGTGGTAGTGGTGTTACTGGTGCCGGGGGCGGGGGCGGGTGTCATGGGCTCAAACTCCATGGTGAAATCGGCGCGGGGGTCCTTGGGGGCGGCGCGCTCCTTGGGTGCGGGAGAAGGCGTCATGGGCTCGTACTCCATGGTGAAATCGGCATGAGCGTTGGTGGAGGCTGGGGCAGAGGTGCGCTTCGTGGGCGCGGGGGAGGGGGTCATGGGCTCGTTCTCCATGGTGAAATCGGCTTGGGGGGTGGTGGGGGAGGGCAGCTTGACGCAGCCGGCACCGCCGGGGGCGGGGATGGAGCCGGCGGCGCAGGTGGCGGCGGGCTGAGAGGGCGCGGGCATGGGGATGGGCTCCGCGTGCAAGATGGAACCGTCCAGGTCGTCCACCGAGGGGAAGGCGGACTCGGAGGTAGCTGCGGGTGTGGGACGGGCGCACGCGGTGTTGTGAGAGGAAGGCGAATGGAGGGAATGTACTGTGTCAAGGAAACAGCTTGCCAAGGCTTGAGACGGTGCTTTGCGTTGCCACGGAGCCACGTGCACTCGAAGGCAACTAGCAGGACCTTGTGGAAGCGCACCTGCCGCGGCCTTCCTGCTGATGACCACTTCCGCTAGTTTTTGCTCCTTGAGCGTTGCTGCTAGCTTAGAGCGCTTCTTCGCAACCATGCGGGTGAACGCGCTGTGGGTCATGGGCCCGAACGAGATGACGCGGCTGGGTGGCGCCGCGGCATCCGGCGTGGGGCCGCCCAGCTCTGCTGGAGCAGCGGCCACCAGGCAATCCGAGCCCATGCAGCTGGTCTTCACGGATTCGGATTGGGATGCCGTCGAAGCTGGGCAAGGGATGTTTGAGAGCGCAAAGTTGGTTGGAAGGTTGACGACATGGCCATGGAAGCACACAAGCAGTTTCGAGCTTTCGACCACTCACCGTTCCGAGAGCCGCACTTGCGAGCAGGTGGATATGAAGCAGGCGAACAGTATAGTTCTGCGAGTCAAGGGGCAAACTGTTGAGTAGGTAGCGGTACCTTGGCCGTGTACCTTTCCGACATTACTCAAGGTCCTTTGGTTACAATCGACCTAACATTATATATAGCATGGAATTTGAGTGCGTAAGCCCCACGTTGGGCAGCAACAGCCATACGCGGCGTGCTACCCTACCTGAAGCCGCGGCGTCTTCGTCTTGAAGCACAAGTTGCACATCTTCAAATTCAGAAACCTGCGGATATTGCCTGGGCATCGTCGGTTGCATATTCCACTTGATGCGCCCTGGGTGCCCTGGGACCGCGCTGAAAGTGCGCTAAAACACCCACCTTGCCGCCTGATAGCAAGCTCAACGTATGAGCTTTATATAGAATGTCCTGTTGTGGTCGTGGGGCGCGTGCAGTCCGTTAGGTGGCGTTCGTGGCTTCGGCCCGCATGGCATGCCCCTTACTGCCTTAGCACACGCTCGACGCCCACGACCCCACCTGGGCGGCAACGCTTGAAGCTGCCAGAACGCAAAACGCGACAGCAGCAGCGGTCTTCATTTGCAGTGAATCTCTGAGGCGCCACGTTTCGAGGCAATTGCTGTGTCAGCTGTTGTATGTGCTCGCTTTTCTGCTTCCAACTAGATGAGATAAGCTGGTGTGGGTTTAAGCCCTTGGCAATGTTGTATATGCGTTCAGCAGATGTGTATATGCTCGACCAGGTAGGTGCCTCCGTTTATGCGCGGACCCTGGCTTCGCGCAGGGGTCGCATGACGTACGAGGGTACGTAGGGACAGCTTCACAAGCCGCTGCAGTAACGTCCCAGCCCGGAGGCATAAAACAACAAAAGCTTTACTTCAAACAAGCTGCAAAGCCCACAGTGGCGCACTTTGACTAGAGGTTCCGTAAGTTCTTAACGACTCCCTAACGACGAGCAGAGGTCGCGAACAAGCACCCCGGTCGCCAGGCCTGACTATGCGTAAGCACGCGGCCAAAACCTATATCCGCTACTTTATGAACCCATGTCCATCGCGCCAGAACCGTCCTCAGCTCCTCACGTTGAGCGCGCTCACACGCTGGCACGCACGCAAGCCGCAAGTCCCCTGCCCCCACTATGGCCCCCTGCTGCCGTACCCTATCGCCCATACCCACCAGGCTCCCACACCAACCAGCAACAACCACAAGTACTGGGCCGCGTGCCGATTTTGGTAGGCGTTGAGCAGGGAAAAGTTCCTAGCGCACGACGCTCGTCCCCCATCATGTGTCTGCAGCAACACCTGGCAACCCAGGAGCAGCACACCCTAACACTCGCCGAGCCGTCTGTGCCCGCTTCACCTGTAGCGGGCATGGTCTGTTGCCACTGTCCTGATCCACCCGTACGGCATACACCGCCGGTACAAACACACTGTCACCGTTGCATGGCTCAGCATGACCATAGACTGGCACCTCAGGCACCTGCCATGCTCAATAGCGCTCTACGTTGTTGTACACGTAAGCGAGCCCACGCGGGGCACATGAACATGTGCGCAGGCTGCACGCCAGGGAAGAGCCCCGAGACCGTACGGCAGCCGCCACACTACATGCAACTGGTCAGCGTGACTGGCGCATTGACGCATACCATCCACACCAGGCCACTGTCTCATTGCCAGCCAAATACCCAAGTACACCTTCAGGGCCCTGCCGCCCCTTCACCCCCTGCGCCTGGCCGCCTCGCACACCTCCCTGTGGCCCCCCGCCCGCCAGTGCGCCGCCTGGCACCCCCGCCCGCAGTACCACACGCCCCGGCAGTACGGGCACACGCTGGGCAGCGGTACGTCCACCTCACTGTCGCCCCCCAGCCCCTCGCAGCGCGGGTTGCCGCACAGCGGCACGCCCAGCTGCTGCCCCGCCGTGTGGGGCGGCAGCAGCTGCTGTGCCACCACGCTAGCCCACGTGCCGCCCCACACGCGGGGGTCAGGCACGCCAGCTGCCAGGCTGCCCCCGCCCGCCCCAAACCCACCGCCAGCGTTAGAAGCCGAGGCTCCACTGCCGCTGCCACCGCCGCTGCTGCTGATGCCTCCGCCGCTGCCGATGCCCGTGCCGCTGCTGCTCCCTCCGCCCCCACCTCCCGCCAGCCTGTCCATCAGCTCCCGCAGCCGCGGCCGCGGGGCCACTCCCTCCGGCACCGTGACGCGCGTCACCAGCGCACGCAGCAGCCGGCCCTCCGAGCTCCGTAGGTGCTGCCCCACCTCCTCCGGCAGCGCGGCCGCCACACAGTGCAGGGCCCACAGGACACACGACAACGCCGTGCAGCAGTACAGGCAGCTGTCGTTGAACTCCTCCACCTCCCCATCCTCCCCCGCCCCTCGCACCATGCCCCGGCGCACCAGCCGCGCCCCATACGGGGGCCTGCCCTCGTCAGTGAGCTCGAAACCCAGCTCCAGCTCCCACTGCCTCTTAACCCACTTACACAAACCCCTCTGGCACGCGCCCGCCGGCTGCTGAAACTCCATCATGAACGACCGCATCAGCCCCTGCAGCTGCCTCTGCAGCACCGCCAGCACGCTCATGTCGTGCAGCAGCAGCCCCCGCCATGCCGCCGCCGCTGCCACATCCCCCGCGTCCACCGCCAGGGCGTACGCGTGCGCCAGGGGAGGAACCCACAGCAGCGTAACCCACGCGGCGCGCTCCGATGCGTACGCGAACCTCCGTTCCAAGGCCAGGGCCAGGGACGCCACGTGTGGTAGCCATCGGGGCACAGCGAGCGACACTAGATCCAGCAGCTGCAGCGAAGGGGCGCTGGCAGCCGGGGACACCTCCGTTTCCGGCTCCGGCGCCCCCGGCCCCACAGTCCCCAGCGAAGGGGCGCTGGCAGCCGACAAGTCCTCCTCCGGGTGCTCCTCCGGGTGCTTTTCTGGGGGCTCCTCCGGGGGCTCCTCCGGGGGCTCCCAGCCTTCGCCCCCGGCCGCCACCCCGCCTGCGCATCCCCCGCCCGTGCCCTCCGCCCCCTCTGGCCACGCCAGCCACACAAGCATCTCCTCCGACGCACCCAGAGGCACCAACAGCGGCTTAGCCCGCCCCTCCTCGTCCTCCTCGTCCTCCTGCCCATGCTTGCCCCGGGGCAGCGGCAGGCTCAGCCGCAGCAGCAGCTTCCCCACCGTCGCCACCAGCCCCGCCGCCTGCCGTGCATCGCCGTACGCCAGGAGGCGGGCGGTACGGCGCCAACTGTCGATGCTGGAAAGGAGTGCTGCGGCCGTGGCATGGGAGTCCGCACGGCTCTGGGTGACCCGGAGGGTGCGCTCCAGGCAGGGGAGGTACCTCGCCGCCAGCGCAACGCCCAGGGCGCGGGGCGGGCGGGTAGGCAAGTCTACAGAGCAGGAAAAGGAAAAGCTAAGTTAGTATGGCGCAGTAGGGTTACTATGGTGTAGTAGGGTTCCGCAATAGACTTGGTGCGACACCAAACGCCGGAGGCAGAGCCATACGGCAAGACCAAACCCACTACCCTTGCAACGCTACGTACGGCACAGCAAGCTAGGTACAGAGAGAACAGCTCCTCGCCAGGTGGTGCAGGTACGGCAGTGCAGATACGGCAGTGCAGGTACGGCAGTGCAGGTACGCACCTGGCTCCAGGGGTGGCATGGCCGCCAGGTCCAGCGCCTGCTGCAGCACCACACTGGGCACGGCGTTGCGGTCCGCGCCCGCGTCCAGCGCTGCGTGCATCGCCGGCACCGCCACAGCCCACCACTGCCGCACCCTGGACCCCGCCAGCTCCCGTGCCTGTGCCCTCCCCTCCTGCATCTCCCCAACCTCTACCCTAACACCCTCCTCATCCTCGTCCTCCTGTTGCTGTTGCTGTTGCTGTCGCTGCTCCTGCCACTCGGCATCCTCGTCCCAGTGTGTCACCTCCTCCCGGCAGCGCAACGGCGGCACCGGCAGCGCCGCCGCCGCCGCCAGGAGCGCCTCCAGACACAGCGGGTAGGGGGACAGGAACGTCCTGGACAGCTGCAGCCCCTCCCACGGCTGCTGCCCCGCCCCGCCATCCGCGGCCCCCACCCTCCGCCCGACCCCCGGCTGCCTGTCCCCTTCCCGCCCCGAGTTCTTCGCTCCCTTGCCCCTGCCCCTGCCGTTCTTCCCGCCCCTGGCTCCGGAGCCGCTGCCGCCCGCCGCAAGATCCTTGTAGTACGACGCCAGCGCCGCAACCGCCAACCGCATGCACATGGTGTGCACATGGCTTTTGTCGTACAGTATGCGGATGCGCCCGGGACCGGTCCGGGTCGTGTAGGCCATCCACCAGCACCGCACAGTACCCAGCAGCCCGCTCGACCGCACCTGCTCCGTACAGGCGCACTTGTACGAGCAGCCCGCCAGCAGCGGCAGCGCCGCCGCCGCCGTATCAGGCAGGCCGTACAGCGCCCCGCCGTCCGCCGCGCGCAGCTGACACGCCACGTGTGCACCCAGGAAGTACTGCAGGCACGGCCCCGACAGCACCTGCCGTACGGCGCGCCGTGTCGTACGCACGGCCCAGTCGACACTGCCACACGCTGGCCCCACCACCGCTTCCTCCCCTGTGTCATCTGAGACTTCGTCCTTCAGCAGAACCACCGCGCGGCCTAGGTCACTCACCATCTCGGCCAGCAAGCTGTGCTGCGCAATAAGCCCTTCTGCTGTAGCCTTGCTGGCCTTGGTCCCCCCACGGCCACCACCGCCAGTTCCCGCCGCCCCCGGCGCGCTCCCGTCCGCCCCGGCCGCCACCCTTACCGCCCGGCAGGCGATCTCGAACAGGGCGCAGGATGCAGCCGCATGCAGCACCGTGGCACCCACAGGCCGCTGCACACCGGAGGCACCCCGCGCGTTCCCTTGTGGGTTAGCTGGCTGCCCCGTCCGCTCTTCCCGCAGCTGCAGCAGGAGGTCTTGTTTGTGCGCTGCAGGAGGCCTGTCGAATGAGCCGAGGGCCGTGGGCTCGTACAAGGCGAGGCTGCACAGGCCCACCATGGCTTCCAAGGCGGCAGTGCGCGTCAGGAGGCCGGCGGCGCCGGCGGTAGGGGCGCAGGTGGGGGAGGCTAGCAGGGCGCTGAGGGCGGGAATGAGGTCCATGTGCAGGGCGTGCGCGATGGCGTCCATTGCGGTGCTGTGCAGCATCTCCTCTTCATCCTGTGTAGGAAGAGCAGGGCGGCAGGGAGGGTGGGTTGTGGTCAGGGACATCGGCGGGCTGAAAAAGTTTGGGAAGCCGTTAAGCATGGAGTGTACGTATGGCTGGGGGCCTTGTCCCTGGCTTGTATGTCAGCGGCATATGGCGGGCGGGACTGGTGGAAAACGGCGGCCCTGGCACGTTACCCAGTGTGCTAGCTGGACACGTGGGCTTCCATTACAGTTGCCGTCCTGATCCGCCACTGAGGATGCACGGGCATAGTGCCATTGCAGCGTCTGCATCCTGTCTGCGTCCTAGCTAGGGTTGCGCCCACTTGTTTCCTCCCAAACGCACCTCGTCGGAGGGGGCCTTCCAGGCCGTCAGCAGGAAACCCAGGAGCTCTCCGTAGCTCGATAGCACGCTGGTCCACGCGGCGCTGCTGCCGCTGCTGCTACTGCTGCAACCGCTGTTGATGCTGTGGGTGGCTGTGGCATCCGCTACGCCACCATCTTCCTCCATCACACCGCCTCCTGTGGCCGCCCAGCGTGCAGCTGTCGCGCCGAAGAGCGTCACCACCGTCGCCGACGGCTCCTCCATCCAAATGTACAGCGGCCAGTACTCCATCTTGAAGACAGCGGCACAGATCTTCTTAAAGGCATCCGCTACGTTCTGAAGGTCTTTTGCTGATCGATTACAGTTACAGTTACAGACCCCAATGGGGCACGTCCGGAGAGCCAGGGGGGCCATAAGGACGAGTAGTGCGATATAATAACTAGTGTGCGGGAGGACGGGGCTTATTCGCCACTACCCACACGCTCCACAGCTTGTCGGGCACGCCGCTGGAGGATACAATGCCTCTCACGCCACACCTCGTCCAGGAATGAAGCAAGGGTCATCGGGGGTGCCTCCATCATGATAGAACGCAT
>VFQN01001680.1_pt1 | contig 36169 bp, 59 predicted proteins | sample 3512371 | NCBI WGS metagenome assembly VFQN01 (sample SAMN10412370, study PRJNA504923) | tailings metagenome | isolation source: Replicate 2 from Balatoc abandoned mine | place: Philippines: Itogon, Benguet | collected 2017-08-28
ATGGTGAGGGCTAGCCCTGGCTGGTGCTGGGCAACGCCTCCTGCACTTCAGCTTGTTTACTTCTATAGTGTTTACTTCTACCATGGTACATGCACGAGTGGCACCTGGCTCGGCACGGTAGAGATGGTGTCACGTGCCCCGAGCTACGTCACACTGGCACGTCAGTGCCTGGACCTGTGGCCCGGTTTGGAGACAATCACAGCTGGTGGACTGTACCGGTGGATGTAACGTCACTGTCTGCGAATGCGTGTAGCGGTGCAGTTGCTGGTACCAGTAGCCCGTTTGTTCGTACTGTGTAAGGGGTGGAGGTCACAGCGCAAGGCACACTCACGTAACACTACTGGTCACCGAGCAGGCTTTAAGCAATGCAGCCCCTGAGCAACAGCAACTACAGGCACGAGTGGAGTACGGAGAGCTCAGCAACTGTTTCACGCGTTCTACCAGCAGCACCACCAGAGCTCACGCACGGATGCAGCCTAGCATCACCGCCTGCACGCCACATGCTGACCACTGCGAAGGGGTATGGAACAAGCCCCTATCACTACATACATGTTGATAAGCGAAGAGCAGGCTGCCCAGCACAGCAACGCCACAGCTGTAATTAGGTGTCAGCAGAACCAACGTAAAATCACTTTTCGTGTTACGTGGACCAGCTGTCGCTATTTCCACAGCACCACTACGAAGCAAACCACCATTCACTACGCAAACAAGCCACTTCACCAAGGTCCGTGCCATCTTATACACACCAGCTGTTGCAATACACGCAACGGAACAGACTACGGAGCACACTACCGCAAGGGAGGCTTGGTGCAACCGCTCAGGAAACAAGTCGTTTTACCCAGGCCCCGAGTGACTGTTGAAGCTCTGTAGCTCTCCGTGGGTGTCTGTGCAACGCTGAAGCTTCATGTCGTTGTCCCTTATCGGGGAGGCGTGATAGGCACTGCAACATCCATAACTGTACAACACGGCTACACACAGTCCAGTCCACTACCTAAGCAGCCCGACAGCGCACATGGCCAGGCCCAAGCCAGCAGTTGCCCCCGATGCCGGACGGGGGATTCCTCGTCAGCACACATGCACCCACATGCAAGTCTTCCGCGATGGGGTGATCCTGCGGCAGGCGGCGGGAGAGAACCAACCGCTGCGACATCTCTGCCGGTATGCTAATCCCTATCACTCGTCATCGTGCAGGAAGGCAGGTGGCGGTGGTGGCGGTGGCTGCCGCAAACCACCGGCACTGCTGCCGGGAACCGCCCGGGGAGCACCTCCATCGATAGGTGGATACGACTGCTGCTGCTGCTGCTGGAGCGCCATGAACGGCGTGTCGCCCCGGGCTGGGGCCGCGGTCGGCCTGACAGCAAACAACGGGAGCTCCTGCTGCATCGCCGGGCCCACACGGCCGGAGGCTGACGGTGGCGGCGCGTAGGGATGCGGCAGCGCCACAGCGGCAGTGCCAGAGGTCCCAGCCGCAAGGGAGGGAAGCTCCTGCGCCGTGGAATGCCCATCCCGGCCGTACGGCGCATTATAAGGTGGCGGCGGCGGCGCCCCATGCAGCGTCGGCGGCGTCGGCGGGTACATGGTGGCTGGCGGCGGCGCGACGCCCTGCTGCCACTGCGCCGCCTGCGCCCTGTCAGTCAGCTCCACCCCCAGCAGGGGCGTCAGCGACACACAGGGGCTGGCCTGGTCCTGCGGCTGCTGGCGGGGGCGCTGCCTCTTTGGGAGGATGCGCGCCTTGTGGACGGACGGGGCGGAGTTGGCGGTGCAGCCCCTGTTGATGATGTTGCTGGGCGGGGAGCCACTGGCGCCCCAGGACACAGGGGAGCCCTCGGGCGGCGGCGGCGGCTGGCCATCAGCCGGGGAGCCGAGGTCCCCACTGGCCGTGGCCTTGTCTCCCGGGTCTGCGTCTGCCTTGGACAGCACAGTGCTGAGGGGCGGGGTAAAGAGGGAGTCCGCGTCGTCCTGGTTCAGCAGCACCTGGGGCCGGGGGTGACGGTGTTGGGAGTGTTGTTGGTTAGTGGGTGGTGAGCGACGGTGCAGTGCGCTTGTTATGCGCACACCAGAGCCGGGTCACTCAAGAGAAATGTGCGGAGGCGGCAGGCAAGGAGGAAGCCTTCCGTTGCCACTCACTGTCCTGCACCACGGCGCAATCGCATACCATACTGGTTTTCATGGCGTGCATTGACAGGGCGTTGTGGCTTGAGCGTATAATGTACCCTCGCGCATGCCTGTGCCCCACCTTCCTCCAGCTTCCGCACAGCATCGCCCTCCACGCCAGGTACAGGCTGGCCTTGCAGATGGATATGGCTGACAGCGTGGCGGAGAAGAGGAAGATGGGCGTGAGGATGATGAGGCCCGCCTCTCGCCCGATCACGTAACACACAGTCTGCACCAGCAGCTGCGGAAGGGACTCGGTCACAGGCTCCAGGAGGACCTGGGGATGGCAGGGGAGGGCAGGGGAGTCAGTGAGCAGACAAAGTTACTCATCTTGCGCAAGAGCCAAGTCGGGCAAGTGCCCGGAAACGCATAGGTACAGAAAGCACAACTTCCGGCAAGCGACCTGCAATGGTAAGCTAAGGGTGGATTAGCATCTGGCCCTGCTGCGGACCCACCGAGTGCTCGAAGGTGTGTGCGTGCGCCTCGTACCGCAGCAGGTGCGGCCAGCTGCGCGTGAGGCGGCCCAGCAGTGCCGCGTGCAGCCCGCCCCACCGCCGCCGGTTCCACGCCGCGAAGGGGAACGTGCCCACCACCACCACCGCCAGCAGGAAGTGCCACAGCAGCTCCAGGACGATGCCGAAGGGGGCCGTCAGCAGGCCCACGCACCAGCACCGTCTCTTGCTCCAGCCCACATGCTTGCGGATGCTCAGCAGGTGCAGCACCCAAAACAGGATGATGTTAAAAATGAGAATGAAGATGACCGCAATGGCAGGGGCAGGCTGTGGCCCCCAGCTCTTGTATCCCACCACGAACACCAAGTCGGAGATGAGGTCCGCCCAGTACAGCACCACCACCACGCGGGGCCCCAACAGGTCCCAGAAGGGCACCAGCCAATGCCACGTGGCCATGGCAGCGGCCTTGGTGCCGGACCAGTAGCGTGCAGCACAGGACCGGCAGTCGTGGGGCTGCGTAGCTGCCGAGCTGACTGCGGGATCAACTCCGGTGGCGGTCTCGTTGGACGGGCTACCAGAGCCTTGCTTGTGCGCCTCGTGCCCCGCTGATCGCTGCTGCCGCGGTGGTGGCGGCGGCTGTGCCCTCCTTTCCTGCCTCCTCCTGGCTATACAGTTCCATAGGTTGTGCAGTGGTAGGGCCAGCAGCAGGGCCGCAAGCATCACGGCCACGGTGGGGGCCCACACGCGGACGGCCACGCGGAACTGTGGGGCGGCGGGAGCAGTGCCAGGCCTCAGGGACGAAGACCCTTCAACGTCGCCCAGACATTGGCCTACCAGCCTTGCTTCTGCTTTGCACCAACGCTTATACGAAATGTGGTAAACATAAAAAGTGGCTTGACTATTATGTTTCATACGTTCGACAGGTCGCCGACACTTACCCGTTGCGCCCTGCCCCCGTAGCACCACATGCTGGGGTCTGGCTGCCACGTGATGTACTGCGCGTGTGTCGCCATGCGGTCCATCACGACAGGCCACGTGTGGCGAGGCCAGCGCCCCGTGTTGGGCTGATCCGTGATGCATTTGCATATCTTCGCCACGTCGTCGGGGTCCAACACGCCGCCCATTCCAGGGATGACGTCAATGGCTTGGCGCGGACGCCAGTAGAGCACCTGGAGAACGCGCATGCGAATAGCGCGTTACTTTAACCTCAGCGCACATGCTTTGCTTTACCAGAAACACGCAGCTTACTATATGTAAAGCCCTGGCTGCGGGCCCTCTAAACGCCAGGTCGCGCTGCCCACCTGCTGGAATTCCATGTGTCCATTCCCCACCCTAACGACCACGTAGTACCAGTTCTTCTCCTTGTAGGCGGCCCAGTCTAGCATGAGACGGGTGCCGCACACCTGCAGAACAGCATATGCAGGTGAAGCCATGGATTACCTCTTGCGCGACCAGTCACTCGCAGCGCGGGGACGGAACTGCACGACTTGCAACCCTGATCTTGTAGCCAGAGCACCCCAACCCCCGGGCGCTCGACTTCCAGAGCACCCCAACCCCCGGGCGCTCCGTCAAGTTGAGGACCCCTGGGTCCGACTTCACATGAAGTCAGGGCCCGCCCGCAGCAAGCACCACCTTCCGAGGTAGGGGTCACCCAAAGGATGCCAAGGCACGTCACCACAGCGTCATGGGTCACTACTAGATTGCAGCTAAATTGGCACAGTAGCACAGCACGCATGTGGCGGCACTAGCCACTCACGCAACACGGTGGTGTTGGCTACCTACCCTCAGCAGGCTGTACTCAAGTAATACGCTGAATGCCCGCTGCTCCAGGCCGCTGCAGCCGTTGAAGTCTAGCATGCGGCCGTTGTGGCCCCACCCAGGCTCAGTGCTGAGCGCCAGCCAGGACTGCGGCACGGCCCCCCTGAGGCCCGCGTTGCCCGCCAACACGATGTCCATTTCCTTCAGCACGGACGCCCACTTTTCGGGCAGGGTGCCGGTCAGCAGGTTATCTGTGGGGGGTAAAGTTGGAGAACGACCGTTTGCACCATGGCCAACATGGCACAACGCTAGCCAGCAACTAATGCGCTTCACGTAAGTGCTACACAGTTTCCAGCGCTTGCTGCACCTGGACACCTCGAGGAGCGTGCAGGGTTTGGCGGAAACCTATTATCTTATAAACCCACGACCAGAACCTGCAACGTGCTTGTGCGCATCCATGCGTGCCGTTTACCCGACAGGTCAATGTGCACGGCGGTCTCCAGCAGTGCACCCCACGGCGAGCGGTGAGAAAAGCCGCCGGAAGGCAGTGGGCCGGACAGTGCGTTCCCACTGAGGTCCACCACAAGGGCGGAGGGAAAGGGAGACGTGGGGTTCTGCTGCGAGGTGCCAAGAGTGGTCCCCAGGGGGCCACCGAGCCCGGTCCGGGACAGGTTGACCACCAGGGCCGGCAGCGGCAGCAGCGGAAGCCCTCCACCCAGGGAGTTCCCTGCAGGCCGCGATAGCCAATGGTCGGAAACAGATACACCCATGAAAGCGTGGTGCAATTACGCAACGAAACTGCAGACGTGCTGCTTTGCGCTGCTGGGACAGGCGTTTCAAGCGAGCTCCACAAATCATCCCGTCCTCATGCACGTGCCAAGGCCCTCGCACCCGCCCTGTCCACCCACCGCTCATGTCAAGGTACGCCAGGTTGGCGGCGGGGACCACAGGGTCGCCAGGGTAAGGGGCCGCCAAGGTAGAGTAGTTGCCGTTGGTGCTGCTGTTAGGTGCACATCGAAACAGTGTGAGCAGCAGCTGGCTCGCCAGCTTGTAGGTGAGCCCCATGCCACGCATGGAGAAGCCAACAATTGAGTACATGGCCTGGGAGGGAGGCAAGCAGGCGGGAGTTGTGAGGTGAGAGGTAAGCAGAACTATTAAAAAACAACTCTGTGGTGGAATGGGGCGCTGCGGGAGCGCAGCCAGCATACGGCACCCCTGCTTTCCGCAAAGCCGGGACGTGGAAATTTCCAAATGAAGATGAGCGATAAGGCTTGCGCTATATCTATGGCTGTCGCTCCACGGGCAGGGCGCCATGCAGTTACGCTCACCTGGACCACCTCCCCCGTGCCGGCACACCGCTCCAGCTCCTGGCGGTCCGCAGCCCGGCCCCACACCGGCAAGCCGCCTGAGCCAGATTTTGAGACTGCCGAGGAGCTGTTGAGAAACGCCAGTACGTCCCTGTCCTGAGTGCCATAGCTCGACATCCAGGACGGGTCGTACCCAAGGCACGCGTACTGCAGAGGCGGGGGCGGCAGCAGCTGCCTGACCTCGCTCCCGAGGAGGGGCGTGCTGGCCCTGAAGGCAGCAGCACTGGCTGTGTCCACGGTGGTGTTGAGGGCAAACTGCAGGCCGCCGGGCCGGCTGAAAGCGGCTAGCACGTTGGCAACGTGCGAGGTGCTGTTGAGGCGGCCAGGGGACGCGGTTGTGACCATGATTAGGCTTGATGCGAAAGCGGTCGCGTTGCCACGGAAGGCTCGCAGGGTCGTGGTCGAGTAACCGTCGCGCAACTCGCCGTACGGAAACAGTCGGCCTGCGGAGAGCGAGGTTAGCGGCGGCAACATCAACAAGGAATCGACTTGGAACTTGCCGCTTAACATATACCGGCTGGTGGACTACGTACGGTGGCTGCGGCTGCTGCGAGGCTGCGCAGCCGTGTTGCGAAATGCGCCGCTGAGAACCCGGACCGCTAGCTGAAAGCCGGTACCGAATTCCTATGCCTGTGGTTCCTCAATGATACAAGCTAGGCCTACAACCCATGCCCACCATGTCACACCGTCTCACCTTCAGATGCGGAAGGAAAGGGGAGGGGGAACGGGGAAGGGGTATGAGGTAGGGTGTCAGGAAGGTTCAGAAAGGACAAGAAAAAAACAGCATGCAGGACTGGGGGTGTGCGCTGGAGGCTGGGCGTTGGTCGCACGGTGCTGGCTTCAGGTCGCGAGGGAAGGGTGTGTAGCGTGGGTAAAGTAGGGATTTCAAGTTAGGTGGAAAGGATTACCACGGGCCGCGTGTGATGCAAGCTCGGGCTTGTGACTCCACAGCCAACCCATGTGCAGATGCCCTACATACAACAGGAGGAGGTACCGGGTCCTAGCCTCAAAGCCATCAAATCAAAAGGCGTTTGATGGGCGCGCTGATGCTAGCTGAGGCCTTTGCCGCGGGTGGCCTCGGGCAAGGGCGCAGGGGGTAGGGCGGGGGGTGGGGGGTGGGAAGGGAGCAAGTTAGACCCGGGACCCATCAACAGACCAGCCGCACTTCTACTGTATGTGTGGCTTGCGTTGTGATGGACACACCTTGCAGGAAGAAGCAGTTGGTGTTGAGCGCAATACGGGCCATTCTGTCGCCACTGCTGTTGCTGTCGCTTGCATTACTGCTGTTGAGCGGCGGCATCATGCGGGCGTCGAGTGGCATGAGAGTAAACGTAGAGTTGGTTGAGTTGGTTGGCGAGGACGGTGGAGCGGCCGTGCGCCACGATGCCATGGCCACAGGGCACGTGGAATTGCGGTCCCGGATGATGTTTTGGGAGACGTACGGCATCCAGTTGTATGGCACCAGTGAGCAGTTGTCCTGCTGTACGGCTGACAGCCACCTCTTCATCCATCCCACCAGCGCCGGCATCACAGTGGCGTTGAAGCACGGCTCCCGCAGCGCCTGCTCCAGCGGCAGCGGCTGGCCGGGGAAGCGCTGGAATGCGAGGGCGTCCACGCCGGCCGCCTGGGACAGCAGCGTTGAACAGCGGGACGAGGGGCTGCCGGAGGGGAGCTGCTGCGGCGCCTCCGGCTGTCCTGCTGACTGGCCAATCGCGGCGGGCAGGAGTGGCGGGATGCCCTCCGTGACGTTGGCGCAGTAGCCTGCGGCAGGTAGAGGACAAGGACAAAAGTGAAGAAAAGATTGAAGTTCAGGTAGCGCAGCGCTTTTGCGTGCAGCCATAGTTCATGCACTTAGGCTAAGCGGGCACAAGCACCTGACAGGGCTAGCTATGCGCGCGGAACCGTAGGTAAGGGCTGGTCACAAGGGACGGCGCCGGGACTGAACATGACTGCGCAGGTCCAGAGCACCGGACACTGCGGCTTACCCGGGCCATTCCAGTGCGGGAAGCATAAGACGCCGGCCTGCAGGCAGGGCGGGCAGACGGGGTACGAGGGTACGCGTCACTCGTCGTCACTTGCATTGAGGGCGCAATGGCGGCACGCGGTTGCTCTCCTGACGTAGTACGCCGCGCACGGCCACGCGTGAGCCAGCATAGTACACTACCGGATGGCAATGGAACGCGTACTAGCAAATGTACTAGCCGCACACAGCGCCTACCTGTTTGGCAAGACCCAATACAAACACGACTGTACATGGGCGCGCCCCCTTCGTCTGGACACCACATTCCGCGCACGTTCCGGTGAAATTGACACCCATTTTCCCACCCGCCTGGTGCTGACACCCTACCGGCGTTGCAGAGGTTTCATTGGCGGCAGTGGCATTGCCCAGCTCCGGAACCAGCGTCGTGTTGCACTCTAACAGGCGCTGCTCCGCCCCTGAGCACGCAAAGCGGCTGGGGTAGAAGACTGACAATGTGTTGCCACCAGGGACGGTGGCATTGGGGTAGGCCAGCCCTCCTCCTGAGTAGCCCAGGCCCCGGCATGCGACTGCTGCCTGTGTGTCACCGAATCATGTCTGCCAGCCGTGGAAAGAGGTGGTGGAGTTGGATGTATGCGGCAAGTTCACCGCACCTGGAGGCACACGAGGCATGGGGTGGGGGGTCTGTGGTGTGGCGTGCTACGACTTGTTGGGCACGGAGCACGCACCAGCACACCGCAGGGATGTGCAGCAGGGGCGACGGGAACTGTAAATCTGCAATGTTAGTAGCTGTTACGGTAGATTCCGTGGTATCAACATCCTTGCAACGGCGCTGTACGGCGTCAACACATGTCTGACAGGGCCTTACTGGGCCTTACCAGCAATGATGTACGACTTGGATGAGCCGTTGAGTTGCACGGCAAGGCTGGCACGGAGGGTGCATCCGCCGTAACCGTACGACACGAAGGGTGTCACAAGGGAGATGTTGTGGACCCCTCCCACGTTGCCGCCTGCGAGTGTGCGGGAGGTGCGTAGCAATGTCAGCAGAAGCAGGAGGCAGATGGATACGGGGACGGACCACTACCGGTCAGTGCACGTTTCACTGGCCGTGCCGGCGTGGATTGCACGAGAAGGTACGAGAAGAGTCAACATCGCGTGCACAAGGGCGCACGTCGTGCACCCAGCGACGGTGTGACCCCGGCGCAGGCTGCCGCTGGTGTTGTGGAACACTGGCAAGGAAAGCATGCGCACGCCGCAGTGCATCGATCCCGCCGCGTCCGGGTCAGTGAAAAGATATACCGGTGGGGCATGTGCACCCAGCGGGTAAGTGGTCCTACCTGCATTTTGCAGCAGGCGCCGGGCACTTCCACTCCCGGCGACCCACTCCTCGTGGTGCGAATCGGAGCACATAGTTGCAGCGTCCCCGGCGTTAGGTTGCCGAGGCCCTGTCACAGCCTCGTGGTCTCCAGCCCCCAATCTTCCCTCCACGCATGCGCAGCACTGCCTCAAGTGCCGCTGGTGCAGCTGGCGGCTGTGACGGCGGCGGCCTGCTGCTGCCCCTGACATGTTAGCCTCCACACCCGCCCGTGCTACAGCAGGCAGCACCTCCGCCTCCGCCCCGTACGGCTGGCCCCACTCCCCCGGCAGGTCCCCTCCACAGTACCGCGTGCCCAGGTCCAGCAGCCCCTGCGCCACGGCCTGCCCCAGCACCGGCACCGCCCGGCACATGGCGCTGCTGCACGCTGGGGCCAGGACCAGCGTGATAGTAGTGCTGTTGTAAGTGGGCCGCCAGCAGCCCTGCCGCATGCCACCAACCACGAAGGCATGTGTCCACAGGGTGAGCAGGCCCTGCAGGGTGCGGCACTGCGGAGGGTAGGGCGCCGCTGAGGTGGTGCCGTTGGTGTAGGCGGACTGGGTGGCGTTGGTGGGGCTACCGTAGGGGCTGGGGTTGCCATAGGGCCTGGGGGCGGAGGTCAGCCCTGCGTTGAGCGCGGGGATCATGTCTTCATCCATCAGAGAGAGTGTGCTGTGGAGGGAGGCACAGTAGCGGGCGCCGTGGGAGGTGAGGTTGGCGGACTGCTGGAACTGTGTCGTAATCGCAGCATCCGGGGCCGGCAGCTGCAACTGGAGGACGTAGGCGAGCCTCGCCGCGGCGGCATCGACGGGCGTGGCGTTGAGCAGGTATAACGTGTACTGTATGGCGTTGAAGTCATAGAGCTGGTCGTTGTACCACGGCTGGGCCGCGGCACCGAGTAGCGGCCATGCGGCGCGGAGCGTCGGCTGCTCTCCTGCCACTGCCGGCGCATTCGGGACGGGGCAAACCGCCGACAGCAGCAGTGCAGCTGTCAGGGCGAGGGCAGCCGCGCGGAGCAGCCCTCGCAACGCCGAGGTTACGGGCAAGCTGTGCGCGTTATGCAACATCATTGCACAGGCGCATCGCCCCGTTGCTTGACGGTGTGCTGTGGTGGTGTGGTGGTGTCTGCGCTGTAATGTCTGTGTGACAACAGCGGGCGTAGTACCGCGTGCGATAGCCCAGCGAGGCCCGACCCATTTTTTATCCTTCGACTTGGACCTTGGGAAACCGGGCGAAAGGACTACAAGACCAATGCGAAACCAAGGCAACCTTAAACCTGCTATATCCGACATCGTAATATACCCACAGTTATTGAATACAGAAGTACCGTAAAGACATTGACACACTGCACAGCGCTGGTGCAACCGGCAGACCCATGGGTCAGTGCTGCAAAGGAAGAATGCTTGGCCTTTGGATTCCCCTGCCATGGCCTCAGGCCCCGCGCATACGATTAGCGCTTCATATGTTGCTCCCCTGTGTACAATGTAATTATGTGATATGTTTACGCACCTTAGGTACCTTTCGGTTGCACCTTGCACGGTGTGCGATAGGGACACTCGTTGGGTCCATATGTACCAGTATGGGTCGCGTCAAGATCGCCTTGCTTGGTGCTGCAAGTGCGCCGCAGCAGGCGGGGGGGGGGGGCTTAATATTGTATGTGGGCTTGCAGGGTGCAGGTGGCTGCTCAAGTACTGTCGACGGAGACAAAACAGCAGGAAAGCAGCTATCCCAAGGGCCTACAACCCACAGCGTCAATCAAGCCGGCTACCATCTGTCACATATGGCCGTTGTATGCGCTATTGCCTACTGGGAGGGCAGACTTCCCAGTACAGTTCGCAGTGCATGATCAAACACAGCGTTACGTACGTTACGAGGAGGTGCGCGGTTGCTCCACCATTCCCTCCTTACCATAAGGCCCGTACTACAATAAGCTGACCGAAGGGCTTTACCCACCTCTATCCTCAACACGCCCATTGGTTGACAACCGACAGCCTCGAGCTTATCATGCAACAATTACAAGAACCGATAGTTCATCGGTGCCTGGACAATGACTGACGGTACGTCAGTCAGCCCCCTGCAGTACTTACGTACTGCACACAGCTGCGGTCATGCCTTTCCTCCCGGGAAAGGGCAGCAGCGAAGCTTCCAGCATCGACCTGCTTTACCAGGAACTGTACCCCCCACCTCCGGTAAGCCCCCTGTGCCTTGCAACCCGCAATACCTCCGATGGGGCCCCGAAATCCCTCTACACCAACGCTATCGTGCAGTCCCCAGAGTCCCAGCCTCACCATGCTGCGGTTTTCTTCTAGATTACTCATTCCTGGCGCCCAACGGAACCGCTGATACGGAACGTCAACGCAGCGTTGGTCATGTAACACTTAGGTATGCAGCCGTCCGTCTACGCCCACTAGCCCCACCATGTCATCTACACCACTGTGCGCTTGAACACGTACACGGCCCCCCCGTCCCCACGCGCCACCCGCAGGTCCACGTCTAGGTAGGTGGTCAGCTGCCAGCTGCTGGCCTGGGGGGGCACAAGGGGGAAGGAGAAGGTCGTTGACAGCTGCTGGCGCGAGGGCAGCAGCGGACATGGCAAGACGACAGGCGTCCAGGCAGGTGGTCAGGTGGCAAGTTGCTAGTCTCCGGCGACGAAAGCGGAGAAGGCGTCTCAAAAGGCAGCGAGGAGCAGGCCAACAACAGACCAAATAGGAGCTCTCCCCTGTACCTGCAGCGGCACCTCCAGGTTGGGCGCCTGGCCCAGGATGTCGGAGGCGGAGGCCGCCAGCCCCTGCGCCTGCCTGGCCAGCGGCTCCAGCGCCTCCTTGAGCCCCGACACGTCCAGCGTGTTGCCCAGCAGCGTCACGGTGGAGGGCAGCTGCAGGGTGCTCTCCAGCGCGGGAGTGTGCAGCACGCCGCGCTGGATGGTGTACTGCAGCCTGCGGGGGTTAGCAAGGGCCGTGAGTGGATGAGTGGGGGTGCAGGTTGTGTTGTGCAGGTGTTGCGCATGGGCTCAGGGGGTGAGGGGCTAGGCGGGAATGAGGGAGGCGCTGCACGGGGTGCTGAGTCGAGCGTGTGGTGGAAGGAAGGGGGGAAGGCTGGAGACCAGTGAAAGTAGGGAAGGGCCCAGGTGCACAGCAGACCGTAGCGTGGCCGGACCATCAACACGGTGCGCGACGGCTTGCCGTGCAGGTGCACTTATCCCTTTGGCCCATAAGCTAAAACTAGCGCACAGCGTAAGAGCGGACGGTGGATGGAGATGCAGGAGGGGCAGCCATGTTGGTGGGCTCCATGGCTCGCACCCCCTCAACCATGGTAACGTTACTCCAGGGTGGCTGTGCGCTCACCTCTTGGGCGAGGCCGCCTCGTACGTGGCCACGGTGCTGAGGGAGGTGACCAGCATGGGGAACTGCGGGGGCGGGGGCGCGGACAGGCACGATGGCGTCGTGCGGGAGCGCTATCATTGCCAGGGGCGGCCATGGGCGCGCCACATAGGTCCCGTATGGCATGCGGGAATCACGCAACCCTCTCGAAAAGACGACCTGCATCGGCGGCATTACACCCCTTGCGTGCAGCTCTGTGCCTCTCAGGGCCCCCTATGCGTGCTCACACCCGCCAGCCCCCGCTACGCCTACTGCACAACACGCAAGCACGGCGCCGCGCTGCATGCCGGGCCCCACCTGCAGCTCCACCGAGTTCTCCACTGTGCCGGTGGCGCTGTCGATGCTCTGCGTGATGCGGCCGATGTGCACGGGGGTCACCGGCAGCCGGTTGACCGACAGTAGCCCCAGCAGCTCCGCGGCGTTGGTGTACAGCAGCTCCCACCTGCCCTCGAACGCGGACGTCTGGATGTCTGTGTCCTGCCCGCCCGCCACCTCCAGCTGGTTGATCTGTGGAGGCGGCAGCGACGGGGGATGGCGCATGGTGCTCAGTCTCATTGGGCGCAATGTGCTGCTAGCTGTGGTACTGCGTAGTGGTGCTTAGTCTGTTGGAGCTCTACTGTGGTGATTGGACGCGGCGCTGACACGACGCCGTGGTCCGGATTCCAAGGGTGCGCTCGTTGGCACTACCGTAGTATGTGCCACTACCATACTAGCAGAGGTGCCACGACCGTAGTATGCCACGGTATGGGTCGCTGTCCGAGCCGCTGCCCACCGCCCACTGGCCGCCGACCCCTGGGCCCTGCACGCCCCCACACACCAGCTCGTTGATCTCAGCGCGGACCTCGGAGCGCGCCACGGTGCCCCGCTCGGTGCCCAGGATGGCGTCCAGTAGCGCGACCTGCACATGGCGCAGGGAGGAGGGTAGCAGGGGAGGCTGTCAAGAGGCGGCACTGTGCACACAGGCCGAAGCGGCCTCGGCACGACTGCGCAGGGCGTCTATTGGCAGGCAGGGAAGGCAAGCAGACCGGGGCATGCAACATAGACTTGCGCTGGATGCATGTCCTTGCTCTATGCGTAAGATGGGCACCGTGCCGCATCAGGAGCAGCGGCACAGGTATGCGTAACCTGTGCCGCATACTGCAAGTGCTACCGTGTTGCTCCGAGCCCAACCCTGAGCGGCTTGCCTTGACGGCCGTCACAGGCTTTCCACCATTGGCAAGGGTGGGCTCAGCGGGATCGCCACTAGGCTCTGACTCTATCTGTGGGTAGGGAAGGAACGTGGGCCTGTCAACTTGCTGCATGTGCCAGGCCTTCGTGATAACCCTGCACGGCTGCAGAACGACCTTTCGAAGACGACGCAGTTAGGGCTCTTAACCCTTTCCCTGCCACATCCAAGCAGCCACACGTTGTACGTTCTGTGCATGTGTATAACTTACCTCGACGGCTTTCAGCTCCCAACGCCGCGTTCGTGTAGCCTGGAGCGGGCACCACACGCGGGGCGCAAGGCACCACAGTGGGTTACCAGCGTGGCCACAACCATCACGAAGTGCACACCACAGAGGCCGCAAAACCCTTGCACTATTATGCACAGTAACAAATCCACCTTCAGCAGTCGTGCCTGAGGCCGCGGGCTGCCAGTGGACCTCCCGACTGCCACGACCATGGAGAGCCTCCTGCCAGGCACCTGGGCCACGGCCCTTGAGCCGAAGGTGATCATCGCTGTTTTTTTGCAACTAAATGCCTAAAGCGAGGATCCCTAGTATGTCTGCGATACAAAGTATCTGAGTGGCACCTCAGCATATGCAAACGCGCCTGGACGTTGCGGCTAATGAAAAATATGTATAATTGCTATACCTCTGTCGGACGACGGCAAATTTGCCCGCTCTGGTCTCGGAGCTGCCCGGAAGAGGCTAGGTGAGGCGATATATTTGCTATCGGAACCTTTGGAAGTCTTCGACAGACGTCACAACAGGTACGCGACGCCGTTGCAATAGATATCCCCGGAACGTTACACAGAAACGTCAGGACCAGTCCCAGCAGTTACCGATGCGACAGTTGCTCGGGTCTGCCTTATTCGTCCTTGTACGCCACAAACGCAGCCAGCATGCAAAACGACATAGTGGTAGCAGCCAACGCAGAATCTCTACTTTGTAACAGCTTGAGCATCAAGCGCTTGTCGTGAAGTCCAGTGCACATACCGCGGCCCTCGACACGTGCGCGCCGGAAGCATCGCAATGCCAACCCAGCCTGTGGCCGCACTCCACTGCAGGGCTCTGCACCGGTTGAGACCGCAGTCAACAGCAGCTTGAACGCAGAACTGGCTACCCGCTTTTTCCTGGGCGAGGCCTGGATTGGACCGGGCTAGGCACCGACTACCTAGCCCACCCATGCCGTACTTAGCCTCCGAACAACCAAGCAGGTAGCGCAGCTGGGCGTATGCCGCCCACCCCCACCACTCCGTGCTGGACCGCTCCACGGTTACCCCGCCGTGCTTGCCCACGCAGTCTCAGGTACCTTGATGGCGACAAACACGCAGGCGGTGGCCACGTAGGCCACGCTTCCCGTCTACCAGTACTCCCCGCCGCATCGGCCCATCCACGTGCATCATACTTGTCTGCTCCGCGCCCTTCCTCAACGACACCAACCACTTCCGCTTCACGACATGCGCTGCAAGCGATGTCCGCACCGCCACGGTCACTGCTGTTGCCCCTGCTGCCCGGCCACCGCCGCCGATAGCCCCGGCACCGGCGGCGTGAGCCGTGGCATGAGCTGGAAGTGCATGTTGACGCACTCCTGGAAGTCCTGCTGCACCAGGTCCGCCCGCGCGCAGTTGCTGAGCAGCAGCTCCCGCAGGAAGGACGCGATGGCGCCCGCCTGCATGGGCGACAGCAGGCACAGGGTACACGGGCAATGCAAGGAGGTGACCCTAAAGAGCACAGCTTGTACACAAGTCGGTACGTTTGCGGAGGACCGCTGCAACCGCCGTGCAGAGCTCTCTTCGTAACTCAGTTACCAGCAATGTTAAGGTGGTATTAGAAAGCAAGGCACGTACGTCTGACCAGCGCCCGTCAGTCGCTCAGACACTGCTGCCTGATCACCCCAAGCGCGCTGGGCCCCTCCCCCACCCCGTCGCCCTCGGCGTGTGCGCTCCATGCGCTGAGTGCGTGCTGACTCCTCGCCCCGCATTTCACCTCTGTGCATGCTCCCTTTGCCACCACCAGCTGCGTGCACACCATCCCTTCTGTGCCCCTGCCAGCCCGTCTCCGCCCACCTGCAGCGCTCGCTCCAGCTCCGGCATCTCCCTCAGCGCCTCGAAGTTGACCTCGAATGGGTTGGCGGGCGGCGGAAACATGTTGAGGTTGACCAGCTCCTCCAAGATGTGCCAGATGCGGAGGCCTGGGGAGCGATGGTAGGAAACGAGGATGGGAGTGGTAGGGGTACAAGGACAGCCAGGCATGCAGAAAAGCAGGATGAGGCTTGTGGCCCAACTTTGCTCCAGGGCAGTCGTTAGGAAGGGACGACGTGTGGGACGGGAATAGTGCGAGCGACCACGAGTGCCAATCTCCAGTGCGTGGGGGTTGCTCGGACGGCGGGCCGCCAAGGTCCCGTCATGAGGCACGGGCCGCAACGTCCGTGTAGCATCCAGTCAAGGCCCCTCCCTTTTTCACGCCATAAGCCCATAAGCAATACACGTGGCGTCGTAAACGGCAAGCCGTTGCCATCTGTAGGTCGGAATTTGCACCAGGATATCCTGGGCTCCTTCCGCCGTGCATCCTGGTGTACGATCTGGGCCTCCCTGGCCGCACCCACCCATGGACTTCCAGTTCTTGGTGGTGGGCAGGTCCAGCGGCGCGTCGATGTCATCGCTGGGGCGCCCTCTGGACACGGAGCGCAGCTGCAGGGCACAAACATGGGCACACTCCTGAACGGCACGGTCGACAGTGCGTCAGCATGGCCGAGCTGTGTGCTGCAGCGTTCAGCATACTAGGAAGGTTGCGCGGACACATCAGCAGCACGGGTCTTACCCATACGTACGGCCAGTTGTACTTGGCGTACGCGCCCACAAGGAACACGGTCACGTCCGGGTTGTGGATGTCCAGCTCATGGCTGGCCGGGCTGGCTGGCGGGAACGCATTGCCGTTCCTGCACACCCCAGCCATGGCGTCATACCGGGTAACAGGCGGGGTTATGTGGCGTTGACATGCTGTGTAGTGCCGTACTCGCGCGGTGGTGGGGTGACTATGGCAGATAAGGAGGTATCAGGTGAAGCGAGTGCAGTAGCGTTGGCTGTTGTGAATGACGTCGTTCACCGTGTGCATTCTGCTGCGGGAGTGTGGGCCCGGCGTTTCTCTTACCCAGCGTTAATGGCCCGGAAGTTGGGGAGAGCACGTGGTGAAACCTGTGACCCTGTGTATATTGTTACAACGAGCTCCTCCCTCCCTTTCAAGTATAGGTGGAAGTGGGTGAAGCACTGCGCACGCAGGGGGGACAGAGTCTTGCTCGAGCTGGGCACACACGCACACGTGTTTGTGGCTGCCTTGGGGTATGCGCAGGCCAACGCCTCGCCTTCAAGCAGCCAACACGCAAGCAGTCCTTGTAGAACTGGTCCAGAGGCCCTCTGTTGTTGCTTGCGCTCATCTGGCTCTAGGCCATCAACTGAGTACACAAAGCTGGGCGATGCGTGATACGTCTCCTGTTTTATCTTCGTCTGCCACCAGTCTCTGTCAACAAGTATTCAGTCAGCGGGTCGGGAACCACCAGAGGAAAGTCGAATTGGAAATGGTCAAGACGCCCCAGTGTGGTCAGTTCTTGGGTACGGCTCGCTGCCAAGGGTGTCCTTTTCAGCATGCACGTGTTTGGTTGCGACTACGGGCAACGAAAGGAGTGATCGGGGAATGAGCCTGGGCCCATGCAGTACCGTTCTCCTGCTTCCACCTGACTCATAAGCGCATTGCAGAGCTAGGCATGCATCGTGACAACACACTACGCGCATAGGGATTTTGTGGCAAAGCATTCGCTATCCGATCGCAAGCAAGGGTTTCACTCGCCTAAAGTTGCGCTTCTTCGTTCGGAGCCCGAAACGACATTGGGCCGTAGAGTGCTGACATAGTGAACACGCGGGAATCCTTATAAGTTCACTTGCGTTGCTTGTGGAAAGGAAGGCTGCTCTTGCGTGTCTCGGTCTAGCCTCTCCCGGCAGCTACCTGCATCTCCGTGAAGAAGACCAGCATCATGGGCGGAGACAAGCTCCTGGACCAAATCTTCAACCTGAAGTTCACCGCAAAGCAACTAGCGCGCTCAGCGGTGAGTCTGGGAGCCGTTCCTCCTGTCCTTGGCTTGGGACGTCCTGCCCTACCTCCACCGCTGTGGGCCCATGGACCCACCACCACGCTCTACAACAGCATCACAGGATACCTAGCCATTGCAGCTGACTGCCGTTCCGGTGTACATATACTAGTATTCAAACGTAGCGTGCGGCTATGCTTTCCCTGCCCTACACTAAGCTAATCCTGCCCTACCCTCACCCCAACTTACCCTGTCTCACCCTTACCCCACCTCTGGGCCCCTCCCCCCAGATCAAATGCGAGAAGGAGGAGAAAGCGGAGAAGCTCCGCGTTAAGAAAGCCATTGAGAAGGGAAACATGGAGGGAGCCAAGATCTACGCACAGAACGCAATCCGCAAAAAGAACGAGCAGCTCAACTACATGAAGCTGGCTAGCCGATTGGATGCAACCGTCAGCCGCCTGGAAACACAAGCGAAGATGCAGATGGTGAGCAGTGCGGGGCTCACAGTGGGAGCTCTGGGCTGGCGCTGCCTGTCGTACACTGAGGGAGGTTGATGTGGGTTAAGGCCCTTCTGCGGGCAAGCTACTGAAAGAGCTATGCAGCTGTTGAGTGCGGCCGTTCCTCAATGTGTACTCCGTACGCAGCTACCGGTATGCACACAGCGAAATTCTTCCCCTGGTGAAGACCAACACGCTGTTTACCATGCATTCCCCTCTGCAGGTGAACAAGAACATGGCGGGCATCGTCAAGAGCCTGGAGAAGGCCCTGGCGTCGAACAACCTGGAGACCATCGCCAACACCATGACACAGGTGCGCCCATGCGCCCCATGCGCCATATAAGCCCGCACGCACACAGGTCTAGCTCCATCCCCGCTGTAAATCAAGTACTATGCTGGCCTTGTACCTCACGTTCCTGTTCCCATACACTCCTCCTCTCTGCCCAATGCTCATACACCCCCTCCCCTCCCACTTCCCCCGTCCCGGCCTCCCCTGCAGTTCGAGAAGCAGTTCGAGAACCTGGACCTGCAGACGCAGGTTGTGGACGACGTGATGGGCGCGCAGGCCGCGCTGTCCACGCCCGAGGACGAGGTGTCGGCGCTGGTGGCGCAGGTGGCGGAAGAGCACGGGCTGGAGCTGGCGCAGGGGCTGCCCAGCGCCGCGGCGTCGCGCCCTGCGGCGGCCAAGGAGGACGACCTCACGGCGCGCCTGGCGGAGCTGCGGGGGCGGTAGGGGGCTGCGGCGTGGCGAGGAGGAGGACGAGGAGGTGCAGGAGGAGTACAGCATGGCGTGGCGTGGGGTAGCGCGGGGATGGGTCGGTGTGTAGGGGACTGAGGGCTTTGCAGCCTTGCTTGGAGGGTAAGTGGGACGAGATCGATTTTTGGCGGGGATGCATTGCTCGACCCGGACAAGCTTGTACCATAGCTTGTGTTGTTCGTACGCATGGGCGCGGTGGGCGCCGGGTGTGGCGGGGCCGGGTGTGCTTGCCGGCGGTGCTGCAATTGCCAGCAGGATGTTACAAGTTGCAGACCGGACTCATTTGGCTGACGTTGCACACTGTGTCGAAATGTACATTGGTAGCTTCTAGTGCCGGCACTGCTGATGCCTTTGCACTGGTCGGATTTGCTGTGGAAAGTATTTTGCTTGCGGTGTTACCGGTAGTCACGCTTTGCACTTGGGGCGCGCCTAAACGATCCCGTACGGTATGCAAGCATCTATGTAATCACTGCAGAACCTCAAACAGTGCACCGCCAACCTGATCTTGCAAAGCCCTTGTCTTGTGCACGCGGGTGCACGTCTGTACGAGCCAGCAGCACATCCTCGAGGGTCAGCGGCGAGGAGGCAGCAGCTCGACGAACAGGTGCCGCCTTGATTGGTCGATCGCATTCCATTTTTGCGTCCTACGTCCTGAGTCACCCGCCTTCCATGCCCACCCCGTCGTCAAAAGGCAGTGCAAGCGGACGCTGCACAGCCAAGGAAACCGGCTTGTGCGCCTTCAACAGCTACCGTAAGCGTGTTGTCGGGTGTGCCTCCCATGTGTCGCTGCCGTGAGGACGCCGGTAGCCGTGTCGGGGGTGCCGTGCTCCTTCGGGTTAAGGCTGACTTTTGGGCGCGTTTGCGGTCACTCGCAGTGTTGGGCGTTGCCCGTGGCTGGGACCCGGTGCCAGTGACGCACCGTTTCTTCTGCCTCGGGCCAGCTCGGGCCCAAGTGCGTGGCCATGTGGTGGTTCACGGCCCGTCAGACTTATCCCCTCCTCCCCCCTTGCTTCGCCTGCTCAGGTGCTTACCAGCGTGCTCATGTTGTGTGTTTATCTTGGCCCGCTCCGCCTGGTGAGGAGTTCATTGCCATGTGACCTTTCCAGTGACTTAATTCAGTGCGCTGGGGTGTGTCCTTGCATGGCTCAAGGCTACCTGCCTAACGGGAGCAAGCGGGTGCTCTGTCCGTCCCTTGCTCAAGTCTCAGGTGTACACAGGCTTTGCGTGCTCATATACACTCTGACCCTCTTGCAATCCTTGCGACCTCCCCTGGTTGCCACTGTGCCCAAGGGCATCAGCTGCCTTGCCGCGTTGCGAGTTTACCTTTGCCCTTGCATAGGGGAGCAGGGGACCCCTTCCGGTCGGGCCGCGTTTCCTAGCTCACCACCCCATCTTCGCTTGGCTTGGTCACAGGACACCTCTTCTGGTCGGGGTGTCGTACCACACGCACCACCCCGGGAGGGCAACAAGACAGCCCTCCCAGCCCAAAGCATTACGCGCCGCTGGGACATGGCCGTGCAGCGGCTGTGGCCCGTGAGACCACACCAGAGAGCCCCCCGCACGTGCACTCAACGAGCAAGGCAAGAGATAAGACAGATCACCAAACACCACCGTGACAGCCGAAGAGAAGTGGGCACGCACCGCCAATAGCATACATGCAATACCGGTGCCTGCGGCCCTAACAATAACACGTATGGCACCTGCCACCTACTTCCCCCAGGCGCAACCACTCCACACACTACGAAAAGGTAGTCAGTAGGAGATATGGCGAGCGTTCCTACCGCCTACGCCAGGACAAGCGACTGGCGCACACATAAGCAGGGATGCGGGATGACACGATCTGTGCCCTGCGGACAGCGAGCACAGAGCGGCAGCATAAACGCTGCAAGCGCACAGCACCCACACACACAAATGCAACGAAGACACCAACAGCATGAGAAGACTGCACGAAGCCTGCGAGCTACACGAGAATGAGGGTTTGACTCCGCCGTTTGTGTACCGACACCTATTCTGTACCTGTCTGCGTGCAAGCTCAGCTTCTGGCTGCGCACTGTGCCGGAGCGGATTTCTTCCGCACGCTTCGGTTATCTGTCGTACTATTGCCCACAACTCAGGGCAAAGGACAGCTTGCCCACCACTCATCTCCGTATGTACAACTCCTACCATCCCACAGCGAGCTATCATACCCCTGCTACCCTGCCATACTCGCCACAGCGCAACAGTGTCCTACGCCCGGCAGTGCCGCCTGCTGGTGCCCATGCTTTGCCCGCTCTGCCCGCTACCGGCACTTTTCCCGCCCTGGGCTGCGCTGCCACCTGGCGCCCCGGCCCTGTTGCCGCGCCCCTCCGCCCGTGTCAGCAGCACATCATCCGCCGCAACCCGCCGCCCCTCCTCATTCCGGAACCACCGCAGCCGCGCCGTACTGTCTGATGTCAGCTCCAGCAGCACGTGGCCGAAGCGGGGGTCGCGGTGTGCGGACCACAGCGGCTGCCTGTACTGGCAGAACCCCATGCGGGGGTCGGCGGCGGAGGGCACCAGCACCTGCCCACCGCCCACGCTGGATGCGGGCTGGAAGGTGAGCACGGGGCAGCCGGGGGGCTGCGGGTTGGCCTGGCAGCTGGGCAGCCAGTCGAGGGTGTCGTTGGTGGCGATGAGCTCGTTGGGGTGGGGCCGGGTCTGCGGCGAGGGAGGCAGGACGCACGCAGGGAGTTTGATTCGGGCAACGGGGTTAGTAAGAACGACTGGCGGGCTGTCTAGCAGATTATAATCACTCAGCCTTGTGCACACGGCAGGCCCGTTCTGTCAGGTCTTTCCGGGACTCCTGAAGCAACCCCTCCGCCGCGGCCCTCGACTTGCAGCTCCAGGCCTACCTCGCAGAACGTGACGTTCTGGTCGTCGTACCGCTTATCCTGCTCGTCGATGAAGCTGCGGTACGGCCCCTCCAGGTTGCCCCCGTCCCCGATGGTGACGTACATGGGGCCGCACATGTCGGGCTGGTAGTCGTACATGCCGTGCGTGCGCTCGTACGCGTGCACGTGGCCATTGAACACCAGGTCAACGCCGTACCTGGGGGTGCAGGACAGGGAGGAGTTCCTTCACCGACAGGAACACGTGCCACCGCTGGAGTCCATGGGCGCCGCTGGCCGCATGCCCAAACGAGCGAGGCCCACACAAGGCCCGCACAAATGACTAAGCGTTATGTACATGTCCTTTTCCCGATGCAAGTACGGCGCGCGTACCTGTAAAACACCTTCTCTCAGATGGACCGGAAGCATTCCATCTCCTTGTAGTGGCTCTTGTAGGTGTGGTAGGGCGGGGAGTGGAACTGCAGGGTACACGACAACAGTGGCAAGCATACCCTTAGGGCTCTGTCTGCCGTGTATGCACTGCCTCTGTAAAGCGTTGTACAGCTCCAAGCCGGTCAATCCTTGGCGTCCCTGCCCACAGCTGCTCGCCTGTGCCCACACCCGTTAACCCACCTGCACCAGCAGCCACGGGGTCTTCTTGCGGTCCACGCTCTCGAACTCCCTCATGGCCCACTCGTACTGTGGGGTGCCCTCATAGAAGGGCACGTAGTTGTTCATGGTGATGAGCTTCACGCGGCCGCCGAGGATGGTGGAGTAGTAGAGCGCTGCCGTGATGTTGCCAAAGCCCGATGCGGTGCCGGGCACTGGGTAGCGGGCGGCGTAGGACTGGAAGGGGTAGTTGGTTGGGAAGGAGAAGGAGTAGGTAGTGTGGTTGATGCTGTACTTGATGCCGCTCTTCTCTGCGAGGACCGATATAATTCCAAGGGGAAGGGCATGGAGATTTAGAGACGGCACGGCATAAGATTGCCAGCTGCTGCACTCCTGCCTGCAGCCACTAAGCTGCGCTACTCCCTCTTAAGCCCTGGCACGCAAGTGAACTCCGTTCACACGCTACCCGCTGTCCTATCATGCCTTCTCACTCCGTATCGCTGTATGCACGTCGGTGTGTTCAGGTGTGTTCCACTCGCAAAGGCGCGTTCATGCGATATGCAGTACGGTTCCAGGCGTGCTACCGGTACTCACCAATCTCGTGGTTGCCGATGCAGTTGAGGACGGGCACCGAGGAGAACACCTTCTCCCACAGCACCGAGTGCGAGTCCCAGCGCCTGCATACCCGTGGGCGACGCGACGGTACGGTACAGTCCGTCAATGCCAAGAAAGGCTCCGCGATGCATGCAGCAGTTGTCATCGACTAGCAAGCCAGCACGCAGCTCCCAGGCAGTGGGATGTGAGCGCATTTGTGGCACAGTTGGCCCATCATGGCCAGGATTCACTCATCACGGCTCACCTCTGGTTGGTCCCCGAGCCGGTTTCGTCGTCGTCGTTGTCCGTTGGGCCGTACAGGTCCGCGTAGCTGCATGCGGCAGGAGCCCGGGGGACGCATGCATGCATACATCAGTGCTGGGGCTGCCATCCACCAATCAAGCACAAAACAACTCCTGCTGCTGAGCCAGCACATGCTACGTGCAGCAGGCGCCTGCATGGCGCACCAGCGCATCCCCGAAACACAACAGGGCAAGTGGGATAGGCAAATAGGTATCAAGATGACATTCGGTCACCGGCAGGCGTATGCATGCAGGTGCCGGGCAGGCGGGGCCGCCAGCCGTGGGTGCTCTCTTGCCCAGGCTGTCAGCACTCACGAGTTGTCCCCCACGTGTATGACCACGTGCGGCTTGCTGTCTGCCAGGTGGTCCCGTGTGTCGGTGCTGTTGAGGGTCTGGCCCACGTCGCCGATGAGCCCGATGCGCAGCGGGTAGGGGCTGCGGCTGGTCGCATCCCTGCGGTAGGTAGGATGTACGACAGAAGACAGGGCGACCACTCAACCAGCGGGTGCAGGCTTGGGTCTTACAGCAGTGCCATGGCGCACAATTCCGGTGGAAGGCTTTTGCCATGCAAGCTGCGGTAAGAAGAAGGCCACACCTGGTGCGTTTGCGCGCCTGCCCACACCAACGGCATACCAGACGGAGAGCGACCTGTCCCACGTGAGCCCAGCAGCCCACCACTCACGGCAGGGTGGTGAAGGCGTAGGCCTTTGCCGAAAGCGTCCCGTTGTGGCCAGCCACACGGTACGTGTACCGCGTGTTGGGCTGCAGTTCCTTGAGCACCACGTGGTGGATGTACGGTGACAGGTAGCTGTACGGCAGGCAGGGCAGCAACGCGGAGGTGCGCGGATGGCAGACGCAGAGTGTGAGAGTCTGAGCAGGACAGAAGGAGGCTGTGGCCACGTGTCATGCGACGTACAAGCCAAGGTACGTCACACGGGGTGTGTACCACTCAAGAGGGAGACGTTCTGGGAGCATCTGAAGTGTCGGGAAATGCAGCGCCTAGCAAAGGTTAAGAAATGCACCGCCGCGCCCGCCATGCACCTCCCACTCCCTGCTGGGGCCTAAACCAATGAATAAGCCCCCGGTGGAAAACTTACTTGTAGTCGCTATAGTTGTAGGACGCCTTGTACACGCGCTGGTAGGTGATGACCTCGCCACGCATCGTGATGGCCTTGCGGTCTGCGGCATGGACCGGCAGGCACGAGCTGGCGTCTGAGTGCTGATGTGCGGCAGACGTCACAGGCAAACTGGCATGCCATGATGGCACATGAAAGCCTGCATGCACGCTATCAGCCAGGCAGGTGTGTGACCACGTGTGTGGCTGTGTCTCACCTCCTTCCGCCTGTAGCACCACTTCGGTGTTCAGCTTGGAGGTGTCGGGCTGCCGGGTCTGGGCCTCGGTGCCCACCACCGCGTCCCCTGTCTGCCTGCGGATGAAGAAAGTTACACGGCGTGGGTGACACAAGCAATCATTCCGCAACGGCGTTGCTTAGGAGTACCCTGAGCGCGGGCGCTTGCTTCCATGGGTCTGGGCGGACACATGGGTGCATGTGAGCCGACTGCCCTCGTGCCACGTGCCACGTGCAAGGACCCGGCATGCCTCAGCCTGCCCCATGGCCTGGCACGTGGCACGTGGGCCGGCCCCGCCAGCTGCCAACCAACCCACCATGACACCAGGTACGTGCGGCCGTCGGGGTAGGGGCCTGTGAGGTGAACACCCCAAGGGCTGCCGTCGGTGGGGTAGGAGATCTGCGGGGGAGCAGCCCAGCGTTGAGGGCTCGAGGCACCACCCGCGCAGGCACAAAATAGAATGCAACGTAATAGGCTGCTGGCTACTGTACGTATGGAAGCCCGACACGGCCGCCAACATTATCAAGATATCAACTTGCCTTGCCATACAGAGGCATGTTTAAATGTTTGTAGCTGCGCCTGCGTTGCGCTGGCCATGCTGTCCAGGTGGCTCTGCTGCGAACCGCCGTGCCTACCTCGGGCGCGCCCCACTTGTGGTCTACGTTGCCTGGGGCCCGGATGCTGCTGTCGTAGCAGGCCACCTTGGACCCCAGCAGCTCGGGGTTGCAGGGTGTGGTCACGTGGTCGTTCAGGGCGTTGCCCACCTGGGAAGGAGGGTTCAGGAGCGACGAGCAAGCATTAGTTGCCTGGAAATCGATACCATTGCGTTCACGTTCAGGTTGTGCAGCTGGGTCGCACACGGCGACTGGTTGGCTGAGAGAGAGCAGACGGACTCAGGGGGTGGCGGGCTGGGCAGCCCTTGCCCTGGCAGCCCAGCGGGCAGCATACGCCCCCGGCCTCGGTGCGTGCGCTTAACAACACCCATGGACAGGACCGGTGGAAACTGACCTCCATGATGAGATCTTGAGATGGCGCCTGGACTCGTCGGAGCTGCCGGCCTGGTGGGCATGTGCTCCGGTGTGTGACTTGAGGAGCATGCTCGCCAAGAGGCACAACACAATGGTTGTTCCGCGCCCCATGGTGAACGCTCAAGTAGGGTATATATACAATTGCTGTCTGTATCCTTTTAGCCAGTTGTGTCTCCTCCCAAGGGCAATGGTGGTTTGATAGGTCGCGCTGAATCCCCTTCAGAAAGCTTCGGAGTCGTCTTTGAACTTATTCTTCTGACAAGTTGGTTATGTCGCAAGTATCCCATGTCTGAAGTAGGCCAAAAGGCAGCTTTATCAAAAGTTGTGACCTGATACTGTTACGAGGTGAGCTTGGTAAGTGCGAGGTTGGTGGATGCGCCGCGGCTTGCGGACAAGAGAGTTGTCGTGCTTATACAATCTGAAGTTCTGCTATGACACTTGTCACTTACGTACGTGTACCGCGCGTCACGCATGCTGCATTCCGCGTCCCCGCTTGTGTCGTATTTCCCACCTCCAACGACGCCCACATGTCTGACCAACTGCAACCCGGAACCCGGAGAGCAGATCCTGTTATTGGCTCTTTACGATCATTTTGCGGCTGGCAGCTAGGCAGGCTGCAGAAAAAGGCAGAAGCTGATGCGGGCCATGCGTGTGGCATGACACTGAACTGCACTGAAGCATTGCAGAAGGCAGGAGGTTCATTGCGTGCCATGCCGGACCAGCTTTACATGTGCTCACGATAAGGACCTGGTTCCCTGCCTCGAAGCACGTGTCTTGAAACACGCTGCCTACATTGCTGGGCCCTGCAACAACGCTCCATGTCGTACTGCACGGGTACCAGTGTATACGAGTGCACCATAAATAGACGCGATGTTATGAGGTACATTCCGCCCACCACAGCCTCAGCACAGCAGCTCAAGCCCAAAAACCAAGGGTACGGTAATTCCTCAGAGGAAGGTACCCTTGGACTTGTGCAGTCCGCCGGCATCTCATCTAGGGACGACAATGAACGTTTGCATGCAACGCAGGCATGCAGCGCACACAGGGTCCCCTTCAAGCAGGGCGTTCGCATTTTCGCGACTGACCCACGGGTCCTCGCAGTCCAGGTGCAACTTGCTGTGCCAAGGTTGGGCCACCACAATGGCAGGAATTGCCGTCATCCACACCGTTTGTATACGGTAATATGTCACATACTGCTGGCAGCATAGCTTTTTGCAATATCTGCAGGCCCAACCGTCCCTTGTGTTTGTCCACCGGGCCAAGTACAGACGCAGCATACGCGTGAGAAAACAACGCGAACTATTGTTTGTTAAGACAGTAATGAGATTAGCTTGTCACATGAGCCCCTTTCGCGAACTGCTCTCGGCTACCGCCTTCGCCTTTAGCGCAGCGCTGCTCCTTGCGGTGAGCAGTCAGTATGGTCCAGCTACGTCTACGTTTGCGGGGCCTGCGCGCTGGCCGCTGCGCCCTGTTGCTGGCGAAGGGCCAAGGCGAAGCAGCAGCTGGCCCGTCCCCTCCGCTGCGGCCGAGCCCTGGTACAGCCAGCAGCTTCGCACGTTTAGCAGCTTAACCCAAACGCTATCGCTGCTGAACTCGACTGCCAGTGCGGCGTGCGAGGCCGCTGCCTTGGACCCCATCCCCGAGCTGCCGGCCCCTGACCCTGAATTCGTTGGAGACTTCAAGCAGTCCGCCAACCTCTCCTCCCAAGCAGCCAGCTACTGCACCTCCCTTGTCAACACACTCTACCTCATGGCCAGCTTCGCCATACCCGCCCTCAACGCCAGCATGCCCTCCGCCGCCGGCGCCTACGGCAACCCCGGCCCCTACGGCAGCCCCACCAATGCCACCCAGCCAGCCTACACCAACGCCACCCAGTCCGACTACACCAAGGGCACCACCTCAGCAGCAGCCTACCCCCCGCAGTGCCGCACGCTGCAGGGCCTGATGACCCTGTGGACGCACGCCTTCGTGGGAGGCGGGCTGCGGATGGGCTGCTGGCGGGCGGCAGCGAACAGCTACGGCGCGCTGCAGCTGGTGCCGGCGTGCGGCAAAGACACGTGCCTGGCGGTGACCAGCTCGGCGCAGGACGTGGCGCTCGCGCTGTGGCACCTGGGCACCAGCCGCTGCGGGGGGGACCTGCCGGGGGAGTGGGGGCAGCCGTACGGGGCGGAGGCGGAGGTGCTGCCAACGATAGCGCGCACGCAGATTGGGACGACCCTATACGGCCGTCGTCACCGCCGCGGCCGGCAGCTGCTGGGGGGTGTTGAAACAGCGGGCGCTGCGGCCGAGGTGCAAGTGGGGCCGCGTGCGGAAGGAGCAGAAAGCGGCGGCCTTGGCGGAGCTGGTGGTGGATGGAGGCGCAGCCTGCAGCAGTCGGCAGGTGCGGCGTTTGGGAGTCACAGGACTAGCACGAAGTGGATGAGGAGTGTTACATGCGGTATGGCATAAAATGCGTTTCGATCAGTACAGTCGTGCACGGCAAGCACTAGCTGGTGACGCTGGAAGTGAAGCACGCAGTAGTGCGCTAGTGCTCAATCATGGAGGCTGTGGGTACATACCGCCAGACCATAGTTTGAACGCTGCTGCAGCCTTTCGCCTTGGGCGTCGGCCTTAGTTGGTCCCTGCATCCATCGCCAGGACCAACGGCCAACGGGACCAACGGGACTAACATCTCCTTGAGCGATGCCTCACCTGCGGGCGGGGGCCGCACGCTGCGCCTGCGGCCCTTGGTGTGGTACAACGACTCCAACGGTGTGGCGTCGTACCGCAACATAGCAGGTGGGCATTGCCCCTACCAGCACCATGCCGGTATTTTGGCGCCTGACCTGAAGGTGAACCTGCACCGATCGGGCGGCGGCTGCAAAGTGGTCAGGTACCGGCAATGGGACCGCACGGTTGCGTGACTCCTGCGTTTGTTACATTACCGTGCGGCTGCCTGCCATGCACTGATGCCTGACGACAGCCCTGCTCCACGTGCCTCAAGCCACCCCACAACTGCCGCCTCACGCTTCGACGGGTCCCACGTTGCCATTGACCGGCAGGTTCCTTCACCTACGCGGCTGCCGCGGACTTCTCGCGCCCTCCCTTCGAGTTCATGAGCTTCTTTGGTGACACGGAGGCCCAGGTGGTGTGCAGGTCCCTGGGCTACCCGGGCGGAGGGCTTGCGTACGACAGTGCGTTGCCCAATTCTGCGGATGGCTTGGCGGGGTTCCTGCCATACTACTACAGCTGCAGCACCGGCCTGGAGCCGGACCTCGGGCAGTGCAACGCGACCTCTCTCTCCACCTCCAGCTTAGTGGCGTCCTCCACGGTAGCGGCGGTAAGGACTTTGTTTGCATTTTTGCTACCGCCCTGGCTTCAGCTGTCGTGATTTTGTCTTGAAGCTTGTAGGCAAGCAAGCAAAAGCAAAACAGCTTAGCCATGTCTACTCATACTAGGCGCTTGAGCAACAAGACGCATTACAGCCAAGCCCCAAATACCGTAATGTCACGAACGCGTGCTGGACTACCTGTTATAATCTGCTGTGACGCAACCACTGCGTGCCTTTGATCTACAAGTGATTTAGAGCGATGAAAGGCTACTGAGATTTAATATAACCCAAACGGCTTCCTGCCGTCGCTACCAACGTCCGTGGGCCGCGCTTGCTGCCTCCGCAGGCTGGGGTCCTATGCTTCCCAACTTGGAACGCCACAGGTACGGGATGCATACTGTGTGCGCATGGGATGTTGTCAGCCACACACATGCGTGCAACAGCAAGCCTCTGCTACAGCACTCATGCGTATTGTCAAGTCTCACCTCCTGCCTCACCTGCGCCGCCCCTGCCTACCGCCTCTGCAGAGTACTGCTCACACTTCACGTCGCAGTTCCCATCACTCCTTTCGGACAGCGCCTATCCCCTGCAGTCCAATGGCACCCAAACACAGCAGCCGCCCTCCTACGGCAGCCCCGCGGCGCACTGTTCCGCGCTGCTGTCCCAGGCGGCCGACGTGGACACCCTGGCCTTCCAGCGCTTCCCCGGCCAGCCGCTGCCGCTGGAGCAGGCGGTGATGGAGCCGTGCTTCAACGCCACCGTGCGGCCGGCGCTGGTGGGATGGATGCAGAGGTGGCTGTCAGCCGTACAGCAGGACAACTGCTCACTGGTGCCGTACAGCTGGATGCCGTACGTCTCCCAAAACATCAACCGGGGCCGCAACTCCACGTGCCCCGTGGCCATGGCATCGTGGCCCACGGCCGCCTTACCCTCCCCAACCAACTCAACCAACTCCACGTTCACCTTTATGAACCTCGACTCCCGCATGGTGCCGACACCGAACAGCGTCACCACCAGCACCAGCAACACCAGCAGTGGCGGCAGCCCAACGTCCACTGCCCTCAACACCGACTGCGCCGCCCCTGTGCCCCAAAACGTGTCCTCCACAACGCAAGCCATGAATGACACCTGGTTCGCGTTCGGCCCGCATGGCGGCGGGCCATGGACTGAGCTGCTGTCGCTTCGAAACCTGCTGTCCTTCCGCGGCAACGCCACCGCCTTTGCCCACGCCCTCAAGAGCGCCGCACCCCCGTGGGCCCCGGGCCGCCTTACCGAGGACTCCCACGTCGCAAACGTGCTAGCCGCCTTCAGCCGGCCCGGCGGCCTGCAGTTTGCCCTCAACACCACCGTGGACACAGCCAGTGCTGCTGCCTTCAGGGCCAGCACGCCCCTCCTCGGGAGCGAGGTCAGGCAGCTGCTGCCGCCCCCGCCTCTGCAGTACGCGTGCCTTGGGTACGACCCGTCCTGGATGTCGAGCTATGGCACTCAGGACAGGGACGTACTGGCGTTTCTCAACAGCTCCTCGGCAGTCTCAAAATCTGGCTCAGGCGGCTTGCCGGTGTGGGGCCGGGCTGCGGACCGCCAGGAGCTGGAGCGGTGTGCCGGCACGGGGGAGGTGGTCCAGGTGAGCGTAACTGCATGGCGTCCTGCCGTGAAGCGACCGCCATGGTTGGGTGGTGTGGTGGTGGTGGTGGTGGTGGCACCGCGCGCCATGCATATCCATGCAACCTGCTGGCCATGCTGGGTGCTTTGTGAGAGGCAGGGCTGCCGTCTGCTGCTTGCGTCCCCCCAGTGCCGAAAACAACCCCGGAGGGCCCTATCCTGCGCATCCCCCTCCTCACACCTCCCGCCCGCTTGCCTCCCGCCCAGGCCTTGTACTCCATTGTCGGCTTCTCCATGTGCGGCATGGGGCTGACCAGCAGGCAGCGGTATGACAGGGATGCAGGCCAGCTGCTGCCCACGCTGTTCCGCGGTGCAACAAACAGCAACACCAACGGTAGTTACTCCACGTCGGCCGCTCCCTACCCCGGCGACCCGGTGATCCCCGCCGCCAACCTGGCGTACCTTGACATGAGCGGTGGGTGAGGAGGGGGGGTGCAGTGGGAGTGGACGCTGTAGTTGCGGCTCCATTTCGTGACTGGAAACCCTTGCGATGGAACAGAAGGTGGGAAGCGTCTTAATGGTATGGCTGGTCCTCAGCGGTTAGCACGGTGCTCGCGAAGATCGTAAGGCGTGCATGCGGGCGGGTCGATGTGTGCGGCGGGCTTGGGCTCCCTGTCCCCGGCAGCTGGGCTGCACATCGACATGAGTGCTGGACCTCCGAACTGTTTGAGCGATGCCATGGTGGTACTGACCCCTGTCATTGGCCAACGCGGCCCCGCCTGCTGCCCCCAGGGAACTTGCTGTTCGGCGGGCTTCCGCTGCTGCCGCTGCCGGCCCTGCTCGTCAACCTGTCCCGGACCGGGCTCGGTGGCCCCCTAGTGGATGCCTTTGGCGCCACGCAGCAGAGCCCCACGTCCCCCTTTCCCTTCGCCCTCGTGGTGGACCTCAGTGGGAACGTGCTATCCAGCCCGCTGCCCTCCGGCTTCTCACGCAGCTCGTCGTGGGGTGCGCTGCTGGACACCGCCGTGTTCATCGACCTGTCGGGTAAGGGGCACCAGGGGAGCGCACATCACCGTTGGCCCCTGTGGTCCGTAGGCGTACATGTGTGCTGTGGAGGTGCCAGTCCATAGGTTCCCGGCAACACCTACTCACCCATCGTGGTGGAATGGTGTGGAGGGCAGGGAACCGAGTTACCCTGGGTTGGGGCGCCGCGGGCTCTGGCTAGCGCTGTACCGTGCATGCGGCTCGGTGCAGCATTTTTTCGCTGAGCTTGGGGAGGACTGCTGCTCCACACGTAGCCTTGGCTAGAAGGCTATGGTCAGATGATCCTTGGTCGTTGAAACTACGGTATATGCGTATGCCATGCCGTACTCCTACACGCGTGATGGGAATCGCACCTCAACTCGCAGCAGTCCACCTTACTAGCTAGGGCCACACAGGTGTGACGAGCCTCTCCCCCACCTACCTCCGCGCAGACAACAAACTGACTGGCACCCTGCCCGGCGACGAGTGGGCATTTCGTCTCAAGGAAGTGGACATCGTGCTGGCGGGCAACCCTGGCCTGCAGGGCCCCGTGCCGCAGTCCTGGCTGGCGCTGAGCTCCGAACCCGGGTGGGGCCCCGGCGGCCGCATGCTGGACTTCACGCGGTGCAGCGGCCTCGAGCAGCGCTTGAATTCAGTGCCTGAGTACAGCCTGCTGAGGGTAAGCGGGCGCTGTTGCCTTTTTATTGTGGGTACCTAGTGGCTCCGCATCAGTGGTATGTGCGTGGCAGGTACTGCTAGCGTGCCAATGTAGCGGCAAGCAGTTATCGGTCTTGCTCAATACTAGGACCCCTAGCCGCGTTCAGGTGCTCGGACTTAATTGCATGGCCTTTAAACGTGGTACTGACCGTGGAAGGGCCCTGGCTCCACGCAAAGTGGACCCAGGGGAACGTTACGTTAGCTGCGCAGCGCACCTGGCTTGGGCTTCCCAACGGCAACTTTCAGGGTCAGGTCGTGCATGCGAGGCCCAGATGCAAGCAAGTGTTTGCACAAGGACCTCGTCCATAATCCGCACTTGCGTGTGCTGTCATGCAGGTATCCGGCACCAGTCTGCTGCTGGACTGGGGCCTACTTCAAAACAAGGACTGGAGCTTTGTGGTGGACAGGGTGGCCAGGGGCCACATGGAGTTCCAGCAGGTGGGCACTGCAACTGCGGTTCCATGTGGGGTATTACACATCCACCCGACACGTTGCCATCCGATGCCGCACGCTTTGGTTGAAGCAACAGGGGATGCGTGAACTGCAATCTGCAAATGTGCACGTAGCTTCAAGTGAAGCGGCGTGCCCCTGCTCCTTTCAGGTCCACTACTCGCGGCCGCGCCAAGTCAGCGACGTCATCCCGGGGATGGGCGGCGTGTTGGACCCCAACGACGTGGCGAAGATTTGTAACTGCATCGATGGCAGGGACTGCCCAACCCCTGCCGTCGGTCAGGCGTGGCCTGTGGTGCTGAACCGTAGTGCAGTGAACCAGCAGTACTCCACGTGGCAGCAGGATCCGAGCATGTGGTGCCAAGGGGGCAGGGCGCAACGGGTAAGTGGCGGCTGTCTGCTTTGCATGGGTAGCTAGCATGACATCCTGATGTCGGCCCTTACTGTACCACGGGGATGCTGCTCTGGGTGCTTGATTGTCGGCCTTGCACTCACTTCTCCCCCCGATCCTGTAACCGTCCGTCCGCCCGAAGTCTGTAACCGTTCTCGCTGGACTCACCGACACCCGTTAATGCGTATTTGAGCAGAGGCAGGGTAGTGGGTTAGTCACTTGACACTGCGTTCCCCACCGCCCCGCAGTTCCGCGTCGCCGTCCGCGTGTGGGCCCCCACCCTGGCGGTGGTGCTGCTGGCGCTGCTGTCGGCACTGCCACTTTACAACCTAAGGACCCGTATAGTCAGGAGGAGGCAGGCGCGAAGGGCGCAGAGGCAACAGCAGCAGCAGTGGCAGCAGCAGCAGCGGCAGCAACAGTGGCAGCAATCGTTGGGTCATGAGGCGCAGAAGCAGGAGGATGGCAAGCCATCGACGGAGACAGCCACTGGAGACTATCTCCCGGGCAGATCCGTCCCTGCTGCGCGGCTCCATAACGTTCGGTATCATGCTGCGCGCTGCTGGTCCTGCACCCAGGCCGCTGCCGTGGCCACGTGGCGCTGGCTTGTTGTCATGTACGACCTGTTGGAGCCCCGCCTGGTGGTGGTGCTGTACTGGGTGGACCTCATCTCCGACCTGGTCTTCATTGTGGGCTACAAGGGCTGGGGGAAGCAGCCTGCCCCTGCAATTGCGGTGCTAATCATCATCCTGGGCAACATGGTCCTGTTCTGGGTGCTGCATCTGTTGAGCGAGCGCAAGGACGTGGGCTGGAGCAGGAGGCGGTGCTGGTGCGTGGGCCTGCTGACGGCCCCCTTCGGCATTGTCCTGGAGCTGCTGTGGCACTTCCTGCTGGCGGTGGTGGTGGTGGGCACGTTCCCCTTCGCGGCGTGGAACCGGCGGCGGTGGGGCGGGCTGCACGCGGCACTGCTGGGCCGCCTCACGCGCAGCTGGCCGCACCTGCTGCGGTACGAGGCGCACGCACACACGTTTGAGCACTCGGTGGGTCCGCAGCAGGACTCGATGCTATGCCGCAGACTAGACGCTCCTTGGTTGCACAGCAGTGCGTTGAACATGTGCCAGAAGCTGTGATCATGTCGTGTTTGGTACGTTCGACCATCTTGACTACGATGGCTCTTTCGGTAAATTGCGAAGTGTTCCGGCTCATTGAACTCCCCTGCCCTCCCCAGGTCCTGCTGGAGCCTGTGACCGAGTCCCTTCCGCAGCTGCTGGTGCAGACGGTGTGTTACGTGATCGGGCGAGAGGCCGGCCTCATCATCCTCACGCCCATCTATCTCTTCTCCGCCACGCTGTCAGCCATATCCATCTGCAAGGCCAGCCTGTACCTGGCGTGGAGAGTGCTGCTGTGCGGAAGCTGGAGCAAGGTGGGGCACGGGCATGCGCGAGGGTAATCGTGCGCTTGATATATACATAATGCCCAACACAGCGAACAGTGACGAGGACTTCGCATTTTATGAGCATTTGCGCTGTTGTGGTTGCAGCGGAGATTTCTCTCCTCACCCCATTCGAAGGGCCCCACTACGCGTTCCGTTCACTGGCCCGGCTCTGGTATGTCACAAGCAAGCGCACTGCACCGTCGCTCACCACCCACTGAAACCAACAACACTCTCAACGCCGTCATCCCCGGCCCCAGGTGCTGCTGAACCGGGACGACGCGGACTCCCTCTTCACCCCGCCCCTCAGCACTGTGCTGTCCAAGTCAGATGCAGACCCGGGAGACAAGGCCACGGCCAGCGGGGAGCTCGGCTTCCCGGCCGATGGCCAGCCGCCGCCGCCGCCCGAGGGCTCCCCTGTGGTCTGGGGCGCAAGTGGCTATCCGCCCATCAACATCATCAACAGGGGCCGCACCGCCAGCTCAGAGGTGTCCAGCGGCACCCGCACCTCATCCGGGCCGTCACCGAGGCGCTCCTCCCCTGTGGGGCCCCACGCCGACTACACCACGACCACCGCCGCCATACCCAGCCCGCCCGGCTTGCATACGCCGCCCCGCTTCTACCCACAGTTTGCTCCGCGCCTTGACGCCCACCTGCAGCTGCAGCCATCGGGCGCATTGCCCCCAGCAGCCAGCGGGTTGTACCCAGCAGTGATGGGTTACCCACCGCCACACGAAAGCGAAGAAGCCGCAGCTCCGTGCAGTACGGCAGCCAGGGGTCCGCCGCAGCCACTTGCCGCCATCCCGCCGTGGGTTGGCCCCCTGCACCAAGGCCTGCGTGCAGGACCGCCGCCCGCGCCCCTGCAGCCACCGCCCCTGCCCTCCGCCCCGTCCTTCCAGAAGGCGCGCATCCTCCCAAAGAAGCAGCGCCGGGGCCAGCAGCCACAGGACCAGGCCAGCCCCTGTGTGTCGCTGACGCCCCTGCTGGGGGTGGAGCTGACTGACAGGGCGCAGGCGGCGCAGTGGCAGCAGGGCGTCGCGCCGCCGCCAGCCACCATGTACCCGCCGACGCCGCCGACGCTGCATGGGGCGCCGCCGCCGCCACCTTATAATGCGCCGTACGGCCGGGATGGGCATTCCACGGCGCAGGAGCTTCCCTCCCTTGCGGCTGGGACCTCTGGCACTGCCGCTGTGGCGCTGCCGCACCCCTGCGCGCCGCCGCCCTCGGCTTCCGGCCGTGCGGGCCCGGTGGCCCAGCAGGAGGTCCATTTCTTTGCTCTCGGGCCAACTGCGGCCCCAGCCTGGGGTGACACGCCCTTTGTGACGCTCCAGCAGCAGCAGCAGTCGTGTCCACCTATCGATGGAGGTGCTCCCCAGGCGGTGCCCGGCAGCAGTGCCGGTGGTTCGCGGCCGCCACCGCCACCACCGCCCCCTGCCTTCCTGCACGATGACGAGTGATAGGATTAGCATACCGGCAGAGCTGTCGCAGCGGTTGGTTCTCTCCCGCCGCCTGCCGCAGGATCACCCCATCGCGGA
>VFQN01001681.1_pt1 | contig 36163 bp, 60 predicted proteins | sample 3512371 | NCBI WGS metagenome assembly VFQN01 (sample SAMN10412370, study PRJNA504923) | tailings metagenome | isolation source: Replicate 2 from Balatoc abandoned mine | place: Philippines: Itogon, Benguet | collected 2017-08-28
CTGGGTCTGTGGGTTTGGGGTTGTGGTTAGTCCGTGCCCAGCCTCCCTGTGTCCTTTGCCTGCTTTCTTTTTTCTAATGTTCCCTTGTCCCTTGGTCTCTTTTGGCCTGTTCCCTTGGTCCTGTCCTGTGGTGTTTGGTTTCAGGTCTTCTTCGTCCCTAGGTTTGCCCTTTTTGCGGTTGGGGTTCACTGGGTTTGGGCTTTTGGTGGTGCTGGTGCTTGCCTTTTGACCAGTCTAAATCCGAGCCATGAAGGTTTGCCGTGCTGGTGCTTGCCTGTGCTGGTTGGGTTTTGGACTCCCGCTGGCCTGTCCCTTCCCGTCTCTTTACCTGTAAACCTTTCCACAGAAAAATCAAATGGGTGTTGTGGGAGGGGACACAAGGGTGGGCAACTGTACTGTCAAGGTGTATGTAGAGCAGGGGGCTCCCCTGGTCTGTGTCTATCTATTGGTGTGGACAGCTAATGCCACAGAATGGCATCTGTCACTCAGATGATACGGTAGAATGACGACACGTCTGCGCACAGTCAATGCAGCTTTATTTGCAGCTGCAGCTGCAGCTCAAGGGTGAACGTGTTTGGAGCGTTAGATGCGTCCGTCAGACCAGGTGAGTTGGGCAGGACGCGGAGTGCGGGACGTGCCCACAACGGAAATTCGGTACATGCAGTCCCTTAAGTGTTGAAACGGCCAGCGCACTGCGTCAGGGGCAGCTCCCCTGGGCAGCCCCCAAACATCAGACTCGTGCGGGCGCTGGGCCCCCCTGCGTTTCACCTGCACCTTCGCACCACGTTGCATGGCACTAGTGAGCCGGTACGGACGTCTTGCATTTCGCAGCACCCCGCTGGGCGCTGGCGTGGAAGTGCACAGCGGCGTGTCATGATACCACGATCACGGCCAACGGCCAACTTGAATTGACGCAACCTGGCAAACCTGGCAACCTGGCGCAGACCTACATACACCAATATCGTATATGCACATTATTTTAGCAACTTCTGACAGTAACATGCCACTGCTTTGAGCTTGCTGCCCTGTGAAGCTCTTTTAACCGAGGACCCCCTTCTGCTATCCAAGCATTATCATACACTGAAACATGTTAAGGCTAGGTAAAAAACCCGTACTTCCAAGCAAGGCACCCTTTTTGGGGAAGCGCAGTGCAGCTTGACCGTGGACCAGAAGCGAGCGCCTTCGCAGGCGCCGGCACAACAGTAAGACCTGCTCGAGTCTTATAACTAGCCATGGGTGTGATAAGTACCGTCAGCGGCGCGCCTGCAGAAGCGATTCCCCTTTCCATGCTAGACAAAACATTCAAGTGGGACGGTGACGGCTTCTTTTGTATTGCAGTGACAAGGAGTAAAGCTGACCTCCAGCGGCTGCTCGATGATAAAAGCCGCCAGGTCAGTGGTGCAAGCGCTGTGCCGGAGGGTATGCGGAGTGGGTCCCCACGCCTTCCCGAGCCTGCCATACCCTGCTTGCCCACGGTCCGTTGCCTTTGTAGTATCATACGGTGGCGGCGTCCTTTTCGTGCTAATTTGAACGTAAAAGTGGCTAGAACTGTAGTGTGGCGACGGTACCGTCAGCTCCAGGTTGCGCACCAGTTGCCGTCCTGTCCCGGACACGTGCCCCGTCCTCCACTTGTCCCTGACCAGTGTACCGCTGTTGGCTACTGAACGTAGTGCACAACATGTGCCGGACCACAGCCGCCCCGTTCACGCTCCTGGCATTTGCAGGCCAGCACCCTCCAGCGCCTCCACTCACTCTATGCATGCTTCTCTTTCACTCCCACCTTCCACAGGCCATCTTCGCGCGGCGGAAGCAGGGGCTCATGCGGAAAGCCATGGAGCTATCCGTGCTGTGCGACTGTGACGTGGGGCTCATCTTGTTCGGCCCGGCCCCCAACTCCACCACAGCGCCAGCCGGGCCCGGGCCCGGACCCACAGCCCTCGGCACCTCCGACGGCATCAGCTCAGCCCTCCCAGCAGGAAGCTCTCCACCAGGCTCACAGTCTCTAACTACAGGTATATCTACACCCCAGCCGGACTCGCAATTGCCTGCTGGGCAGGCGGGGGCGGCTGGGGCGGCGGGGGCGGGAGGGGCAGCGGGCCCCCCGGGCGAGGTGGTGATTGTGTCGTCCAGCGGGCGGCAGTGCTTATACCAGTACTCGTCGTGCGGCATGGAGGAGCTGCTGGAGCGGTACGCGGCGGCGGTGGCGGAGCCGCACGAGCGGAGGCGGAACGGGGAGGTGCGCGGGGCGGCACGCAGGGGCGCAAAGTGTGTGCTGGGCGGGCAAGCAGGGTGTGGAGTCTGAACATTCTCTGGGCGGAGAGGTTGGATGGGCGTAGAGAGGGAAGGGCTATCTGGCGGAGTGGTTTGGACCCTGCCGTCGTGAGCAGTTGAAACAGCGAGCGAGGGTGTGGTGTTTGTTGATGGTTCCCAGCCGCGCCCATGATGTATGTGGAGTCCAGGGCTCACGTACCTAGCAAGCAGATCGCACGATCCTTACGGCCAGGATTGGCATTTTTCCCACGGTTGTCCTATCACCCCGTACCCCGGCCGCTGCAGCTGCTCCGGCAGCATTACCAGTCCCGGCCTGGCGAATGGGACCTAGACGACGAGGAGGAGGACGAGGAGGACGGCGGCGAGGGCGGGGCGGACGGGGATCCCTCCACCGCAGCAGCAGCAGCCGCAGCCATGGCGACGGTGGACAGCATCCTGCGCGCGGCCGGGGCGGCGTCGGGCGCAGGGGGCCACATGGGGCTGGGCGGCAGGTCCCTGGGGGGCGATGTGCGGGAGGGCGGGCCGCTGGGCACCAGCGTGGCAGCGGCTGCGGCGGCGGCGGGCATGCTGTCGGACGGCAGCGGGCCGCTGGGCATGCAGCAGGGGCTCAAGCGAGGGGTAAGTGTGCCCTTTGACGTAGGGAACGGAAGGCGGCTGCGGCCCAAGTGACGATGAGTGTGTTATTTGCCGTTGTGGGCCCTGGGACCCGCTCTTGCGCCCGCAGCGTGCCACCTCCGCTCACACTCCACCTGTGGCCCTGCCTCTGCCTCTGCCCATGCAGCGTGAGCCCAGCCCCACGTTAGGGCCCAGCGCCCTGGCCACCGGCGTGGCGGCGGCCATGGCAGCCATGAACAGTCTACAGCAGCAGCAGCAGCAGGGCGGGCGCGGGAGCCTGCCGGGGGGCCTGCCGCTGGCCCCGGCGCTGCCGCTGGGGACTGGGGCAGGAAACGCCGGGGCGGGGGCGGTGCCGCCGCTGCGGCGGCTGTCCCCTGCCGTGCCGCAGCTTGAGGGCATCAAGGCGGCGGGCTTCCTGGACAAGCGCAACTACCCGGTAAGCGCGTGCACCATTGCATACCTCGCTGCCTGGTGTGGTGGCTGCATCGCAATTCCTTGGGATCCAGCAGCTTGCCATGTGGTACATGCGTTCCACGCATACCCGGAGCAAGCCGAAGAGTTCACATGGAAGCTGTAAGGCGAATTGATGTTGACGTGCTCGTCCTCTCCCTCCGGCCCCCAGGTGTCCCCCCGCAGCGAGGCGGCGTACGACGCGCTCACGGCGGAGCTGGACGCGCTGCAGCAGGCGCGGAGCAGGGGAGGGCCCCAGGGCGCGGGGCCGTCCGGCCAGGTAAGGCGGGGGTGCAGCACATGGCACATAGCACCGCTTGCTTACGCGTGCCGTTTAGTGCTTTGGGTCCATGGAAGTCGTGTACAACGCGAGGATGCTTGGCATATTGCTGGGGTAGGTTTGGTTGTTTCCTAGACGCCTGAAGCTAATTTCCAATGTGCTTTGTTTGACCGCAGTCGTTGCTGACGGGCCTGCAACCAGCGTCTGCCGCTGTGGCGGCGGCCGCCGCGGCACAGATGCAGCTGCAGCTCCAACAGCAGCAGCAGCAACAGCAACAACAGGCAGCTGGCGGGAACGGAAATGGCGGCGGCGGCGGCGGTCCCGCCAAGCGCTTCCGGGCCCTGTCCATAACGGTGCCCGAGAACGCGTCCCAGCCATGCACGCAGCTCACAGGCACTGGGCCGGCCGGCGGCGCTGCCGCTGCCGCTGCCATGCACACCGACATGCGCCTGGCTACCGCAGCTGCCGCGGCTGCTGCTGCAGCGGCGGCGGCCGCCGGCAACGGGCCCACCGCAAACGGCGGGACGCAGCGGCACCTGGGGTTGCCGCCCCGGCCCGGGGGGCCCACACCTCGCGGAACGGGGCGGCTCCAGGGTACTGCCGGGGGATTGGCCTCTGGCGTGCCCACCGGGAGTCAACAGCAGCAGCAGCAGCAGCAGCAGTCTGCGTTTGGCGGCGCTACGGGCATGGGGGCGGTGGGCGGAAGCGGGCAAGGGACGGGCGGGTCGGGCGGCGGCGCTGCGGCAGGGGGGCAGCAGCAGCAGCAACCCGGCGGTGTGCACCAGCATGGGCAGCAGCAGCAGCAGCACCAGAGCGTGTTTAGCACGACCGTGGCAGCCGCGGGGGCGGGGGCAGGGGGTACAGCGGACCTGGACTTTGGCGGGGACGGGTTTGGCCCTAGCACCAGCGGCGGCGGCGGGGGGGCCTTTTCGTTTGACCGGCGGGCCACCGTCAACGACGACGGCCTGGGCGGCCTGAGCCAAGGCTACATGCGCTTCTCGATGGACGGTGAGCGCATGGGGGTGCTCGCATGGCTAAACGTTGCGGTTTGGGTTTCACCTACCATGTCCGTGGGTGTGCATCGTTAGGTGGGGTGGGAATTGCATGCGGTAGTGTCCTTGCACCGCTTGGCGCAGAGGGAGCCGTGCGCTGGTCCTTCTCACCACAGGCTTATTCGCAACCCGAAGGCCCTGCACGCCCACCATGTAACCCCCATCCTCACCCGCTAAGCCGCCGCCCCTCCCCCCACCTTCCACTTCCCCCTCCCCCCGCCTACCGCCTAATTCCCCTCCCCCCGCAGGCTCCGCCGCCGCGCTGCTGTCCATGCCCTCGCCCCCGCCCCACTCCCTCAACCTCTTTGGCCCGCTGTCCATGTCCGGCATACCCGGCGACGGCGGCCCGCTGTCCGTGCGCAGCAGCAGCCACGGCATGCTGGCAGGCATGCTGGTCGGCCTGGAGCGCAACAGCTCCCTGGGCCAGAGCCTCAACCTGGCAGCGCTGGGGCTGGAGTCCCCGAGCACCGTGCAGGCCGGCGGCGCGGGCGGGGCGGGCGGCGGGGCGATGGATGCCGCCATCCGGGGCCTGCCGCCGCTGGAGGTGCTGGACTGGCCGTCCTCGTCGCCCAGGTGGGTCGTGTGGGCGATGGGAGCAGGCCGCGGCGGTGTGCAACGGTAACTGAGGGGTAACGGGGGGAAAGGCGGGCTGGCCGTCCTCGTCGCCCAGGTGGGCCGTGGCCTTGGGAAGGGCAGGAGCAGTGTGAAGGCGGTGACTGGGTAGGCCCGAACGGGTCCTGCGCCGGACTGGCCAGGTGGGCAGCACAGCACTGCTTGCAGCTCTGCCGTCTGCGCTTGTACGCTTGGAGTGCGAGAGGGGCACAGTTGGGCACGGTGGCAGAGTTGGTTCAGGGAGGGGCTGTTGCACGGGACTGCGCGGTGGTCCTGCTGCGGCGCTGATCTCTGTCCTGCTCCCCTGCCGCCTCCCTGCCCCCTCAAGGACCAGTGGCGCTACGGGCGCTGATGGCGGCCCAGGGGGCTTCTCATCGGACGACGGGGAGGGCGGCGTGGTGGTGGACGGGCTGGTGGTGCAGGTGCGGCTGGGGTGGGTTGGGTAACCGTGGGTTGGGTGGAGGGCGAGGGCTGGCCGCGCACGGGGGCATGCAGCGGGGCGCAGGGGAGGCTTGCAATGGGGCGAGATGGTGGACGGGCTGGTGGTGCAGCTGCAGTTGGGGCAGGAGGCCGGGGCAGCGCAGGGATGGCACGAAGTGGGGTGCAGAGGGGGTTTGCGGCAGAGACTCCGGGTCGCCCCCGCAATGTCGTGCCGTGCGTTTCGTGCAGCACTAGTCCTGAACACTTGAGCCCCGTCGCTTACCTCCCCTACCTGGCCCCAACCCCCACGTTCCCCCCAGGGTACGGCGCTGTCCAAGCTGCCCCCTGAGGCACGTGAGGCCGCCATTGGCCCCTCCCCGGACTCCTCCCGCCGTACGTCAGGCTCCGCCGGTGGCCTGGCCACCGGGCACACCACCTCCCCCGTCGCCACCTCAACCGCAGACGGCGGCGCTGCTGGCGGGGCTAGGGGGATATCGCCCTCAATGTCCGGATCCGGTGGCGGCGGCGGCGGCGGGGCGTTTACGTCGACGGCGGCGGCGGCGGCGGCGCTGGTTGCGTCGCGTGTGCAGCAGCAAGCGATGGCGGAGGGGGGCGTAGGCACGGCGGAGGGAGGCGGGGAAGGGGGGAGTGGCGGGGCGAGGGTGAGCCCGCAGGGTAGGTCGCTGGCTGCGACAAGCTTGGTCACAGAGCTGAGTTTCAACCCGTTGGCGCATGCGGCGGGCGGAGGGGGCCTGGGGAATGCGTCTGTGACGGGCCCTAGCTCGTTCCTGGCGGCGGCGGCGGCGCATCTGCAGCAGCAGTATCAGGGCCAGGGGCAGCAGGGCGAGGGGCAGGCGGGGCAGGAGCAGCAGGAGGGAGGGGGCGTCGGCAGTCCCATGTCCAGCGGCGGGGAGGCGGCGGGCGGGGACATGTCAGATCTAATGGTCGTGGGCCATGCTGTTAACCTGTCAGGGGCGGGGGCAGGGGACGCGGCAGAGGGCGGTGCGGGGACCGGGTGAGGGCGGGGCGGGTTGCCCGGATGGGGGCACGGCACACCTTAGTCGGTGCGCGGGGCCCGGCCGGTCCTGTGCTCGAGAAGCTCGAGGCGATGTTGTGGGTAGCGAGTTTCGTTGCGGGGCCGGCAGCGCGGGGGGTGTTGCAGCAGGGCAGGGCGCTCCTTGCTCCGTCACTTTTGCTGCTGCGTGGTAGGGAGGACTGGTGGTTGGGGTGATGAGTGAGGTGGGTTCTGGCGTCTGGGGCAGGGCTTACTGCAAGGGTAGCGTCAACTGCGCCTTCCTAGGCGTTGTTGCAGCTGAGAGCTATGCTATGCACCATGTGGGGCACCTTACTCGTGCGGTCAGTGCTGTGGGAGTGCTCCGGCGGCAGGGTACTTGGATTTGAATCTGGGCAGGGGGGGAAAGGCCGGGGGCGGGGAGGGAGCACTACAACGGGTGCGTACCTTAAGGTGAGGATATCGCCTGTCCGGTAGGGCCCCGTGTGCATGTGCGCTTGCGCTGGGACGTTGTACCACGTGGCCTGTGTACTGCGTCGGTGCGTTTGTGCGCTCGCCGTGTGACCCGTACTTACGTTGCTTACGGGTCATTGGCATAGCGTGGAAGGCACCCGTTGCGCTGACCTAGACGGGCTTTACTGATACATGGCATATGGCACCTACCGTACTGTGTTGTGACTGTCATCAATAAGAACATATACCGGTACGACATAGAGCCATGGTGACACGGATGTAACTGATGGAACGAAGTGGAAAGGCGCACCTTGGGTTGGCAATGCATAGACGTCGTACATACGGTAGGTCAAGCCGTACGCATGGCCGTACACGTCGACCCCAGCGAACTCGCTGTAAGCGAAAGTTACAGTGGCGTTACGGTATGTAAATTGTCGCAATTGACCAGCGGAGACCGCAACGCCTTTTGCTGAATCGCTGCTGCACTGCCGCCTGTCAGTCCCAGTAACCGTCTTGCGTACCGTACCGGTAACACAGCGCCTCAAACTGACGCCACTAACACAACGCTGCAACCGGCATCCGGCAAGCTGTAGCACGAAAGAACTAACAACGCTTCCGTCGCCAATCAACAATACGGCTGCGGGTTCGGCGCCATTCAGCTGAGCGCTGACAGCTGGGGAGCGCTGAGTGCGGTAGTGGTAGTATGCTATGGCACGGCAAGAGGCGGAGCAGAGACAAGGCGCAGTTGGCAAACTTTCCGAGCGGTCGTTACACGCAGAGTCTGTTGCCGCTCCCTTACGCCTGCTTCTTGGCCTTCTTCACGCGCAGGCTCTTGTGCACAGCGCTGGCGCGGGCCACGGCGGCGGACTGCGGGGGGAAAGGCAGCAGGGCAAGGATCAACGCTGTGTTGCCAAGACGAAAGATTTGCCAAGGCTTCACGGGGCCGCCAGAGCCTTGTGACATGCCAACAGCGCACGGCTAGGCAAAGAGCAACACTGGTTGAATGATCAAGAGCCTGCCTCAGCCCCAAGGTGCGTTGGTCGTAGTAATGATCGAGTGCAACCATGCAGCGACGAGCGCCTAAGTCCGAGGCGCTGCACCACCACCCGGCAACACCTCCCTACGTCCCTAGAGTGCCAGCAGTCCGCATAGCTGGCCAAAGTCTCCCTTCACCATCCGATAGTGGCTCCAGTCCGGTACAACGGCTGCTACACCATACCGTACCATGCATCTAGCCCTAACCCTCCTGGGGATTCATCCGTTCCCACTCTCTCTCTCGCCTCACGCAACCCAGTCTGGCCCCACGGCCAGCGGCGTGCAAGCAACCCAGTCCCTGCCTACTACACTACCCAGCTCTGTGTCGCACGGTGCGACGCCGCGACAGCTAGCCACAGTGGCAGGCGCCCCTGGCCAGATGCCCCCACATGCGGCACGGCGCCGCGAACACCACCAGACCGGTGCCCAGCACCCAGCCCCGCCAGCGCCGCTGCGCGCTGCCATTGCACCAATGTGCGCCTCACGCAACTCCCACACAAGCGCCTCCTGCGTCCGTCACATGTTTCTATGCCCCGCCGGGCGGCGTCCCAAGCTCCAGCGCCCGGCCCGCTAATGCTGCTGCTGCTGCATACGGCACCGGCTTCGCACGATGCATGGCAGTACATATCCACACAGCAAGTGTACGGCGTGCCCCCGAGCCCACCTTGAGGTCCGGGCGGTAGCTGGCCACCTGGCGGCCAACGGCCTTCAGCACGCCGCGGCCGTCCTTCTTGATGATGGACCTGCAGGCGGCAACATGGTGGCCAAACACATGCAGGCAGGTGCAATCACAAACACTGCCGGCATCGGCTAATGTGAGGCGCAGAGGGCGTACGACACGTGCGGTCAGGAAGCAAGCATGAGACGGAGAGGATGTCGATATTGGGTGCAGCTGGGGGAGCGCGGGAGCAGGTAAGAAGGGACGGGTGCTCAGGATGCTCACACAGCCTTGCCGACAGCCATGCCCCTTGCATTCTCCCTCCACTGGCACGTGCGGTCACAGAAGCGACTGCGTCCCCGCAACTGCAACGCTACTCACACAGCCTTGGCGGACTTGGGCGACTGGGCCTTCTTCACGCGGCCAACAGCGAACTTGACGGCCTCGCCATCAGCCTCGATGGTCACGGTCTTGGCGTTGGCCAGGCCTAAGCACCAGGAAACACACGCAGGCAGCACAGCACGGACGGCTGTCAACATGCGGCCCAGGAGAGCACAGCGACGACCTGCTAAGGCCGTGGAGATGCCCCTGCAGTTCTCCTTCCGTTACGCCCAAGCGCAAAAGCAGCTGCTACGCCGCGTGGCATGGGCATTGTCGGTTTGCCCTGCGCCGCGGCGCCGGGCGTTGCTGGTCGCTTCGACCCGAGGCGCTGGGTGGGTCCTTGGCGGGGCTGCGACATGTGGGTTAGCTGCTGCGTGTCGCAGCCCCCCGCCCCTCCGTGTGCAGCCCGTAGCTGCCCGCCTCTGGCAAAGTCAGTGCCCTTGCACCCAGAAGCAGACCGCAGCGCCGGGAACCGGAGGCGATGGGCCCTCGTACGCCGAGCAGCCCGGCTGTCCCCCAGGCCGTAATAGCAGGTATGACCTGCTTCATTGATATTTTCCAAGCTGGAAGGGCTTAGGCTGGCTGCTTACTGCCGCGCAGTTTCAAGCGCCGGATGCCAAGCCGCCGGCAACCATGCCCCGGCCGTCTGAAACCTCAGCTGTTCATCTTGTCATATCCTCCCGCTGCTGGTCATCGCTTCTCACCCGAGTACTTGTAGCTGTTCTTGTTGTACAGGTTGCCGGGCTCGGCGCTGAACACAATGCCCTTAGCGCCCTTGCGCAGGAAGCTGTTGTGCTGCTTGACCAGCTCCCAAACGAGAGAGGACGACATTTTTGCCGGGTCCTGCACGTCGGCGAGGTAGTGCAGTAAGGCGGCGGTGCAATTTCGGTATTCTCTTTAGGCTGCTGGTGTTTATAACACTGGCCTCACCTAGCTGAACAACAGAAGCAAAGAGCAAGGGAAAGGGATAGGTCGTCGGGGCCCTGGGCACTTGGCTCCCCGCGCGGTCAGTCGCTGTCGCCGATGAAATGGGTCAATGCGACTCAGGCTTTCCCTTAACTCCGTCCAGTCCTACGACACAGCTAAAACACTCCAAATTAATTCCTGATGCACAGAGCTGTAAGGGCCATAGAGAGTGGCTGTACCGTCCTCGACACGTGTCAGTGGCTCGTGCCTTCCCTCGCCCGCTCACGCTCGTGCCGTTACTTGCGACCAAGGGCCCCCAGCGCACTCAGCGCACGTACAAAGCTTTGCGAGCCCCCACGGGCCATAACTGTGTGACCTTGCGCCCAATAGAACCAACGAAGCTTCCAGCTGTAGTGCAATGCATTGGTGCATCGGGGCGCAACAAGTGGCAGTAATTGCTGTCTCGTTAGCTAGCAGGGGACCATCGGAAGTGCTGCTCATCCCTCCTCTTGCTGGTGCTGCGCTGCTGCCGTCTGGTGCCCTTGCCTCGATAGCCACCAACGGCACCTGTGCATTGGGCAAGGTGTCAGCCCGGGACAGTTCAAGACAGTCCGACGAGGGAGTGCTGGTCTTGCAGAAGAAATGGACGACCACTGGCGCAGCTGGAGTGCTGGACTGCTCTGTTGCACTGTCGGCATCAGGGGAGCTCCCTTGGTGGGCATATCGTTCCCAAGGCGGAGATACTGCAGGTCAGGGCCGTTGACGCCCAATCCCTACCAGCCACAACGGTTTGTCAGTGCAGTGCGGTGCACGACGTAACGCAAGCAGATGCAAGGCCCCAGGCCCAGCTTGCGGCACCACCATACAGCCCCCTGTCTAGAAGGCTAAGCGGTTCTGGTATCTGGTTAAGCGGCAGCGGAATGGCCACCTGTGCATGGGCAACAAGCCCAACAACAATCTAAACCGGCCAACCACAAAGCCGTGAAATGGTAGAGCGGAACTTGGTCTTGGCAGAAAGCCGGAAGCCCAACAACGTTAAGCCTGATCTCCAGCAGCGTTTAAAAGCTGCCGACGGTCTTAACGGTGCCAGTATGACGTCTGGACCAGCAATAACCCCAGCGGGACGGGCGGGCCGTTCACTTTGCCCCTACAAGGTCACATCACCTGCGCACATGGTGTCAACCTGGTCAACCCTACGCTACCTGCATGCACCCTACAGCTACAAATAGCTCCCGGAAAGCTTGTTTGCTTACAATCCAGGGCTGCACTCTACCAACAACAAGAGCTGGGAGACTCCCCGGACATCTGCAGCTGTGCGCTACCTGTAGATAGGTTCAGCGCGCCAGGCAGCGCCAGGAAGCACGTCGCCAGGCATGCAATCCCGCATGGCACGACAACTGCCAGTACTTGGTTAACTACCTGATCGAAGTGTACGACATTGCAACAGAACGGCGTAAGCCTGCCACCCGCTTGCAAGCCCGCATCTTCCAGCGGCCCCTGTACATCACCTGCCACACTCCTACACGCCCAAAATGCTGCATCCTACCTACCCCACGCACAGGATGCGAGTTCGCGGCACTGCAGCGGCCGCGTTGGTGCACCACGCAGTACTGCAACTTTAGTATGGTTGCATGGTGCCAATCACTGCTGCCAAACAAAACGGCAAGCCGTAAAATTCTTGTGCTAGTCTCAATGGCGCTCGGGGCTCAGCACCAGTGCATTTTTAGTAATGCCAGTTGCTCGGCGGCGCTGGGACTTAAAAGGCCACCACGCGCGACTCGTATCGCGGCAGGCCGTCTGAACGCGTGCTGCGGCCTGTGACGCGCGTTCCCCCGGTGGTGTTGAACTTGGTAGTCAGTGTGCGCAGGGTGTCCATGTGGGACTGGGGAGCACGGGAGTGGGGTGAGGGGAGAAGGGTAGCGGGACGTGGGTGAGCGTGGGTGCGCGCGCAAAGGGACTCGTAGGGCGGGGCTGGCGGTTACGCAACGGTCTGGGTGAGGCGCAAGCGCAATGATGGGTGATCAAAGTGGCTGAGCTGCTACCGCTATGAGTGGGGTGTGTGCAGGGGCACCAATACGAATTTGCAGGAGCGTAAGCTGTGTCGTGTGCTGCAGTACAAGCAGAGACAAGAGTCTAGAGAGCAACCAAATGACTACTCGTGCAGTCATCTAACTCACCACTGGCTCTCGGTACTCGTCTACGTACTCGGTGAGGTAGGACTGTTGGGGTAGGGCGTTTCGGCCGCGGCACATTGCAGATGGTACAAAGTTACAACGCATGCTTCCATTGTTGCATGCATGTCTTGCACGTGTGCCCTGCTCCACACTCGGATTGGCGGTGAGCTGCTCCCAGTTGTGATGGGGCTGGACTGCAATGAGATGGCATTTGCTGACAATGCGGGAAGTAGCGTTGGGGCATACCTTGTAGGTAACGGGGGGGAGGCCGCTGGACCCCAGCGTGTTGGTGTGGAGGTAGCGGCCGGTGGCGGATGTCGGGACAGTGGAGGCAGCACCCACGCCCCCGAAGCGGTATTGCGGACGGCCGTCAGCGCCGAAGCCGGTTTTCTCCGCTGTTGCTCGGAAACCGTTAAGGTTGGGGTCATATCGACCGGCTAGGGCTGCGGTATCCTTGCTTGTAAAGTACTGTTGTCGGGGAGGGAAGGCACCATGGGAGGGGGTGCGCCGCAGCAGGTGAGGCAACGAACAGGATGGGAGGAAGCCGTGAAACAACATATGGCGCGACCGACATGAAAGTTCATAGAAGGCAGCATTGCGTCCGTACCTTTGGTGTATAGGTCGGCAACGGCTTCTCCTCGCCATGAAAGACTGTGTATGTGCTCACAGGGTCAGGCCACTGAGGACGGCTGTGAAAGTTTTGCGTATGGCGAAGCGAGAGTCCGTTGTTGGAGTCCTGTGTCCTCGAGAACCCTGTCCTATGGCCTGTACTTGACTCCATCCTCAGGAAGACCGGTCTCCTGGCACTTGATGCTTACAAGGATTTGCGCAAGTTGTAGTTTTTGGTGCTAATGGACGGGCTGTATGGAGCAAGACAGAGCCGCAGGCGTATTTCTAAGGAGCGCAACGTGCGCCGTACTGAGCATATGCCTCATTGTCCCAGTCTCCCAGACATGCACACATGTTGTCATCAAAATGTTACAGTATCATATTCTACGTTTCTGTGGTTCTCATTGTTGTGGCGCTCCATCCCTCGGCCCCTCTGCCCGGCCGGCCCTGCCACCTACCACCCGTGTGCCCCTCTGCCCCCTTCCAGACCTACCTCTCTTGCCAGCCTTGCCCACGTGGTGCTCACGTAGTCTGCACCACTGCTGTACACCAACTCGCCACCCTAGCGCGCTGTGGCCCAAGCACTCCCTTGGCAGAGCCTGTACGCCTTAGGGCGCTTGCCGACGCCCTGCCAGAACGTTGAAAAGTGCACGCTGTCACGATGTGTAGAGCTAACACTACCAACTTTGGCGCACGGACACTCTCTGCATACGAAAGTCTTGTATACGGGAGCTCAGGGAGGTGTTTGTGCTGCTGTAGCTCTACGGGTTGGATAAGGTACCGTAGTTTGCGGGGGGGAGGGGTGGGTTAACCTGGGGGTCCCTGGTCACTCAACTCAGGCCGCCATTTCCTACAAGCAGGGGGTCGGACGCCAGCACACGAGGAAACGCTGTGGCATGTGGTGTTCACAGACAACTGATATGCAGCATGCGTTGGTGCGTCCATGACAAGGCACGCGAAAGTATGCGAGCTGGCACGGAGGCAGGGGCACCACCTGGCACGGAGGCAGGGGCTGCAGCCTCCACGCTTGGCGCCACATAGGATAACCAAAGACGTTACTTATTCTGCAAGGAGCTAAATTATGCTTGCATAAGAATGACACCCGTAGTACTGATGTTGTGCGAGTTGACCTGGGCCCATGAGTCTCGCGTCGTAACTCGAAGCCGGGCGATTTTGATTTGGGTCTTTGAAAGCGGACCCACTGGCTAGACTGCTTCCTTTCCTGGATAAATCTTAGCATGGTTACGGTAAAGCAGTTCCACTGTTTATCTCTTGACGAGGCGCCACAGTCCTTACTCAGGATGAGCTGAAGCTCCACCAATGCCAGTCGATTACAACTACAAAAGTTTTTTAGTATGTCAGTGAACGGCAACGTGTGTCCGCCCCCGACACCTCCCGCCAGCAAGTCGATGGTACCTCAAGGGCCTGCTTATCGCCCTAGCGGCGAACAGCAGCAGCATAGTCTCAGCATGAATGATTTGCAAGGTCAGAGTGCCCGGCCCTGGCCTACGCTGGTCATTCCACCTGACGCCGCAAGCGTGAACTCCCAGCGGAAATTGCTTCCGTCACCTCCGTCCGCCGGAGGGGGCCCTGTCAGCTCACCTCGCGCCCGGACCCGCTCTGGAAAGCAAATATCGACTAGTCTGGACGCGACGTCACCTGCTGCGTCGCTCTCTGGCTCTCGCCGGCAGGACAGCCGTGAGGTGGCACTCCCCTCCCAGGAAACCGACAATTACAGCCAGCACCCCTCCTCGCGGGACGCGTCGCCCACAGACGCATTGACGCCCCGTGGACAATTTGTGCGTCGACCTGAGCCGAATGACCCTGTCTCCGGGTGGTCCCACAGCGCTGCTGCCCCTGCGCCCCGCAGCTCAACCCCCAACGTCAGCGAGACAGGCGTGCGCCTGCAGGCCTCCCCTGTGCCACCACAGCGCCCGGCCGAGCTAGGGCCACGCCGGGACACCACTAGCCGGGGACAAATGTACCGAGAACCAGATAATCGTGAAGAGGTGCAGCTGCAACAACAGGGGCAGCGGCAGGAGTCGCACCAGCAGCAGCCGCAGCAGGAGGCGCAGCCCCAGGACCCCTGGGCAGCGCTCCAGGAGCACTGCACCAGCCTGTACGGCAGCACGCTGGACAGCGACGACGACGTCGACGCTGAGTATGGCAAGTACACCGCTGCTGGCGGCGGCAGCGGCGGCGGCGGCAGCGAGCGGCTTCACCGCGCCTCCACTCCCGGCGGCGGCCGCTGGCCCGTCCAGCGCCGCCGCAGCCTTAACGGCTCCTTCGCTGCCGTCGCCGCCGGCGTGCCCGCCGCCGCCGCCGCCACCCTTCGCAGCCCCGGAGCAGGCGCAGCGTCGGGCCGCCCCCCGCCCCTCCGCCGGGTCAGCACGGGCGGCTTCGCCCCCAGCTCCCAGCTGCCCCCCACAGCACCCCTCAGCACCACCAGCAGCACCACCACCGCCTCCCGACAACACTCGAACCGAGCCACCGCCTCCGGCGCTCCTTCACCCGATGTCAGCCGCCCCCATCTGCATTCCGCACAGCCTTCGCCCTCCCCGTCTCCTTCTGCCGTAATGCCCCCCGCCCTCCGCCTCCAGCCCCTCCACCGCACGCGCTCCGCCGCCGCCGCAGCCGCCACCGCTGCTGCCGCCCCCGTCAGCCCGGTGCTTAGCGCCCCCGGCGGCTCCACAGCAGCCCAACACAGCTCCCACACCCCACCACCTTACGGCTACAGCTATCGCCCCACATCGCCCTCGCAGCAGCTCTCCTGGCCGCCCCACGTGTCCAACAACGGTTCCTCAACAACCGAATCCTACGCCGTAACGCCCCTGGCGAGCCACCACGCAACAGATACCAGCTTCGCCTCCAGCTTAGCCGCCGCGGCGGCGGCGGCGCTGCAAGGCGGCGGTACGGCACCCTCCGCCGTCGGCCCCCGCCCTGAACTCCCCGCCACCCTTGCCGCCTCTCGTGTACCCCTGGACCAGAGCCCGTCCTTTACGCTCTACCTGGGGTCGGATGGTAGCCACCCACCGGCGGCGGTTGGGACGGTTGCAGGCGCGTCCGGGTCGGCCCTGGGCCCGCAGGGCTTGCAAGGGGCCCTGGCGGGCGGTGCGGTTGGGCACGTGGCGGCGCCACGCGTGTCGGAGGCCGGGGGCGCACCGGGTGCGAGCAGCAGCATCCTCGATGTGGCACAGGTACGGAGGGGCATGTGTAAAGCATTGTGTGTGGTGGGCTGACTTCGCTCGTGGAGTGGGCTTTGAAGGGATTGCCAGGTTCTTTATAGCTTCCACGCTTTGTTGAGAGCACGTAGCTTTGATGTGCGGCGTGCGCTACCCGAACCCCACAGGCGCGCCGTCAGACAGGCGACACCATGGCGCGGCGGCTGTCGTACGACGGCCTCGCCCGCCACGCCAGCCGGTACGGCAGCGGCGGCGGCGGCGGCGGGCCCGATGATCAGCAGCACCCCCAAATGGCCTCGCCCACGCCGCCGGAGCAACAGCAGGACGCTCATGTGCCCGACCAGCAGCAGCAGCAGCCCCGTGCAGCAGAGGGCGGAGTTAATACACAAGGCAGTGCCGCCGGTGCGGCGGGTGTGATTGGAGGACCCGGGCATGGGCAGCCACACGGCAAAGCCCCGCTTATTGTGGCCCTGACCTACGAGCGCGCCCCCTGGAGCGCCCAGGCCACCCACAGCCCTACAGGGGCAGCGGCCCTGGGGGCAGGGGCAGCGGAGATGGGTGCAGTCAACGGCTGGCCGGATGACCAAACAGCGGCAACAGCAGGCACTGATGCTGCCACCGACGGGTCGGGGGTCGGCAGTGGTCAGAAGCACCTGCAGCTGCTTTTGTCCCCTCCAGGGCGGCCTCTCCCGTCGGCAGCAGCCCACAGCGGCATCCTTCCGCACAACTACCAGCACCCAGACCCTGCCGTCCTGCTCCCGTCGCCGCCCATCGCTCCCGGCGCCGCCGCGCTCAGTCCCGCTGCTGCTGCTGCTACTGCTACCGCCGGCGACGCCGTACTACCCATATCCCCTGTTGCCACCAACTCCGTAGTGGACAAGCTCCGAGGCTACCGGTCCTCAAAGGTGCTCCTAGGCGCCCCCTCCCACGCCTCACCCTCAGACCCCATGCAGTCCTACCCCTACCCCCACGTCCTCCAATCCCCCGACGGCTCGATCCCCACGACCGCCGCCAACTCCACCTCCCCCTACCTCACCCCCAACCCCTCCCGCAACCCCCGCGCGCTCCAGACCCTCTCCATGCGCACCCTCCCCGCCACCGCAACCCAGGGCCTGCCCTTCCTGGAGCGCCTGTCCCGTACCAGCGCCAGCGGTGCCGTACCCAGCCGTACGAGCAGCCGCCGCAGCATGGGCGGCGGTACGGTGTCCAGCAGCGGCGCGCCCGAGGGGTACGGGCGCGGGTACGGGTACGGCAACACGCCGTACACGGGCAGGGTCAGCGTCAGCGGCGGCGGTGCGCCTGCGGATGGTGCATGGCAGGGCAGCGGCGTGGACGGGGGTGTGGGAGGAGGTGGTGGTGGTGGCAGCTTCCGGCAGCGGTCGGGGCGTAGGAGCTTGGACGGGACGGAGTGGGATGAGGCGCTGGGGTATTTCTCTGGGCAGCAGCGGAGGAGCAGTAGCGGCGGCAGCGGAGGGGCAGCAGCGGGGGGCGCGCGGAGCGAGGGTGTGCCCGGTCTGGGAGGGAGGAAGAGTCTCAAAGAGCTGTTGCCACGTGGGCCGGGCGGGGTGCCTGTGGCGTGGAGTACGAGAGTGGCTGTGGGTGGAGGAGTTGGGGGCGGTGATGGGGTCGATGGGGATGAGGGGGATGGGGATCTGCCTTTGCCTCCGCCGTCGCGGCCGCCTGTGTGGTCGCAGGTGGTGTTGGAGGGGGATGAGGACGCGGAGCGGGAGCGGGAGGACGAGGAGGAAGGGGAGGAGGAGGGCTTCAGGGGGGGCAGGCGGGACCTCAACATGACGTGCTGAGGCGACTACGAGCTGTGGCGGGACTGGTGGGCGCGTAGCTAACAGGTCATGGGGTGGGGTGTACGTTACTTGGCCTGGGCTAGGCCTGAGGGTGACCGTGGGAGTGAGCTTTGGGCGGGGGAGCAAGGGGAGCACGAGTGCTGTACTGGTATGTTGGCAAGCTAATGACAAAAGCCTCAGCGTTCTTGGGCGGAACTTGGTCTTGGCGGAGTGGCGAAGTTGGCCGTCGTCGACTCCAGCAGCAGCAAGCAGCAGCAGCTGTACTGGTATGTTGGCGCGCGGTTGACACCGTGGGTTGACACTGTAGCAAATGCCGGGTACTCGAGGTGGCTTACCAGGCTTGCCCGTCCGTCCGTGGCGACGACAGACGGCGTGTTGCCATCTTCCAGCGCGTTGCTGCCAACCTCATTGTACATACGGTATGCTCGAATGTTCCTTGCACATAGGCTGGCTGTCAGCATCCCTACGCTCCTGCCAGGCACATGTGCTCCAGTGGTGGCTCGTGGGCTGCAGTTGACGTCTGGGTGCACTTGCTGTTAGGTGCTCGCAAACCATATGTACCAGCTAATGCCAGGCCCTGTATAATTATGCGTGCCGCTGGTTGTGTGGGCCGAGACGGCCTGTCGTGTCTTTTTACGTGAGAAAGGTCACAGGGGTTGTGTCGTTGCGAGGCCTGCGATAAGGCCCGCAGCTGGAGGCCCATACTGGGGAGCCGACGCCACCCTCCTCTCGTCATTGGGGTAAATCCTCTGTAGACGACTTTGTTGCAAGTTTAAGTGAGAGATTGACCTAACCGCGGAGACGTTCCGTGCCCGGAAAGTTCGGCGAGCGCTGTCTCTGCAAGTTCAAGGGCGAGCTTGGTGTCTTCACAGCAGTTGCGGTTGCGCGCGTGCAGGAGCGTGCGAGCTTGAGCCGCCATCAGATACCCATTATGGTGGTGGTTTTGTGAGCAACGTGGCGGTGCATGCACATATGGTATGAATAGCCTCGGATGTCGGATCAGGCTCGTGAGCTCATGTTCAATGGCGAGGTCATTTGTCGTGTCGATGGGGTATGTGAGGAACACCCAACCACGCCCCACCAGGGCTGCTGTCACATGCTATTGCTTCGAGAGCAGAGGCCGAAAAGCGGCGGTAGTTCAGTTTACATACGTCAAGCATACGGGCAGCAGCCGTGGGCTGTGGCCAGCTTGAGTGGACGGCGAGGCATGCGCGGAAAAAACGCAATTATTGTAATGCGTAATGGCCGTCAGTGAAGTCGTTCCTGGGCTACTGCCAGTCAAGCAATGCCTACTGTAGCATGTTTATTCTAGCTTGGAACAGCCTGCAATAGCCAATTCCCCACATGTCAGATCACATACGTACACGGCATGAGTACACAATCTCCGCCTCGTGCCAAAACAGACACGTTGCAAAGCTGCGACGTTATACACAGGCGATCAGTGCCTCCACCAACCGTCACAACGTCAGCAGGGCAGCTGTCATGCCATGCAGGGCGTTGCCAGCACTGCGCTTACAAAAAAAATACCCCAGAAACCGAGTTAAAGGAATTATTGTGCGAGCAATGGACATGCACCGGCATGCGTTCCTAAGATGCCTCTCTCTGTTCCAGCCCGTGGTCCTTCGAGGAGGAAGATCAGCACAGACACAGTTTGTTGCCAGGAAGAGTCTACGTACACTCTCAGCCAGGTCATCAGAAAGCATTCGAGGCCTTAAAACTCTGACATAACTTGTGCTTCACAGCTCAGTAACAGTACTATTGGATGTGCACATGATGTCCAAGTAACAAGTAGTTCGGCTATAGGCATGATCTTCATGCACCTTCGAGGCAGGAGTACGGCAGTGCACCCCTGGTGCAACCAGCAGCGGCGTAGCATGCAAGCAAACAAGGGATCGCTCGACATGCACGACAATAATCACGCGGTGTCGGTGCAAGGCATAAGAAACCCCGCATCCTCGTCATTATGGCGCAACGCCTGGATGCGGCAACTCACAGTGGGTAAATACCTCCTTGCAATGGGAGGAGCCCTCCGCTGCGTTCTTGCCCCCTGTCCCCGTTCCGCCTCACTCATCCTTCTTGCCAGCGGCAGCCGCTCTCGCCGCCGCCCTCGCGGCCCTCTTGCCCTTGGAGGTCTGCGCGAGGGCCTTCCTGAACACCGCCCGCACGTGGCCCTTGACGTCCATCTCGGGCGGCACGTGGCTCAGCAGCGCCGACTGGCGGCCGGCGTCGCCCTTGAGCCGCGCCAGGTGCGGCCACAGCACGAAGAGCACAAACAGCAGCACGCAGGCGATGGTGAGGATGAGCAGGATCTGCGGGGAAGGAGAGAGAACAGGGAGGTAACGGTTGGGGACGTTCACTAGGGTGGGCTCAAACCCCATGATGGCCACTGCCAATGGACATGGCTTTTGCAGCTCACACGCGTACCCTTCATAATCCGAAGGTTCACAGGCAGCACATCGCGCGTTATCACAAGCACCGCAAACTGGTAGTCCGTTACGTCGTACAGTCCTTCCCGCCACAACACGCACCGACGCAGCGGCTCCATGTCCGCCCTCACCGTGTGCAGCAGCGTGACCGCATTGTATCTGCTAATCGAGTAGTCCACAAACAGCTGCGCGCCCGCCTGCAGCCCCTCGTACAGGTCCCTGGTGCCCACGTAGTACATGAAGCTGTAGCGGGTGCCGTTGTAGGCCACGTCCTCGTCGGCGTCCAGCGACAGCAGCGTCATCTCCGACAGCATGCGCCGCACCATGGGGTCCAGGCCTGGGGGAGGGGAGGGGGGCATAGGGCGGGTGGCAGCGAAGTGTCAGAGCTGTGTGAGACACAACCTACGCTAACATGCAACAGGTACGATTCCTTAACCAGTCAGCTCAGTTCCTCACTAAAGTTCCCTCGAAAGCACGAGGGCTCAGCAGTATGGTTTGCGCCCGGTACGGTCTGTTTGCTGGGCACAGCAAGCGCGAGCAAGTAAACGGGCAGGCGATGTGCGCAGACGGCAGCTTGGCGCCGATCCCTGTGTTACTCACCATTGTGCGTGACCTCGTACCAGGGGCTGCTGGGGGCGTAGCACAGGGACTGGTCCTCCCGGACGCAGCCCTTGGAGCGGAAGAACCTGGGCGCAGGTAAGGCAAGGAGGACGGGAGATGCCGGGGATCAACGCGGGGCCAGTATGCAATGCATGCGCTACCGTATATGACAGGGGGCACATGCGACTGACGAACGTGAATCATGTTTCACTACTCCTCCAGCGGCCCAACAGGACCCAGCGAGCACACGCAGTCAGGCAGGGAATGGCTGGCAAGCTAGCACTCACTCCTGAGCGAAGTCTGAGGACTCGAAGGTGCCGGCCGGGACCTCGTGGTTGAACACGCTGTTGACCTGTGGAGGGCAGTAGGTAGGGGTCGGGGGGAGTTGGGCGGTGAAGGAGCAACAAACTCAATTGTACGGCGAATGGTGCCAGATGGACGAGAGGCGCCGTGAGGGAGTGACGAAGCGGGGCAGTCAGACATGCATATCCCTAGATTGCAACACGGCGGGTGTAGTGTCAGCCTCCACGTTACGTACCTACTCCACGGGACCTACAGAACATAAGGTGTGTTGCTGGCGTGCGGCAGGGGCAGCCCCCAAGGCCCCTAAGTGTGCACGTACAATGCGATTACAATGGCACGAAGTCAAAGGAACGAGCACGTCCGTACGCACCATGGATATGGACTTGCCGCCGTACAGCAGGGTGTCTGTAGGAAGAGGTGCATAAAACAGGGAAAGGGTCAGTTCGTTACGGAACGGAAGCAGGCAAGCCCCTAAGACGCGTACCACATACCGAACTCAAGCCAAACGAGACGTTCACAACCCAATGCCCCTGTCGGCAATTATACAATGAATGTGATCCACACACTTCATGATCACGCAAGGCTGGGCAAACACAGCTACGGGGCAACAATGCAGCGGCACCGGCCTGACCACTCACCATAGTCGCTTTGGAAGAGCACCAGCTCCGTCTTGAGCAGGTCCCGCCATATGGCCCGCGTGGGGGCGTCCGCCGCTGACACCAGCCCGAAGGCCACCGCCCGGATGCTGTGCGTGGGGAGCGACGGGGCGGGCTCGTCATTGGAGAGAGAAAGCAGGTCCGGCGCTGCCTTGTCCGTTATAGCACCACACGGTCCGATTGCTGTGTAAAGGTATGCAGGCAAGGACAAAAAAGAGGCTAGTTGCCACAGCCTGCCCCCAAGCGCCATGCCGGTTCAGCAGGTCAGGAGAACCTTTGCTGCCGCCCGAGCGCTCCGTGCCGACCATAACACACCCACCAGCCATTACCCCCCAGCTGCACAGGAACACTGCCTCACCGGGTGTACCGGTACGTGACCTTGCTGGCCATGTTGAGGGAGGCCAGGGGGCCCTGCATGCCCTGCAGCTTGAACAGGCTGATGGCGTAGATGGACACCAGCGCCGCGTTCCACAGGAAGAACGGGATCTGCGAACGTGAGCAACACCCAGGACACGTATTTGGACACGCAGCGGGTGTGACCCACAACCACCGCAGCTGCCCGGCACACAGGAAGAACGAAGACGTGAAGGCACACGAGGAGCCCCAACAAGACGCCGGCATCAGCAGGGCGACCGACGGAGTAGGACACCAATGCATGCGACCCGCAGTACATAAGCCCCCACAGCTCGCAGAATCCCTTGACAGCAGCGCAAGCCCCCGCCCTCCCGCCCCCGCCACCCACCACGAATTTGGACACGTTCCAGTAGGACGGCAGCAGCACCTTGCCGTTGCCGCACGTCAGCGCGCCGCGGCGGGTGGTGCCAGTGCCACGGAAGCTGCCGCTGCCGCCGCCGCCGCCGCTGCGCCGCCGCCTGCCCATGCCGCCGCTGCCGCCGCCCACGCCCTGGGTCGCCTTGGACAGCAGGATATGGGAGTCCTGCTCAACCTGCATTGCGTAGAGTGAAGAACAAATGCGCAATGAGCCTTGCGGTGGCGGTGTCGCGGCAACGCAACGGCAACCCGCATGACCCATCGGATCCTGAGCGGTGGCTGCGAGCACAATACCAAAGACCAAGCAGCGTAGCATTGTCATGTTGGTTAATAGCCCCCAGGGACGACGTTCAAGGGCGCACCTTGTCGGAGCCTGCAACCTGCAGCAGCAGCTTGCCAGCTCCGCCCACCACCGCAGCCACGGGCGCGGCCGGGCTGCTGGGCCTCGCTGCAGCGTCTCCCTGGGCACCCTCCGGCGCTGCGTCCGGGCCGCCTGAGCCGTCCAGTGGTCTGGGGGCCCGAGACTGCTGCTGCTCCTCCTCGACAATGCTCCCCGCGTCGTCCTCGTCCTCGCTGTCCTCCACAATCTGGAAGGTGCACGTGACACAAATTAGCACCTCAGCCGTCTCACCTGCCGCACGCAAGGCTACAGACCCGTGTCCTGCCCCCGCACCGCACGCATGCAACCCGTACCACCGCCCAACGTCCAACACGCCCTTGCCCCCTCCCAGCCTACCTTGGCCTCCTTGCTTGCCAGCTGCCTCAGCACCGGCCCTGGCAGCCCCAGCATGGCCAGGATGCCCACCAGCCGCGCCGCCTCCACCCGCTGCACCAGCACCCACTGGTAGCCGGTGCACAGCAGCTGCAGGAACAGCGCCTCCACAACCAGCAGCACCAGCAGGGCTGCACGGCCACGGGAGGAACAGGGGGGAAGCAGGGCGGCAGCGGTTCGCAACAGCACGCGGGCCATGGGGAGTTGCGCACAGCTGAGGCTACCCACGGGCGCACAGCTGAGGCTACCCTGCACTTCGTGCTATGGTGGGTTCTGGCGAAGGAGGACCACCAAACGCATACCGGTAGTTAGCTATGGATACTCTCTTGTAGTTGGGGAAAAAGGGCAATGACTGTGGACGCCTTTGCGCCAGGACGCTTTTGTGTAACTGCCCTCGCCCAATCGTATTGTCAGGCCCGCGCACCTGTCTTTAGCTTTTCCACGCTGTCCCACGCCGCCAGCACCAACAGGTCCAGCGAGGCGGCGTAGCCCTTGTACAGCGAGTCGATGCCGTTGTGCAGCAGGAAGGAGTACGCGCGGTGGCGGCTGCATGCGGGCAGGAAGGTTGGCGCGGTGGCCGGGTCAGGCATCAAGGGCACTTGGAAAAATGTCGTGAAGCGGCAATGCTGCTGGGCAGTCCAGTCCCAGGGACACGTGCTAAGCGGCACGGCCGTCGCGCATCCCAGCTAACGCTGCGCATCGCACTAGCATGGACCATGTGATCACCGCGGCCCCCTTCAGCAACTGTCTTGGCACGTTATAGCGCGAACATACGTGCCAGCCCATTGCCGACTCACGTGAAGTCCGCCCCCATCCTGGGCAGCCAGTACAGGGCCTCTCTGGCGGCGGCGATGTAGCGGTTGCCCAGCGACCACACGCCGGTGTTGAGGACCAACATCCGTGGAGGCTGCGTGTCGAGGTAGAACTGGAGGAGCGCAGGCCGCAAGCATGAGATTTCAATTAGCCAGTTGTACCGGTCTATTGCAACATGTGGGGCACCGCCGGTGCACGTATGCACCGGTGGGACGCACGGCTATACTGGCTAGGTGCAGCAGATTGTGACGGAAGGTCTCACTGCTCAGAGCAAATGCAACGTGGCAATCCCCGAGAATGCATCGTGCTGTCACGCGCGCCTGGGCCATGCGCCTACCGTGTAGTTGATGGCGTGCTGGGTCCACACGTTATAGACGTCAATCGCAGGCCGGGTGAGCTTGTCAAAGCCCAGGTACACGCCCTGGTGGAACTCCTCCATGACGACAAGGTTGGTGCGCAGCCGCCCCAAGATGACATCCATCCCGTCCGAGCAGACTGTAACATGCATGGAAGGCGGGCAGCAGGAGCGAGGTTGTGGCAAAAAGGTGGGGACTATCGGCACACGGCGGTGCCCGCCAAATATTATTGGCGAGGCGCCGGCACAGGACCAAGCACTCCGCACGTTGGATCCCGCGCGATGCAGGCCGAAACAAGGTTACACAGCGCACAACCGAGCAGGATGGCAGCAGAGGCCATGAAATACGATGTTCTGCCGCTGCAGCTGCACGACCCACCCGTCACGGGGGCGATGCCCGTCTTGTTGCAGAAGGCTGCTACCATGGTCCGGGTGAGCACCAGCTGCCCCCGGTCCATGGCCATGGCCTGCCGGTGCACCATGTACACGTTCGCGTGCTCCTCCTTGATGATCCTGCGAGGCGGCGTTGCATGGGCGTACATGGACGGCGCAGCGCGCGTCATCTAACCTGTGGCAACAGACTGCATGGACCCTGCCCTGCCTTGTTTTCATTGCGCACGCACGCATGTCCAGGCCGAGCTGCTGTCGGACATTGAGTGATACTCGCTGACAGGGACTCACATTGTGACGGCCACGTAGCACGCGATGTGCAGCACCAGCATGATGCCCAGCAGCGCGTAGCTGTGCAGGCGCAGCCGCTCCATGGGCGCCATCAGCACGGGCCCCATCAGCAGCTTGTTCAGCGCCTTGAGCAGCCGGCCGCGCCGGGCATCGATCACCAGGTCGGCCGCACCACTCGTGTCCGTGGCAGCTGAGTGGTGGGAGTAGGCGAGGAGCTTGTCAGGTGCCAACCGAAGTGGGTACAGAAGAACGCGAGGCTGAGCCCGCCACTGGTCCATGGCTCCGTCTTTAGGGCAGATGCCCTGGACTCTAGAGACGGTCTGTATGTGCCTGCTACGCCCCATCCAGACAGTACACGACGCAGTTAACGTACTCGTGCTCCCATACAAGTTACCCCCTGCCCTTCAACGCACCTGACAGGGCGGAGGCGCCCTGGCTGCCGGCCTCCGACCCAATCTCGCTGTCCGAGCCCTTGTCGCTCTGCTTGTCCTCCCCGTCGTCGCTGTCCGACCCAGCGCCGCCCTTGCCCTTGCCCTTACGGCCGCCCCCGCCGTCCTCCCCGCCCACCAGCGCCTCCACCTGGCCCGACAGCGCCTTGGATAGTGCCCGGCCGTCGCCAAGCTGAGCACCTCCTTCGTCTCCAACAAGCGCCAGCATACCGCTCTTCTGCGAGCGTGTCCGTGCCGCCAGCTTGCCTCCAGCGTCCGCGCCGCCTTTACCCTCGCCGTCACCGCCCTCGTCCATCTCCGGTATGGCTAGCAGGTCCGTGCCCGTCACGGTGGCTGCAGCCCGCGGGCCCGCCTTCTTGAGCGACACACCGCTGACCTGGCGGCTGGGGCCGACACCCGAGACCTGCTTGGTCAGGGTCCGGACCCAGCTGGCCACAAACTCCGACTTGGTGGCGGAGCGGCGGTGCAGTCTGGCGGCCTCACTGGCGCCGTCAGAGTCGTCCTTGCTCTGCTTGCCCTCGGAGTCGCTGGTGCGGTCCGAGGCGCTGCAGTGGTCCTCGCCCACCTCCTCCGCACCACTCTCCCCGTCCCCTTTGGAGTTGGCCTTCTCCTCCGGGTCCGGCTCAGCCCCACCATCGCCCTTGCCCTCCTGCTGCTTCTGCTCCTGTTCATGTTCGCACCCGGCCGCCGCCCTCGCAGCGGACGCGCCCTTGTGCCCTGCTGTACCAAGTCCCTGGTGTGCAGTGCCGTACGCAGACGGTGTCGCTGCAGTCTCCGCCCCGCCACCGTCCGCACGCATGGTGGCAGAGGTGAGCGGCCGGCCCACATCGTCCCCTGCCGCCGAGCCGATTGACCTGCCGGCGTTGTGAGCGGCCTCATCCAGCTTCAAAGCGCGCATGATGTTGGTGCGCGCGCCGGCGTAGGACGTGTCGGGGTGCCACGTGACGTTGACACGCGGCCGGCCGCCAGGCCCCACGCTCTGGACGCCCTGCAGGCAAAAGCCAAGGCCAGGTGTGAGGACACAGCTTGCCATGGTGGCAAAAGCGTCTGCTCAAAAAGGCGCGCACGACAGGAAACTGCAAGACGTACGGCGAAAGAATGCAGCAATTGTCGCAGTTTCACAGTTTAACAAGTGACGCCCGGCACGCGCCAGCTCACTGGTGCGCTCTACCGTATGCCCCCTCTCTTTCGCCTTTCGCTATGGCACCACAGCGGTCAGGTCCACATCATCACGGCTCTGAGCCCGCACCTGCACCATGATGCGCATGGTCCCCATGTCGGGGTGGGGGCCGATGAAGGCCATGGGCGGGCTGATGGAGCTGCGGCCGGGGCCTCCCTTGAGCGCGCTCTTCTTGGTGCTGTGAGCGCACGCCTGCGTCAGCTGCTCCCAGCTCTTGCCGTGCGGCATGTCCAGCAGCCTGGTCAAACAGCAGCGATAGCATTAGATGATCAGCACCGGCGTCAGCACCCACACACGCTACATGCCTACCATGTGGGACCAGGTTCAGGCGGCGCTGCTCATGGTACCAGCCAGCAATTCTGCTACTGCGACCGGTATTCCTTGGATACAGAGACGTCACAACCTTAAAATGGCGTTTACCGTTCCTGAAGACCCGACGAACACCCAGCCCGCCTCGTTGCGCTGGGCACTCACTTGCTCATGGGCTTCCTGAGCAGCGCCGTGGCCGGCAGGCCGCAGATGAGGCCGGTGCTGGCGCTGGCCTTGCGGATGACCATGTTCTCGTCCAGCTCCAGCACGCCCGTCAGCAGGTCGCGACGCCACAGCACCACCCGGATGCGCAGGTTGCGGCCTGCGCTGCTGGCCTGGTCCCCGTCCTCGCTCGCTGCCGCCTCGCCTGCAGTCCCGCCCCCGGCGCCGGCGGCGGGCTGGTCGTCGTCGTCCTCCACCTCAACCTGGGAACAGGCCAATCAGGGACACCGGAGTACGGTACACACGAACAATGCTCAGGCACCACCTCCACCTGGGGACACCGTAACTGACTGCAGCAGTTCGATCGTCATACCGGTAGTGCAGTTTGCATGCTCGACATGAACGTCGGGATCTCCCGTTGCGTTCACAGGCAAACCTGTTGACAAACGTCGATGCCCACAACGAGGACTCGTATGCTGGTCCTACGGCACAGTTGCTGGAAGCTCAGCAGCCTACCTGCATGCACGCTGTCTTGACTGTAGCCCCGTGGCCGTGCGCCCCGGCCGCTGTTGCCCCCGGAACGGCGGGCAAGTGGGGCACGGCGCTGGCTCCGGAGCCGGCAGCCGGTGGAGCATGCAGCCTCACGCGCCACGACATGCCTGCGCACAGGTGCGGAGACAGCACTGGGGTGTTGCGGAAGTACAATCTTTTGTAGTAACGGGCTTTGGCAATGCCCCAACCTGTCCTTGTGCATGACCGCCCACCAAAGCCCACCAGCGGCCGTCTGACAGTCATATGCATGCCGCTTGTCCTGCGTTGCCCCTAGCCACATACCCGGGAGCTCGTGCTCCTTATCCAGCAGCGCTAGCAGCAGCAGCTGCAGCTGCGAGTCGCCGGTGCGCTCCTGCCACTCGGAGAATACGTCGATGAAGTCGCACAGGGAGGCGCCCACCAGGTTGCGGGCGGGGAAGTCGAACAGCTCGCTGTCGGGGGCCGACACGGCCTTGACGCGGCCGCTGAAGTCCGTCTCCAGCACCAGCCGCTTCTCCTCAAACTCCTCGCTGGGAGCAACCTTGTCCACCTGCCGCGGCGGTCAAGTCAGCAGGCAACGACAATCACGCACAGTCCAGGCGCTGTGAGGACTTGAAAATGGCCAACCTGCACCCTAGGCTGGTCCAAAGGATGCTGCTCGAACGCGGCCCATGAGCACTGTCCGTGTCATTCTCATCTACTTCTCAACCATTAGGAGTTCCACCTGCACCACGTGGCACATCGCGGCCTTTTATTGGTAACTTCGGGCTGAGCTGTAGGTGGAAAAGGCCTTCCCAGGCTGCACGCCGCACGCCAATTCCCACAGCACCCACCCACCTGCACCACGTGACACATGGCGGCGCTGTCCGATGTCGCCAGAGCAGACAGCTTTATCCTGACGGGCACCTGCATACCCATGGCGTTGACCAGGTGCACCACCAGGCCCTTGCGGCAGCTGGTGGAGGGCATGGCGGCGGGCTGGTCCTGCGGGCTCGAAAGGGCGCAAGGGATCAGGCATGTGCAATTTGGCCGTGGGTATGGTTTTTCCCCTCGCCATGGCATGACGCGTGGCAGGCTCCTACACTGCACGGCCTCAGCATTGTTGACCCACTGAGGCATTGTTAGCGGTGACCGTAGCCGTTCGCAAAAACGTATATACCACGGACTGGGGCCCCGCTCCAATCCCACACCCGCCACGCATCGCCCTACAGGAGCTGAGGCAGCGCCGACCCCTCCTCCCCGCTAGCTCTCACCTTGAGCCACTTTGCGTGCATGGTGTTGAACGGCGGCGGCAGCAGCTGGTCCAGGCGCATGGCGGCCATCTGCGCCATGGAGTGGCCCAGCAGCTGCGCCACGCCGCACGCCGCGAACTTGACGCGCATGTGGCTGTCCACCACCAGCACGTTGCCGGCCTCGCCGTCAGTGCGACGGAAGTCCAGGACTAGGATGCGCTGCGTGTCCGTGCCTGGGTGCCGGGGGGTGGCGCAGGTATCCAGGTAAAAGCGGGTTGCTTAGCGACAGCACCAGCACAGTAAGTCTTTGTGGTAGCACACGGCGCGATTGGCAGCGCTTGTCTGTGCCTGACCCACATGGGTCAGAAAGCCGAGTGCACCTCCCGGCAGGCATATGCTGACAGGCATGTTTGTAGTGGTCGTTAAAGCAAACACTCTGCTTAGTCACGCCAAACAGTTCTGCATTGCAGGGCAGGGACGGCAGCCGTGGGCTCACCCGCCAGGCAGGACGTGACCTCCACCGGGATGGGGTCCTCCAGATATCGGTGCCTGAGCTGCAGCTCCCCGCGCACCAACCCCGCTGCGAGGTCCTCCACGCTGGCATCGCGGCACTGTAGCAGGAACTGCTCCACCTGGTCCGGGTTGGTGGCCAGCGAGTGCAGCGGCCGGCCAACCTGCGGGAGCCGATGACCAAGGTGACGCAGCAAGAGAAGCCCCTGGGTGAAGGCATGTCGGCCCGATAGATTTGCGTCATGAAGGCTTAGAAGCTGTTCAAGCTATTGGCTAGAAGTTGGATCGGAGGCGGCAAAAGTTCGTAAGGCGCAAATGGATTGCGGGCTGTAGCACGCGAATGCCATTTGTGTTGCCAGGCGATTGTGTCCGGAATTAACACTTATTAACGGTGGAAAATCCCTATCCACTATGCAGGGTAGTCATTTCACACTTCTCATGCATGGCACTCGCTCCTCGGTTCGACCGATGGCAGTATAGATACAATGTAGATCTATAACAACACTACTGGAATGCCATACCAACACATTTGAAGCGTGTATACCACAAGTACCTTTTTAAGAATTCAGCCGTCTTCCTGCTTTGAGGCTCAGCCAGCACCCACTCGCCCCTCCCCCGCACCCACCAGCTCTGCCTCCACCGCCCCGCACAAGGACGCGAACGCCTGGTCGCCGCACAGGAACATGCCGTTAGGCGTGACCCAAGCGCGCATGCTTGTGGGCCGGGGCGGCAGCGGCCGCATGACCGCGAGGAATACGCTGCAGGGCGGGTAGAGGGGCAAATCGGGGTGCCATGAGAGGCAATGCGTCATGGTGAAACGGCGGGGACGACATTCGGCCATCACCGTGCGCTGAGGTGAAAGACCTAAAAGCCCAGCATTCACCTGTACTAAAAGGTCCACGCACACCCACAAACCCTGTCCCCCGCGCACCTGTCCGTGCCCATGCCGCTGAGCTTGGTGACGCACATGTTGAGCGGGAACACGTAGCGCTCCCTGTGCAGCCCCACCACCTCGCGCACGCTGTCCAGCAGGCGCGCCTCCCCGCCGCCAACGTAGCGCGCCATGTAGCCGTTGTGGCGCTGGCTGAAGGGCTGTGGCATCAGCAGGCTCACATTGGTGCCCTCCAGCTCGGCCTTGGGGTAGCCGAACAGCGACTGGGTGGCCTGCGGGGAAGAGATTGCAAGTGTTTACGCAACTGAAGGTCTGTTGAGCGCACGTTAGCATGCGGTCCTCCTTAGCAGCCTGGTACGGGCTGGGGCCGCTGACTGTGATCTGGGTCATAGCAATGCCAGGGTTACAGGCCCACCCCAAATGGCACTTTGCCACCTGCCAAATGGCACTTTGCCACCTGCACAGCGGCGACGGCGCACGTACCGTGCTGGCCATGAGTATGACCCCATCCGCGCTGCACACCACGATGGGGTCGTCCATGGTCATGCTGGTCAGGAAGGTGGGCTTGGAGCCCTCGGCCTGCAGGTTGGGGTAACAGGGTCGGGCAGAGACTTCGGCGAAGTGGCACACGTGGAGCCCGGAGTGCGGTTGTACTACAAGTCCAGTCCCGACCAGTACTAGACGTGATGCACCATCAATACTAATTTATTGTGCACGCACGTGCATGCTAGCAGGCAGGCGCCCCCTTCCCCACCTCTCCGTGCACGGCGCTGAGGTCCAGCGCCAGCAGCCCCTCCCCGCCGCCGTTGCGGTTGGCCTCGCCGTACGCCCGCGCCGCCGCCACGGGGTCGTGCTTGACGTCCTCCAGGAACTTGCCGTAGCAGCGCAGCAGCTTGCCGTTGGCGGGGTAACGCTCCAGCACCCTGGCGGCACGTGGAGACGAGGGGGCGTGGATGTGGTGATTTTGGGGTGCGGCAATGGGCGGTAGGACAGCAGTTCGTGGATGGCGCCATACTACAGCTGCCTGTTGAGCTGTCCCTTCCGCAGCAAATCCTTGTGCCCTATGCACACGCCGGACTGGGGTTCGTAACTGTGTCATTTTGAAGTGCCGCGCACATGCAGTATCCCTGGCGAATCCCTGGCCCCTGTGACCCACCTCTTGTACACCTGGTTTGCGCGCGCCGTGGCCGCCTCCAGCTCGTCCAGCGAGCGGTCCACGTCCGACACACGCACGGTGTTGCGCATGCAGGCGCGCCACGTGTCGTTCTGCAGCGCCAACACCTGCTTGTGCACGCGCAGGACGGCCCTGGGGGTGGGCGGCGCGTATGAGCATGTTGTCAGGCTCGCAGCGGTCATACGTCGACTCTAGGGTTGATGCAGCATACTGCACAAGCACTAGGGACTGTTTGCTTGTCGCAATGTCCAATCCAGTGGCTGGCGCCTTTGCCAATACCGACTCACCTGTAGTTCCTCTTGAACTCGATGTACGCCTGCAGGTCGAGGCCGCCCTCGTGGTTGTCCTTGAGCCGCTTGCTGGCCTCGTTGGTGCAGAACACTGAAAGACGGTGAGAAGGGCGATGAGCAGGAGAAGCGTAAGGCAACATGCAATGCTACTGATAGGAGCAGAAACCCTGCAAAGCACCCGCACACACCGGCAGTACACCCTTGCTGACCGACCTTGGCAGTATCCGGACACCTTCCTTCCTGGAATGCACCTGCGCGACTGACCCACACTGCTTTCGGACGAACCCATCCGTCCGCCCGCTTTGCCCTGGCCCCGTCCTACACAGGTAGGGACACAGCCCACCTTGGTACCGCTCCACCAGGCCTGGCGCCAGCTTGGAGGCCAGCTGCAGCTGCGTGCGGCTGGCGGGGCCGTCCTTGCGCACCTCCAGCAGGAAATTGGCGTACAAAATGAGCAGGAAGGGCGACTTGGGGAAGGTCTGCATGCCGGCCTTGATGATGGTCTCCCCCAGCGCGGCCGCCTCCTCCTCGATCTCGCCGTCAATGTCGAACTTGCGCATGGCGCGGGAAAGGCGCTCCACGTCGTGTGGGTCGTCGAACTTGTAAATCTTGTGCACCTTGGTGCCGGGCTGCAGGCCCTTGAAGCGCTTGGCGGCGCGCATCATCCACCACAAGTAGCCCTCGCACAGCACGGATGAGCCAGCGATGACGGGAAAGATGCCGTACAGCACGGCCTGCGGGGGCGCAATAGCAAGCATGCTGCGATGAAGGACAGTTTCGTTGAGGACAGGATGCTTGCTGTCCATAGCAACGTAGGCCCGCGGGTGGCACGCTGGGGTGGCAGTGGCTATGCACGACGCGGTGCTGCAACGCGAATAGTGCAAGTAGCATGTCATCTTTACGTGTGCATAGCTGCTGGACGCACCAGGGTTGCCTTCCGCTTGGCGTCGTATGACTGGTCCTTTTGAAAGATGGACACCACAAACCAGATGGCGGTGTAAAGCAGCCCGAACCACATGCCGCACCACACCACGTTGATGGTGTTGCGGTAGAAGGGCATCTGCGAGCAAGGGGACGTGTGGCCGGGGAGCGGCACACTGGCGGTTGGGCAACACCGTGTAGCGCCAGAAGAGACAATGCTGCGAAAAAAGGGACCTGGTCAACAAGTAAGGGAGGAGACCTCGAGACGGCAGCACCTGAACCCTGGATGTAAGCAAATCGGTACCATGTCGTCCGTGACCCCGGGTTTGTTTCCCGTGTGCGGCGCTGCCCCCTGGCGCCCATGCCAACACGCTAAGCCCCAGCCAAAACTCCGCCCGTCCTTATAGACTCACCGATCGGAAGTTCCACCAGATGACAATGGCCACGCAGATTGCGCTGAGCGAGACCTCCACTTTGAGTATGGAGTCCAGGCAGCCGGTGGCGATGACGTACACCGCCTTGGCCATCAGGATCTTGAGCCGCGTGTAGGCGGCTGGCGAGGCCAGGTGCGCCTTGGAGATGGGGTTGAGGTCGCAGCTGGCCACCACCATGAAAGCGGTGATGGCGATGAAGACGACAGCCGTGAAGCAGCCGATGATCATGTGCAGCACGTGTGGCATCTCCAGGCACACTGCGGGGCGGATGTAGATAGGGCGTACGCGGGTTACGCTGTTGCTACGGTACGACCCGGCAGCTTCACTCTCGCTTGTCGTGCGTTTGCAGTTGGATACAGCTGTTTGAGAAGGCAGATGCAAGGCGATTTGAGCGTGCAAAGGGCTCACTCCTGGAGTGAAGGACCCCAAAGCGGTTGTGAGCATCACTGGGACACGCTGCACCGCGCCACACAGCATAAGGGGCCAAGGAGCACACTTGTACTCACTGACGTCCGTGAAGAACATGTGGTGCTTGACCTTCTTGCCGAAGGCGCAGTTGGCCGTGAACACAAAATAGTCCAGGAAGGAGATGTAGCACATCTGCATAGGATAGCGGTAGGTACGCACCGGAATGGCAGTGAGGTATGTGTAATCTGTAGTGCAGCATCCAAGGTTGGCGGAGTACGGCATATCCCGTAGCTGGGCCCTTCCTCTTGAGTACCGCACCGGTACGTGCCTTTCCACGCACCTGGGACCTGACGTCGTCATGGCTACCACGGACCCAAAACTGTGTGTCAATACACATACCACCGGCACTAGTACACACCTGGAACATGACGTCGAAGAGCACATGCAGGGCCATGGCCGCGTGGCGCAGCCATTTGGACTGCTCCGTCCTGCGCATGGCCAGCGTCAGCCACACCAGGCCCAGTACGGCAACCAGTACGGCAGCCGCCTGCACGTACAGCAGGATGATGTACGTCTTGTAACCGTACTCGGCCACAATGGGCGCACGCCACAGAGTCCAGCGGATGACGACCCACAGAGGGTTTTTGGCGTTTATTTCCCATGCGGGGACGATGCTGTTGAAGATGACACGGAACGCCATCTGCGGTTGCGGCGGTTGGAGCACGGCACTGGCATCAGTCCATACTGGGGGCGCGGGGGGGTCGAGGTGGTACAGCATCTAGTGTACCCTTACAGGGTGACATCAGACTCGCTCGTGTTGTGCTCCGAGTGCACCTCGCCGTACAGGAGGTCCTGTACCGTGACTCGTTTCGCTTCCCCAAACCTGGTATGCTGTCCGTTGGGTCGTCACTGGTTTGTGGGAGTATGAACCGCGCCGACGTGTCCGGGGACACCCACGTGCCCTGCCGTGCCCTTCAATCCCTGACCTACCAGGCCTTCCAGCATGATCTTGAGCACCGTAAACTGCCAGACACCAAGCGCTGACTGGCGAACTAGCGTGTACATGCACCTGTGAAGCAGTAGCGAGCGCAACTTGTGCTCGTCAGGTGCAGCTTGTGAAGGCGGGCGGTGCTGAGGTGTGTTGCCGTCAGGTCGCCTTCCGGCTCCAACGAGTGTCCTTTCAGAGAACACATGAGCACACTTACGCAAAAATGCCATCTTGCAACGTGCGCTTCTGCTCCAAAAGATCACCGTCGTCGTCTGCATCACGAGCCCTGCAGTAGCCAGCATGGGGATCAGCTAGCGGTGAGTCAGCTCAAGCAACAAGCACGGGCACGGACAGTCATACAAAATGTACATCGCTCGCAAGCAACCGTGAGCCGTCAGAAGGCATCTCCAGTTAGGAACAGGTATTTTCGTGTGACAAAAGGCATCCTTAAGCTGTTCCAGTCTAGTTCCGAAACATGTCACAGCGAAGACTCCAACGTGCCTGTGCCTTTTTTCCAGCGCCCTTGCATCACTTCGCTGCGACGAGGTCTCGCTCATTCCTCCAGTTCCTCCAGATGTCCCAGACCGCTCAGAGCGCGCATCGTCCGGAGCGTCTGCCATGTTGCGACCGTGGCGCCAACCAGTCAGCCGGCAAGATTGTGTACCGTTGGCCTAAAAGATGATAGTCATGCAATCAGGTGCATTGCACTTAATAGGTCTGGCTTAGCGAGCATTCATCTGCTTGTGCAATACAGGCAGCGGCAATAAAGGTCGCGTTTTAGCTATAGACATTGCTAAACATTATAGTGGGGAAAAAGGTTAGTATTCAACACATTGCTTACGGGCAGTGTCTGGCTTGTTTTCCGAGAAGCCAGCATGACAAATGCGCCTACTCATCATGGGAGGCGACGAGGCGTTGTTGGGCGAAGCATGGCCCCCATACACCACATACCAATTGTTTACATAACCGCTTATATTTTTTTGCATAACAGAATGAACAGAGCGACGGTGACAGCATGACTGATGCTCGCATCCTCGCAAACCGCTGCCAGCTCAGGTGTGTGGCCTAGTGGCCCCAGCGAGCTCTCCCCTGCCTGGGTTTTTTTTGGGTGGCCCAGTCCCCGCCCTGGCTCCGCGCCAGGGGCTTACCGAGGACAAGGACGTGAAGTAAGGACCTCGGAGAGGCTCTAGCCTCTAGGGCCTTGAACGGCGACTAAATATCAACTCCGGCGCATGGCACATCATGAGTTCATGACCCAATTCGTTTGCACCTGCCTCTTTTTTTTCAGGAGAAGGGTTATGGGGGTATCGGAGACCTATTTTTAGCGGGTAGGTCCTCAAGGTCGTCTCTTCACTTGGCTTGAAGCTGACGGCGCAGGAGGCTCTGAGGAGACA
>VFQN01001683.1_pt1 | contig 36144 bp, 61 predicted proteins | sample 3512371 | NCBI WGS metagenome assembly VFQN01 (sample SAMN10412370, study PRJNA504923) | tailings metagenome | isolation source: Replicate 2 from Balatoc abandoned mine | place: Philippines: Itogon, Benguet | collected 2017-08-28
ACAGCCGTGCACAGGCTCGGCTCGATGACTGTGGGGTGTCCCGCGTTGCAAACAGAGGCCTCATCGCCTTGACGATGGCCCCGACATATGTTTCCGTGGATGCTCCACACGCCACGGAACCTGCCGCATCCCTCAGTCCAAAGTACTTTGCTGCCTGCGGTCGTACAGCCTTGATCCGACCCTTCAACTCGCACCCCACCTTGCCCTCTCTGCACTCAAATGCCGCAGGTCGGGCAGCTCAAGGGCGACGAGGTGGCGTGCATCCTGTACTCGCTGGCCCGCCTGCGATTTGCGGCGCCGCCGGGCCTCATGGAGCAGCTGTACAGGTGGGCGCGAGCGGGGAGCTTGAGAGGAAGCTGCGGGAAGCTGGGGGAAGCTGCGGGCAGCTGCATCAAAGGGTGGCACGAACCTGCATTCCGGGCCCAGGGGGCGTCGGGCTTTGGCCATGTCCGCACCATGGCACTGCGTCGGCGGCCTAACACACATGTTGGTTGTTGCCCGAATCCTTCTGTGCTATGCAAGCGGACGCCGCTCTCGATCCAGCTTATATTATTCAGAACAACATGCAAAGCCAGCTTCGCCCACTCCGTTCATCCGAGATCTGTACCACACCATTTCAGCACCAGCACCACCAACCCGCCGTCCCCTCCCCTCCCACCTTGCTCCCCTTCCCACGCCCCCACAGCCGGGCCAGCGCCACCCGCTCCCTCACCTCCACCGGCTGCCTGGCCCTCCTGCTATGGGCCGCCGGCCACACCCCCGTCCGCCCCCCCTCCTGGTGGCTCTCCTCACTGCTCAGCGAGCTGCACCGCCGCGCGCCCTCCCTCTCCGCCTCCGCCGCCTCCACCGTCCTCTGCTCCCTTGCGCAGCTGGGCCTGCTGCCCCACCCCGACCTGGCCGCCGCCTTCCTGGCACGTGCGCACGCCACCCTGTGCGCCTTCTCCCCCCAGGAGCTGTCCAACACCGCCTGGGCGCTGGGCTACATGCCACCAGACTGCCAACCGACCCACGGGTCGGCCTTCTGGGGAGACTTCCTGACACGTGTGCGGGAGCTGGGCGGCTTCAGCTGCTTCACGCCGCAGGGCCTGGCCAACGTGCTGTGGGGCATGGCGGTGGCGGCGGGGCCGCCGGCGCAGAAAAAGCCGCCGAAGGCGGGGGCAGGGGCTTTACCAAAGCCCCTGGGGGGCCGTGGCGGGGAGAGGAGGCGGGGCGGGGGTGGGGATAGGGCGGCGGAGGCCTCCGGGCCGAAGCGCGGCGTGCTGCTGTCGCTCCTGGGTCCCAACGACCTGTCCAGCCTGCGTACGGCACTGTACGAGCGGTTGCACGACATGGACGAGCGGGAGCTGAGCATGACGGTGTGGGCGCTGGCGCGGCTGCGGTGCACGCCGGGGCGGGAGTGGCTGGACGCGGCACTGTGGCGGCTGGTGGGGTGGGAGGGGGCGCAGGGGGTACGGGAGCGCCCTAGGGCTGAGGGCGGCCGGGCGGCCCCGGCGGCAAGACCCGATGGCACGCCGCGCGGTGGTAATGGCACAGTGTCCATGTCCGCTGTGGGCAGGGAGGATGCAGAGCCCCTGGTCGCAGTGCGGCCCAGCGTGCGCGGACGAGCGGAAGGGGGCAGCAGCGGTGGCAGCAGCAGCGGCGGTGGCGGGAGCCTGCTGAGGCGCCTGCCCCTGGAGGGCCTGACAGCCCTCCTGCACGCCACCACGTGGGTGTCTCCGTCGTACCTGCCCGACCCGTACGTGGTTTCGGCGCTGGAGGAGGAGGTGGTTGGGCGCTTGGCTGCGATCCAGAGCGACCGGGCGAAGCGGGGGCTGCTGTCGCGTCTGGCGGTGCTGCGGGCTAGGCAGGCGCGGGAGGAGCGGCTGGCGGGGCACCAGGGGCGGCTGCTGAGGCTGCGGACGGAGAAGGGAACGCGGAAGCAGCTGCTTCTGGGGACGAGGAAGGGGAGACAGGGGGCAGACAGCGTGATTAGGGGCGGGGTGGTGGAGGGGCAGGGGCGGGGAGGTGGGGTGGAGGGGAGGGCAAGGGATGGGGGCAACAGGAGGGCAGGTGGAGGCGTGGCAGAGGAGAAAGGGAAGGGGGAGGGAAGGCAGGTGCAGGCGGAGGGAAGGGGGAAGGAGGACGCGAAAGGGAAGCCAAGGGGGAGGGGGAGGGCGCGTGCGAAGGGGAGGGCAAAGGGGGAGGGGGAGGAGGATGCACAGGGGAAGGCGAAAGGGACAGGGAGGGAGAATGCCCAGGGGACCGCGGCGCGGCGTGGGATGGGGAATGCACAGGGGAAGGCGAAGGGGAGTGGGACAGGGAATGCACAGGGGAACGCGAAGGGGAGTGGGAGGCAGGGTGCGAAGGAACAGGAGCAGACGAAGGGAGGGCGGCAAGGGCCGGCTGCGGCCGCCAAGAAAGCGTAGAAGCACACTCCTGGGGGGCACTGACAGTGAACTGACGCTGGTTGTCCACAACGGGGCAAGCGTGTATTGTCTTGACAGGACCGGTTGCGCGTGGAGGGTGCTCTGTGCATCAAGTGGCCGGATGTATCTTTGGGCCCTTGCAGCGCATGTGTAGATTGGTCAAATGTAGGCAGATGGTTGGCTGGATTAGGGTGCTGCGGTGCGCACTGGTGCGTCATCTACTGCCGCCCTGACCGTGCCTTTATTGCAAGCTCGTTGAATCCAAGCACTGAGCAATGGAGCGTCGTGATGAACACAATGCTTCCGAGCACGCGCACATTGACGCTGCTCTACCATACGGGCTCCCCCTTGTAGGTTGAATACGTGAATTGGCTAAGGGTTCTCAGGGCTTTCGGGGGCAGGACACGTAGAGAACGTGGCGCATGCTAAAGTTACACTGATCCAGCTCCCTGTGGTGAGCATCATTGCAAAAGCACCCCCTGGACCTTCAATCATTGCGCTAGCCAATGCCTCCTGACGGCGGAAGGGTTACTGTACTGCGTACTCCAAGGCAGGGGCTCCAAGGAGTGTGCCGGCATGCCAGTTAGTCACATGCACCCTGACATGCACCACCTTACCTAGACGTGTACAGAGGCCAGGTTCAGATTATGGATGAGGCTGTGATCGGTCCAGGTGTGGGGGTTGGGATAGGGGATGCATCGACACCCGTCGTCTGGCCCCACGCTGCCCCACGCTTGCCGTAGAAAGCGATGCAGACCGTCTAGAAGGAAATGGCCCTACCCAGACTTTTGACTCCGCGTGGCCTGAACATCTAACTGCATGCATAGCTTAAAATGTCTCGTTTGTTGTTGCTTGCCTCGCTCGCCCTAGCCTGGCTTGCATGGAGCGACGCGGCAGCGGTTCTCAAGCGCCTTGAGGCTCCTTGCACAGCTTGCAAGGCTGTTGCAGTAAGTAGAGATACCATAGCAGCAAGCTGCGATAGGCCTCGTCGCAGTTGGGAAGGACACGTCGCATGCGCACCCGACGATCGTGCAGGCCGAGCTGCAGCGGAAAATAAATGCAGAGCCGGTCAGGAACCACCTAGACCTTCGTCATCGGCTGGATAAGGAGGGCAACCGCTATGGAAAGGTCATAGAGTACAAGTGAGTGCCCAAGCGCTTGGGGCGCTTGGGGCGACGTACAGGGGAGGGGCCCACACTACCAAGTGACAAGGAAGCGCTGGCGGCTGCTCCCAACGAGCTGATGGCTCGCCATTCCAAATGGGCGCTTGCACCTTGCGGCGAAGTGTACTAAGGCAGCGGTCCACCGAGGTGGAAGGCCCTGCGGATACGGCGTGTGGCATGCAACAGCCCTTGCGACAGCTGTAGCCCCAATGCATCAGCCCAATGCAAGGCCAGGGGGGCGCAAGTCCTGCTACTTGGTTGTGGAAACAACAAGGGCACTTCCGCCAAGCGGCGCGCGCTCAGCCGCGCGTTGCGCAGTAAACTGCACACTGAGTTACGTACGGCGACAGGCAGCTGCTGGGTATGCCTGCTGTTTGCTCCCCATGCCACACCTGCGCTCCGTGTTGACACCCACAACCACACACTCCGCCCCCACCGCCCCCACCGCCCCCAGGGCCTCCGAGCTGCGCGCCGTGGAGCTGCTCGACGGGCTGTGCGACCGCATGCGGGACTATGCACTGGTCAGCCCACAGGGCAAGAAGACGGTGTTCTGGCTCAAGGTGGGGGCGGGGAAGGGCCGCTGGGGCGCTGGGGGTAACCGCGGAGCGGCAAAGTACCTGTACCGCTAAGGGGGCGGGGGCGAACTGGGGCGGGGCCTTGGAGACACTGGGCCAGGTGAAAAAAGTTGTGAGGGGGCCGCCTGTGTGCCTCAGGACAGTACGGTATAACCCTGATGCACCATTGTGAGCAGCACCTCGCGGGGCCCAGGGCGATACGGCATGTGTATTTGACAAGCCCTGCCGCACCCCTGTGGTGCCGTACCCTGCCGTGCCGTGCGGTACAGGTCAAGGGCGAGGGCGCTGGCGACACCACCAACGTGACGCGCAGCGGGTACGACGAGGAGAACGCCAAGAGCAAGGTGGGGGCGTGAAGGGGGCGGGGAGACGGGGGCAGGCACATGGTGAGGCCGGGAAGGGGGCCTGGGCCAGGGCCACGGCGGGGCGTGGAGGCGAAGAGCTCGCAGGGGGGCATGGGGCATGGGCTCCGGGTGTTGGAGAGGAGCAGGGCGGCACCCTGGTTCGCCGCGCGGTGGTCGCATACTCAACGGGAGGTGTACCAGGGGCTGGGCGGTAGACCGCGTACGGTTTGCTGCAGTTCTCTGCCGTGCAGGCAGTCTCGTCCCAGGGCTCACGGCCTGCGTGCGCAGCGCATGTCAGTGCTTGCGGATATGAAGCAAATGTCATGCCATGGTGCTGCGTGGACAAAGCAGTTTATTAGCTCTACCCGGCAGCCGTGCCATCACTCACTGTCCCCTGCTGCCCCTGCTGCTCTGACAGCGCTTGGAGGCTTACTGCGGCTCGCTGGTTGAGGAGTTCGAGGAGGAGGTGTATGCGGGGATCATGAAGGGCGGCTTCGACACGCAGGGTGGGGCCTGGGGCGGGGCCCGAGGGGAGGGGCAGGGGCCCGAGGGGAGGGGCAGGGGCCCGAGGGGAGGGGCCAAAGACAGCGCGCGGGGCGGGCAGTGACGGGACACGTGTGCAGGACGAATAACTTCCTTTACTTGTTGGACATGCACCTGCGGCCACTGCGCAGGAAGCCGGCATGCCTGGGGTCGGCACGCCTGGGGTTGCTGCACCACGCCGGTGTGCCCTGCCCTGTTGTCTGGCGACCTCTTGAATGTTGTGGGTATACGCCGCTACACACGGGCAAGCGCTCTCGGCTGCCAGCGCCCTCGTTGCAAGTCTCCACACCGCTCTTACCCGCACGCCGCTGATTTACATACCGGCCTTTCACGTTTTCGTACCCGCCTTACACCCCCTTGCTATGCGTAGGCGTGGAGCCCGTGCTGTGCCACCAAATCGTCACCCCCTGCCCCGCGCCCGCACCTGCGGGGCAGCAGCAGCAGGGGGAGGGCGACGGGGAGGCGCGGGAGGAGGACGGCAGCGGGGAGGAGGGCGAGGGGGGCAGCGGGGAGGGGACAACGGAGGCGGCGGACGCGGCGGCGCAGGGGGCAGCGGCGGCCGAGGGTGAGCTTTGATGGTAGACCGAGTGTTGTGCAGGAGGGCAGCAGTGCAGGAGGGTAAAGAGTGCAGGAAGCAGGACGCTGAGATGTGTACGAGACTTGGATTTGGGTGCATGGGGCACTGCGTGCTGTGCGATGAAGGGCCGGTTAGGTTAGGAGCCGATGGTCGAGGGATGGCGTCGTGTGGTGAGACATGGAGGCGAGCGTTGGAGTGGAGGGTAGCTGCGACCCGAGGGAGTATGGGATAGAGCTGGTGACACGTGGGGCACGGAGGGCGAGCAGTACGGCACGGTTGTGGTCGTTGTTGGTGAGGGATGAAGGACCGTCACCCCCATCAGCGACGGTGGGCAGCATGGGAGCTCCCCTGGTTGGCAGAAACACGGTCAGGAGGGAGACTGCGAGGGGGAGGGTGCGTGCAGCGAAGCATGACAGATGCACGGAGGTCATGTCGTGTTGCATGGAACCTCTGGTGCTTTGCCCGGCAAAGTTTGCCGCGTGCTGCAGAGCAGGGGAGCTCCCCTGCTGAAGAGCTGGCTTGGTTGGCACTTGTCTCAAGGCAGCTGGCAATCCTGGCATTTTGTGGCCTGTCCTTCCAGGATGTGTCACCCTTAGCTGCACTCCGACACGCTGAAAGCCCGAGCCATGCTAGCATGGAAACCGGTAGGACGCGTAAAACGCGAGGAAACCGTGTAACCAAGGAAACCGGTGGGACATGTAAATCGCGAGGAAACCGTGTTAGCCGGCAGGTCATCACGGAAACGCTGGTGCCTGCACGCGAAGAGGCAGTCCTGGTGGGGTGCCTTTTTTTTTCTTCGTGAGAAGTTAGGTGCCTGCTAACTTTGCGCCAGCGCGCATGCTCTGATCACCTTGGGCATCCAAAGTTGGCAGGATGCGCTCCGTCAGGTACACCTTAAGGCCTTACAGCACACGAGACAGCCTCGCGCCCAATCCTGCCGCCAGTCGTAGTCAATCCCTATACGCACCATCGCCATGCGCGTGCTGCTGGCCTGCGGCCCACACAGTTCACATACACCCACCCGTATGGCGGACCGACTGCAGGCGCTCCTAGATTGCGGTGCGATGCAGCGTGAGCCCACCGCATGTTAAGAAATCACCGGTGATGTAACCCCTGGCCGCCGCGCTCACGTTCACCATGGACCGCATACGCCAGCACAGTATCACGTTCACAAGGGCCACGGGTCCCAGTCCGAAGTCACGTCTCCACTCCCACGCCGCCCCCTGCTGCTCACGTATCAAACCCCGCGAACTGCCCCCCTGACCCCCCGCCTCCACCGCCGCCGCCTCGCCCCCCTCTCGATCCGCCTGCGCTCACGACACCCCCATTCGCCGCGCCCGCTGCCCCCGCCCGCACAGCACCCGGCCCACGTCCCCCCGCCGCCCCCCGGACCCCAGTCCCCTGACCTGGCGGCGGCCCAAACGGGTTATCACCCCCTCCCCCGCCCCCGCCCGCTGTCCCGGGTCCTTGCGGCCCCGCCCCTGGTTGCCCGAAGGGGTTGCTGCCGCCGTTGCTGCTTGTGCTGAGGGTGACGTGCCGCGACCGTGCCGCCGCCGCCTGGGCCTCCGCGATGCGCCGCCGCTCCGCCGCCTCCGCCTCCCGCCGCCTCCGCTCCTGCTCCTCCCGCTGCTGCTGCAGCTCCTGCTCGGACGGGGCCGCAGGCGGGGCGGGAGGGCTGGGCCCGGGGGCGGAGTTGCTCGCTGTCGCCTGCTGCGCGTCCTGATGGTACCGGTCAGCCCAGGGAGTGCGGAGAGCGGAGGATGGAGGTATAGGGAGGCATGCGGTCAAGTAAGAATTGGAGGGTTTAAGGACCACGGCTGCATCACACACAAGCACGAATGCTGCGAGGGCCATCAGCGTCGAGCACCGTGGTAGACCTATACAGAATACACGCAAGCTGTCGGCATGACATGGGGGGGAGTACTTCATGTCAGTCCCATGTGCGCAACGCTCCTCGCGCAGCGCGTCCACAATGCCTCTGTGCTTCCCCCGCGCACCTGCTGTACGGCTGGTTGCCCCCCGTGGGCCTCCGGCTGAGGTTGCGCCGCTGCAACGGCCGCCGCCGCCGCCGCCGCCGCCGCTGCCGTCTCCTTGGGCATGACGCCCGAGTAGAGACCCTCCAAGTGGTTCTGTTCGCGGGGCAAGAAGCAACCCGGTGACGACAGGCACGTGTGACCAAGCAACGGGGCCCAGGGCTCCGGAACAAAACCAGCATCAACCCACCCCTCGATCCCGCCCTGCTCGCTTGGTGCCTTCCCCCAGGGTCAACAGCCCATGCTCACGGGCATAGCGCCCTCCCCTCGCCCGTATCCTCTCCTTCTCCTTCCCCCCCACCTTGAGCTCCTCCAGCTTGTCCATCTGCGCACGTGCCGCCTGCTGCACCAGCGTGCTGAGCTCCCCGCACAGCTGGTCCTTTAGCCCCTCCTCGTGGCGCAGCTCCGCGTCAAGCCGCTCGTAGGTCTGTGGGAGTGCGAGTTGGGCGCACGTAGGGAGCGTGCGAGGGTTGGGTCAAAGGGTCAAAGGGTTGACGGCGACTCGGGATGCGCCATCCGGCCCCCTATGCATGCAGCCACCCGCAGCACCACCACCTGCATGACCGCCGCGTGCCAACATCGCCATTGCATCACGGTACCAGCCATGTCTCCGCTCCAACTGCCTTTCGGCGACCCACACAGCCCCCGGCCACCAGTCGCCTCCCCAACCCGAACCCCGTCTCCATGCCCCCCCCTCTGACGCTTGGACGACCCACACAGCCTCCTGCCACGTGGCCCATCCCCACGCCCCACGCCCATCGCCTGTTCCGTGTGCCCCCGCACACCTGCTTCGCCGCCGCGTGCCGCGCCCTGACGGACGCCACCCGCTCGTTCTGTACCTCGATCTTCTTGCGCAGCATCTCCAGCGCGTGCTTCTTGGGGCCGGCGGTGAGCTTGAGCTGCGCGGGGACAGGGGAGAACAGGGGTTGGCGAGGACCCAAGGCGTGGACGGACGTATCCAGAGTGGAAAGTGGAGGGCGTACGGGTTCAAGGGGGCACAAGCAGCGCGGCAGGTCCGCGTCCGCGGCAGCGCGGCAAGTCGGTGTGAATGTGCAATCGTACTGGCTTGGGTTTCCTGCTGCTGCACGCCGTCTCATGCTCTTGCTGCCCAACGTCAAAACCAAAAGCAGCTGGCAGGCAGCGCCCCATTAGCACCTGCATTGGCCACATGGCCAGCCAAGCGCCACCTCCACACACGTCCACCACATAACACTTCGGCCCGGCCCGCTTACCCACGTACCGCCACACCACCACCACCGTACCACCATGTCCACCAAACCCGACATTCCATGTGCCGCAAGCCGCCCCCACCCACCCCACCCCACCGCACCGCACACATACCTCAATTTCAACCCTATTACCAGCTCCCCTCCCACCCCACGCACCTGCAGCTGCAGGTTGTGGCCAGGGAGGTACCACGCTGCCACGGCATACACGCCGACCAACCCAGTTTCGCTCCCGGTGTTCGCCCCGTCCCACCCATCACCCCGCTCGTCACCCGCACCTCCACCCCCACCCCACGCACCTGCAGCTGCAGGTTGGCCAGCTCCTTCTCCACCTCCCTGATACGCCCATAGTTCTTGGCGATGGACCTGCGGACCGCATGTTGCAGGTGCTGTTACACAACGCGCTGCAGCTGCTGTGACTGGTCTGGGGTCATAGGTGCGGAATACAGCTTAAGCCCACGCGTACAAACGCTAGGGGTACCAACAGTCCCTGCAGCTGGTGCGAGGGCGCATTGTGCGCTCGGTTGCTGTGTGCCGGACCCCTGGTGCAGCGGGCTCTGGTGGTACCAAACAATTCTTTTTGTACCAGATCGTTGTTTCACTCACTCCATGAGCTCCTTCTCCTTTTGCTCTATGACCTACGAGGCAACCGAGAACCAAGGGGGGAGGGGCCGTGTCGTTGGGGTATAGCAGTTAGCCTCGTGTGAGTCCGGCGGGCAGAGCTTGCCATTTCAACATGTACCTTTTGACTGTAGTTAAGGTATGCCTGTGACTGCCCAGCGTCGGCAATCTGTCGCTCGGCCAAGACGTTCGCTTCCTCTGCCCCATCCTCTGTCCCTCCACCCGCTGCAGCAACTTGTTGCTCCGTAGACATTTCGGACCCTATGGTGCTTTCGTTATAATAAGGAGAGGAATCTGGTACCCTTCTGAGCCGCGCAAAGGACTCCAAGTTAGCACAGGTGTATTGCGTTGACAAGGCACAACGTTACAATACGTGATCACCGATAGTAAGTCTGAAGCGTGTGACAGAGCTCTCAGGCGTGCAAAACACGTCAGCGTTGCTCAATCTGTTGCCCTTCCCCCTTCGTGCTTCTCGTTGCCCATGCGCTGTTGTGACATACGCACGACCCTTGCTGACACAGGGTATAATAATTCCCATGTCTACACGTCTCTGTGTCGCTACACAGCGTCTGCACGCCGTAGGAGACGTTGTTTGCCCATGTCCGCCGTTCCCTTGACACTGCGGGTGTGGCCGCAACAAGCAAGACATCTCCTTAGACAGCTACTGTGGCTGGAAACAAGGACTGGTTCACGCAGTAGCGGCTGCAGCGGCGGGTGCATCAACGGCTGCTGCCGCTGTGCCTCGCGCCAGCAGCAGTACCGCGGGCTACACGGCAGGGACGTCACAGAGTGGGAGCACGCCGACACGCTTTATCCACAAAGCAGGGGGCAGGTATGTCAAGCAATCGTTGTAGAGGCTCTAACGCCCTGCGTGTCCCGACTGCTGGAGCACCTCAATGGCGCAATGCCTTTCGTGTACTCGGCACACACGGCCGCCCACGTCCCACTGCCCTTTCCCCAACAGCGCCAATTCAATGCCCGGGTGGAACGCGCCCTCACGTCCGCCATTCATGCCAACCTGCACCTGAAAGCGGCATTGGTGGACTCGTATGGCTTCGCCGTGCAGGTGAGCGCGCCGGCAGCTACAGCATACCCGGTGCGCTTCGTCTCCCGCACTCCCAGCCTGTGCACCCATGCCGCGCCGAGCCGCACCGCTTCGCACCTCGCATATACCCCTTGACAGTAGCGTGGACAAACTGATTATCACACAGACACGTTGCACTGTAGAAGAAAGCTGTACTGTTCGGAACCAGCCTGCACACAGCTCCCCGACATGGCTTCGTGTCCAACGGCACAAGCACACGCACACGCCAGCACCGCACCGCCAGCCCACAGCCCCCCACGCCCAGCTCTCCACCCCTTGTTCCTATACCATCCCCATCCTCAGGCCGTGCGCTCGTCCAAGGACCGCAAGCGCGCCGCCGTGCTGTGGTCGTGCAGCCCGCAGGCGGAGGAGGCGTGCGCCGCCGCCCTGCAGCGGTACGGCGGCCGCGTGCGGGCGGGGGTGGCGGCGGCGCTGGGGGCTCCCTTGGTGCCGGCGCTGGACTACCGCCATGCGGCACTGGCTGGGGAGCAGCGCAGGGCGGAGGAGCTGCTGGAAGCCATTGGGAGGGAGGCGGCGGGGGTGGGGGCGGGGCAGGGGGTGGATGTGGAGGAGGCTGGAGGGCAGGTGCAGGAGCGGGAGCGGGAATTGGGGCAGGGGCGGGGGGAGGATGCGGACACTGGGGAGTGTCCTCTGGCAGGGGGGGCCATGCGGCTGGGGAGCGAGGTGAGGGGAGGGTCAAGCGAGGGGGCGCTGCCAGGGCTGGGGGTGGGGCTGCGTGGGGGTGATGTCAGGGTGGGCGAGGGCAGCAGCGGCGGTGGTGGTGGTGTGCCGGCGGACGCGCTGGATGCGGCGGCTCGGTCGCTGTTGGGAGGCCTGCGACCCAAGCCGCGGACCCGGGGGCGGCGGCAGGGGGCGTAGGGCCTAGAGTTGACAGGATGATGGGTGTGGTACGACACCCCCGCCAGAGCGGATTTCCTGAACGATTCCTAACCCAACCTGACACGGGGCCTGGTGCTGGGGACTTGTGTAAAGGCGTTGCTGCCATCGCCTTGAACCATGAACGCGTGAGCCCGAATGAGCCGTTCCCCGCGTGTTGTGAGTTGGCGCATGGGGCTCACTTGTGGTGACCGTCGGATCGTCTTTTACGTCCGGTCTGTTCGCCGATTTCGGCATTCAGATATGCGTGACGCGGGCAACATGTAGGCAAGCAACTGCCGTGCTTGTAGTGAGGCCAGTCTGCTCAGATGTTGGACGGCAGCACGACTGGCACCTTCCTGGTCCTCCGCTCGTGCAAATTTGTGCAGCCATACTGTGAAATCATACATGCACACAGGTCCAACGCACAGCAGGCGTCAACGCCGTGGAACGTGCGCAACACATGGCTTGAACCCGCTTGAACTTTTGGGATCTCCCATGATGACCGCCGGTGGTTCTCCCCTGTGCAGGCTTGTAAGCAATCAGGAGCAATACACCAGAGAAAGCATGGAGTAGGGGAGGGTCAGGTTGTAGTCATGCGAAGTTCATGAACACTTTCAAGACCTTCGGGGCAGAACGTCCCCGCCCTTTAGGGAGCCGGCAAGGGCACCCCAACGCGCCGAACGGAGGGGAGGACTCCAGTCAAACACAATTTGGGGCCGTGTGAGGCCGTGATTTGGTTGGCGCCGGGACTCGTCTTATTGACAATATCTGCTCATTTACATGCTTTCTTGTTGTACTTATTGATGCTTGCTTGCGCGTTGGCTTGGATGGACCAGCATGCGGCTTCGTACGGTCCAAACCAGGGGTCCAAACAGCTTGATTGCCGTGCCCTGGAGCCCTGCGCACTGTCCATGTTCCGCCATCCAGCAAGTTACGAGTGCGAATCATGCATCTGAGGGCGCAATTCCCCACACAGGCAAAGGGCGCAACTAGGCAAGCAACGCGCCATATTGCCATGGCCACTCACACCCAGCCGCAAAACGTACCGACACGCCAGACGGGGCCTGCTCAAAACACTCCCTGCAAATTTGTGCACTACCATCGTACAAAGCAAACAGCACCTGCGTATCGGTACTGCTGCAGACTACCCTTTTACACACCACGCTTCTGCAACGCAAATCGAATCCCTTACTAACAAGTCCCATGTTCTGGTACCGCACTGCATGGATGCTGATCCTCCGTGCTCCCTCGAACAGCACATAAACACTGGACATAACGAAGTATTCAATTCAATATGAATGCTGCGTCAAGACAGAATACGACAGCAGACGCAATAGCGTGTCTGTTGTCCTGGCAACACACAACGACGTATGGCCCACGGGTCATCAACAGCCGAGCCGGCACGTGCACGCGGCTTTGCCAGACTGCGCTGCAGGCAGTTGCTCACGTGTCAACAAACCGCCAACCAGCAGCAGCCGTACTTGATCAACCTCCACCCCTGCGTCCACGCCCTGCCGCCAACCTGCGCCAACACTTTGCACCGATGGGTGCAACAACAGGAGGATTGGTCACTGCTGTTGGCAACCATGCATGGTTGCAACTAACACATGCGTGTCATTCGCTCCAGCCGATTTGTCGACCGCAAGACCTCCGGTTGGACATCCCCCATGCACCGAAGCCACCACCTCAGGAGCCCAGGTCAAATTGTAACTACAACGGACTCCGTACCATCTACACCAGCGGGCACGCCAACTGTTACCATACTGCCAGCTTGCCGGGACCGCCTTATAACCTTTCATGCTGTACAATCGACAACCGTCGTGATGGGACCCCCCAGCAACCCCATGCCACCGTACTGTACAAACAGTCTACGCCCGTCGTGGTGCGAAACCCTCGCAAAGTGTGAGCACTTGCGACCTGGAACACCCACAGCAGCAACAGATGGCTCCTCGCGCTCAGAGCGTCAAGAAACCTTCCGTCGTACCTGCTGTGGCGTCTGTTCGCCTCTGCCCTTCTTCCCGACCTACTGCACTGCCTCGATCTGCCCTCGCTCGACAAGGAGACAATGGTTACTTGCCCACAAAGCCAAGGCGTGACCTCTGTCCTGCTTCCCGCACCCGTGGTACGTACACGGCCATGGTACATGGCTAGCTGGTCGCTCGTACCTAGACGGAGCCTCCGTGGTCCGGATTAAGCAGCTGCGCCGGTCAGCCTATTGAGGCGCCTATCGCTCGTTTCCCGCAAAGCCGGGCGGGCACAGCTAACACTACTATTCCCCACAACCATCCCATCGCAGTAGCGGCAACCCTGCACTAAGCCACTAGTAAAATGCTTCCCCGCCTTGCCGAATCCCTAAGCCGAGAGCAGCAAGGAGATCAGCAAGTGCCTCCACGCCCCCGAAGGTACGCCACCCTCCCTGCTGCTGCCTCTGCCCAATACCAGCACAAAAGGCTGGCTGCATCGCAAATGCATCCGCGCGACACACATCAAACTTTCTATCTCAGCTCCCCGCCACCAGCCTCTACCGACCTGAAACCAACCCATCCTGCATCCCCCCAAGGCGCCCCAACCCTAACCCTACTTACGGCCGCTGTGTCGCCGCAGGCACCGGAACCGGGATCGGGACCGGCACAGTCATCCCCGAACGTTGCTGCTGCTGCTGCTGCTGCCCCTGGTCTCCCCCGCCGCCCCCGCCGCCCACATCATTGCCGCCGCCGGACGCCACATCCACCCCCAGGCCCCGGCCGCCGGTGTGCTGCTGCAGCGGGTGCGACGCCACGTCGGGCGCCGTGTCGTCGGCGACTGCGAACTTGGAGCTGAAGAGCTCCGGCAGGCCCGCCAGGTGGCGGGAGATGCCGCTGCCGCCGCCGCCGCCGGTGGGGCCGGCGGACGGCGGCGCGCTGGCGGCGGCGGCGGACTGGTGGGTGGGGCTGTTGGGGTACGACCTGCATGGCGTTTGGGCGCACCATGGCAGCGGTCAGGTGTCTCATACTGAGCACAAGACGGCCAGAAGGTCAACTGGAACGGCAGCAGCGGCAACCACGCATGTCCACGGTGCCGGGTTGACGCACTGGCGCGGCTGAGCATACCTACCAGCGCGCAGCGACACCGGCAAGTGAACGCGCGAACGGTGCATGCCGATTGCTACATGGTATCCCCCAGCCCAAGGCGGGGCCGTGCGCATGTGCGCTCACCTTCTCAGCCCTCGTGCACCCCTACGGCCGCCGCCCTTGTTGGCGCTGAAGCGCGTGGGGGACACAAGTGGATCCCCGGCCGAGACCAGTTGGTCACCAGGGGGCGTGGGCGTGGGGGAGTCCCTGGAGGGCGCGCCGGGGGGCGTCTGGTCGGGGCCGCCGGCGGGGCCGGACGCGTCGGCGGCGCCGCCGCCTCCGGGGTCGCTGGTCGTCTTGATGGCGGGAGGGCCGGCGGGCAGCGGCGCCAAAGGGTTCTGCGTGCGAAGACAGCGAGAGGTGTATCAGCACGGCCGCAGTCTACAAATAAACCTGCATCTCTTGCACTGGTGTGCCGTACGGGGCGCAGACTCAATGCCCAAACGATGCATGTCCAGATACACTGCAGAAGCATTCTAACACTGAACGCGGTGCCTTGCAGAGCGCAGGCGCTGCAAGTGCAAGTGCGTGCTCAGCCATGTGAGCACCAGGAGCGCGCTGCCCACCTGGTCAGAGGGCGCCTTGGCGGGCCGCTTGGGCGTCTTGTTGGCTAGGGCGCGCTCAGCAGCCGCCATCGCAACCTGCGACACAAGGGTAACATACCGTATATGACCATTATGCAATCCAGGCGAGTGTGAGGTGCAACCCACATTTGATCAGAGAGCATTAGCTATGTTGCTATTCGGCATCTGAAACAAGCGAGACTCGGTTAAACCGATGCGTTGGTGATTCGCACGATGCATTCCAGCATCGTAGTACAAAGCTACGTATTCGCATTGTGGTATCCCTTGGGCCCTACGGCTCGTATGGGAAGTTGCACCTGCCACGTGTAACGACTGACCTGAACTGATTTGAGTACCCGATGTCTTGATGACCCAACCAGCTAGCATCACGTCAGCAACCATGGTACATCCACACCTCTTGACGTACTGTGAAAAATTGGTGCCCTCTTGAACTTCGAGCCAATGGCAGTTGCAGCCTGGTGCAATGGATACCATGTGTGGATCTGACGCTAACCGTGCACGCTGTGCGCCATCCGCTCACCTCTTCCCCCACACTGGCGGACAGGTCGTCCTCGCCGCCGTCCTCCCCGCCCTCGCCGTCGCCCCCTGCCCCCAGGTCGTTAGGGCTCCGGCGGGTCAGGATGGGCGGCGGGGGCTGCGGCTGCGGCGGCGCCGCGGCGGCCGCGGGGCCACCGAACAGGTGCGCCGCGTCGGCGGGAGGGCCGCCTGCGTACGGTATGCAGTGAACGGGCTAGGCGTCAGAAATTTCGAAGCAAGCCTGCCATACCGTAGTCCCTTCTATTTACCTTGCCAGCCTGCAACTCGATGATCTCTTGTCTCGATCTCTTGTCTCTATAGTATAGTACATACTTTACATGCACTGAACCGCAAGTGGTAGGCGGCTGCACGTACTGCGCACCTTGGTCACGTGGCGCGGAGGACATGAAGGGCGCCGACCAGGGCTGGGCCAGCGGGTTGAGGCGAGAGGGGCTGGGCGGCATGGGGCCCGAGGAGGCGCCGCCGTGGCCGCCGTGCGGTGGCATCATGTGCGGGGGGCCTTGGCCGCCGCCGCGCCCGCCCGAGCCGCCACGTGTCGGAGAGCCTGCGTGGGGGCGAGCCAGTGAACACACGGCGGTAGTTTAAAGCTGTGGACGGGCACCGTGATGTCCTGAAGAGTACCGTCGTCGACCTGATAATGCACCATAATGTAAAAGGAGCGATCTAAGTCGTGTCAAGTCGTGGAAGCCGTGCGAGCTGCTCACCTGGCAGAGGCGACAGGGGTGCGCCTGGCAGCGGGTAGTAGAGGCCGGGTAGGCCTGCGGCAGCGGCGGCAACAAGACAGACTGGCTGTTCCGAAGTGAACGACGCATGTTGTACCGGCATGTAATGCGGTCAGGCCGATGGTGTCAGGATCACTAGCAGTGTGCACGGGTCGACCCAGACTGGTTCAAAGTGCACGAGTCGCTGGCCACCCACCCATGAACTGGTTGAGCTGGGCCACCTGCTGCCACTGGCTCAGCTGCAGGGGAGGGTGAGCAGTTGGCAGGTGGGACAGGTGGCAGTTGGCAGGTGGGACAGGTGGCAGTTGGCAGTTGGGACAGAGGGCGCACCTCAGCTTTGCCTCAGCAGCGTGGCAGTGTGCCGGTACCTTCCGGTTCGCGAGCATGCAGCAGCACACCGGTACCGGTAAGCTGACCCTGGGAATCATGTATCCAAGCATGAACGGCATGCATGCGGTAAGCACTCATGACCAGGCCGATGCGACACCGCCATATTGGCTTGCGTGGTGGTACTTTACCGGTACCATGCTCGGCCGTCCTCACCCCGAACGGGTCCATGGGTGCGAAGGCGCCGCCGCCCGCCAGCGTGGCCATGTCCAGAGGCATGAGGGCACCCACGCCCGGAGGCAGGAAGCTGCGAGAAGGTGCACAAAAATTGCAGCAACCAATCAGCAGCAACCCACACACGTGCCAAAGTCGTGTCAAGGAACAGCAAGTAAAGCCCGCACGGAGACACCAAGCTAGAAAGCACCAGTGCTGGTCAAGGTAAGCAACTTGAGTCCCTCCCTTGCCCCCCCTTGACCTCCCTTGCCCTCCCTTGCCCTACTCACCCCTGTCCCTTCATGTAGCTGTTGTAGTAGTCGGCAATGGCCGCCATGTCGGTCCCAGGTGCCATGGCGCCCATGGACAGACCCACGGGTCCGCCCAGCCCCATGCCCATGCCCATGCCCGGCATCAGCGTCAGGCCCGGCGAGCCCGGAGGCATGGGCAGCGGCTGCAGCCCCCCTGGACCGCCCATCGCACCCATGCCAGACAGGTCCAGGCCAGGCAAGCTGCCCATTGGCGCCAGCGTCTGTGCCTGCGGCTGGTGGCTGGATGTGGGGTAGGCCGAGGAGGAGCCGTGGCCGGGGCCGCCGCCGGGGCCGGGGGCGTTGCCGCTGGAGCCGGAGGGGGCTAGCGGGGCAGGGACGGAGGCGGAAGGGGGCTTGGTGGGGCCGCCGGCGGGAGGGGGGCCGCGGCTGCTGCTGCTACCGGTGGTGTGCGCGGGCGGGGGGCCCTGGCCGTAGCGGGGGCCGTAGGCGGGTGAGCCCAGGGAGCCGCCGGAGTCGTAGCCTGCTGCGGGCACAGCGTGGCAGGGCGCGTACGGTGCCGTACGTGGCGTGACCTCTTCGAAGTGAAAGGAAGCACACTCGACGGCAGTTCCGAGTGATGGAAAAGAGCGCGTGCGCCTAGAGTGTGCCTGCGGTGCAAAGAGCCGTGGTGCACAGGACCAGAGCAAAGCATGGGTACCCAAGGCCGATGGGACGCGCTCACTTCTGCCGTACGCGGCGTAGGGGTCTCCGTGGTGGCCGCGGTGGGCGATGGGGGAGGCGGGTACGGCCACCATGTACGGCGCGCCGGTGCCGTACGGGTCCACCATCTGCATGTGGTACGGCGGCTGGCTGTAGCCGCCGGGGCCGGGGCCGGGGTATCCGCCGCTGCTGCTGCCGCCGGGCGAGTAATGGCCGTACTCGTCACGCGGCCTGCGCAGGGGGCAGATTGCCAAGCAGAGTAGTCAGCGCAATTTAGCTAGTGCTCGGTTACTGCAACACACCTTGTGCAGGCGCTTGTAACGATACGCATCATGCAGTCTGCACTGCATCGCTGTACACATCATGCAGTCCTTCAGTTCGTCACCGCTGGCCCCGCGCGGGACTCGCCCGCCAGGTGCATGCCAAGGGACGCACCTAGAGGGCGAGTGGCCCCGTTGGGACGCACCTAGAGGGCGAGTCCCGCGCGGTGCCAGCGGTGACTAACTGAAGGATTGCAAAAATGTGTATTGTTCGCACAAAGCATGACGGCTGCCTGCTATGCCCTCCCGTTACAAAGACTGCGCAGGGAGGAGGTGATCACCAAAAGAACTAGGTCAACGCGTCAACCTGGACAAAGCCAGCACCATTTACAACCGAAACCCCACCATCCTCCAACATGTACGATGGCTACGAGCTCGCCTGCCCGCCTCGCAGGTTCTCTGCTGCCCTCCGCGTACCTGCCCCTGCTGCCGCCCATATGCAGTGCGCCGCGGTCCATGCCCGGGGGTCCCCTGGGGCCGTGCGCGTGCGCGTGGTGCGGCGGCGGCACGTGTCCGTGGTGGGCTTGGTGGTGGTCGGCGGGCGTGCTCTGGCCCTTGAGCGCCGCCGCGCACGGCACCACGGAGCGCGGCGGCGGCTGGTAGCTGAAGTCCACGCCCAGCACGCGCTGCAGCCGGGGCACGGCCTGGCCTGTGGGTTAGCGGCGGCGGCAGAACAGGTGGCAAGGTTTAATGCAATTCAGTGCCTACAATCCTATGGCTATACGGGAGCGAGACATAGCGGGAAGGCTCTAGGTGCCAGCTCTGGTGAAGGACAGGGTTGCCTAGCACAGGCTCAGGTACCGTTCTTCCCAGCGGCGAGCACGCTACACAATCACATCGTGCACAGTGCAACCGTGACTTGCGGTTGTACTCCTGCCCACCTTGGTACTTCCCCTCGCACAGGTCCTTGTAACGGTCAACCGCCGCCACGATGACGTTGACCGCGTGCAGTACGGCGCCCTCCTCGCCTTCGACCACCACCACGCGGCACGGCCGCCGCGCCGCGCCGCCGCCGCCGTTGGCGGCGCCGCCGGGGCCGCCCGCCGCCGCCATGAGCTGCGCTGCCGTACGGTTCTCGGTCCACGACTTGACGTCGGCGCCCGTCATGCGCATGATGTCACGGACGCTGCTGCCGCTGGGTCCTGTGTGGTGACGGAGGGTATCACGTCAAAGCAATGAGGTACCAGCACATGGGGAAATGGGGTGTCTAACGACACGGAACTGGCGCAGCGGCAACAGTGCCGTAACAACACTGTGCGGCCCTTGGCAAAATCAATGCATGACATACGATAACACAGTGTAAAACCTGTCGTGGAGCTGCTCTGACTGGGGTCGAGGCCTCAAAGGAGGCGGTGCTGACACACTCACCAATGACGAAGCCCGCCGCCAGCAGCGTGATTCGCAGGATCATGCTGCGAGGTGGGAAGCAGGGAGCCAGTGAGAGCAAGGGCCTGTGAAGGATGACTGTATCGGGCCTGACGGGCAGGACGTTGTGTTAACCGGTAGACACCGGTAGCTAGCAGCTTATAGGCGCTGCGGGACAGCTGCCGTGCGCGTGCTCTCAGAACACTCACCCCTGCGCGGTCTTGTCGGCACTGACGATGCCCTGCTCCTCATTCTCCACACCCTCACCCGGCCGCCGGGGGCCTGCGTGCGTACGGCATGGAAACATCAGCGTTTTGGACCAGTCCAAGTCAAGCGGCGCCGTTAAATCCTTGGTCTTGATGCGTTAAGCATGTGCACCTCTTGTGCGTCCTGGACACGCATTGCACCGGCGTGGCCGCGCATTGGGCAAAGGCACCAGCCGACATGCGCTTTACCGTACCCGGCACGCCGCTAGTGCGCAACGGGGTGAAGGCTCGCTGCTGATAGCGATACCAAGACTGCCACCCATCTTCTGCGGCTAGGTCATACAGCGCCTCCACCAAAGCTGCCAACATCCCAAAGCTGCCAACGTCTTGGGTGCCTGCCCCTGCCCCTGCCTCCCACCTGCGACACCTGCCCCCGCCCCCATGCCCCCGCCACTCACCGCTAGGCTGCAACCACTACCTTGGCCCACCCCCGCATGCCGCCCCCGCCCCCCCGCCCCCGCCCCCTATCTTCCTACATCTTGTTACGTTCCCCCACCGTCCCGTGCTCTCGCAATACTCACCGCTGGGCTGCACCCACTTGGGGTCGCGCTCATGCGGCGCCGCCCCCCGGCCGCCATGCAGCCCGCGGCCGGCGCCCGGGCCCCCGCCCGCGGGGTACAGCGGCCTGTTGCCCGCCAGCTTGTTCTGCTGGATGAACTCCAGCATGCGGCTAAGGCCTTGACCACCGTGTGCGCCGTGCGCGCCGTGGCTCTCGGCCTCGTCTCCGGACGCGGCTGCGCCCGACCCAGATGGGATCTCGTGGCCGGAGGGCGCTCCGTGGGAGGCGATGCTGAGGTTGCTGGAGCGGCGCTCGCGGGTGGGGTGGAAGCCGGAGGCGGAGCGGGAATGGGCGTGGGAGTGGGTGTGGGAGTGGGAGGGCGCGTGGGGGTCCATGGTGTCTCCGTTGTGGGTATCGTACGGGTCGTGGTGGGAGTGGGAGGGGACGTGGGGGTGCTCGTAGGAGCCGGGGCCGTAGGGGTACATGTCGGTGGGGGTCGGGGTGAGGTCGCGGGCGGGGATGGTGAGGGGCGCGGGGCGCGGGAGGGGCGGGGCGTCCGTCTTTAGGGTTCCGTTGACTTGGTCGGCAACGCCGTTGACTTTTGCGGAGGGCTGCTGTGGATCTTGTTGATCGGCTTTATTGCTAGCAGGCTTGGTCGCGGCGGTCGACGTTGCTGGCCGGGGTGCTTGTTTTGCGGCCGAGGCTGTTGCGGCGGACGCCGACAAGTTTGAGCTTGAAGCGTTGGAGTGGCTGCGCGCAGCTGCGTTCGCGGCCGATGCAGCAGCCGCAGCCGACGTAGGCAGAAAGGCAGGAGCGTTGGCGTCGAGTTGGGGAGAGCCGGAACGAGACCTGCGGGGAAGGTTGTCAAGTGGGTTTGGCGGGAAGCTTGCTACGCGTTGGTTTCTGGCCTACTGGCCTCCTTCCTCAACACAATGGTGGACATATGGGCCCCATTACAAAGAAAATGCGCACTGAGATAATAGCAGCACACCAGGTACGTTGGCGTCGCAACAAAGGCTTGTTTGCGGTCACGTCCCTGGATGCCACACGCAATGGCTTGTGCCGTGTCCGTGCCGCTCCGTTGCAGACACACTTGCCTGCTGTTACGAGCGACAGGCGCGGTTGGAAGAGCCGCTCCGGGTGCTGGGGTCATGCTCGGCCGTTGGCAACCTTTGCTGACCGGGCCTCAAACCTCGGTTCCAACTGCGCACCTGCACGCGTCAGTCGTTTCCAAGCGTTCAGACGATGTAAAGGCATCCAGGAGGCTCGGCAAAGCTTTGCCCGGCAGAGAGGGACAACTGCATCTTACCTGCCAGTACGCCACGCTACAGTCTCCTACTGCAACTTAGCTTATGCAAAGCCCAACGAGGACCAACTAAGTATGCGCTGTGCTGTTCTCGCGCTGCAATTGGCCCCAAGAACAACAACAATGCCCGCAAACGGGGCAGCGGCGGCGCTCACAGAGGGACCGCGTGCTGCGCAGGCAACTGTACAGCAAAAGTGATGGGCTTCAACAACAGGAAAACTGGAAAGCAGTCTTGCCTGGTTGCCTAAGTGCAGCCTTCAGGCTACCCGAGGAGGTGATTGTCCCCGCCTTTGGACCTCACCCGGCCAAAGAGAACCATGGGTCAGCTGAACAGGTTGGTGCAATGTTTGTGACAGACAGACGCAGGCAGCATGATGCATTTGGCATGTCGTATCTACTGATGCACGGGAATGAGCAAAGCCCGACAGCAGGCTGCATGCATTGGCGCGATGCAACCTGCTGTGAAATGCGGGAGTGGCCCTGACTCACAGTGCCTGCCTTTCAACCTAGTGCTCTTTGTAACGTACCATCTGTAAACGACAAAATGCAGGCCCTTGCCCAGCGCTCCTCGTTGGTTGCGCGGCCATGCTGCCGCTCCGCTGCTCGGGCATTCCTACCATCACGGTCCGTCTGCGTAGCTAGGGCCAGCAACAAGAAGCAGGAGCAAGTTCAAAAGGATGTCAGCGGCGTGGAGGTCCTCGGGAGCCTGTCGTCGCCCGCCCTCGCGGCTCTGTTCTCCTATGTGCTGACCGAGGCGCCAGCGTCCGCGGTGGCCCTCTCTGACAGCAGCCCTTTTGCTGGAGTGGCATCGAACAGTCTTTATGTGACGCTTGGGCTGTTCGTTATGTGCGTGCCAGGTGAGATGTGTGGTGCTCGGGCTACTTGCAGCGGCTCGGCAGCACGACGTGACCGGGCGGTGATGGCATCCTGAAACTCGAAAGCCCGAACGATGAATTCTATGTTGCATGCACAATTCAGGCATCTGGTCGCTGGTCAAGCGGGCGCCCCAGGCGACGAAGAAGCGCATGACTTTTGAGGTGCCAGGCCCCGCGGTTGAGGGCGCGGTTTCCCTGGACGACCGCGCTCGGCAAATCTTCCGCTACTTCAAGCGGTACAACTATACCGTGAAGGAGACGGGCGAGGTTATCACGTTTGAGGGCATTTACGCCGCGGACAAGGGGCAAGCAGCCGCTCTGGTCTTCTACCTCTTCTGCGGTGGGTGCCAGCTCCTTTGCCATGGGGACCAGCAGGGGCTGGTGCACATGGGTTCGGTACATCCATATGCGTCTGTGCACGTGCACTGGTGCACATCAAGGGGGTACAAGAGGCAAGGGGGCGGGAAGGGGGAGCACCGGAGTAGCCAAGGTCCGGATCCCATGCGCCCCCCATGCCCACTCCTCTCGCGCACCTGTGTACCTGCCACTACCGGAACACGCCCATAACACTGTCAGTCAGCACTTGGTTAGCTCCTCAAGTCACAACCCTTTTGTCGCAGCCCCCCGAGCGTCTCTCCCCCATGCCCGCCCCCCGCCCCCCCTGTCCCCTGTGTCCTCCCTGCCCTCCCCGCAGGCATGGCCAGCGTGGCCCTGGTGCTGTCCATCCTGGTGCCCCAGGTGGGCAACTGGTGGTACGCGCTCACAGCCGTGTCGCCCGCGGGGTACTACTACTACATGCAGCGCGGGACACGCTCGGAGCAGGTGGGCGGGGGCGGGGGCGGGGGCGGCCGGGCGGGCGGCTGGGGCTCCACTGGGGCGCTGGGCGGCTGGGAACCAGGGCTTTTGGGATCCGAAACGGCTGGGAAGCAGACGGCGGCCGGGCGGGCGGCTGGGGCTGGAGCACGTGGGGTTGCGGGCGGCTGGGAACCAGGGTGGTGGGGAACCGGAATGGCTGGGGATCGAGGCGCCGTGGGACAGGGCGGCGAGGGGGGAGGGCGTGACGGGGGCCCGCTAGAGGGGACGCACGGGCGGGGCTGCCTACTAGTATGTGCCGGGCAAGGGCAGCAGGTCTGCGAGGTAGGGCTGGGCTTGCAGGAAGGGGGTAGGAACTAGAGGGTCAACGTCCCCTTGGGCAAACCCTTGCCCCCTCGACAACTACCCAAGCTGGTCGGGAAGCTGCTACCCTCCTCACTCACTCCCTCCAGTTCCCTGAGTGAGGAGGGTAGCAGCTTCCCGAACAGCTTGGGTAGTGATCAAGGTGGCAAGGGTTTGCCCAAGGGGACGTTGTGTTACACGCACCCATGTCATGGCAAAAGTGGGCGAGCTGTGCACGGGGGCGGTGCCAAGGCGGGGGCGAACGCATGTCCGATATTACATCCAAGGGGTCAGAAGGCGCCGGTTGGGGCACCGGAGGGCCCCACGGGCCGCAGCTGGGACGGGCGGGTGGGCGCTGCTGTTTTAAGTGAGTGCACCGAGCTGGGCGGCTACCTGCAGCGGAACGGCACCTTGCTGTAACAGGGATGGCGCATACGTATGATCATCGGCAAGGTCGGATTAGCGGCTGCTTCAAGCAGGACCTCCATTGGTTGGCAAAGTTCAGGTCCTTGGCCGAAGCGGCAGCTGGCACGTACTAGCCATCGCTGCACTGCCCTTGGCACGAACGGAACTTATACCTACCGACAGGCCCACATGCGCACCGTTGACATTTGCCAATTGTCGGTGCGGCTGCTGCTGTCTGTTGTTGTCTGGTGCAGTTCAAGGTCAAGATGGTGACCGCGGACGACGAGAAGACCACCGACATCACGGTGGAGGGCGACAAGGAGGAGATCGAGCGCTTCTGGAAGGTGCGCAGACACGTGGCACGTGGGGGGCGGGAACGTATGTCCGTGGCCGTGTGCTCGTGCGTGCTGGGCTGCGGGACTGGGGTGGGCGCTCATCGTGTGAGTAATACAGCCGTGTCAGTGGTCGCGCAGCAGTACGCACGCTGAGCTGGCTCCCTGTGCCGCCCTTGGCTGCTCTTCAGCTGTACTTCCCGCTCACCATGCCTCGTCACAGGAACGCGTTATCATACGACGTAGTACTGCCATGTGACCTGCGACTGCACGCTGCCGTACACTGCCGTACCCGCAGGAGCTGGGCCTGGTGGAGAAGGGCAAGGTGCTGGTCAAGGGCATGCTGTGAGGCGGCACACGTGGGCTTGAGGGAGGGGAAGCGGCGGCGGCGGCGGTGGCATTGCCGCGGGGCAGGGGTGGAGCGGGCAGGAACCAGGTGGTATGAACCTGTGCTGCGGGACGTGAGAGTGCCCTGGCATTGCACTGTTGCAGCCCTCGAGCGCATGGGGGCGAATCGCGTAGGTGCTTGTGGAGCAAAGGCAGTTTTGGCGTATGCAGATTCGGATCACAAGTGTGTCTTGCGGTGTGTCTCGGATGTTTGTGCATGAGTGCGGCCTAAGCGCGGGTCATGGTTTACGGCTGGTTGGCTTGGGGACCATGGCTGCAGCACTTGGTTCAGTAGCGAGTGGCGAGAGAGAACGTGAGCAGTATGAGGGACATCGACAAAACTCAGATGGACGGCAGGCATGATAAGTGGGCGGCCAGAGCGGCGTCGGGCTGGGGCTCTGTTGCGGCCCCTGTCCCCTTGACCGAAGGTGTCTGCGCTGGTACATCAGTGGTGTACCCATGGGGAGGGAATACTGCGGTGTAGGCTATTACGTGGTGCTCGCGACACCGGGCTGTTGCACGGCATATCAGATTGCTGCAACGTACCACCTTGTTAAGTGACAGCAGGACTGTAACCTTGCAAAAGGCTGGTTCTTCCAGCCGTACCGGTACACTTGCCACGTGTTGTGAAGGGCTCCCCTGCACGGCCGATAGGCAGGAAGCGTCGCCAACATGCTATCGCGCCTGCACCAGAAGGCAATCCTAGAACTTTTCTTCATGCCATGATAATATGCGCATGATTGGCATGCTTCTTCGTGCTCCTATCTTGCCTTTCAGCCGTCGCGCCAATTTTGGTGGTGCTTATGCTGCCGCGGAAACCTACGCGCATAGAGCTCAAACCACAAGACAAAGAGGAGGTAAACCGCTGTTAAACTTCGGCTTGTTGATCGGCCAAAGTCGCGAAGCGAAATGCCATACACTTCTAGCGCCTGGACCTCACCGCTGTCCGCTGGTGCCATACGTGCACATTGCTGTTCATCCTACAGTACGAGAACTTGAAGGCCTTGCACGAGCAGTTCAAGGCGGCAGCGCAAGAGGACTCGCTGGTCGACCCGCTGCAGGTGTGCCGCTGCCCTCTGTATCCTGTTTGACCCCACCTCTTGTCCTTCCGCGCTTCCAGTTACGCCGTAATCACTCCCTTGACATAATGCAGCACTTCGGCACGTTGCACGGTTCAAAACGCCCCGCGCGTGGGGGGTGTTGCACGGGCCAGGGCACAACCACAAAGGGCCTGAAGCGCTGCGGGTACCTACCGGTACCTCACAGAGCCAAAGCTAGCCCTGCCGCAACCTCCCTTTCCTACCCCACACGCCCCGCCAGGCGGACAAGCGGTCAGCAGCAGCACGGATAGGGCTGCGGAAGTGAAGGCCATGGAGGTGCGAGGTGGTGGACCGTGCGGGGAGCTCCTACGCAGGGGGCTGTGGGTTAAGCGGGGGCAGCAGGGGTGGCTGCGGCCAAGCAAGCACCAAAGCACGCCCGGGTTGTTGTGTGGACCTTAGCAGGAAGACTCCATCTTGCACATGTGCAGGGGTCGCAGCTCACCGACCCACAACGCAAGTGCGCCTAAGGAGACCTGCGCGCCCCCTGGCTGACGCCGCTGCGCACAAAACACACGGTGCACTTAACACTGTGGCGGATTGAATGGATGTACGTAGCTCTGCTGCCCCAAGACACCTCTGACCGCTGGGCTGTGACTCCCGGCCTCCTGGAGCCCAGGTTGAGATCAAGATCCGGCTGCCCGACCGGGCGGCGTACGACACGGTTGCGGCGGCGCTGCAGCCCCTGGGCTGTACGGCAAGCCACGCGCAGGTGCGTACCGGTGAGGGCGGGGCATTGTACGGCAGCTGCAGCGGTCTATTGGGCGTGGCTTGTTCGGATTGGGTTGCTGCTCCTGTGTGGCCACCCACCCGATAGAAGAACACAGTACCTAGCCTGAAAGTGGCAGAAGGTGGCAGGAGAAAGGAGCACTGGCAGCCTGTGTCCTCGAGAGGCATCCCTGGACTGCACCATGCGCATCCAGTTTTGCCGTACCGCACGTGTATCGGTGTGCAGGACAACTACTTCTTCGACGGCCCCAACCGTGAGCTCAACTCGCGGCGGGTGGTGCTGCGGCTGCGGACCTACAACGGGGACCAAAAGGCAACCATCACGCTCAAGGTGTGGGGGCGAGGCGGGGGGCTACCGGTGTAGGCCGCTCTTTCCCGTCGCAGGGCTAGCAGGTTCTGGAGACGGTGTTGCTTGCAACCCTTACCGACTGTCCCCCATGCTGCTGTTCTCTCGCTCATGACAAGGGTCTGCTCTGTGCGTACGGGGATCAGCATCCCCTGACGCCCGACACCCTTTCCCTCGCTACACACAGTGCCTCCCTTGGCAAGCAGGAGCTGAATGACGGCATCCTGAGTTGTACCGCTTTGCTAATTCCTTTATTTTCTGCCATGCCGCTCTCACCGTTACCCCTCCCCCACAGGGCAAGCAGGTGCTTGAGAACGGCATCGGCCGCGCCTCCGAGGTGGAGGAGGACGTGGACCCGGGGGCAGCCAAGGGCTTCCTGGCCGACCCCACAGCCATGATCGCAGCGGTGCCGCTCATCAAGACCACAGCAGAGTGAGCAACGCGCCGCGAAGGGACAGTGCAATGCGACCATGTATCGCTACGTAGCTTGCTGTGCCGTACATTGTCGTGCTATGGATTGTGACACTTTTGCTCGCAGCTGGTGCACTGCTACAAGCGTACGTCCCGCAACCCCTCCCACAAACTTTAGTCAGGTCAAACACTTAGCTGTTACGGCTTCTCTCCTTCCACCACCCCTCCACACGCCGCCCGCCCGCAGGAAGTTCGGCGTGGTGTCGCTGGTGTGCCTGGGCGGCTTCCACAACCAGCGCGACTGCTTCCCGTGGGAGGGCCACACGCTGGAGCTGGACGAGACGCGCTTCGAGCACGGCACCCTGTACGAGATAGAGTGCGAGACGGTGGGCGGGGAGGGCGGGTATTCGGGGAGAAGTGTTAGTTGGAGGTTGGGATGGGCGGTGGCGGTGGCGGTGGTGGTGCTGCCGGTCCAGCGCGTTTCAGACAGCACGCAAGGACCCGCCTGGCGTTCTTGACACTGGTAGTTCTCACTGCAAGCTCCTGCAGGCACTGCGCCTCAGCAACCTTGACCGCCCTCTCCACACACCCGCTAACCCACACCCCCTGACGCACATCCCCCAGCAGCGCCTCCGAGACCCTCTGCGCCACCACCGCCACGCCACTAGCTTCCGCTCGTTAATCCACGTTCGTTAAGCCACACCCCTTAACCCACACCCCCAGGAGCACCCCGAGGCCCTCCGCGCCAAGCTGGAGGAATTCCTTACCTCCCTGGGAGTGCAGTACAGCTACTCGCAGACCTCCAAGTTCGCAAATTTCATCAACAAGAGCCTGCTGTGAGCAACAAATCGCCAATGGGCAAGCATGCAGTACGGTAGTTGCGCCACGAAGGGCGCTACGCTGTGATAAGCCCCTACACGCAAACAAAGGGCATTGGGAGTGAATGCATGGAGACAGGGTGAAGGACAATTCTCAACCAGGCGCAGCTGCGAACAAGGTACGGCTGCATGGAGGGAAAGCTAGCTCGCTGCCCCTGCTGTCCAGGGAACGGGCTCACGGCCGACGAGGGCGCAGCGCACCGTGTGCGGCTGCCAGTCGCTATGTGGGCTGGTACCGTGCGGCATCGTGCGCTTGCCGTATGGTTTGGGCTGTCACGTAGAAAAGTGCCTGTGACCCTGTGGCCGAATGGCGAGTGCTCAAGCGTGCACATGGCTCGGCGAGGTGCATCGGTGTTGGGCCCCTCGCATGGGTGTTGCACCGTGTGACACGCGTGTGCACGTGCCCAGTGTGACATGTGCGTGACTGTCCTGGCTGACCGGCTGCCGTGTTTGGCACATGCCGTGTGCAGAGAGACGTTAATTGGCTAGGGCCTCCTGGCAGGACAGCGCTTATCTGTAACGGTGCGCCTCTCCCTTACGGACTTGGACGGATGTGGCGGTGTCCCTGACCCCGCTCACCGGGCCCGCCAACATACATGGCTGTCGCAGACAGAGGACGGGATGGCACTTATTTTGCAATTGTGGCATTGCAATGCCAATCAGCTACACCTGCCTGCTGCATGGGCTCCGGTTATCCCATCTGCCTGCTGATGGCGGGGTGATCGATGCGTGCGTCACCCATGCCGCTACCATGAAGCTGGGCTGAAGCGGGCTATGTGTCCGACGCAGCATAAGTAGATAGCATCGCGTAGTATGGGCGCATACATGTTCATCCTTCGCCAAACAATTGGACGTACCTAGAGCACGTTCGTTGGCTGCTGCCATAGGGGCACTAGCTTCGTTTCAGAAGATGGGAAGCATCTACGACTACGTTTGGGCTGTCCGTGGTGTGAGGAATGAGCATATTATGAATATTATAATAGGTCTTGATTCAGCTGGTTTCAGCCTCCACCACCCGGACGGCGGTGTCTCGCTGCGCTACATCAACGTGGATGCGATTCCGTTTCTCGACGTTACGGAGCGAGAAGTCCTCAAAAAGGTGGCTACAGGTAGGCTCTTTGGTTTTACATGAGGCACTGTGCAGCCTCACCTGCAGGCAGGTGCCGCACGGCGCCGTTCGCGCCAACAACCCGCCGCGCTGTGCTTGAATCAGCTTTTTGCAACGTTTGTGTCATGCAGGAGAACCATGGAGAGGTGAGATGGGACCTGGGTGGCCGGGACCCGTCAGTGTTTTCAGACGCTTACTAATAAGGACAAGCCCGGCGCGAGGAACTGCCCGGAGGAACTGCTGAACGCCCGGCTCTTATTCCTGGCCCTTGTGCTCTGCTTGGTTTGCCCTGCCCGCTGTGCTGGCGTGCTGCCTGTTGCTGGTCTGCCCTGGTGTCGTGCGTGTGTGTGGGTGTACACATGTCGTGTGTGCGGGTTGGTTGGCAGTGCCGCCGTCTGGGGCCGTGCGTGGTTCGTTGGCCCAGCCACGTAGGTCTGCCCTACCTGTGTGAGTAGAACACACGCGTGTGCTTTCATTCGGGGCTTTGTCCCATGTCTATCTCAAGCCCTTTCGGCTCACGCCTAAGGCCCAAGAGGCCATTGCGGTGTCCCGGTCCGGTCATGGACCCCCGGCCCGTTCTTGCTTGATTGCTCGGTCCGGTCATGGACCCCCGGCCCGTTCTTGCTTGATTGCTCGGTCCGGTCATGGACCCCCGGCCCGTTCTTGCTTGATTGCTTGGTCCGGTCATGGACCCCCGGCTCGTTCTTGCTTGATTGCTCGGTCCGGTCATGCATGGACCCCCGGCCCGTTCTTGCTTGATTGCTCGGTCCGGTCATGGACCCCCGGCTCGTTCTTGCTTGATTGCTCGGTCCGGTCATGGACCCCCGGCTCTTGATTGCTCGGTCCGGTCATGGACCCCCGGCTCTTGATTGCTCGGTCCGGTCGTGGACCCCCGGCCCACATACAGTCATGTGCCTGCTGGATCACCCATGCACATCACTAACCATGAAGCTCTGTGCTTTTGCATTCATGCGTATATACCATACCGTATGGCTAATGACACGCTCTTTTCGTTGACCCCCGTCGTTTGTAGAGGCCCAGAAGTACCGGCGGACCGGGGGTGAGCCATACTTTTGTGCCGGTGTGGTCTGTCGTTACCGGTAGTTTATGTATGGAGGAGCCCAAACACCTGCCTGCTGCAGGACTACTTCCCGGTGTCCCGAAAAAGATCATCAGGCCTCTATCTACTGCGTGCCTATGTTGGCGCTGTATGTGCCAAACTGCCCGCCCGCAGCGGCGGAGTGGTTGCTCTCCTGGCTACCTTGCTGGATGCCGAGTGGGGACGGGCCAAATTCTGCTGGGTACCAGAAGCTAGGAACCACCGGGCCAGCGGATGCTACCGCTACAGGCGACAAGGCGTACACCAGCCCGGCGGCGCTTGCGGTAGGTTCCAGGCCAGCAGCAGCCGATACACCGTCGTTGGGCTCACCGATCTGGCACCCATGAGATGCTGCCTAGCTACAGGCGCAAAATGACTTAATACCGTACTCTAGCATGCTGGCACGTGGGCTTCCGTGGTTGCTGCGCCCCTTTGTCAGGAGCTGCTTGTGAGATTAAACCCGTACATACACTGGGCGGGGCTGCTGGAGGGTGTCGTCAGCGCCTTGTAGTGCCGGTCTTGTAACAAGCTTCAATCAGCTTGCTCGTGTGGCTGTGCGCGCGCAGGGTCTGGATACCACCAGCACAGGGGCGTGTGGTGGCAGCGCCAGCGCCAAGCAGCAGCCTGGAGGCAAGCACGAGGGCCACGCTCGCAGGCCCAGCGACAGCCCCGCCATGGCGCCGCTGACCCACGGCATGAACGCCATGAGCACCACGGACGAGTCCCGCAAGGCCAAGACGGCAGCCGCCGACGCGGACAGCTTCCTGGCGCACCAGGTGGGGTACTGCTTCACCTGTGTGTCCAGCCGTGTGTCATCACGCAGGTCCCCTCCTTTCAACAGCGTGCTGACAATACATAGTGCTGCGTGCAGTTGTATATTGCCGTGTGGGGCCAACTCCGCAACGGGAATTCACCGTTTGCGCACACGCAAACAAAAACCGACTGTGCACGCTGTGAACGTCACAGCTTTACATATCTGGCTGGTTAGACCTGAAATCACAATGCCGTGAAAGTACGCCGACCATGCAGCACAGTGTGCCTTTCCCCACCACGCTTGCACCCCTCGCCCTGCAGATGCCCAACATCACTGGCCTCGTGAAGTGCCTGGCCGAGGCCGAGGCCGAGGCCAAGGCGGCCATCCGTGCGGACGACCCGCTGGAGCAGCGGAGGAAGGAGCTGGAGCTGGCGAGGCTGGAGTTCCAGACGGCCAAGGAGCTGTACGACGCGGGCTGCGTGGACAAGGCGCTCGTGGACGAGGCGGCGGGCAAGGTCATGGCGATCATGAAGGGGCCGGCGGGGCCCGCGGCACCTGCCGCCGCTGCCCTGGCGGCGCCGGCGGCTCCCGTGGCCGCGCCAGCGGCTGATGAGGCCGCGGCCGTGACCACGGCTGCCATGGGGCCGGCGCAGTGACACGTGCATGCCGATGCCTTCCGTGCATGCGTGCAGCCGTGCCTGCGGAACAGAGAACAAGTGTGCGTGGCTGTTATGGGTGCCTGAAAGGCAGTTGATTACATGGGTGCCACGTGGTGCTGCTGACGGTACAGGTGTACCGGTATGCGGTATGCGTGGCAGTCGGTACCTGCCCTGCTAGGCTGGTGCGGGGCCTTCAGCAGGGTGTATTGTGTTGACTCAGGTTGACTGCTGCGAGTACCGGTAAGGCGCACGGCAAGTACCGATACGTGTGCAGTTCATAAGCAGATACAGTCCGAGGCCCTGAGCAGGGTGCGATGTAATGACTGCTGCTGGTGAGACACGTGTCTGCTGTGTGCGTGGCGGGTGGTTGATGACGGCAACACCTGGCTCTTATTCCCGGCCCTTGTTGTTTGCTTGGTTGGCCCTGCCTGTTGTATGTCCTGGGGTGCTGCCTGTGGATGGTCTGCCCTGGTGTCGTGCGAGTGTGCGGGTGTCGCGTGTGCGTGTGCGGGTTCGGTTGGTCACCAGCAGTGCGGTTCGGTTGATTACCAGTGCCGAGTCGGGGCCGTGGTTTGCCCTAGGTGAGTATAGGACCCCGCGTGTGCTTTCGGGGCGTTCTCCCGTATTTCGAGCCCTTTCGGCTCGTTCGTGCCTGAAGCCCAAGAGGCCATTGCTGCTCGTGCCGCTGTGTGCCTCTGGTACGTTGGGTGCTGCTGAGGTACCTTGGACCAGAGTCTGAGATTGTACAATATGGAAATTCCGAGGGTCTTCCAGGAAAGGCAGCGAGTGCGTATACGGCAACTCCGGTGCAGGGAGACGGAGGCGCTGACCGCTGGCGCGCTGGGCGCTATGAGCTCGTCGAGACCCACGTGCGTGGCTGGGCAATGCGAGTGCCCAGCTAGGGCCACAATGTCGGACAAACCTTGAGCGCTATTCCCAAATGCAACTGCAGCTTGTTATGTACGTATCTTTGGCCTTGTATGCAAGGAGCGTTCGCGCTTGGCGGCAACTTTGCAGTGCAACACCTTGAAAAAACCCGCGCGGCCTCAGCCCCAGCGAGACGCAACCATCCTGCGACATCAGGCAGCGCCTTTTTGAAACCATGGACAAGAAACTTTCCCGGGCATAATTGCCTGAGGCTGCGGGTGCTTTCCTCCGCCTGTCACCTGTCGCTTGCTCCATCGCAATATCGCCCGGACCTCACAGCCATGGCTACCATGCGCCCGGACACATTTACGAGATGTCATAGAAGCACTGGGGTTGTCAGCAATCGGACAGCAGTAGGCCGGAGACCCTTTCTGCTCAGTGTGGCTGTGCCGCGTGCCTCCCGCGCCCGGAGCCATGTCCGGGTGCGCAGCAGCCCAGACGCTGACATCCACATCCGCCCTGCGGAGCTCATAGACTACTGGCCTGCAGCAGATCTCCACTGTCGCGCTTTCAGTCCGGCGGCAGAGAACCACGATGAGTGGGAGGTACGTGTTGGTGCGTGGTGGGCCTGGTGGATGGGCGTGGTCGTGGTGGGGCAGCGGGACTGCGGGAGGGGACCAGGCAAGGGCCGCAGTCCGTATCAATCATTATTACATCAGCCACAAACAAGAGCACTTTACACGGCTGCTGGATGTGCCGATGGTCTTACCTAGGAGTTCCCTTGTTGTGCAACCAGGCCTGACCAGGCACAGGGACGACCGACTGTCTTGAAAGCACCGGCAGCGTTGACAGTGCCGGACTATGGCCAGTGAGGATGCTCCCCATATCGTAAACAATACAGTTCAGCTGGAGGAGCCGCTCTGGGTGACCGCCCTTCCCTTGCTACCAGATCCTTCCCATCCGCAGCCTGCATAGTGGTCCACCTATCCGCCTCTCACTGCTACACCCCTCCCCTCACCCCCCTTCCCCTCCCCCTTCCCACCTTGCAAGGCCTGACCCTGCGCGCGGACCACTTCTGTCTTACCTGCCTCGACCTGCTGCCACCCGGTGGCCACTCACTCCCCTGCTGCCTCCTCCTGACAGGGCCTGTCGCTGCGCGTGGACAGGGTCTCAGCGCTGTGCATCAACGACAGACTAGCCACGGAGGGCAGCGGAAAGTGGGTCATTGACGTTCGAAATCAACATGAGGACAGGGAGGGTATAATGGACGGTGTGGTACAAGCCCTTGGGAATACCTGCATGAGCGTGCGCTCGCTGCCGCGACAGCTGGGCAATGGTACACGAGACCCGACAAGCTTGCTCTTTCGGCCCTGCATGCGACGGTCAGAGGCGTACGAAGCCACCAAGGGCCTTTCCGCTAAGCACCAAAATCTCCCCTGCGCTCGCAAACCCACCTCCCATCCCGAACCCAGCTCCTCCGACCTGCCAGACCCTCCCTCCACGGTGGGCCATTTACCGCACACCACCATGCCCTGCCCCCCGCACCGTGCACGTTCCCCACCACCAGGTCGGTGCTGCTGCTAGCGTTTGACGGTGCTGCGCCGTCGCCCGCCCTGCGGCAACGTCAGGAGGCGGCTCTGGCGGCGGCGCAGGCGGCGGCTGACACCCCCGGCTCGCCGCTGTACCGGGGCTTCCCCTCGCCGCTGTGGTGGCTGGCGCAGAACCTGGCGCCCGGCGTGGTGCCGGGCGTGGGCGTTACGGCGGAGGTGAGGGTGGAACGGACGATGGGCGTGGGCTGGGTAGCTTATTGCTGGAGGTGGTGTGGCCGGCCAGGAACAGCACGCGCGGCGGGAGCCGCAGCAGCCGCAGCAACAGCAGCAGCACACGTGGTGTGCCGGGTGTATGGCGGCGGGAAAGCGGTGACGTACCGACGTGCGTGTAGCGGCAGAAGCGTGCACGGACAGTGAGTCGGGATTCGGCCCGTTTTGCCTTGACCCCTTTCTGGGCCTCCCGCGTCCTGCCTAGCCCCACACTGCCCCGCTGACGCCGTGTCCCGCACCTTTGCTCTCGCAGTCCTATGGGCTGCTGGGTGTGGCGGCAGTGGACACGTTCTGCGACCACGTGCCGCCACGGGAGCTGGACTGGCGCAGGGAGGGGGCGTTCGGGTGGTACCGCCGAGAGGGTGAGAGGGAGGCCGGCGGGAGGGGTTTCTGGGGGTAGGCAAGCACGGTAGACTACGGTTCGGCCAGGCTTACTGCTGGCGGCCAGCTGTACTACAGGTACTGCACGGGGCGTAGACCCCGCGACCCGTACGCTACTGCGAGCACCGACTGTGAAGGGGTACAGACCCATGGGTCGTGGTGTGGGGGGTCCGTGCTGCCTGCGGTGGTTCCAAGCATGGGCAGGCTGCGGCCTCCATGCTAGGGATTGGCCCCAATTGGAATTCCTGCCCCTACCCCTGCCCTCGGACGGGCTGCATACCCATGCGGTGGTGGGTGTGCGCACTCGTGGCTACGACGTCCCTTGGCGTACCCTTGACGCTGTGCACGGTTTCGTCGCGTTTCACGCGTACCCCTGGCGCGCTCCAGCTGCGTACTTTTGAGCCCGGGGGCCCAGCTTTGACGGGGCTGCTGCCCTTATGGCTGCTGCCCGCAGGCATCTGCTACGTAAGCAATGTGGCGGTGGCGGCGGCGGCGCGGCGGCGCGGCGTGGCGCGGCGGCTGATGGCGGCGGCGGAGGCGCTGGCGGCGGAGTGGGACTGCCGGGCGGTGGGGCTGCACTGCAACCGCAAGAAGGAGGCGCCGTGGGTGAGCCATGCAGACCGGCTGCGGTACCCGTACACCCATGTACCTGCACATGCAGACTTACATGCAAGTGTACCGGCTGCACGTGCACCCAGAGCTAGCGACCTCCCACCTTGCCACTCCCCACCTGCTTGCTTACCAACTTACCAAACCGCTTTCTTACCTTCACCCTGCCCACTCCCAGGCGCTGTACTCCAGCCTGGGCTACCGCGACACGGGCGTGCTGGAGCACCCCGTGATGCCCTACCTGCACGGCCGCCCGCCCGACCGCTGCGCCTTTCGCATGAAGCTGGTGCCCGGCTGGGGGGAGCGGCGCAGGGAGGCGGCGGCGGCGAGCAAGGAAGAGCGGGAGGCGGGGACGGAGGCGGGGGAGCCGGGGGCAGGGGCGGAGGCGGGGGCGCTCGCTTCGTAAGGGGTAAGCACAGAGCGGCAGAAGTGCGGGTTGAGGGATTGGCAGGTGGAGGAAGCGGCGCAAGGCGGTGGGGGCGGCTGGTGGGAAGAAGGCGAAGTGGAGGCGGGGGCGGAGTGGGAGGCGGAAGCGGGAGGCGGAGCAGCAGGGGCGGGGGTG
>VFQN01001684.1_pt1 | contig 36122 bp, 62 predicted proteins | sample 3512371 | NCBI WGS metagenome assembly VFQN01 (sample SAMN10412370, study PRJNA504923) | tailings metagenome | isolation source: Replicate 2 from Balatoc abandoned mine | place: Philippines: Itogon, Benguet | collected 2017-08-28
TGCTGCTGCAGGGGCTGCTGCCGCTCAAGCAGATGGGCGCGCCTGCCGTGGCCGGGCTGCTGTGGTCTTCCATGTTAACACGTCGAAGCCAGCGTTGGGTCGGCAGCGGGGCGCTAGGGCTTGAAGACAAATGCCGCGAGCATTGCGGCTACTGCAAGCAATGTTGGATACGTCACATCAGTGTTCAATCAGCACAGCGCTGGGTGAAGCAGTCTCGCAACGGAGGCATTTGCTGCCGCATAAGCCCAGGCTCACCGGTCCCGGGAGCGCGAGTATGCCGTGTTTCCGCTTAGTGTCTAGACAACAATGACGCAGTACTTGAAGGGTGTAATATGGATACAACGCCCCGTAGACGGCGGGTTCGTCAACACTCACAAGCTGTACAGTAACGTAGGCTCGCAACACTGAAGCAGCAGTGTACATTCGAATTGACAGGTGCGTGCGGATGTCGGATATGTGTTGTACGTGTGTGCTGAACTCGGTGTCGCGACGAGTTGCATGTTGTGATCGTGCCAACGGACCCATGGTTCCGGCGAGTAAGTTACGGCTTTTGCAGTTGCAAACAACTCTACCTAAGGCAGTCTAGGGAGTGGAATCGGATTTCCGGATTCCGGTGAGTTCATGGGTTGCGTTCCCTGCAACAGCTCCCCAAGGGAAGGCCAAGTGGCGCTGGCACACGGTCTGTGCCGGCAGGTGCGGGTCTCTACCGTTGGGGCGGTGGCACCGTGAACGGCAGTGCACAAGGTACCGTAGCCAGCAGGGGCACACTTGTGGTTGCATGGTTCTGGCGGTGGTGGTGGCGGTGGGGAGCCAGTGAAGAGTCATGCCGCACAATGCCATTGACCCTGGGGCCCTCAACACGGAAGCGGCGCACTCTCCGCCGTTGAGACGAACATGGGCGAACCTCACTCTACAGCTGCTCCGCGGCCCGAGCAGTCCCCTGTCCTCCACATGCACCTGTAGCCTACCCCTAGCCTGCACACCCAGCATGGCCTGCCAGCACCACAGGCACCGTGCACAGTATAGATTGGCGACGCACCCCAGCCTACGGCACCACATGTGCAAGGCACAAGGTGTCTTGTTTCAGTAGTGCATGTCTGCGGCCCTAAAGGCAGCCCCATTGCGGGGGCTGATGCGGCGCCGTGAGGTTTTGGGCCCATGCGCCATGGCACCTCCCCCCTCCGATGCGGCCACCTGAGGTAAAGCCAGGTACTGCTGCACCCTGGATCATAAGACGTGATAAAGGCTCTGCGACACATTCAACTACAGGGTGTATGGCCGCGGAACACCGAGCTGAGGAAGAATGGCACGCAAGAACCGGGTTTCTTACTTCTATGACAGTAAGCCTTACGCGCAGAACCTCGGCAGCCGACATGAAGCAGCTCATGTAACAAAGAACTCAAAAAATGGTTGTGTCGCCCGCAGGCGAATTCCAGGAGTTTTACTTCGGTCAGAACCATCCCATGAAGCCCCACCGCCTGGCGATGACCCACCACCTTGTCCTCGGATATGGTCTACATAAGAAAATGGAGATCCATGTGAGTCAGCCGCCACTTTTAACTTGCCTAGCGAGCCATCTGGGGAGGTCCAGGGGTCTCTGACCGTGTCGGCTGCATCGGTTCTCTCTTTCGCAGCGCCCTCGTAAGGCACACCCTGCCGAGCTGGCACAGTTCCATTCGGAGGACTACATCGAGTTCCTGTCCAAAGTGACGCCCGACAGCGCGGCTATGTATGCCAACCAGCTGCGGCAGTACAACTTCAACGACGACTGCCCCGTCTTTGACAACATGTTCAAGTGGGTTACAGGGCCACTGCAGCCATGCCTGCTGCATGAGCTAAATGATGGCTGTCGGGCCCTAGGACCAAGGGGGTGTCGGGGAGGAGGGGGCTGAGCAACAGGGCTCCCCCTCACAGGTGTATTATACGCAACGCCAAGCAGTGCCCCCGTGCTGATGAAGCCGCCTCCATACGGACCCGCGACCACCTTACGGCCTCCGCCGTGCACACAGGAGCTTCAACGCTACATCCAAACCACCTCATCCCTGTCCCATGCCACAGGTTTTGCCAGCTGTACGCCGGCGCGTCCATCGAGGGCGCGGTCAAACTCAACCACGGCCTGTGCGACATTGCTATCAACTGGTCGGGCGGGCTGCACCACGCCAAGAAGGTGCGGGAAGCTGAGCCAGCGTCTATGCTTCTATTGACCTACATGACCTATCATGGCAGTACACAGGGTGCACATGCAAGCCCGCTGCTGCAGCCCCTGCACGGCCAGCCCAAGCAGGACTGCTGCCCCGCTGTGCCCCCCCCCGCTGCACCCATGTGCCGCTTGCAGTGCGCCCGAACTCAACACCGGTGCCGCTTGGCTTGCATCTATCTTATCCTGACAGACCAACAGTTGTACCTCCAATGCTGGGTAGTAGACGGCCTTGCATGTACCACTGCATGTTTACTGTACGGTACCGGCTGCTGTTGCGCGCACGGCCCCAGGGCGAGGCGTCCGGCTTCTGCTACATCAACGACCTGGTGCTGGCCACCCTGGAGCTGCTCAAGTACCACGCGCGCGTGCTGTACATCGACATCGACATCCACCACGGGGACGGCGTGGAGGAGGCCTTCTACCTCACGGACAGGTGCGCGGTCGGGCGGCCACTGGGGATCGGGGCTGGTGGGCATCTCTCTTCCCGCTGGTTCGCGTGCCCTGGGGTGTGCGGGGCCATAGGGCTGGTGGACATCGCGGCATGGGTTGGGGCGCCGGCGGCCGCCACGGGGCTAGGGCTGGTGGGCACTGCTACTTGCTGCCAAGCCTCAGGCGCTGTAAAGCCGGGGGCAAGGTTGCACAGGGGATCCGTGGGAATGGGTGGGTTGAGTGCGTGTGTGCACCCGACGCGCAGCGGGTCCGCTGCAGCCCCGCACTGCCCTGTACGGCAGGAGGGTGATGACTGTGTCGTTCCACGAGCACGTGCCGTGTCACCCACTCAACCACTGTCCCACTTTTCCCACCCTGTCCACGCCAGGGTGATGACCGTGTCGTTCCACAGGCACGTGCCGTGTCACCCACCCAACCACTTTCCCACTTTTCACACCCTTTCCGCTGCAGGGTGATGACCGTGTCGTTCCACAAGTACGGCGACTACTTCTTCCCCGGCACGGGGGACCTCACGGACGTGGGCGAGCTCAACGGCAGGTACTACAGCATCAACGTGCCGCTCAGGGTGAGAGAGGGGGGAGGGAATTAACCGCGGAGCGGCATAAAAACAAATCGGGAGTCAACAGGGCCTGCCGAGGGCGGCGTCAGTGGCGACCAGCGAACAGAGAGCTTTACATAGTGCTTATTGTGTTGTACTTGCCAGAGGGGCGGTCGAGTTGGGGCGGGGAAGGCAGGTAGCTAACCGATGGGGTGGCAGGTCAGGGAGCGGGGGTAAGGGTAGTTGGCCGGGCAGTGGAATGCTGGGCGTATGCCCTGGGTTCATTGCAGGCAGACCACAACCTAATTGCGCAGCGCAACGGTGGGGAGTGGGGTAGGGTAAACGCAGAGCGGCTAAGTACGGTGGGGGGAGAAGGATGGAGGCGCAGCACACGGTCCAGGGGTTGGGAAGCTCGTCGGCTGTTGCACGGGGTCTCGGTACACACAGGCACGCTTTCGTGCAAGTGGACGGCGGTACATCCCGTTCATCTCAACCTCCCGTATAGCTACCCTCATGTATAGGTTGGCGGTACCCTACGCTCCGACATGTCGGCAAGCCATGTCCCAACCCTTTACACGTTCCCCTTCCCCTTTTCCACCTCTCACTGTGCCTCTCCATGTGGCCCCCTCTCCCCTTTCAAGGACGGCACCAACGACGATACGTTCCACGCGCTGTTCAAGCCCATCATGCGGCGCATCATGGAGGTGTTCCAGCCGGGGGCCATCGTCATGCAGTGCGGTGAGGGGACCGCAGGGGGGGAGCTGGATGGGCAGCGAGATGGGGCGTCTTCCTAGACACGGCGTGCATTGGAGCGGGCTTAAAGCGGACTGTGGAGGTAACGCAACGGGGGCCCATCGTCGCGCAGTGTGGTGAGGGGTCCAGAGTGGAACTGCTTGTGGAACTTCAATTTCTACTGGTTTTAGGCAGCGAGTAGGGGTCCGGCGCCCGCGGGTGCGAGGGTCCTGCGACTTGGCGATGGCGCAATCGGGCTGGTAGTGCACCATAGCTGCCGAGAGCATTGGCGGGGGAGGCGGAAGGCGGTGGGCGAGGAGATTAGCTCTGCTTTCAGTGGTAGGACCCCGCGGGTTGCTGAGTGGCCAACGCTGGAGGCTTCCGCCTGCGCGCCCTACGTGAGGGGCGAGAGGGAGGGGACGAGTGAGGAAGCAGGAGCTGCGGCGGAGGCGCGATGTGCGGTGGTGATGTGGCTGATAGGCTACGGTAGCAGGTAAACCTTTCTTCCGTCCTTAATCCCGATCCTGATACACCATGCCCGCAGGCGCGGACTCGCTGGCGCACGACCGCCTGGGCTGCTTCAACATGTCCCTCAAGGGGCACGGGGAGGCCATCCGCTTCATGAAGGAGTTCGGCGTGCCCATGCTGGTCACCGGGGGCGGGGGGTACACCAAGCACAACGTGGCGCGGTGCTGGACATACGAGACAGCCATCCTCACGGACACCGTGGTGCGTGGGGGCGCATTGCGTCAAACTAGCTGCAAGCAGATAGCAGCTATTCCTTGCCTGCAGCTGGGGGTGTGGGATAGGGGCGAGAGGTTGGGTTTGGGGGCCGAGTCGGAAGTGTCGGCGTTGAAACTTACGGTAGCAAGTCAAGGCTTGCAATGGGGCCGGCTAAACTGGAAGGAGTCTGCGTGTTAGGATGTGCGGCGCTGCAGGATGGGCTGCGCGGAGCCACCTTTTGCATCGGCCCTGTCTTCTAGAATGCCGTTGTCTGAGGTTTTTCAGGTAACTGGCCTTCAGGCCGCAGACACATGGGGCACGGCGCGTGTGACGCGCCACCTGCGACCGCGCGCTCGCTACCCACACCGCCCTTTAGCCCTACCGTTGCAACGTGTACCACCACCTGCAGGTCCCGGAGCAGCTGCCGCGCTCCGACTACCACGAGTACTTCGCGCCGGACTTCTCCCTCAACGTGTCGGCGCACAAGGTGAGGACCAGGACCACGACAGTGGCACAGTCGGGACGTTTGCATGATAAGTGACCTCGCTCATTTGCCGTGTGCTTGTCGGTCGTATCACTAGCTCCCTGAACGTGTCGGCACACAAGGTGAGGGCCTGGGACGAGACAGTTGCACAGTTGGACGTCTCTGCATCGCAGGTGGCCTGGCTCATCTGCCGTAGAGCTTGTCGGCCCTTCCATCCACCCCTACCGTGCCCTGCCCTGCCCTGCCCTGCACACATGCGCCCCAACCGTAACTGATGCTGGCTACAAGAGTATCAGTACGTTACCCCCCACTGACGAGGCTTCCCTCAACGCCAACCCCCTTGTACGTCCCTGCCAGGTGATGGACGACAGCAACAGCAAGGCCGAGGTGGAGCGCATCAAGCGCGAGGTGCTGGAGTACCTACGACACCTGCAGCACGCGCCGGGGGTGCAGATGCAGGAGGTGCCGCCGGACTTCAGGGTGCCGCGGTGGGTGTGCATGGGATGGGGGGGGGGGGGGTAGGAGAGAAAGAAGGAGGGGAGGCGAGGCAGCTGGAGGTGCGGTCGCGCTGTGTGTAAGCATCTCATGGAGGGCTGTGCATCCTGCACCAGGAGCCTCAGATGAGCATGCCAGTCCACGGCGCTGTTGATACCTGTGTACCTTGCATCACGCTAGTGATCAAGTAGTGGAATACCTTTTGCACCTTAACCCCCCTTCAATTACGACGAGGGGCCTCTGGAGGAGCGTGTGGGCTGTAACACTATCAACTCATGTACTGTTATGTGTGAAACATTACCGGTATGTGACAAACAACCACCGCCCGCTCCCCCGCAGCTACAACTACGATGAAGAGCCGCTGGAGGAGCGCGTGGGCAAGTACGCCCGGGAGCACCTCATCATCCGTGAGGAGGACGAGCAGGGCTTTGGCTTCGAGGGAGGCTTCGAGTGAAGGGGTGGAGAGGGCGCACCGGCAGGCGTAGTGCAGCGTGCCCGCCCGCGGCCGCTGCCCGCTAGCTTGCCGCCGCCCTTGCTCTTGGCCTCACCTCGGTGGATGGCAATGCAGGGGTGAAAGTGCGGCAGGAGCGGCGGCGGCGCGGCGGCTGGCGGATTAGGATGGCGGACATGCTGGGGGGCGGGAAAGCATAAGGCGGCATTCGAAATAGCACTTCCAAAAGCGGAGTGGATCTGCAAGCACCAGAGCGAGCAGGGCGTTGGCCTCCAGCGTGGTGGCGAGGAGGGAGGCACGTGTCATAGCAGCGGCTGCACAGGCGGCCGCCCTGCCGTGAGCCCCAGACAGCCCACAAGGGCGCCCGGTATCGCGGAGCCGCTCCCTCGTTGCGCCTCTGGGCGCCAGCGCACGTGGCCGCCGCTCAGTCGGCGGCGGCTGACAGCGGCAGCAGCCGCAGGCGCTGTGAAGCCCAACCCTAACCCTACGGCAGCCTGTCTGCGAGAGGTTCCCGCCCAACGGGAAAGGACCGCTGCCGGGCGCGAGGGCGCTGCTCGTCTGTGGGTTGTCCGCAGTGCCAGGCGGCCGTGAGCTGCAGCCACGGTTCCAGCGGTAGCGTCCGCACCCGGCCTGGCCCAGCCCGGCTGTGCGGGCCCATGCTAGCTGGCCGCACGAGAGGGCAAACGGACGTCCCGCGGCGCGCCACGTGCTGCCATGCTCACGTCTGGGCACCGGGGGGAGTCTTCCCAGCTGGAGCCCACGGCACTGGCACAAGGCGGCGGGCCAGTCGCGTCTCCGCGGCGGACAGCAGGCGCTGCAGCCCCACGCGCCAACCAGTCTTGCCGTCCGGATCAGCCAACACTATGCCAGGGGCCTCCCTGCAGGTTGAGGACAGCCAGGCAGGCAGGGCGGACACAGCCCCACGCGCGCGGCTGAGTCCGCCCCCCACCCCGCCCCGCCTCCTCCCCTCGCAGAGGGAGCTGCCATGCAGCCGCCTCCCTGGCCCCAGCCCACCTCCCCCGAGGGGTTTCCCCCCTCCGTCGTTGATCTCAGCAGCTTGGCGCACCCTGCAGATGTGCGACATCCCCGGTGATGGGCGGGAGCTCGGGCGGTCTCACGGCCTGCCAGTGACACCTGCCATACCACGTGTGTTACTTGCAGAACTTCAGGCCTAGGATGAATCTGGGCCAAAGCTGCACTTGCTAGCGCCCCGGAAGCGCAAAGGAGGGCAGGCCGTGGGAACTGGGAAGTACCGAGCCTGATTGGCAGCGTTGCCTCTGCTACGTACGGTATGACGTCGTTGCCGCATTGCCGGGGGTCGGCGCATGCACTGTTGTGGAAGAGGTCCCAACCAGAGGTTTGTAATGGTTTTGCTTGGCCCGATCTCGGGTCTGCATGACGTTTGCTTTATGACGTGCTTGCTGGCGTGCGGGTGGCCACGTGTTGATGATAGGAGTTGTCGTGTTTGCGGAGGCAAACGGAGGCACTTGAGCGTCCGGCACGTGCCGGAAGTGGGTTGTGGCACTGGTGGAGGGCTGCCGAAGCCCGGCCGAGCCCCGCAATGTAACACTGACTGGCTAATGACTATATCCTATGCATTTGACTGCTAAACTCTGATGTTCGTACGGCATGGGGCAGGAGAGCGCGGGCCGCCCAGAGGAGCTCCCACCATAACAAGAGCGCGCTCACCCAATCGCCGTAATGCCACTTGCCTACTACACGCCCGTGCAGCATCCTGCCACACAGTCAGTGTGCGTAATCAGCGTGGCTTACTCCCGTTCACCCGTAATAACCGCACCACTTTGCACCATCGGTGACGAAGGCGAGTCCGTCCACGCGCATGCGTCTCTTCCGCCCTTGTCCGCAACTCGTAAATGTCCCAGGGCCATGTCCAGACAGGCAGTCCGGACCCAAGGCATCCTGCACGCGCATGCATGCACACCGTACACGCTTACAGCCACGTGTCCTCCAACGGCACATATGCGTTGCCAGGCCTCGTGGCCTGTACCATGAGTCCAAGACACAAGGCGGTCCCCAGCTGCCGCTTGAGGCCGCGCCAGCTTGCACCACACACCGTCTATTGCGAAACATTTTCTGGGCAACCTGAGCGCTTAGCACCGGCAACACAATTTCACAGTTTGGGTGTGCCTTGCGCGCACACCCAAACTGCCTTCGGTATGCAGGTCCCATACGACCTGCATTAGTTGGGAGACACAGCACCCATGTCATGCCCCTACCACCAGGATGTCTGGCCAACAGCTTTACATAGGTCCTTACAGCCTTACAGGCTGTGTAGGCAGCTTCTTCTTCCGCCATATGCACAGTTCCATGCACCAGCTAAAGACGCAGCCACCGTATACGCACGTGGAGGGCACCTGCTATGATCATGCCCTCCCCAACAGCGCAACGGGCGACACAGGTGCGCGCCCACTCCAATATCCAAACGAAGCGCTCAAAGGGCATTTACTGATCCAGCCTTTCAAAACAAGCTAGGGTGCAAAGCCCCCGTGTGGGCCTCACGTGCCTCCCCGCCAACAACGCACAGCAACGCAGAACAACCGGCAGCCGCCCTGCGAGCACGTGCCGCATACGTTTCCGAACCGCAACGGTGCAATTACAACGTCTTCCGCACCACCAACGGCGCAGCTGGAAAAGATCTTCCGCACCGTTGGCGACGGCACTAGATGGCCGATCATTACGACAACGAAACCAGCAAGCCCTCCACCAGCCCTGCTGTCCCACCCTGGCATGCATGCCCGCCAGCGACGCGGCTAAGCATTCCGCACCCAACAACAAGCGGCAACACAGTGCTTGCAGCAGGCTAGCCAGTGGCCTCCACCTCATGGACCCCGACTCCCCGACCTTCCCAGTCGCGCCCTGCCCCGGCCATGTATAACGGTGCCCCTGCCTCACAGGGACTGTGGCTGCGCCTGGCCGTCCTTGCGGTTGAACAACCGCTTAAACATCTTGGCCAGGCCCCGCACGCGGCCCTCTCCACCCTGCGGCTGCGGCTGCCGCTGCTCCTCTTCCGCAACCAATCTCCCCGCCACACCCACGCCCGCCTCCGCCAGAGGTACCCTCTCTAGCCCGCTCGTTGCGCCCCCTGACCCCCGACTGGTCCCACCGCGTACGGAGGCGTCACCAGAGCGCCGCTGCTGGAAGCAGCCACCCGACCCCCCGCCCTCCACCGACGTCCGTCGCGACGGCGCAGGAGGGCCCATCCCCAGGCCACGTGCCTCCGCCTCCTGTACGGCAGACAGCGGCAGCGCCGTCTCCGCGCCGATGACATCAGCGCCGCCGCCCGTACGGCAGTACTCCAGGTCGTCCGCATCCAGCTCTCGGGCGGTGCTCTCAGGGAGGGGCAGGGCCATGTGCAGCAGCGGCTCCTGCGGCAGCCGCTTGTGCTTGTGTGCCTTCCTGCCCGCCCCCGCAGCCTCACCATCCGCCGGACACACCGCCGCGCCTTCGACCAGCGCAGCCGCGCCCGCGGACTCATGGGTCATCGCGTACGAGTCGTACTTGTGCGACGGGCCGTACGACGTCAGGCCCATTGTCGTACCGCTGGCGAAGGCAGGGTTGGAGGCCGTGCCGCACATGCTGGTCCCGGCGTCGCTGCTTGGGCCCAGGGAGCCCTGCACTGCGGCAGCGGCCCCGCCCATGCCGGAGGCAGCAGCGACGGCGCCGCCGGGGCTGCGCGCCATGCACCCATGGGAGGAGGAGGAGGATGGCTGTCCAGCGGCGGTGGCGGCGGCGCCGACGGCGGCGACCAGCGGCACGGGCTTCTGTCCCGCCGCGACGGCCATGGCAATGGCGGCGGCGGCGGGGTCGTACATTGGTACGGCAGCGTGGTGGCTGCTGCCACGGCCGCTGCGGTCGCGGTGGAGGGAAGAATCGGAGAAGGCAATGTTGAGTTTGCCGACGCTGCGGTTGGACGGGTTGCGGTTGTGGGTGCTGCGGCTGTGCGAGCGGCTGTACGGGAAGGCCAAGGCGGGCGGGAGGGCGGCGCCGACGGCGTACGGCAGGGCGGCGGCGCCGCTGACGACGTCCAATGCGAGGGCGTCATCATCATCAGCGTCGATCACGCCGCGGCCGGCGGCGGCGGCTGTAACGGAGCCGACGGCGTCCTGTCCGGTGCCTACGACGTTGCAGCGGCCGGCTGTCGATCCGCGGGCGCTGTCCCCGGCGGCGGCGGCGGCGCCCTCAACGTCGGTGTTGTCAGGGCTCGCCTCCGCCGCGCTCATGACGTCATCCGCGAAGCCGTTATCGTGGTCGCGGTCGTCGTCGGGCAGCCGGTTCAGAACGCTGTGCGTACGGCGGCCGTCGCCGTCATCACCGTTGCCGTTGCTGCTGTTGCCTGAGCTTGGGAGCGCCACGTGGTCCAACGGTGAGGTGTAGCTGTGCAACCGGATGTACGACGCTGCCAGCCGCGCCAGACACATCCTGTCCAGGTGCTGTACGACAGCCGTCGCGACGGAGGCAAGCGAGAGCGCCGCCGGCGGCGGCGGCACCGCGAACGCCGCTGCTGCTGCGGCGACGTCGACGGCGGTGTGGAACAGCACCGACGGCGACGCCAGCGCAAGGCGAAGGGACATCAAGGCCACGGAATGCGCTGGTTCGCAGGTGGTGGTCTTGGTGGAGTCGGCGGCGTCGGGAGCGGCGGCGCCAGGCGGCGGTGCGCCAAACCATGCAAGGGCGAAGGGGTCGGCGGCGTCGGCAGGCGTGCGGCGGTCGGCCAGCGCCAGCGCCCACAGCGTGTCCACCACCTCCAGGGCGGCGGGCAGCGGCAGCGAGGCCGCCAGGTGCAGCAGGTTGGCGCCCAGGTGGCCGGGCACTGCCAAGAGGAAGAGGCAAAAGGCAAAAAGCCACACCAGTCAGCTGATTCGTTCAAACAAGCACGCTGCATCCTCCAAGTGCCTTGCGATTTCGTGCATGCGCGCTCTGTCCATAACAGTAGGACCGTTGCACTCACCCGGCTCGCGCCATGCGACGGCGGCGCCGCTGCGCGCCGCCCACTCCGCCGCGATGCGCACCGCCCGGGGGCTGCCGCCGGCCACGGCGCACGCCAGCAGCGGCATGCCGCCGTGGCTGGCGGCGGGCAGGCGGGCCAGCGGCTCCCCCACCTCCACCAGCTGGGCGCCCAGGAACGCCATCAGGCGGGGGCAGCCCCTGCGAGGCCAAGGACACAGCCAAGTACAGGCAATATGACTGTGGGCTTTGCTGCTGGGCGAGGGCACGTCAGCCCTCAAGTGTTCCTCATTTTACGGCGTTCATCGCACATGCGCCACTGCCGTGCCAAGTAGGCAGGGCCCCAGCTGCAACACGCACCTCAGCGCGGCGAAGGCGAGCAGCTGGTGCCCCAGCTCCACCAGGCGGCCGTGCGCAGGGCCGAACACGCTGGGCCAGTGGGGAGACGGCCGGGACCTGCATGCGTCCGTGCCGGCAGCAAGGTAAGCAGCAAGCAGAAAGGCCACAGCCAACACCTCTCCGCACAGCATGGTGCAACACCGGCCCCCGGTTAAGCCCTGCAAGGCGTTAAACTGCACGGCAGCGGCTATCACCCCTGCCTGGCTTGGCAGCAAACAACGAAGGTCCACACCAGCTCACCCGCTGCGCGGCCCGTCCTCCCGGACGCCCACTGACTCCTCCTCTCTGCCGGCTCCCGCCCCGTTGTCCCGTGCTGCGTCCATGCGCTCGTCACTGCCGCCGCTGCCGCCCACCGCACGGTCCACCCCAGTGTCACCGTCGTCCTCGTTATGCCCCACGTCCTGGTCCAGGTCGTCGTCCGCCTCCGCGTGTGCGGCGCAGCGCTCGGCGTGGTCCACCAGCAGCCCCAGGCACACCGTCACGTGCCTGCATGGCAGGGGAAGAGCGAGAAGCCATTAATACATGGTGCACGTGGGTGGCTTGCCGGTAGCGTACGGTGCTTTGCCCCGCACGTACGGGTCATACCGCCGTGCCTGCAGCCGTCCGTATGGGTACGCTTGTTGCTGGAGCGTGTTGTCTCGAAGAAATACGAAAAGAGAGTTTCCACAAATACCGGTAAGCGCGCGCACCTGGCCTGCTGCTCGTCCATGCCCGCCAGCAGCACGTGCTCCACCTCCTCCGCCACGCCCGCCTCCTCCAGCACCACTATCGGGGCCCAGCTGCCCAGCAGCACGCCGCATCGCGGCTCCAGAACCAGCAGCCCCTGCGGCGGAGCCTCCTCCGGAACCACGACCTCCACGTCGTACAGCTCGTACGGCGGGCAGCTGCCGGCAGCTGCCTCCGCAGCCGTTGAACCACCGCCGGTGCCACTGCTACATGCCGCATCGGCGGAGAGTGAGGCGGGCGAAGAGGAGGAGAAGACTTCACCAAAGCCGACGGCGGGCGTGGCGGGTACGGCGGATGCGGCCGAACTGTCAGCGCAATCTTCGCTTGCGCTGGAGGCGGGCGCGAGGGTGGTGGCGGCGGAGGCGGCTTCGGTGGCGGGCGCGGGCGTGACGGTCACAGGCAGGGCCACGCCAGCCATCCGTGCGAGGAGGGTGTTCCCTTCGGCGGTGAGGTGGCGGCCGCGCACTCGCAGCTTCAGGCGGTAGCCGCAGCGCGTGTCCATACCTGCGGGGATCGGGGCACGCCAGGACGAGGACAGGTCAGGACGCCACCAGCACAGGCTGGCCTTCATTATCAAGCTCCTGATACTGGTTGCACTCTCAGCGCTACTGCATATGCCTGCATTCCAGTGTGCAACAGCGAGAAACAAATTGGCGTGGCCTGTCGCGTGCGTACGGCACCCGCACGAGTGCCCGCTCCTACCCGCTGCGCTGGAGGCTGCGCTGCAGTCCAGGGCCACGGCCCTCTGCACGGCGCCCGCCAGCTGCGGCTTGGGCAGCGCCACGCCGCCGCGGCGGGGGGCCATGGCGCCCCAGCTGCCCAGCCGCGGCGCGCAGCCAGGCGACATGCAAAGCACCGCGTCCGCGACCTGTGGTTGCAAACCCGCATACCGGTATGTCATATATGTAGGGGCGCGCGGGACGCCTTGCTGTCGAGCATGGAGCAACGGTGCGCCCGGCGTTTTACGGCCTGCAGCTGATCGTGCTGAGGGAGTGTAGTGCGCAGGGTGGGTCATGGGCGTGCACAGAATGACACCCAGTCTGCGCGCTAACCACAAAGGTAAGCAAGGGCGCGGTGCGCGAAGGCTCGCACCTGCAGGTACACGTCCCGCCGCTCCGCGAGCTCGGGCGGCAGTACCGCCGCCAGCGCCGCCGCCGCCGCCGCTGCGTCTCCGTCTCGCAGCAGGCGCGCCGCCAGCGCCGCCTCGCCCAGCGCCCCGTTGGATGTGTTGAGCGCGTCCAGCACAACCTCCACGCAGCCTGGGAATTTCAGGACGGGGTATGTTGTTTCATAAAGGGCATGCTGTCGAGCGCTGAGTGCATGCCCCGCGGTACGACTGCAGTTTGGCAAGTGATACCGGTACGCTTAGGTTATGGGGGGTCACGAGGGCAGCAACGTGCTTGACGTTCAGGGCTTTGATGTGGCTACGTGAATTTGGACACCAGCTGGCAAGCGCGTCGAACACCATACGAACGCAGCCTGCAGGAGTGCAGGGCGGCAAGGGTACTTTGCTACTTTTCAACAGCAGCTGTCCCACCTGGCCGCAGGCACCCCTGGATGGCCTCCAGGGGCGCGGATCCCACGTAGGCCTGGATGCGGCTGCGCACGTCGTGCGGCAGCTCGTCGGGTCGTATGTTCATGATCTTGAGCGACACGCGCGTTATGAGCTCTGCCGCGCCGCCGGGCAGCCCCAGCGCCTGGGCGACCTCCCCTGCGCGCCCCTCGCCCGGGTGGGCCTGGCCCACCTGCCCTGCGGCGGCGAGCGCGCGTGCCTCGGACAGGGCTTGCAGCTGAGCCGCAGGGCCCAGGGAGGTGTTTGACAGGCCCAGGCCTAGTTGGGAGGAGCCGGAGGCACCTGGGCCGAGCATGGTGAAGTTGGTGGGGCCAAGCAGGCCGGTGGGGGCGTTCAGGTTGGGGGACAGAAGGCCTGGCGGGTTGGCCATGGCGGTTTGCTGCTGTTGCTGGAGTTGCTGGAGCTGCTGGAGCTGCTGGAGCTGCTGCAGTTGTTGCAGCTGTTGCAGCTGTTGGAGTTGCTGCTGCTGGTGCAGCTGCTGCTGCAGGGTGAGGCCGGACTGCGCCACGCCTGCCTGCTGCTGCTGCTGCTGCTGTTGCAGCGAGGCGAGCAGTGTGGGCTGCTGCTGCTGTTGTTGTTGTTGATGTTGCTGCTGCAGGAGGGCGACGGTGTCGGGCGTGGTGCCGGTCTGCAGGGTGGCCAGGAGTTGGCGACGCAGCTCCAGCTTCTCGGCGAGGCAGCCCTGCAGGCGCAAGGCAAATGGCAGGGAGCATGTGTCACCTTCAGGACAAAGTCTTAACTCTTTGTGTCGTGTAGACAGTGTCAGCCTTGGAACGCCGCGCCAGGCATTGAGGCGTGCGGTCTGAAAGCATGGGCAACTGCATGCCATAAGCCCTCACGTGGGAAAGCACCAAAGGCGTAAGCGACAGGAACCTGTAACCCATCACCGCCGCCCCTGGACCGCGCCGTCGGCCCGGCTCACACTTACGTTCAGTTCCGACGACAGGTGGTGGCTCTTGCTGTCCGCGTCCAGCAGCCTGGACAGCAGCATGCCCGCCGCAGGTGCCCCAGCCGTGGCCGTGGCGCCCACGACCAGCCCCTGCGCCTGGGCCTGCGCCTGCGCCTGCGCCTGCGCCTGCAGCTGAAGCATGCGCTGCCGCTGCAGCAGTTGCAGCTGGAGCTGCTGTTGCTGCAGCAGCAGCTGCTGCGTGACCGGGTCCGAGGTGAGCGCCAGTGAGTCCGCGGGGTTGGTGGCAACAAGTCCGTCGAGCAGGTTCAGCCTCTGGCTGAGTGCTGGGTGGTGCGCGGTGGGGGCACCTGTGCCGGGGATGGCCATAGGGAGGGAGGCGGCGGCCGCTGCTGCGCCGGGAAGCTGCAGGCCCGCGGGTCCGAGGCCGCACTGCAGCAGTCCGCCGCCAAGGCCGTTCTGGGCCAGCAGCAGCTGCTGCTGCTGTTGCTGCTGCTGCAGGGCTAGGGAGGTCGGGGCCAGTAGGCCGCACAAGGGGTCAGCACCTGACAACTGCAGCTGAAGGTTGCCAGCATGTACAGCGCGGCCAGCGTTTGTGGGGTCCCCAAGAACCACAGGGCCGGCGGTCAGGCCGCCGAGGTTGCCTGTCCCGCTGGCAGCTGCCAGCAGCCCGCCGCCGCCGGTAGCTGCAGCTCCGGGCGGGAGCAGGCTGGCCGCCCCGCCCATGGCGGAGACCTGCCCCATGCCCGTTCCTGCAAGCCCGCCAGGTAGGCTGCCGGCCAGTGTTGCCGCAGTGCCGGCAGTGCCAGAGCAGACGTGGGACTCTGCGTTGCCGCTGCCATGGCTTCCAGGCCCTGTGAAGCTGTCTGGCAGGGCCAGGGGCGGCTGCGGGCCGCTGGCCCCTGCGGCCCAGGAGGCGCCCGGCGTCTTGATCTCGCCGTTCTGGGTTTGCAGCAGCTCCAGGAGGTTGCCCAGCACGTGACTGTCGTCCAGCGCGTCGTCGTTGGCGAGCGACATGCGGCCGGGCTGGCCGGAGCCAGTCGTGCAGGACGGGGCGGCGGTGGCGCCGGCGCTCCCGCAGAGCGAGCTGCGGGATGCTAGTGGTTGGGTTCCTTGCTGCTGCTGCTGCTGGGACGGCTGCTGTTGTGACTGCTGCTGCACGGCAGCGTCGGCGGAGCCCTTGGCGCAGGTGCCGCTGGATGCGCTGCCGCCGCTTCGTGCCACGGCGTTGGGCGGCAGCAGTTGCTGCTGTGGTCGCTGCTGTTGTTGGTGGTGCTGCTGTACGGACAGTAGCTGACTTTGCAGGATCTGCGGCAGCTGCGGCTCAGCGGGGCCGCCGAGGGATGCGCTCACGAGCGCGTCGCCAAATACAGCATCCACCGCCATCTGCTGCTGCTTGGCCGGCTGTACCTGGTGCTGCTGGGCTAGCTGGTGCTGCTGCTGCCTGGCCTTGTGCTGCTGCTCGAGGAGCAGCTGTTGCTGCAGGAGCGGGTGGAGCTGCACCGGCTGCTGCGGCTGCGGCCGCTCTGACATGTTTGCCCACGCGCTGTGTTGCAGCATGAGCTGAGCCTGTTGCTGTTGCTGCTGAAGCTGTTCGGCAAGCTGCTCCTGTTGCTGCTGTTGCGCCAAGCGGACCTGAGGCACGCCGTCGACCCCAACCGCAGACACCCCTTGGCTCACAAGGTTGTCACCAGCTCCGGGCAACTGGCGCTGCTGTTGCAGCTGCTGCAGCAGCAGCTGGCTGGGCACCTGCGCTCCACCCTGTTGGGCCCCGGCGCTGCCTGCAAACACCGCACCAGTGCCGCCTGCCATAGCTCCAGGCACAGGCTGGGCCACGCCAAAAGACCGCGGCTGCTGCTGCTGCTGCCCCGAAGCCCCCTGTACATGACCGGCTACGTCGTTATCCCGGCAACCTTGGGTCACCGCGCCCGCCGCTCCACCCGTTGGTGCCTTGCTGCTGCTGCTGGGCAACTGCGTCAGGACCAGGCTGGCTGGCCCTGCCACAGCACCCGTGGAAGGCGCCCCATGGCCCTGCTCCCCCGACTCGCCGCTGGGGCTGGGCGGCGAGTGGGACACAGCCTGCGGCGGCTGCGGCGGCGACAGCGGCACAGACGACAGCGCGCCCGACTGCCACCGGTCGGGCATGGAGCTGCCCAGCGCGCCAAAGCTCTCCCGCGGGTGCTCCTGCGAGCCCTCACCGCTGCCGCCGCCGCCCGTCTCGACGCCGGGGCCCATGTGCATGAGAATATCGGCCCCGCCGACAGCTGCTACAGCCGCTGCAGCTGCCTGGCGGCTGGCCACCGCTGCGGCTGCTGCCGCCGCCGCCGCCGCGATTGTCGCCGGCGGCGTCGGCTCGGGGGAGCGCAGTGGCTTGGCGCTGCCGGCCCCGGCCCACAGGCTGCTGGACGCCACGTGCCGTGACTTGCGGCTGTCGGCCCATGAGCCGTCGCCGCTGCCGCTGCTGTCGGCGGGGCGCTTGCCCAGGCAGGCGCCGAGCACGGCGGGCTGGTAGGGCGCCTCGCCGGCGGCGCCGCCGATGGCCATGGCGGCCTCGGCGGCGGCTGCGGCGGCGTTCTGCTTGCGGCTGCGTCGGATGCGCTTGTTGACGCGGATGCGGTCGAGCTGCACGCGGCAGGTGCTGTTGAAGGGAAGGAGCGGGACGGGGGCTGATGGGTAAGCAGGGTCATGGCGGAGGTGCGCGTAATGACCGGCCGGTAGCTAGCGATATGAATACTGGACGTGAGTCAGTCACGATTTCGAAGCGTGGCGGCCAGACGGCGTGCTGGAACGCTGCATCTCATACAAGCCTTGCAGCCCGAAACAACCTACATGCTTCCTGCAACCTTTATGGTGTCACCCCGGCTTACCGCTTGATGCCCTCGAAGGCATCCAAGGAGTGGAACTTGGAGCACTGCGCAGGCGCGAGCAGCGGCAGACAGCGACTCATGCAGACTAGCAGCAGGAGCGTGGTTGCGGCGTGAACCGCAGCGTGGGACACAATGTAGCAGCTGGCCCAACAGGCCAAACACGACAGGTGTGGTGCCACTTCGCCGTCCAACAACGGTAGCTGACCCAGATCACTAGAACACGACCCTCGACCTATGCAACACCGTACCTGCTGGCACAGCCGCGAGGGCACGTCGCCGACCATGAGCACGGGGGCCTTGCTGTGATCCTCGCACACGCGGTGGCGCAGGAAGTAGCCCTTCATGCCCTCCAGGCTCAACCCGCAGCCCGCAACCTGGCACGTGAACGCCTTGCAGCCGGGGGGCGCAGGCAGGTACACCGGCGCGTTGATCAGCAGCGCTGGGTCCATCACTGACGGCCCCTGTTCGTGGTCCATGTTGCAGTCATCTCCGCCATCAATCCCCGCCAGCATTTGCTGCTGTTGCTTTTGCTGCTGTTGTTGGTGCTGCTTCAGCAGCAGAGACTGCTGTTGAAAGCCCCCGAGGGAAGCGCCAATGGCTTGATTCATACTATGGGGTGCGGATGCCCCTGCGCAAGGTGGCAAGGGAGGAAAGGGGGGAGAGCGGACGGGCGGCAGCGGGTCACGCCTGGCAAGGCCAAAAGGTAGCTGCAGGACTGACTGACCTGAGCCTCTCGAGGCAGGCAAGTCAAGCAATTGTTGCTGCGTCCAAAAGTGCGATATTTGTCGCGGCGTGCCTGCTGTCCCGTGGCCCCCGACGCCCGCGACATCCCCGTGCTTGTCGCAACGACAGAGCGCAGATGACAAGATCGCCGCATGACTACCAGCGACCTAGGCGTTTCTCACCTATTCGCTTCACGGCTACGAGGCCGACAGGGTCCCACGTGTAGCCTTCCAGTCTCCAGGTCTGGTCCTCGCCTGACCGGAGCGCGTCGAGGTCGATATCCCACGTCAGGCCTCCTGTGCTTGCTGCTGCCATCCCACAGGAACCAGCCCAGGGCACAAGAGTCGTGGGCTGCCAGCCTGTTGTCAACCAGGTTGCGGGGCGACCAACTTGTTCGCGGCCCGCATAAAGCGGGCTACGGCCCACTTCAGAGCCTGCCGCTGGATTCTAACTGTGCGAAGCACCAGTAATTAGGTGACATAAACAGACTGCGGGGCAGGCCAGTCGGTGGGGCAGTCGCACGCGAGTCCCTGAAACCTGCGTCTTTGGTCCTGCAAAGGGCACCTGCCCGCAGAAGATAAATTGCTATCGTCAATTGTGCAGCAATGCAAATAGCTTTCTTTTCCTTCTGTGTAACGAAGGGGTTTACCTAATATATAGGTGAAACCTAATCTGCAGGACTCCCTCACAGCCTTGCAAACTGGGGTGCTTGGGCAGTTCTGTACAAGTCAATGCAAAACCGAGCGCCGGGGCCATGTGACAAGGAAAAGGTCCGATCCACGTGACATGACGGTTTGCAGCCCTGACTACGTCGTTAGCTGGACATGCCCATGCGTCGACGCAAGGACGTACATCTGATCAAAGTATAAAATACTCATTCATGTGTGGTACGGTGGAGCACAAACAGGCTCCCTGGTGTCCACGGCAAGCCCCACAGGAACCGACCTTGGCAAGACTCTATGGGGTCCCCATCGTTCGGCCTGGCTCCACCACCTCAGCCACCAGAGGCTGCTGTACGTGACAGCCATTCAAGCAGTGGGACATCCTTGCGCCTTTGCTTGTAAGCCCACATGAGCTATCGGTATCGCACACGGACACGACAGCAGCGGCACCAGCAGGTAGGGTTACAGTTCCAGGCAATTCAGCTGCGGTAAGCAGGCGAGGTTGAGCTGAGCACCGTACCCATATCCTCCCACTGTTACAAGCAGGGTACCCCTGGTTGGAGCAAGTTGAACATGGACCCAAACGCCGAGTATTGCTTGCCACGGGACGCCTAATAAGCGAACACTGAGTTGCCAGCTTGCCACTGCCGGTACGCTAACCTCTGAGCTCGCTTGCCACTAGGCCCCACTGCGTACGGTATCCTTAACGGCAGGATGCGGTGCCAAAAGGTACCTTCGAACTTGTGTACCCCACCCAGCCATGGGCCTTGCGACCACACTGTTACTGACATGTCAACCCCTCCTGCAAGACAGGTTCCGTCCTACAACGTCACGGCTATGGTCTTAGACTGGTACATACACTGAGCGGCGCTCTCCAGCCACTTGCCATTTCACAGGAGTAGCCAGAGTGCCCTTTTACCTCTTAGCAGCGGCCTTAGCGCAGTGCATGAAAGAGGAAACACCTTAGCTCGCTCCGTCTGCTGACGCAAGGGGCTGCTCGTCACCCAGCTAATATCATTGATGTTCTTTGCCGACATGCATACACGCCCATGGACGGGCGCAGGGGAGGCACAGCCCCTGCATGCGTCTTCAATACACGCACAGCCCCTTGATGACATGTCCCTCCTACGGCCCCTAGTGCCTTCAGATACACGCCGGGTACACTGAAGGCCCACAAACCTGCACAACAATCCAACAGACTCGCCGGCTTCACAATCCTACCAATCTTTCGTGCACCAATAAGCAGTCTTGGTCATGCACCGTGCGTCAAATGCAACACAACCAGTCCACCAGTCAGCCCACATGCAGCGCCTCATGCGTGTGCGAAATGCGAGCCTTTGCGCTCCGCTCTGTAACCCCACCGACGCACATGCTCAACTAGCCAACTCGCGTTGTATTGCAATGCTTGCAACCACGCTCTTCACCGAGTTACAACCATAATCCTTACTACGGTAACCACTTCCCCGCTCTGCCTCGGCCTCACTTGGCAGTCGGCGGCACTCCCTGCTTCGCGGCAGCCGCCAGCAGGGCGGACATCTCAAACGTCAAGACGGGCTTGACCGACGCAGCGTCACGCACTGCGTCCAGGATCATAAGCCGCGCAACATCCTGCGACGCAAACGGGTCGAGCCGTTGCCGTTACCGTTGTCGTACAGACCCAAGGGCAGGGAAACAGCGCTGGCCTTGTAGGGTGCGTGCTAGGTCCATGCCCCCATCGAGGCCGAGGCTTACAGTTTTAGCGGACAGCAACAAACGCGACCTTCGTAATGAGCACCAGCAGGGTGCACGTGGCCGAACCCACTGATGCTGCTGGTGGACGGGCTGGGGTCCTTGCGCGTCACATCCCACGCTGCCTTGCGGCAGGTGGCACAAGCTGTGCAGCATGACTGTGCCCTTACACATGGCTTGCCGATACGGTGCCGTTTACGCCGTACCAACCTTGACGTCGATGGCCGTCGCCAGCTTGCCGAACCACTTCTCCGCCGGCCGCGCCTTGTCCCCGCGCTCCAGCATGCCCGGCCGGAAGATGGACACGCGCGGGAAGCCCTGCTGCAGCACAGCCTGCTCCGCCTGCGCGCTCGCAGCAGGGCACGAATGTACACGAGCACTTGGGGCCAAAGTGGAGGAAGGGAAAAGAGGAGCACATATGCCTAACGATGGGGAGAAGAGGAGCAAGGAGGCGGTGTGTGGGTGGACCACGGTTTGCTGTGCCCGCTGCCCCTGCCGGCCGAATTCCGCGTGGGTGCCTGGGCAGCCAGTGCTGAGCCAGGTGGATTTGACCATCATAGTAGGGCCCAACAGGACAGGCTCGGCTCCTGCTCGGCTCTGTGGGGTTTGGGCATGACGAGGACAGCCCTGCCAAGGCGTGTGTGGCACCGACTCTGTGACCCACCAGTCCTTTGGTCTTCATGTAGAGGAGGGGGTGGAAGAGGGCGAGGTCGTTCGCGTACACCTTGTGGTTGGCGCCTGTGTGGCGTAGGGGCTCAAGTATGGTTAGGATCTTGAACATACCATATCGGCCATAGACTGGCCAGTATACCATACCGGCGTTTGTGCAGACTGGCCAGAGTACCATGCCGGTGATAGCAGGTATGGCATGAAGTCCTCCATTGCTCCTGGGCTTCAGCCCCCCGAGTACACAACTCCCAGCTTTCGGTGGTTACCGCAGAGCCCCCAAGCAGCACAGGAGGGCGCCTTGCCACATCCATACTATCAGCCACACGCCCCCAAAATTTCACTTTGTGTAACCACTTCGATCGAAACTTCTGCAATGCTGCAACTGCTTGGGCACGCCTGCACAGGGCCTCACAGCACCGTTCCGAGTTTAGCTGCCGCCCAAAGGCGCACCACCCACCTTGGGCGGTGACAAGGCTGAAGTGCTTCACGCCAGCCGCCTTCGCCGCGCTGGCTGCTGCCGCGGGGTATTCATAGTCCACGCGCTTGAAGGCCTCGGCGCTGCCTGCCACCTGCAGGGGTAGCTTGGGGGTGACCTCAGGCACCCAGCAGTATACCGAGGCTCCTGGACAGCCCTTTCTCAACTCATGGAATTGCTCATCCCCCGTACGGCTACACAGCGCGTACCATGATAGCCATGCTGGCAGCCGACCTGTGCCCGTCAACTGGGTGCCATGACTGACTGGCCATCGGTACAATCACCACACCCGTTCACACCTTCCGTGTCGTTCCCAAAGTGCAGAACACCACGTCAGCGCCTTTGAGCTCCTCAGTAGCCTCGCTGGCGAGGTTGTCCATGTTTATGGCCTTCTGCACAAGCTCGGCACATCTGCCATCTGTCGGGATGCCCGGCACCTCTCGCCGGCCCAACGTTACAACCTTCTTGAACTCTGGGTTGACCACAAGCTGCTTAACAAGTTCCTCGCCGATTGCGCCAGTACCACCAAACACAACTGCCGTAAGCTTCTGTGTGGAGCTGGACATTGCTACGTTGGGCTTGGCTAGCGTCGCAGAGCAAAGTGAGGGTGAGCTAATATGCACCGCACTCCTGGCCTGTCTTCTTCAAGCCAATCTGGCGTGAGTCACGGTAACGCACAACCACCGGCAGACCAACTGCAAATGGGCAATGACTGCTAAGTGCTAACTCCACCGTTTACCTAGCAATCAAGTATATCTATTCTCTTTGGAGCGGGCAGTGCGCGATGCTGGCCAGTTGCTACGCTCTGGGGCGATTTGCCCACCGCTCACTTTTGCGTTCGGGAGCCTCTGCTACTCTCCAAGACGCAGCTTCCTTGCTTCAGTTCCAAAATGCTTCGGTGGGTGTCATGCAAGCGGCAGCCATTGGGTCTGGCCGGGTCCTGGGCGCTGGGGTCCACCACTGCCTGGCCACCCAGTGGGGTCACCCTAGGGCGCACCCCTTGTCCCTCGAAGCTAGATGCACCTTGCCATGATGACATGTTTTAGGGGCGTGACTGGCGTGTAATAGCTGTCACGTCGCTCCCGCCTCCCCAGGTGGCCTCGCTGCTGCCGTGCCTGCCGCGCGGCGTGCACACGTGCACCTCCACCCACACTGCGGCAGGGGACGCGAGCAGCGACTCCAACACAGGCAGCAAATCCTTGAGCAAATTCCGGGAAACTAGAAGGACGTGGGTGCCAGGGCAAGTGAGTCGTGGGGATGGGTGGGCCCCGCATTCGCAGGCCTGCACGGGTACCTTACACGTCGTTCACAAGCGGCGGTGGGCCAGTCACGCTGCAACGCGCCTAGGCCCAGCATTCACAGCAGCACGTCTTTTGGCACTATCTAACCTGAACCCCATTGTAACGGATGTGTTTATGGGGTGTTCTGCACCTGCACCTCGCAAGGTAACCACTTGGCCGTTCCAGGCGGGCCATGGCCTTTCCGGCGCCATGCAGTACGTGACAGCATGCAGTGCGTGACCTACCTGACCCGTGGCAAAGGTAGCTGTGCGTCCGTGTGTTACATGGGCCATGTCATCCAACAGGCGTTCGCAGCGGAGGCGGAGGATGAGGTGTCAGGAAGCGCAGACCAGGGGCGATCTGCAGCAGCCGCCGAGGGTGCAGCTCCTAGCGCGGGCGGCGGCCCTGAGGCGGCGTCACAGGGGTCTCCAGAGATGGACGAGGTGTTTGACGCTTTGCAGGTGGGCATTGATAAACGCACGCGTGCACGATGCTTCTCGCGCGGAACTTTGGTGTTGAAGTGTAGGTAACTAGGCCAGGTTGCTGGGCTGGAGGCAGCTAGTACCGGTAGGTGCTTCAACGAGCCTGAAGCACGACTACCGTATGTGACCCCTCCCTGCGCCCTCGCGGTGGTTGTTGCTCTCACGCTCCTGCCCCTCTCACCTCTCTTCCAGCACCCCTCGTATCCCCACTCCTGTGTGCCTGCAGGCCATGGGTCTGCAGCCGGGCCGCAACTGCGTGGTGGGCGACGGGCTGGCACTGGTGGACGTGGGGCTGTACCTGGACGGGGTCAAGGTGCGTAGCGGATGCGGTGCAGGATGCAGGCAGTATGAGGTCGAGACAGTCTCAGGCAGACAAGATTAAGAGACAGGGTGTGGCTGTACGTGGGGCTGTACCTGGACGGGGTCAAGGTGTGCGAAGCAGCTGCTCTACTGCTACTGCACAGTGATCCAGCTACACTGACCGTAGCGGCGATTTAGGGGCATGGCCGCGGGTTGTCCCTTCCGGTACACGTTCACGCGGTGTTTTCGGCCGGAGCGTGGTGTTGCGTTTAGGGTGGGCTGGGCGCTGGGAGGAGCGGTATCGTGTGGGATGCAAGGGCATGTGGGAGCGCCTTGGGGCGGCCTGGTAGTTGATTGTTGGGCCGGGCCCGGCACGGGGTGGCCCTATGTGCGGCGCTGTTCCTGAGGGTGTGTCCAGGCGTCGGGTGAGGGGTTCCCCATCAATCATTCGGCTGTGTCGGGGCGAGATGCACCGCCTAGCTGCATTGCTGGCTCGCAGAGTATGCATATGACGGCTTGCCCCACCCTGCCACCTCAGGTGGCGCTGGAAATGGAGGAGGAACGGCCCACTGCGTCGGCTCCTAGCAGCGCACGCGGCTTCGCCCTGAAACACACCATGCGGCGTGTCATGCAGGTGGGCCACCACCGGGTCTTGCACCTTATCGCTCCGCGAACTGCTGAAGCACATTAGCATTGCTATGATATGCCGACGTGTGGCAAGCATGTGGGGCTACGTACCCCGCGGGCACGCTGGCGACGTGGCAGCACGGTTGCCCAGTGAGGCGCAACGATGCACTACCGCAACTGCGCCTCGTTCCAAATGCACTTCCAACCTCCTGGCACATCTAATGACCATGGCTCATGATTGTGATGTACAACGGTGCTTCACGTGCGCTGCACCCTTGCCCGCGTGGTCCCCCCTGAGCCCTGACGCCACAGCGCTCTCGCAAACACTAAACACCACCTCGCTTGCCGCACTCCTTCCCCACCACTATCCGCCAGGCGCACGGCTGGCACACGGTGACGCTGGTGGCCAGCGACTGGCGGCGGCTGGACGCAGACCAAAAGCAGCAGTACCTCGCACACTGCATCAACCACGCGCTGGGCAGCCATGGGCAAGGGGGGCACAGCCATGGCGGGGGAGGCTGCGGGTCGGGCTGCAGCGACCCAAGCCACCACCACCACCACTGATGGCCATGAGGAGTCGTCATTGCGGACACAATGTCGCACTACCGGTGTCACCGGGCCTCGTACCAACTGTACACCCCACTCAGGCCTGTAACTCACGCTTCTGTGTGGTGCGCATAGTGCACAAAGAGCCGAAACATATGTACATGTACGACGTGGGAAAAATACACGTACGTCACAAACCCACAGCGGTGAATGCCCAAGCAGTAAGCCTCAGCGCGGAGCAGCTGTCAGTGCCGGGTTACGTGGTGCTGGCCCAAGTGCATGCTGCCCGCTTCCCCAATCAATCAACCACACAGTTCATCCATGCCAGCACAATGCCTGCCAGTATGCAGCTGCTGGGTCGCCGACGCAGCAAGTGTACCGAAAACCCTATGCAGTTACTCCAATCTTCCCCCTCTCGCGCGGCACTCAGTTCTGTCCCGTTTAGTGGGACACGTGCGCACACACGCTATCCTTGGTTGCGCTGCTGGTCTCCACGTGCCGCGCTACAAGTGCGTCACGGCGTGCAGCGAGGGGTCTCGCCCGCTACCGTCCACGTAGCCGAACACGTCCATGTCCTGGTAGGGAAAGAGAGAAAGCAGGTCATCAGCATTACATGCCAGGTGCGATCGGCCAGGGTATGGGGACAATTTACTGGCTACGAGGATGCAGGGCAGGCCAGTTAAGCTCACAAGCTGCCGCGGCATTCAACCGGTAACATCCCGTGGCTGCATGGTGTGGAGCTATTGGCACATGCACCCCAGCAACCCGCTTGTAGTGGCAAGGAGGTGAGGCGTCAGCGGCGCCGGGTGGTTGGCGACGGCGCACTGGCGTCTCCGTGCACTCCGTGTACCGCACTAAGCCCTCACGCGCCATGCTACCTCCGCGCTACCTGTCAATGGCAATGCCAGCACTCTCTCCTTCTATCTGCGCGGAACACACCTACCTTGGTCATGATGTTGACCTGCACCTTGACGAACCCGCCCGACTGCACGCGCGTCACTGCGAGCACACAGGGTTCACACAAGGGCAGGGTGTATTAAGCCCGAAGCCGCCAAGAGCCTTGCATACAGCTACGGGACAGCACTGGGTGGGTAGGCAGCCGAGCCGCAGAGTGTGCATACAGGGCGAGCAGGCAGTAGCACACGCGGCGCGTGCAAACCGCAAGCAGGACCCCCCGTGCGTGTCCCTCGCTTCGTGCAACCGTAGTACAGTGCGAGTACCTGTCCATATGCTATACTAGCCACGCCCGAGCCGTGGGTAAGATCTTAGCTTCCCAGCAAGTGGGTGCTGGGGATACCCGGCATCCCACATCACGCAGGCACCCACCCTCTCTCCCCTCGCCGTAGCTTGGGAACTTGGGGTCGGAGAACTCGGCGGGCATGCCCGTCAGGAACGACGTGAAGCTCTGCAGCAGCGACGCCGAGCGGGGCCGGAACAGCCGCAGCGTCAGCGTGTACCTGCGGGCCAGGGAGAGCGCGCCGGGTGCCGCCAGGCCAACTAATTTTGGTCACCGCTCAACACACAACGAGATGTGCTAGTGAAGTCGTGGATAGTAGCAGGGAGGCACTACAACAGGTCGGTGCTGCAGGCAGTCGCGCCGCTTGTGCATTGGCACAGAGCTGCAGCTGGTGCATGTTGCGGCGCAAGTTTTTCGCTGCATGCAAATACACCGCCGCCATCACCCACCTGCCAGCACAGGTGGGTAAGTGCATACATCCGTATCCCTTGATGACGTCTCGCCCGAGCGTGTCCAGCCCGTACACGCTGACCACCAGCTGAGGCCAGCCGAACGCATTGGTGGTCTTGTAGGTGATGTCAATAGGGAAGTTCCACACGAGTACGCCGTCCCGCCCTGTAGCAAGGGCATAAAGCACACATTGGCACACGGCCCAGGACGAGGCTGACTGTCGGGAGCGGCAGGATGGGGGCCTCCCAGGACGAGCGCACAACGAAAGGTGTGGAGATACCTAACTGCGCCACCCGCTTACCCTCAGCAACGCGCGCAGCTTGAGTTATGCCCTCTTCAAGGCCGTCCAGCAGCTGCCAGTCTTCCCCTGCAACGAACTGGAACTTGAGGTAGGCGTTGGTGCAGTTCGGTATCTGCGGGCGGGCAGAACCCTTGTGGGTTTCCAGTTGTGCCTGATTCGGCGGACCGCACCGACAGTTGCAGCATGAACGACATTATGAAGGTGAAATGATGCTGGGTACCAGCCAAGGAGAGTCAGCGGTCTTGCCTCTGCACACTCTATCTGCCCGGTTGCAAGAATGGTGAAGGAGCTGGGGACTCCACTGCTATCGGTCGCAGCCATGCTCTTTTAATTGAGTCAGCTTGTATTTGCAATAATTAGTGTATGCACCGCAGTGTTTTGCGCCTCAAACAGGAGAGGGAGTAGTGTAGAATTGGGCTCTGTCTGCTTTGGGAACGGGGGCACAGCTGTCTCCTGAGTTACGGCGTGTTACACACGCTAGTATTGACTACGTTGGGTGTTCTGCGTCGGCTATGCTGAGGTACACGGGCTGCAACGACGGACCCGAAACCATTCAAACCGCGACAATCCGTACTCTTCGAGCGTCGTTGCGCCCAGCGCTGCCTGCCATACAGTAAGGGTTCACGAGCTAGTCAGCAACCTTATCATAGCTTACGACCTTGTCCTTGACGTGTTCCGTGTTGTCGCGTCCCTGCGGACCGCTTCGGCAATTTTAATGCTTCACACGGCTGTATGTGATCAATAAGCTTGTATGGTTACGTAACTTATGGGCAACAAAAATACAACGTAGCGCCCTTCGGCGGAGACCGCGGAAGTGCCGCTTATGAGCGCCGAAGAGGAGTCAACAGGACCTCCTCCAGTGAGTATTTTGTATAAGTATGCAAGAGATGCTGTAGGCATAGCCTGATTTCGTCACGCGTCATAGGTCAGACCACATGGCACATTTTGGGGCACGGTCTCCGCGGCACAGAGTGACCCCTTGCGAACTTGTATCAGTACACCTGCCCTGTAACATGCAATGTCACAGGCCGAGGAGGTCCCGGGAACTTCGGCAGCAGCAGAAAGCCCAGAGGCCGCGCAAGAGCCGGAAGGGCGAGCAGCGACCGATGGCGGGGCGCAAGCTGGGGTAGCTCCTGACCAGGGGGGAGATGGGAGCTTAGCAGCAGATGGCGGGGACGAGCAGGCGGACGATGCAGGCCAGGCACTGGATGGCGGGGAAATGCAGGAGGCGGGCGAGGAGGCGGGGCAGCAGGAGGGCGAGGGGGAAGCGGGGGAAGAAGACGACCAGCAAGGCCCAGACGAGGCCGGAGAGGATGCTGAGGGTGACGTGGAGGGGGAAGAGGGGCAAGAGGGCGAACCCGAGGAGGCCCCTCCGCCTCCCCCACTGCCTGTGGAGCTTGAGCCCCTGCCTGAGGACTACGTCCCGGTGCGGGACCTCCCGCCGTTACCAGAACCGTTCGCCAGGAATGGGGAGGGGAAGCCCGTACCACTGCCGGACGTAGAGTCCGTGTTCCTGACAGGTTAGTGGCGTGATGTCACACGCGGGGGCGACGCTATGCCCTATGCGGCGCATGACGGGAGGGGGCCTGCTGACACACCGTAGCACGGTCGCGCGCTAGCATGCAGGGGGGTGCCTTCATCGGCAGCAGGGCGGTCAGGGTCACACCAGGTGCAGCCGAGGGACGTGCGCGCAACAACCTACCCGGCCGCATACCATGCATGACGCTGATGCTTGATGCCTGGGTGCGACATGACCATAGCACGAGCGCCAACCCACTTGCCATTCGGCTCTGCACCCTGCTGCTGTGTGCTGCAGGCACCACGGTGGAGCTGGTGGGGTTGAAAGGGCTGGGCCCGGGGAACGTCATGGGCACGGTGACACGAGAGGCGTTGCTTGGGGATATCCAGTTCCGAGGAGCCATCAGTGACTTCCACGCTATCAAAGCAAAGATACAGGCGGCAGGTGAGCGGGAGTGAAGGGGTGCGGGGAGCTGAGTGGCTCGCATGGCAAAAGCGCGGGCGTTGCCACGGAGTGTTGCGGAGATGCAGGGTTGCTAGGCGTGTTGGAGGCCGTCCGTTTGCACAAACCGGTTGCAACTGCTATTGTGTCTCAGTTGCTTTTTACCCATAGTACGTGTCCACCATGCCCAGCACCGTCCTCGGCTCACCTGCCGCACAATGTCTGCCATGCACCCGCGCAGACTACGACCCTCTCTACATACGCTTCAACGAGGACGACACGTACGGGGACGGAAACAACTTCGAGGTTGCGCTCAGCAGGACTGCGGCGGACACGTGGCGTGGCATTCAGGTAGGCACCAGCTGCAGCAGCAACCTGCCAGTCCTCCACACACGGCCGCGTACTGATTTGCCCCATTTTTCCCATGATTCGTTGCGTTAGGACGTGCTGTCGTCATCACAAGCGCTGTGCTTCCCCATGCTTCCCCACTTGCAGGAGGAGGCGGAGCGGCGGGCCCGGCTGCTGGAGCTGGAGGCGGCCCACGCGGCGGCCGAGAAGGCCAAGCCGCGCTCCAAGCGGGTGCGCAAGGTCAAGCCGTGGCAGAGCATGGGCAGCGAGGTGAGGCAGGGCGGGGTGCGGGGTGGGAGGACGTGGCCCAGGATACGGCTGCTGCTCGTGGTGCTAATGGTGGTCCGTTCGGCAACGGCATGGGGTTAGGGCAGTGTTGCAGTGCTCCTCGGCACTGCTGCCGCAGTGCAGGCGACGTAGTTGCGTACATGTATGGCGGTGGTGTGCATCTAACAGGAGCAACGCACCTGCAGGTGGACATTGAGGAGGCCACGGTGCGGCCGCGGCGGGACCTGATCCGGCTGGTGGTTCAGCGCAAGCGGAGGGAGTTCCACCAGCCCGCCAAGCTGGCGGACAAGGACGCGCACGAGCAGTGGAACAGCAGCCAGATGGAGTGCAGGCCCTTCAAGGTGCGCGGCTGTGGTCACCCTGGCTCTCTGGGCCATCACACTGCTGAGACAGGGAGCCTTTGAGATAGCTGCAACGCCTGAGCTGCACCGTACCCTGTCCCGTGGCAACCTGTTCATTCCCTACCCCCAACCCTGGGGCCCCTACTTCGACACCGGTTTGCTTTTGGACGGTCTGGGGTCCAACTGCAACTTGGCCGGGCTACTGTCACACTAACGCCCCCAAATTTGCACAACCCCACCCCCAACCCCCAACCCCACCCCAGGACCCCAACTTCGACATGCGGCGCATGGAGCAGGACGTGGCTGTGCAGGCGGTGGCGCCCCTGCGCGAGGTGGCGGTGCAGGCGGGCCACGTGGTGCCGCCGCGGCCCGCCACCACGCAGACGCAGGCGCTGGACCTGCCGCGGGAGGCCAAGGAGGAGCTGCTGCGGCGGCCGCAGGGGCAGCCGGGCAGCGTGGCCACCTTCCTGGAGCGCGTGCGAGACACGTGAGCGAGGGGCAGACGGGAGGGGCGCGGGTGCAGAGGAGGGCAGCTTGGGGCAGACGGGTAGCGGGGACACAGACGGTAGGGCCGGGGCAATTAGGCAGGGAGAATACTTGATGAGCGTGCAAAACACGTGGGGCGATACGGCCAACAGTGGTGTGGGGCAGAGGGCAGGGTAGGTGCGATGGCTGGGGCGGATGCGTGAACCAGGAGCAGCCGGGTAGCGTGGCCACCTCGTGGTGCAACAAGGGGGCAGACGGCATTTTAGGGGGCCGGGGGCGGAGGCTTGGTTGGGAAGGACGGGAATGAGGGGTAGGCAGGAGGACCGATGGACAGGCGGGGTGGCGACAAGTGATCAAATTAGTTTGCGGAGAACAGGGTATGGGCAAGGGCGGGGCGCTCCTGGCGCGTGGGGCATATGGGAGGTTAGGGGGAGGGGAGGGCGAGTGTAAGACGGTAGGCGAGGGAGGACTGCATGGACAGGGTTAGCATGCCTACGTGCACGCATGGCGGGATACCGGGAGTCCTCGAAAGGCCTGGGTTGACCGCTTCCTAGCAACGGCGTCGTGCTGCGGGAAACGTCCGGTTAAGAAGTAAGCTGTGTACGAGGTTGTAGCGAACCGTAATCTCAGGCCCTGGTGTCACCGCGTTGCCTTACCCTAGCCCCTGCCACGCCCCCTGCCACCCCACAGCTGCGAGTTGGCCATGGTCCAGAACGAGATCGTGGACATCTTCAGGGACGATCTGGCGGCGCTCACGGACGAGGCGGACGGAGGGGGCGGCGGCAGCCGCAAGGAGAGCCTGGTCAGCGAGGCGCAGTCGTTCACGCACCTCACATTCAGCAAGAACAAGGTGGGACCACCGGGGCCGGGGCGCGCGGTTGCCGGACAGGCGCATCAAGCCGGAAGCGGGAGCATTTTTAGGCCTCTTGTTGCTATGGCAGCTGTGGTCAGTGGACTGCTCGGGCCAGCGTGCGCGGTTTTCGTCACAGTCCTGAGTGCCTGGCTCCACTCCCTCATCGGCCCGCCCACTTCTCGACAGGTGGTGCCCGCCATCCGATGGCCGATGCCATGCCAGCCCAGCGCGTGTTGCTGCTATCTGTTTAGCGTCCTAACCACATGGTTCCACTCTCTTGTCGACTGGCCCCGTTTGTCACAGGTGGTGTCCGCCATCCAGTGGCTGCCCCACCGCAAGGGCGTGGTGGCGGTGGCGTGCACGGAGGCGCAGTCGCACGCGGAGCGCGTGGCGCGCATGGGCCGCACCGCGCCCGCGCACATCCTGCTGTGGAACTTCCGCGACCCCATCCACCCGGAGCTGGTGCTGCAGAGCCCCTGGGAGGTGTTTGCGTTCCAGTTCAACCCCATGACGCCGGACCTGCTCACAGGCGGGTGCTACAACGGGCAGGTGAGGTGTGGCGGCGGCGGGTAACAGTCCGGGGGCTGCGGTGGGCAGCTAGGCACTGACGAGCTCAAGGTCCGTGGCTTCCTGGAGCTGGTCGACCGGCAATCATGGCATGGCTTCTGGGACGGGCAGACCAGCATCGACAAGGAGCACACAGCCATTGGAACATGCAAGCGCTTGGCCCCGCGGTCACTGTTGCCCGCACCTGCGTGCACAGGCGCCGCCTTCACGCAGCTCCCCACATTGAGCTTCAGTGGGTTGGTGCTGTACCCCCACCGCTGATGGCTATTTACCCTTGCACGTACTCGCAGGTGGTGCTGTGGGACCTGAGCAGCGAGGCGGATCGGTTGGGGCGGAGAGCCGGGGGCGGCAAGGGCGCGGAGGGCGGGGCTGCGGGGGCCAAGGGCCCAGACGGCACACCGCCGTCCACCGCTGTGACCGGCAGCGGCGCCGCGGCCGCCCCTTCGCTGGGGGACCTGGCGGGCGGGGCCGGGGGGTCGTCGACGGACGGCGACGCGCACATCCCGGTGGTGAAGCACCGCTTCATGACGGACACACAGTTCAGCCACCACCAGGTGGGGTGACGGGGGAGGGGCGGCTCCTGCGTGCAGTGTGTAGCCACCAGGGGGCCAAGGTAGCTGTGCGGTGATGACGCTCTCCAATTGCATTCCTTACAACTGCACTCCTTGTACGCTTAAGCTGGCAGGCAAGTGTGTGTTTGAGCGCCGCTCCTGCTGCCCACCTCCGTATGCCCCAGGTTGTGACGGACCTGCAGTGGCTGCCCGGCGTGGAGGTGTCGCACCGCGGCAAGGTCACCAAACTGCCCGACGGCTCCAAAGAGTGCAACTTCTTTGCCACCATAGCGGCGGACGGCAAGGTGGGGCCGCACGGAGCCGTACCATAGACAAGACGTGCAGCGCGGGGTGTCTGGGTCTATGCACGGTGGGGGATGTGTAGCGTTATGCGCTCCTGAAGGGACCAGCTGCAGGCGACAGTGTATCCTTTCGCTCATGTTGTACCCTTGTACCGCAGCTTCAGTCAACCTGCCGCACGCCGTATGGTGAAGAGCGCACGAGAGTTAACGCGTTATTCTGTAGACCGGCGAATCCAAAAGGAAGTCGTGCCGTTGCGTTGCTGAGTTCCGTATGTACATTGCTCCTGATGCTGCCCAGGTGATGTTTTGGGACGTGCGCGTGGAGCGGCTGCTCAAGAAGGGCAAGAAGGCGGACGACGTGCTGGACCTGGTGTGGAAGCCAATACACAGCGTGCACCTCATCAGCCTCATAGGTACGTACGTGTGCGCGCACAGCTGGTACCGTATGGCCGTGAAACAGGCCTCAGGCCCCCCCCCCATCGTTCGTTGGTCGCTTCCCTGCAACCCCCGCCCTCAACGCAACCGTACATCGGCACGAGCCCTTATGACTGCACAGCCCCGTAGTCCTTGCACCCGCTTCTCTACCGACATGGGCAATTACCCGTCGCGCACTCACAGGCATGGACCTGGCACACCCTGCACCTCTGTCCCTTTAACCTTGGGCAGTAACCTTCGCGTGCACTTGCGCCCACAGGCATGGACCTGGGGGGGACGCGGCTCGCGTTCGACTTCCGGCGGCTGGAGGCGGGCCAGGGGTTGTTCTACGCCGGCAGCTTCGACGGAGAGCTGGTCTACGCGGACTTCATCAAGCCGGAGGGCGAGGAGAACCCCGACTACGCCAAGAGCTGCCTGCAGGTGGGGTGCCGCATGTCGCTGGGGAAAGGATTGAGGCTGGGGGGCCTTATGGGAGGTGCTTCGGGCCTGATAGCAACGCCAGGCTGTGCCACGCTATATATCTGCCACCTACACCTCCGTGCTTGTGGACCGTGCGTTCTCATCTCAACCTCTCTTTCAGTGCATTCCTGAGTCCACAGGACCGCCACCTGCCCTGCCGCTGGTTCCGGGTTCCACGCTAACCCACGCGCACGCCCACAATCCCGCGTACCCTGCAGTTGACCTCCAACGCCCACTCCCTCAAACCCTTCCCCCCCCAACAGGCCCACGTGGGCCCCATCATCGCGCTGGAGCGCTCCCCCTTCTTCGAGGACGTGGTGCTCACGTGCGGCGACTGGCAGTGGCAGGTGTGGCAGGAGGGGCAGGCCACGCCGCTCTTCACCAGCGGCTATGCCAACGACTACTACACGGCGGGTGAGAACGCGTGCGCGGCAGCCACACCACAGCTTTGCTAGGATCCCCTGACCAGATGGTCCCTCCGTCATTGCAGCAGGCGGCAAACCCGCCCGTGTCGCAGCTGTCCTCCACTTCTACACTTCGCACAACGCAGGACATAGGACAGCATGCACCTTCCGGGGTTACCCCACGGCTTCCCTAGCTCCTTCAAATGTCAAGCGGCCGGCCGGGCTGTACCTGGCCAACTAGATGCCCATGCCTTCATTTTTCGCTGCAAAAAGTGTCTCCGTGCCCACCATCCCAGCGGCCAGGAGCCCAAGGGGGGCGGCCGCGCTGTACCTATCCACGCCGTATCCATCCATGTTCTTTGCTGACACTTTTTCCCTCGGGTCCCACGCCCCCTTGCCATCCCCAGCCGCCTGGAGCCCCACGCGCCCCGCCGTGCTGTACCTGGCCGACCAGAGCGGCGCGCTGGAGGTGTGGGACCTGCTGGACCGCTCGCACGAGCCCTCCATCCGCGTCACGCTGGCAGCCACGCCCATCATGTCGCTGTCGTTCAACCCGCTGCCGCCCGCGGCATCAGCGGCGCAGCAGGCGGCGCAGCAGCTGCTGGCCGTGGGCGACGCAACCGGTGCGTGGCGTGTTGATTGAGCGCAGGGGCGTGACCAGCAGTGTGGTAGTTTGCCTCTGGGCGGTCGACGCATACCGTGAGTGTAATTTTCCATGTGTTTTCACCCTGGCTTTCCAGTTGATCCACCAGGGAGAGGGGATTATATCCGTTGGGTCTATGCTATGCACTTATGGCGCCTTCCGATACGCAGAAAAGTGCCCTGTTATTCACTGCGGCAAGTAGATGGCTTTGCACCCGTTTTTTGCACACGTGCCTCCTACAGGCGTGCTGCGCATCCTGGAGCTGCCCCGCAACCTGCGGCGGCCGGTTCATAACGAGAAGAAGCTCATGGGCGCGTGGCTGGAGCGGCAGCAGTCGCGGCTCGAAGACGTGGGGGGAAGGCAGCCGGGCCGCGCGGCGGCACGCAAGGAGGCAGAGGCGGGTGTCACGAGCTCATACCGTAACTGCATGATGGAGCGGGGTTGGATGTGTGCACATAACTTGCCACCCCTGGGCGAGGGAGATGCTCTTGCTGCTTATGGCATGGCCGTGCCGTACGAAAACAAGGTGTCATACTACAACCTGCATACGGCTGAGCTCGCCTGACAAGCGGTGTGGGTTCGTCTGGTGTCCTTGCAGGAGCGCAAGAAGGAGGCTGAGGCCGCAGCGTTGGCGGAGGCGGCGGCGCGGGAGGCGGCGGCCAAGGACGCGGCGGCGGCGGCGGCGGCGGGCTACCCGCCGCCGGCCGTCGAGAAAAAGGACAAAAAGGGGCCACCCCAGCCGGTGGGTGCACGCCGTGTCGCATAGACCCACATTTTGCTCCGTCTAAATCCAAGCCAAGCCATGCCGGTGCCGAACGGAACTTGACCCACAATGTTGACGACGCCTTGGACAAACCGACTTGCTTACCTGGATCTACCGGTTGCTGACTCTTCCGTAGGAGTTTGACGAGAAGGCGGAAGCGGAGTACCTCAAGCTCGAGGCGCGGTTCAAGGCGCAGCTGGGGCTGGTGCCATTGGAGAATGGCAACGGGGCAGGGCACTGAGGGGGCGCGGGTCGCACACCGCGGCAGTAGAAGAGGACGTCTGCACTGAGGCGCACAGGGGCATGGGGTCCCTCGCGGCAAGCTGGCAGCATGGCGTGGGCGGAGGCAAGGTGCATGCGGCGAGTGGTGTACACAGGGGGCGGTAGCCGGTGGGGATGTGGGCGTGCGTCGTGACTGGACCCCATCCCACGAGTCCTGGGTTGCAAACCCTGTTCCCACGCACACTGGAAATGGGCTTGACATGGCAAAGCACTGGGTTTCATCGCTCTGCGAACGAGCTTGACTCTATCTGTCGTACCGGGTCGTACCGTGATGCAGGGCAGATTCCGCGCTGGCACACGCTGGGTATACCATGCCGGTACCGGTACTTAGCACAGCTATGGCAGCTGCGGGAGGCTGCATAGATGTGGACGGCCAGAGGGTGACATTACCGGCCAATCTGGCCCCCCGGCTGTCAATCGCTGGGCACGCAATCTCTAATCGCGTTACCC